>Ga0187848_10000131_pt1 | contig 67483 bp, 59 predicted proteins | sample June2016WEW_4_40_FD_132424 | JGI IMG/M metagenome (GOLD analysis project Ga0187848, IMG submission 132424) | Peatland microbial communities from SPRUCE experiment site at the Marcell Experimental Forest, Minnesota, USA - June2016WEW_4_40 | ecosystem: Environmental > Terrestrial > Soil >... | reverse complement strand
GGTTCTTCGCCTCCGAGAGTCGCCACTGCTCCAGGATCTGGCCAACGGCATCCTGCGCAAGGTTAACCGACTGAAGCCGATTTAGGTTTGAAATCGCATTCTTCACGCCGGATTCAGGTGTCACCTGCCTCCTGGCCTGTCAGCCACACTCACAACATGCCCAGCGGAACGTCGTGCGCCGGCGCCGGGAACGCCCGGTCGATCGCCGCCAGATCATCCTCCGACAAGCTCCATCCCGCGCCGCCGGCGTTTTCGCGCGTGTGCTCCGGGTCGCCAGACTTAGGAATGGTGAACAGTTGCGGCAGGCGTGTGAGAAAGTTCAGAGCCACTTGGCGCACGGTACGCCCGTTCCGTTCCGCCACTTGAAGGAGCACCTTGCCACCCGGCGAATTCGGCCCCGGGAAAGAGTTGTGACCGAACGGTGAGTACCCCACCACCGCGATTTCCTGCTGCTGGCAGTAAGGGATGAGTTTGCGCTCGATGCCGCGATCTCCCAGATGGTACAGCACCTGGTTCGCTGCCAGGCGGTGGCGCCGCAGGGCCGCCTGCGCCGCCTTCACTTGGTCCACATCGAAATTGCTGACGCCGATGAACCGGGTGCGGCCATCGTCGATCAGCTTTTCCATGGCGCGCATGGTCTCGGCGATGGGGTAGCGGCTTTCCCAGTGCAGCAGGTACAGATCGAGATGGTCGGTGCCCAAGCGTTTCAAGCTGCGCTCGCAGGCGCGCAGTGTCCCGTCGAAGCTGGCGTTGGTGGGAAGCACCTTACTCACCAGGAATACTTCGCCGCGCCGCCCCGCGATGGCTTTCGCCGTCAGTTCTTCCGCCCGGCCGTTGCCGTACATCTCGGCCGTATCGATATGCGTGAGCCCCAGATCGAGGCCGGTGGAGAGCGCTTCGACCGCGCGCCGTTCGCGCTCTTTCGACCCTTCGATATTCCAGGTGCCCTGGCCGATCACCGGCGCCTCCACGCCTGTGAAACCGAATGGCCGGCGCGTCACCGCATCAATTTTCATCGTGTATGTATTGATAGCTCACAAACGCCAGCCTGCGGCTATCGGGCGACCAGGAGTTCACGTTCATGGTGCCCTGGCCGCCGAATAACTTCGTCAGAACCGTGATTTTCTTGCTGGCGAGCGTCATGATGCGGAGTTGCACTTCTTTGTCCGGGGGATGCTGCCCGGCGGGGACGTCTTGGTTAAAGCTGATGAATGCGATGCGCTGCCCGTCGGGCGAAACGTGCGCGAACCAGTTGTTGTACTCGTCGCCGGTCAACTGCTCCTGCTCGCTGCCATCCGGCTTCATGCGCCAGATCTGCATGCTTCCGGACCGCACCGAGTTGAAGTAAATATACTTGCCGTCGGGCGAATATTCGGGGCCGTCATCCAGCCCTTCGGCCGTGGTCAGCCGCGTTTCCTCGCCGCCCGCCGCGGGAATGGTGTAGACGTCGAAGTTGCCGTTGCGGCTGCCGCAGAACGCCAGCGTTTTGCCGTCGGGCGACCAGCCGTGCAGGTAGGAAGGCCCGGTCGGGGTCATCTTCTTCGGCGTTCCTCCGGCGATGGGCACGATGTAAATGAGCGATACCCGCGGCGTCCCGGAACTGTCGCTGAGCCCGATCATGGCGCCGTCGGGCGAGATCACGTGATCGTTATTGATGCGGTTGATGGCGCCCGTGTCGATGGTTACCGGCTTGCCGCCATCCACCGGAATCCGGAGCAGGCGCCCGCCGGAGTTGAACAGCAGCGTATTGTCCTTGAGCCAATTGGGGGCTTCGAACCGCTCGGCGGCGGTGTAGGTCACCCGCCGGTCGGTGGACGCCACCGGGACGGTTTCCATGGTGCTGTAGAGAGTCCCTTTGCCGGCCGCCGGCTGCAGGGGAGTCACGGCCACGTTCGAGAAAGTCGCGGTTTCGATGTTGTCTTTGTTGTGCGCGCTTACACCGATGCCCACATAGAACGGCCCCTGCAAGACCACTTTCATGGCAGGGCCGGCGAAATGCGGCGTCTCGCCATCGTCGGCCAGCGACAGGTAAAAATAGTCGCCCCGTTTGGCGATCTCGAGGTGTTTTGGAATGACCGTTACATTGGCTTGCACTTCGTGGGTGGCTGCGCCTTTTTCGTCGCGCGATTGCAGCGACGTCAGTCCCACGGCGTGTGCCGCCACGTCGGCGTACGGCGAATCGGCATCCAGGTTTTGGCGGATCATGAGCATGGCTTTCTTGTGCGCCTCGCCGGCGGTATTCGCGAACGAGATATCGGCCGTCACCGAGACGTCGCCTGAGACTTTCTTCCACACGAAGTAGAACGCGTCCGCCGTGCCCCAGACATTCTCGCCGCTGGCGGTAATTTTGTAGCTCTTCCGGGCTTCGTTATATTCCACTGAGCCCTTGTGCAGCACCGTGCCGACGTCGCCGCTCGCTTCGAAAATCCCCACCTGCGCACGCACTGCCACGGGCAGCGCCAGCCCCACGAACAGAGCCAGGGCCGTAAATTGCCGGTTGATTGCCATAGGTTTGTCCTTCGTTCGCAATTACACCACGTACTCGTTGCACGTCTACATTTCACCCACGCATCTTTTTCCAATTGTCCAGGCAGCGCTGCGCGGTTTCGAGCTCGGGGTAACGGCTGCCTTCCTGTTCGATCAGATAGTATTCCACCCCGCCCACGCTTTCCGCGGCATCGAAGATCTTGGCCCACGGGCAAACGCCCTCGCCGAACAGCACGCGGTAGGCTTTGTTGTCCGCCACCGATCCGGGCGCCCAATCCTTGCAGTGGATGCTATTGATCCGCCCGGGATTGGCTTTGATCCAGGCGACGGGGTCGTAACCCACCTCGACCGAGGTGCCCACGTCGAACTGCAGCATAAACTCCTTGGGTGTATTTGCCGCCAGGACTTCAATCGGCCGCTGGCCTTCGACCAATTGAAATTCCGTCTGGTGATTATGGTAGCCCGCCCGCAAGCCCGCCGTCTTGAACTTCTCCGCAGCCAGGGTGAGCGTATCGGCGAGGGTTTTCCAGCCATCCATCCCGGCCGGCGCTGGCCATCACGATAAACTTTGTACCGAGAATCCCATTCAGATCGATGGCCTTTTGCATTCCATCGGCGGAAAAGGATGCAGGGCTGTTATGGGTCGAATTGCAGCGGATGCCCAGGTCGTCCATTTGCTTGCGGACCTGCCTGGCATAATCTTCGGTCCACTCGTAATAGGGCGCGAAGAACTCCACCACCTGGTAGCCCATTTTGGCTACCGCCGTTACCGTGGCGGGCAGATCTTTGCCCAGTTCTCCGCGAACGGAAAACAGCTCCAACCCCACTGGAATTGTCTTGTAGCCGGCGGCCCGCAAGGCCAGGGGCGCCACCGCGCCGGCTGCGACAAACGATCTTCGAGTAATGCGCTGTACTGGTTTCACGATTGGCGAATACAGTATCACCCTATGGCCTATCGGCGCAATGCGGTGCTACCAGCTTGGCGGCGCCGGTTGAGCCATGTTTGGGTGACCCAGAGGTGGGACAGACCATCATTTTTCGTGGTCTGTCAGGCTCTCGCCGGGCCGCAACGCTCGACAGACGACAAGAAACGATCGTCTGTCCCACCGGTTTCCGGCGCCGATCTATCTCGCAACAGCCTGGCTACATCAGGAGTTCGGAGTATTGTCTATAAACCTCGCTTCCAGCCGCTCACGGCTTTTGCCCTGGCCGGAAGACGCGGCCGTCCTTCATGACCTCGACGATCTTGCGCACATTGCGCACGTCCGCGATCGGATCCGCGCTCAATACCACCAAATCCGCGGCCATTCCGTGTGCAATCGTCCCCCGGTCGGCTGACTGGCCCACCGCCATGGCGCTCACCTGGGTGGCCGCCTGGATCGCCTCCGCCGGCGTGAAGCCGCACTGTTCTATCAGGAGCACCATTTCGTCCACCACCGCCGGGCTCGCGTCGGCGCCGCTTCCGGTGAGTCCCGCGCTGTCGGTTCCGGCATCCACCAGCACGCCTGCACGGTGCGCCGCGCGCGTCACGGCTTCGCTCCAGGCCACCCATCCCTTGCCCAGTGCATCGGGCGATTGCGCGGCCAATCGCGCGCCCACCGACAGCGTGGCGTCGAGTATCGTGCCATGCTCTTTCATCAGCTCGAGCAGCGCCACGATCTTCGGGTCGTCCGGCCGGATGTGAGTGAAGTCGCCGAAGGCCCGCATTTGGTAATCCACCGGCACGCGGGGCGCTGCTTCCCACACCAGGTAGGCCGTGTGCGAAACGGTGTCGGCACCGGCCGCAACCGCGTCGCTGGGTTTGGCCGGAAACACCGTGGCGTGGGTCCATACCAGCAGACCCTGGCGGTGCGCCTCCGCCGCGATTTCCTTCACTAACGCCGCCGGCAGGTTCGCGTAGAGCTTTACGCCGGTGGCGCCGGTGCCCTTCGCCTCCGCCACTGCCATGCGGATATCGGTGGTTCGATCGACGGCTCGCATCCACGGCGCGCTCCCCAGCAGCAAGCCGCGCGATGAACCCGGTGTACGCGGGTCTTCGTAGAAGAAGGTGGGGCCGGCCATCAAGGCGCTGTAATAAATGTCCGGCCAGCCCGGCGCTTCCAGGCGCGCTTCCCGCGCCAGGTACCCCAGCACGCGCGCGTCGCCCGCCATATCGCGCAACCCGGTGACGCCCGCGAGCAGCAGCCGCGTCAGCGGTTCGCGATTTCGCGCCACATCCCCGGTGCCCTCAGTAAGGTGCACGTGGGCGTCGATCAGGCCCGGGATGACCCACTTCCCGGCCAGATCTTCGACGCGCGCGCCACTGGGCGGCTGACGGCTGGCTGAAGGATAAACCGCGGTGACGCGGCCGCCCCGAATCAGTACGGTGGCATCGGCCATGGGCGCCGCGCCCGTACCGTCGATCACGGTGACGTGCGTCAGGGCGACGGTTTCCGGTGGCGCTTGCGCGCGCAGGATGGCGGAGCTCGCCAAAAGCGCGAAAGACACCGCCATGAGGGTGCGGCCGGATTTCCATCGCTTGCGAGTTGGTAGGGAAGGCCCCCAGGTTGTTTGCGGCATACGCATGGTGAACCGGATTCTGTTTTGGCTCCCGATTCGTGGTTAGCGTAGCATAGCCCGCAAACGTAGCGGCAAAGCGAAGCTGAGAGGCTTTTTGTGGTTGTCAGCCTTTGCGAGGCCGCAGCCATTCGACAGACGACCAAAAACGATCGTCTGTCCCACCGGTTTCCCACGCGCATCCAATTTTCTTCAATGCCTGGGAACGGCCGGGCGACCTCAGGAGCTCGGACTCTCGGCCCAGCAGGCTGGACAGCCCAATGCCACATACTTTCGCAAAGAGCCAGCACGGCATCATTAGTTTAGTAGGGCGGACCCCCTGGTCCGCGCGGGACGCCCTCGTCCCGCTCTTTTCCCCATGCACCAAGCCTCCGACACCGGCGAAGAGCCGGCCGGGGGGCCGGCGGCGGACGAGGGGCGGACGAGGGCGTCCGCCCTACATCTTATGCGGGTGTCTCATGGAGACAAAAGTATGTGGCATTAGGCTGTCCAGCCTGCGCCACTACCGGTGCGAGGGCGCGCCCGACAGGCGCCAATAATCCCTCCAGAGCTCACGGGCCGAGTCGAAATCGCCCGGTTGGATCGGCACCAGGCGGTCGGTTTTGAAGACCATCAGGAGTTGACGGCCGCGCGGGTCCTCGTGGAGCGAGAGCATGGACTCGATCAACTCCTTCTGTAGAGGATGCGGTTCGGTTGGCACGGCAATCACGCTTTCGATGATGGGAGGGGAGCGGGCGAGCACTCTGAGCCTTCCCAACTGAGGATTCATCTCCTTGGCCAGATTGAGATTGACCTCGTCCACCACGCAAGCGTCCACGGTGCCGAAGAAGAGCGGCAAAATGCAGGCCTGCGGCTTGGCGGCCATTTTGGTCGAGGCGAAGAAGGACGCGAAGCGCCCGAGCTTCTGTTTGGCGAGCAGAACATCAAGCCACGCCACGCCGGCCAACCCCGAACCCCGCGCCGACATCAGAATGTTTTTGCCTTGCAAACCGGCCACCGATGTCGCCGCCGACGCTGGGCCGACCAGCAATACGTAAGAGTACTGGGGCCCTCCTTGAGAAGTTCGGACATCGGTCAGGACCGGCACGAGCAGCTTGCTGCTTTCGAGTTCCATGTAATCGGGGACGCCCAGCGTGACCAGTTCGACCGAATGGCTCCGCAAGCGCTCCCCGATCTCGGTCATGCTGTCGACGATGTCGACGGTGGTGTCCACGATATAGCCCTTCTGTTGCGCCAGGATCTCGGAGGAAACCTTGAGCGCGGCGCGGGCGTCGTCGCGGTTGACGTTGTTAAAAACCTTGCTGCTCGCGACCCAGCGAAGAAATGCATGACGGTCCGCCGGAACCGCGGCGCCGGTTGCCTTGGCCGGCGCGCCTGTTTGCGCCAGGGCTGCGACGACCGCGAATGCGAACCCCAGCGCGAACCGGGATGCCGAACCGGGCCTGGGGGCGAGGGGTTGACGGCGCCTCGGGGCATACTGGGGTGCGTGCTGGGCGGCTTCGATTTTAACTGGCTTTCTCGCCGGCGCTCGATGCGGCAAGGTTCTTCTCCTAGATGCTTATCGGCTTATCGGCAGAAAAGGTGTAGCCGGGACGTATTCAGCAACCGCTCCCTACGCTCGCAGCGCGGAGGGCCGCCTTTCCGAGCCGCGATCGTAAGGGCTGGGAAAGAATCAGATCATGGCCTGTAGAGTAGGACGGAGAGCAGCGGATTTTTTGGAGTGGCTTGGCTGTTTACCCTACCGGCACCTGTTCGACGATCTGAATTCCGAAGCCTTCCAGGGCGACGATGCGGCGGGGATGGTTGGTGAGCAGGCGAATGGTATGGAGGCCGAGATCGGAGAGGATTTGCGCGCCAATGCCGTGCTCATGCTGCAGCAGGCGCTGGCCCTCGGCGCCCTGGTAATGGCGAAACTCGCGGTTATGGGAGACGAGGCAGGCGGGCTGCCCGTTATTGGTATCCACGCGAAATCCGGGGCCGCTTTCGTGCATGTACACCAGCACACCGCAATCCTCAGCCGCGATGCGCCGCAGAGATTCGCGCACCAGGCGCTGGCAATCGCAGCCGGTGGAACCGAACACATCGCCATAGAGGCAGCGGGCGTGCATGCGGACCAGGACGTTTTCGGCTCCGGCCACGTCACCGCGCACCAGCGCCATGTGGAATTCGGGGCTCAGCTCGCTGGTGTAGGCGATGGTGCGGAAAAGGCCGAATTCGGTATCGATCGAGCCTTCGGCGGCGCGGCGCAGGAAGCGCTCGGTCTTCATGCGGTAGCGGATCAACTCGGCCACGGACAGCATTTTCAAATTGTGGCGGGCGCAGAACGCTTCGAGTTGAGGAACGCGCGCCATGGTGCCGTCGTCGTTCATGATTTCGCAGATCACGCCGGAGCTGTCGAGACCGGCCATGCGCGCCAGGTCGATTGCGGCTTCGGTTTGTCCGGCGCGGACCAGCACGCCGCCATCGCGGGCGCGGAGGGGGAAAACATGGCCGGGGCGGGCCAGATCTTCGGGCCGGCAATCGCGGGCGATGGCTTTGCGGATGGTGAGGGTGCGGTCGGCGGCGGAAATGCCTGTGGTCACGCCCGCGCGTGCGTCGATGGATTCGCAAAAGGCGGTACCGAAATTGGAGGTGTTGCGCTCGCTCATCAGGGGCAGGCGGAGGGCATCGCATCGTTCGGCGGTGAGCGGCAGGCAAATCAGGCCGCGGCCGTGGGTGGCCATGAAATTGATAATCTCCGGGGTGACCTTTTCGGCCGCGATGGTCAGATCGCCTTCGTTTTCGCGGTCTTCATCGTCCACCACCACCAGGATCCGTCCGGCGCGGATTTCTTCGAGCGCTTCCGGCACTGAGACAAAGGGCATTCGGTTTCATTGTAGTAGGCTGCAGTTGTCAGTTGTCAGTTGTCAGTTGTCAGTCGTCAGTTTTCAGTTTTGAGTGCAGCCAACCGGCGGATAGTATTTGCGCTATCGTAGCGTTCAGATGGGAGAAGCCTATATCCGGGTTTCGAACCTGGAGAAGTCGTATCGCTCGGGGGATAGCGTGCTGACGATTTTTTCCGGCCTGAACCTCGAGGTGGAGCGCGGGGAGATGCTGGCGCTGGTAGGGGAATCCGGGGCGGGCAAGAGCACGTTACTGCATCTGCTAGGCGGTCTGGACAGCCCTTCCGAGGGTGCGATATACTACGGAGGACGGGAGATTTCAGGACTCGCTGAAGCTGGCCGGGCGGATTTCCGCAATCGAGAAATTGGATTTGTTTGGCAGATTCACTATCTCCTGCCGGAGTTTTCGGCGGTTGAGAACGTGATGATGCCCCTGCTGATTCGTGGCGTGCCGAGAGGAAAAGCCGCGCGCGAATCGCTGGAGAGGTTGAGCGAAGTCGGGCTAGGCGCGCGGGCGTCTCACCGCGCGGGGGAATTATCGGGAGGCGAACAACAACGCGTGGTGCTGGCTCGTGCCTTGGTGGGCAAGCCTTCCGTACTGCTCGCCGATGAACCCACAGGAAACCTCGACTTTCGGACCGGCGAGATGATTTTCGAATTGCTGGAAGATCTGCACCGCTCGCACCATCTCACCTCGATCTTGGTCACGCACAACCTCGGATTTGCCCGAAGGTGCAGCCGGCTGTTAAGCCTGGAAAACGGAGTACTGGTCCCGAACACGGCAAACGGTACGCGACACGGTATGCAACCTGGAGGCGGACCGGAGTATCTTTAGAGTTTAGGGGGGCGTCACAAGTCTATGTTTGAGCGATACACGGAGAAGGCGCGTAGGGTAATCTTCTTCGCCCGCTATGAAGCCAGCCAGTTTGGCAGTCCCTACATCGAGACTGAACACCTGCTGTTAGGCCTGCTGCGTGAAGACAAGGCGTTGGCCAACCGGTTTCTGCGTTCCCACGCCGCGGTGGAATCGATCCGCAAGCAGATCGAGGGGCATACCACGATTCGGGAGAAGGTCTCCACCTCGGTGGATTTGCCGTTGAGCCATGAATGCAAGCGCGTGCTGGCTTACGGCGCCGAGGAAGCCGAGCGCCTGAATCACAAGCACATCGGCACCGAGCACCTGTTGCTGGGGCTGTTGCGGGAAGAGAAGTGCTTCGCCGCCGAGATTCTGCACGAGCGCGGCCTGCGGCTCTCCACGATTCGCGAGGAACTGGCGCGTTCGCAGAGCGAGAAAGTGGCTTCGGCGCGTCCCAAGGAAAGCTCGCTGCTGGCCGAGTTCAGCCGCGACCTCACCCAGGCGGCCATGGACGGGACGCTGGACCCATTGATCGGCCGCGATTACGAACTGGAGCGGGTGGTGCAGATTCTTTGCCGCCGCACCAAGAACAACCCGGTGCTGATCGGCGAGCCCGGCGTGGGCAAGACCGCCATCGTGGAAGGGCTGGCGCAACGCATCGCCGAGGGAGACGTACCCTCTTTCCTGGCCGATAAGCGGATTCTAGCGCTCGATCTGTCGCTCATCGTCGCCGGCACCAAGTATCGCGGGCAGTTCGAGGAGCGCCTCAAAACCATCATGAAGGAGTTGATGGAGAATCAGAACGCCATCATCTTCATCGACGAGCTGCACACGCTGGTGGGGGCTGGGTCGGCGGAAGGGTCGCTGGATGCGGCGAACATATTGAAACCGGCGCTTTCGCGCGGCGAAATTCAGTGCATCGGCGCCACCACCCCGAGCGAATTCCGCAAATCCATCGAAAAAGACCGGTCGCTGGAGCGCCGCTTCCAGGCGGTGAAAGTGCCGCCGCCATCGGAGACCGATGCGGTGAAGATCCTGTTCGGCATCAAGGACCGCTACGAGAAGTTTCACGCCGTGGCGTACACCGATGAAGCCATCGAAACCGCGGTCTACACCTCCAGCCGCTATATCCCGGACCGCTTTCTGCCCGACAAAGCCATCGACCTGATCGACGAAGCCGGGGCGCGGGTGAAGCTGCGGCAGACCACGCTGCCGGCCGAGCTGGCCGATATTCAAAAGCGCATCAAGTTCATCGTGCACCGCATGGAGAACGCCATCGCCAACCACGAGTTCGAAAAGGCGCGCTTCTACTCGGACGAGGAGCGCAAAGAGCGCGAGACCATGCGCCAGCTCCGCGAGAAGTACAACCTGGACGATTCTTCGACCGGATGCGTGACCAAGGACGACATCGAAGACGTGGTGGCGCGCTGGACCGGGGTCCCGATGACCTCAATCAAAGAGGAGGAAATCACCAAGCTTTTGCGCATCGAAGAGGAGCTGCATAAACGCGTGATCAGCCAGGAAAAAGCCATTTCCGCGCTGGCCCGCGCCATTCGCCGCTCGCGAGCCGGTTTGAAGGCCAGCAACCGGCCGGCCGGTTCGTTCCTGTTTCTGGGGCCGACGGGCGTGGGCAAGACCGAGGTCGCGCGCGCGCTCGCGAGCTTCCTGTTCGGCAGCGAAAAGAGCCTGGTGCGCTTCGACATGTCCGAGTACATGGAAAAGCATTCGGTTTCGAAGCTCATCGGCTCGCCCCCGGGATACGTGGGCTACGAAGAGGGCGGCCAGTTGACCGAGCGGGTGAAGCGCAATCCGTATTCGATCATCCTGCTGGATGAAATCGAAAAAGCGCATCCGGATATTTACAACATCCTGCTGCAGGTGTTCGAAGACGGCCAGTTGACCGACGGCCTGGGCAACCAGGTGGATTTCAAGAACACCATCATCATCATGACCTCGAACCTGGGCGCGCGTTTCCTCGAAAAGCGCGGGCATCTGGGCTTCTCGGCTCCGGCCGGCGAGGGCTTCCCCTCGAAAATCGAAGAAATGGTGCGGAGTGAAGTAAAGAAGGCATTCAATCCGGAGTTCCTGAACCGGCTGGACGAGGTGATTCTGTTCAGCTCGCTTACCGACGACGATCTGATCCAGATCATCGATCTGCTGGTTACCCAGGTGAATTCGAACCTGGTGGCCAAGCAGGTCAAGATTCGCCTGGTGCCCGAAGCCGCCAAGTACATCCTGGAGAAGACCTGCGCGGACCGCAGCTATGGCGCCCGCCCGCTTCGCCGCGCACTGCAGAAGTATATCGAGGACCCGTTGTCGGAATCGCTGATTCAGGGTACCCTGCCGCGGCCGGCTGAGCTGGAGGTTTATCTGGGCGAGACGGGAATCTATTACCGGCAGGTGTCGGGCGAAGGGGAAGCGGCGGTAACCGCCGGGGCTCCCGCTGAAGCGGCGCCGGGCACGCTGTTGTATACGTTTTAGCCGGCTCGCAAAGTGCGCCATTCGTTCCGCTGGGCGCTAGCCGCCCTCTGCGCGATCATGCTGGCGGAGGGCGGTTACGCGGTCCATCTAAACCGCGAGTTCTACCGCCTGCATATACCGATACTCGATTCCTGCGCTTACGCCAACAACCTGGCCGAGGTATTCACGTACGCCCACACTCACGGCTTGGCGGCGTCTTTGCGCGCGGGGGCGATCGGCGGCACGGTTGCGTTGCCATGGGTGGAAGCGCTCGTTCTCGCTCCGGTGCTTGAGCCGTCGCGCGAGCTTTGCGTTTGGCTGCAGTGGATTTGGCTGCTTGCCCTGGCGCTGTCGCTCTATTGGTACTTCACGCGCTATCGGAACGTCCCGCCGTGGCGCGCGGTCTGCTTGACGCTGCCATTCGCGTGGTTCGAGAGCGCGCTGCACTGGGCCGGAGGTTTGCCGGACTTCCGCATGGATCTTTCGCTGTACATCTTCCTGGCGCTGGCCTCGGTGTGGTTCCTGATGGCGCGGGAGAGCGGGTCGCGCGGCGCATGGCTGCTGACTGGCGTCGCCGGGTCGATGGCATGTCTGGCGCGGGCGACGGCGCCGGTATACCTGGCGGTGATGCTAGGCCCGCTGCTGACGGCGGAGTTCGTCCGGGCGCCGAAGTCGATGGCGAAGCGCCTCCCGTTGATGGCGATCCCTTACGCAGCGGCGCTCTGGTTTCTGGTGGGGAACTATGCGATGCTACACTTCTACTACGCCGAATGGAGCCCGGACGCCAACCGCCATTTGCCTCTGTGGCAAGCCTTGAGCCATGGTGTTTTTGGTTTGGCGCATCTCGGGATCCCGCTTCTGGCGGCATCGCTGGCGGCCTTTGTGTCGGCCGCCCGCAAGCGAAAGCGAATCGAACCGCTCGCGATCGACTGGCGGTTGGCATGGCTGGCGGCTTCGCCCGCCCTGTTCTTAATCCTGCGCGGCGCCGGGCTGAATCCGTACGTGTCGATGCCATGCGTTTTCGGAGTGCTGATGTTCGCGTTCTTCCCGTGGCGGGACGCGCGCGGGGAAGAAGCGGTAAGCCGGCCCGTGTGCGCGCTGGCGGTTGCCGCATGCCTGCTTACCGCCGCCACGGCGGAGCTGCCTCATCCACTGCGGGGAGTGAGCTCAACGCACGCGGCGGCGATGCACTCGCTGATCGACCGCATCGTCGATGACGCACGGGCACGTGGTCTGCGGGATGTATACTACGGCATCCCGGAGATTGGGGATTTTCATTCCTGTGCTTTCATCAATACTCTGATCTACGACTATCGGGGAAGGGTGGAGAGCGGCGGCGTGCTCCTGCCCTCCGGCGCCAGTCTGGTCTTCCCCGATGAAGCCGTGTTCGGGGCATCCGACGTCTTCCTCTGGAACCGGGTCGTACCCGGCAAAACCGACGCGCTGAAGATGGACTACCTGGTGGGCGCGGCGCTGGCCCGGCAGCGATACCTTCTGCTGCCGGACGAGCGTGGACTCGAGTTTCTGGAACGGAAGCGGAGCTACGACTTCTGCAACCTGAAAGTGCGCGAGCTTAAGCGGCGCCTGCTGGCCACGGGCCGCTACGCGCTGCTCGGCGAACCGGCGGAAATCAGCGCGCAGGAATGGATCCAGGTTTACGTGCGGCACGATTGAAGCGTTACTTCCTCTCCGAACTTTCTCTCCGACAACCCCAGAGCCCGGCGTGTCTGGCGCCTGGCAGCTTCACCAACGGTTCTTCATGAGAGTAAGCTGACCTGGCTCGCGCGCGGCGCGATTTGAAACAGTCTCACTGAATCTCAGCCAGTTCGTCACCAAGTGGGCGACGGCGGACAAGGTGCCGGTAACGCGAGCCTGCGGCGGGGTGCCGGAGCCCCGCGCCAGTCCCTATTTCTTTTGCTGAGAAAAACCCGGTTGTGCCGGCACTCTCTCATTCCGATGTCCCGCATAGCCTTTCGAAAACCCGCGGGTGCGGCTGAAGGGCCGGCCCGAGCCAAGTTGTACCGCAGCGAGATGCATGCGCATCAATGGATTGCCTTCTTGCCCGGCGCGGGCTGGTGGGTTTTCCCCAACGAAATCAACGGGTGGAGCGACCGCCGGGTGGCGATCTTCCTGGACCGCGGTCTGCTAAGGCCGGTGGGCGCGCGGCAGGCGGCGCACACCGGCTACCGCGAGGCGATGGCGCAAGCGAGCGCGCGCACCTTGAGGCTGAGCGCATGACGAACCCCCGGCCGCTCGATCGATACCCACTCAACAGGCTGGAAACGCGCATTCGCCGCGCCCGGCGGCTGCTGCTGTATACGCGCGAATCCGACCCGAGCTTCGAACGCCGCCTGCGCCTGTTGATGCGCCTGGTCAAAGAGCGCGAAAGCATCCGCGGCTAGTAGAAGAAATAGGCCACGGATGGCCGCGGATAAACACGGATAGGAAACCGAAAAGCAAGAATTCAGAAGTCGAGGAAGCCGAGGGAGCCGGAATATCGGCGCTGCGGGCGCTCCACCGGGCTTCTGACTCCTGTGTTTTATCTGTGTTCATCTGTGTTTATCCGTGGCTAAAACGATCTTTCATCGCTCCTGGGCGCTCGCGCCATGAACGAGCCGTGTCAAGATGGCAGGAGAGCGGCATGTATTCCGATCTTCTGCTGGATCATTTCGAGCACCCGCGCAATGTGGGTGAGCTTGCGGCGCCGGCTGTAACGGTTGACGCCAGCAACCCGGCGTGCGGGGACACCCTGCGGCTCTCGGTGCGTTTGGAAGGCGGAAGGGCCGCCACGGTCCGCTACAAGGTGAGGGGCTGTACGGCTTCCATCGCCGCCGGATCGGCACTGACCGAGTGGATTTCGGGCAAGACCGTGGAGCAACTGGCCGGCTTCGAGGCATCCTTCGTGGAACAGGCGCTGGGGGGGCTCGCGGCTGAATCGAAGCACGCGGCGGTGCTGTGCGCCGACGCGGTCAAGCTGTTGCTGAAGCGTTCGGCGCAAGCGGGCGCGACGTTCCAACACCTGCCGTAAGACACTGGCAGGCTGGTCTGGCCCGCTTCCAGGAACGCCCGTATCTGGGTCGCCTGTACCGCATCAGCTTTAGGTCAGGTGGGCTGTTTCCGAGTAGCGTGTGATCCAGCCAGCACCTTGCCGTGTGTTGACGATGGACGTTCCCGTGGAGACGACGCCAAAATACGAGACAATGGAGGCGAGGCTGACTTGCCATGAGCCACGGCGTCCGCATAGAGGAGGAGTGGGCGAGGCTCGTCATCGAGAGGCACTTGGGCCGCACGGTACACAAGAACGACGACGGAAGTCGGGACAGCATGTATGACCTCCGAATCGAGCCACCAGACAGTGCAGAGCTGGCGATCGAGTGCGTTCAAAATACCTGCCCTGATTCTGTCCGCGTCTGGAAAAAGGGCCCCGCAACGGGACCCCGTCAGTTGGGCACAAAAGGGAACTGGGTAGTTGAACTCTCAGAATCCTGTCGCGTTCAGAGGCTTCTGGCGAAATTTGGGCCACTCCTTGCGACGCTGCATACCGCCCGATGCCTGCATGTGGACACGGAGTCCCCAACGGAAAGAGCCAGCTTCGGCACGACCGAGGAGTTAGCAGAGCTTGGAGTTACAGACGCTCTCTGCGACGACCCAGACGGCAACGGACGCGTGCATTTTTCGATGGCCCGGCCGGGCGGAATGGTCGATCCGACAGGAGCGGATCTTGCGGACTGGGTAACGAAGTTCCTTGCCAGCGAGAAGTGTGCGGACGTACGCTACAAGCTGAACATCTCCGGCGCCCCAAAACGTCACGTTTGCATTGTCCTTAGGCTCAATAGCGACTTAAATGGCCCGCTCCTGCACCACATTGTCGATGGTAGCTGTCCGATGCGAAGTCCTGGTGTGCCTGCCGAGGTGACCGGTGTTTGGCTGCTCCTGCCGAGTGCCGGTAAGGGGTTGTTCTGGGACTCGACCGGATGGCGTGCCGTCGACGCAAGCATCGGCTAGCGCAGAAACACCAACGCCTCAGCTCCGACGCGAGTCCTTTCGGAGGTTCGCGAATAGGCCGGGTTACGGGTTGTCGCCCACTCGGAAACCGATCATGTAGCCCGCTGCCCGGGAGGCCCGATCTGGGAGCGGGTCCTGCAGAGCACCGCGCGGCCGCCCATCCGCTCTACAAGCCGGGGCAAAAGCTGCTCGGTGACGATCGCTCATGGGCCGGCCACGGCTATGCCGGCGATTCGTCCTGCAACGCGGTTCCGATCTCGTTTCGGAGGGCGTCTAACTCGTTGCGCAGGGCCGCCAAGGACTGGCTGCAGGCCGCGACTTCGCCGTTGGTTGCCTGCTGTTCGATGCGCAGGCACGCTGCCGCCGCGCGTTCCGCGCCGACGTTGGCGCAAGCGCCTTTGGAATAGTGGGCCAGCCGCCGGCAAGCGCTCAGGTCACCGGCTCGAATCGCCGCATCTAACAAAAGCAACTGACTGCCGGTATCGTCAAGCATCACGCCAAGCACCTCGTGCATCAGTTCCTGATCGTTCATCGTGACTTCTTTAAGTTGCGCCAAGTCAAGGATCGTAGCGTCAACAACCCGCATACTTGTAATTGTGACGGCAGCCATACCGGCCGGGCAATGAGGGGAAGGGCTTAATTGCCGGAAGGGAGCGCTTTAGGCGGGTACTTACGGCGGCGAGAGTGAGGTTAGCGGGGCCTGAGCCGGCCCCATTGGAAATTGGCGCGGACGACATGCTGCTGCGCATCCACGGTAGCCGACGCCATGAACCCCGGCGCCAGGGGCGTGCCGAAACGCAGGTCGAAAACCTCGACCAGCTTTCCGCCCTCCAGGTCGGGCGCGGGAGAGACACGCCAAAACGGAACCTGCGCGAACTCGATGAACTGCCGAAAGGTCTCCGAATTCCGCGCGGCATCGAGGGCCGGATCGGGCTCCGGCTTGATGAAGATGTTGGCGCGGGAGGGGTCGAATTCCGCCGCCAGGTTCAGGCCGGCGACGGCATCGAATTCGGACGTTTCCATGACGCCGCGCCAATCGAAGGGATTGGCGGCATCGGGGAACGCGAAAGTCCGCAGCGGGGAGGTCTGCTGATAAAGGCGCGAGTCCAGCGCCGCCACGGCGCGGGCGTGCAAAGTGGCGCGGGCGCCCTCGTAAAACAGCAAAAAACCCAGTGCGGCGCAGGCCGCCGCGCGGCCGTGCGGGCGCGTCTGGGCCGCTCCCGAAGAGATCTCCGAACCCACCAACCGCGCCAGAAAAGGCCCTAGCAGGCAGATCGCCAGCACCGCCCAGATCCACAGATCGATCACGTTGGTCCAATCCAGGCGCAACCAGCGCGCGGAGAACGGCAGCAGAAGGCGGATGCCGTAACTGTTGGTCCAATCGAGCAGCAGATGCGATCCGACCGCGATCAGACTGGCGCACCACGCCGCGAGCCAGTTCACCGGCTTTCGTCCGATCAGACGCACAGCCACTACGGGCAGCAGTGCCATCACCGGCATTGCCATCAGCGAATGGGTCAGGTGACGGTGATAATGCAGGTAATTGAGGGAACCGCCGGCCGCGCTGACGATGTCGATGTCCGGGGCGTTGGCGGCCAATATCAGAATCGCAGTGGCGCGCGGCGTCCAGCGGTTCAAGCCGGCACGGCTCAGAAATAATCCCGTAGCCGTGTGAGTGAGCGGGTCCATGGAAGGAAGCTCTATTGTAAACCGGAGCCGGAAAGAGCCCCTGTCGCCAGCCCGGGGCTGCGACAGGGGCGCACCAGATGGATGTGCGAACTAAGGTGGGTAAACCGCCGCGGACAGGATCGCGCCAGGACAGGTGGCGCTGCCGCGGGCCCAGCCCGGCGGGTGGAGACGCGAGCTAGGCGGACAGGGGTAATTCGAGCGGCTCCTCCTCCTCCAGCCCCGGCTGAGCTTTATTTACCACGCCGGCGAAGTACTCCCGGATCGGATACAAGGGGTACGGTTCGACTTCGGCGAATCCGCGTCCCAGCAATTGTTCGATCCGGTATACTTCGTGAAAGAAAGTGCCGCGATCCATATTCAATTGCCGGCAGCACAAACGCCAATCGGCCCCCAATAGAAAGTGATATCGAAAAAGTCTGTAGTCCGAATCATTCAAAAGGCGGCGGCTTACCAGGCAAAAATCGGCCGCATATTCCTCTTTTTTCCGGGAATAAGAACGGCGGCCGTCCTTCCCTCCCAGATGATCCCAGGAAACCGTGCTGGTGTGCGCACCTAGCTCCACGCACTCCCGGAAGCGATTGTAACAAACTCGAAAAATTCCCCGAAGCACGCAACAACAAGGGGTTTCTTTGTCACGACGGACAGTGCGCGTGCCCGCTCCCCCGCAGTATACGCAGGCGGCGCGAGCCAAACCAATTGAGTTAGAGCGACTCCAATCCATTTAGAATTCAGTCCTTTCTCCCGGTCGGCAATTCCTATAAATGGCTGCTATAATTCTTATATAAAATATAAACATTAAATTTAAAATAAGTCAAATAAACTTTGAATAATTACAATTATTATTTATTATTACCCTAGCCAGGGCAACGCCCGTAAGCTTGTAACCGGCAGGCAGTTAGTTGCTATTGACGAATCCGGTACTTTTGCTATAGTGGACTTTGAGCACTCGGCGAATTCAAAAGAATCTTATTACCTATTTCAAACAGAAACATATCGCGAGGGTCTCATGCTAGGTCTTGCGGAATTGCGAAACCGTCTGGTCCAACGCCTTCGCGATATGGTTCGTAACGGCGAATTGACGGAACGCGCTCTGGCGCGCGCCACGGGCGTCTCCCAACCTCATATTCACAACGTCTTGAAGGGCAAACGAGAGCTTTCCGTGGAAATGGCCGACGTGATTTTAACCGCCCTGCACTTGGACGCTCACGATCTCCTCAAGCAGCCCGTTCCAGCCGTGAACGACCAGAAGGCCGTGGGCGAGTAGGATCCCATTCGGCGGGCGAGTAGGGGCGTCCGAGTGGCGGAATCCATCTACACTGGAGAGATGGAGACTTTCGAGCACGTTTTCGAACAGTTTAAGGTTGCCGGTAAAGACCTTGCCGCCAAAGTTCGCGAATTGATTCACGAAGGCAACGTGCGGCGCATCATCCTCAAAAATGAAAGCGGCCACACGCTGCTCGAAATCCCGGTGACGGTAGCCGCGATCAGTGTGATCGCCGCGCCGGTGCTGGCAGCGGTGGCCGCGCTGGCCGCCATGATTTCGATGGGAACCATCGTGGTCGAACGGACCGCGCCGCCCTCCGAGGGCTCTTCCCACTCGGATGGTGGCAAGCCCGAAGGAGGGCCGCAACCGTCGTGACGGCCGGGCAACCGGGCGCCGGAGGCCGGAATTGCCGCTGAGCGCCCTTGAATCCTTCCAAACTGCTGTTATCGTAGGGAGGGAGGAAAATTGGGCCGTTCCGAACGTGTGGCGGAAACCTGGAGTCTGCGGCTCGAGCGGCTCGCCCGGAATATCGAGCGGCTGGCCGAAAAGGACGAGCGCTCGCTCGATCGGGCGCTTGAAATGAACGCTTTGCGCCGCGCCGCATGCGCCGAATTACACGCCATTTGCGGCGAACTGGTGGGGGCTCTGAACAGCCGCCTGGCGCGTTTCCGGGTAGAGTTAGACCCACCCGAATTTCACCCCGACGCCTTTCGGGAAGACGGGGCGAACTTGTTTCAAGTCAACGTCCGCGGACGCATTCTGCAGGTGGAATTTCACGCCACCAAAGACCTCGTTTCCACCGAAGAGTTCCGCGTACCCTACACGCTGGAAGGCTTTGTCCGCGCCTTCAACCAGGAATTACTGGACAAGGACCTCATCGAAGAGCAGCTACTCTTTTATACCGTGGAACCGGACCGCCGCATGTGGCGCTACTTCGATTCCCGCACTTACCGCACGGGACCTTTCGACCGCGGGTACCTGCTATCGGTCATGGAACGCATCATAAGCTGAACCCGGTGGGGCCCCGAGCTGTACCGGATGGGCCGGCGGCGGCCTGAGGAATAAGAAAATCGAATTTCGAAGATCGAAAAATTCCGTTTTGGCGCCATTACCCACTGGCGCGAGAATGTTAGTTTGCCATGTTTGCTAAATGGGATGTGCCACGAACGCACCGCATCGCGCGGTTGCTTCTTTTTCTGCCGTGCGCGGCGACGCTCTTGATGGGGCAAACGGCGCCCGACCTCTCCGCCCGGCTGACTGCCGTGGAAGGGGCGGCCAAGGCGGCGCAGAGCGCGGGCGACAATGCCTGGATGCTGGTGAGCGCGGCCCTGGTGCTGCTGATGACGGGGCCAGGACTGGCGCTCTTCTACGGCGGGCTGGTGCGCCGCAAAAATATTCTAGGCACCATGATGCAGAGCTTCGTGCTTATGGCGCTGGTGACCGTGATCTGGGCCGTGGTGGGGTACAGCCTGGCGTTCGGCGGATCGGGACCCTACATAGGCGACCTCCGGTTCGCTTTCCTGCATGGAGTGGGCAGCGCGCCCAACGCCGATTACGCGCCAACCATTCCGCAGGCCACCTTCATGGTTTACCAGTTGATGTTTGCCATCATCACGCCGGCCTTGATCTCGGGAGCATTCGCCGAACGCATGAAGTTCAGCGCCATGATCGTCTTCACCAGTCTGTGGAGCCTGATGGTTTATTTTCCGATGGCGCACATGGTGTGGGGCAAGGGCGGGTTGCTGAACGCCTTCAACGGCGGAACGATTCCCTGCTTCGATTTTGCCGGCGGGACGGTGGTGCACATTACCTCCGGGGTGTCGGCGCTGGTTTGCGCCCTCTATCTGGGCAAGCGCGTGGGTTATCCGGAGGTGGCCATGAAGCCGCACAGCATGGCGCTGAGTTTCATCGGCGCGTGCCTGTTGTGGGTGGGCTGGTTCGGGTTCAACGCCGGCTCCGCGCTGGCGGCCTCGCCGCTCGCCACCGGCGCTTTCGTGGCCACTCACTTCGCGGCGGCGGCGGCCACGTTGAGCTGGATCGCGGCCGAGTGGATTCATGACGGGCGGCCGAGTGTGCTGGGCGGCATCTCCGGCGCGGTGGCGGGATTGGTGGCGATCACGCCGGCGTCGGGCTTCGTCGAGCCGTTCCCCGCTCTGCTGATCGGCTTGTGCGCCGGCATAGTCTGCTACGTCATGGTGACCAAGGTCAAGGCCCGATTCCGCTACGACGATTCGCTGGATGCCTTCGGCGTGCACGGCTGCGGCGGAACGCTGGGCGCGCTGATGACCGGCGTATTCGCCACCAGGCTCATCAACGACGGGCTGAAGGACGCCGCCGGGAAGCCTCTGCCGCTAGGGCTGGTGGATGGGCGAGCCGGACAGGTGTGGAACCAAGCCGTGGGCTGCGCCATTGCCTGGGGTCTGGCCGTAGTGGGTACACTGATTATTCTGAAGGTCACCGACATGCTGGTCGGTGTGCGGGTGACGCCCGAGCAGGAAGAGACCGGGTTGGATCTCAGCCTGCACGGCGAAGAGGGATATACCTTCGAAGCGTAGCTGGCCACGACTGGCGGCCCGGTCCGCAACACGCGGGGACCGATTGACGCAAGCGGCTTCACACTCCCGCACCGGCGGCAACCTTCGAGTCGGAGCAGTTCCTGTAAAGGAGCGGTTCCTCGGGGCAAAACGATACCCACCGGAACGCACAAAGCAAAGCCGCGGTACTATCGGATTTGTTGCCTGTCCAGGTATCCATTCTGATCCCGGTTTACAACGAAGAAGAGCTAGTGACGGCGGCCGTCGAACGCGTCCTGGCCTTGCCGCTCTGGGGCTCGGTTCCGGTCGAGCTGATCGCGGTGGATGACGGCTCGACCGACGGTTCCGGCGAAGTGCTCGACCGGATGGCTCGCGAGCACGCCTGCCTCCGCGTCATCCATCACGACCGCAACCGCGGCAAGGGAGCGGCCATCCGCACGGCTCTCGAGCAGGCGCGCGGCGAGTTCGCGGTGGTGCAGGATAGCGACCTGGAGTATAATCCCGCCGACCTCGCCGCCGTGCTCCGCCCTCTGCTGGAAGGCTACGCCGACGCGGTTTTCGGTTCGCGCTTCGCCGCCGCCGGCGAGCGCCGCGTGTTGTACTTCTGGCACTCGCTCGCCAACAACCTGCTCACCACGCTTGGGAATGCCGTGGCGGATCTGAACGTGACCGATATCGAAACGGGTTACAAGGCCTTCCGCCTTTCCCTGATCCGCTCGATTCCCCTGCGCAGCTCCCGGTTCGGCATCGAGCCCGAGATCACCATCAAACTGGCGCAGCGCGGCGCCGCCATTTACGAGGTGCCGATCAGCTACCGCGGCCGCACCTACGACGAGGGCAAGAAGATTGGCTTTCGCGACGCGCTGGCCGCGGTTTGGACCATACTCTATTTCGGCTTCCGGCGCGATATTTATCTGGACCGCGGGGCCCGTATTCTGGACGCCCTATCCGGCACGCCGCGATTCAATCGCTGGATGGCGGACTCGATTCGCCCCTACGTGGGCGCCAGAGTGCTCGAAATTGGCGCCGGCATCGGCAACCTGTCGAGGCAATTGGCGCCGCGCCGCAAGTGCTATACCGCTACGGATATCGACGGTGAACACCTGGCCCGCCTGCGCCAGCGCCTGCAAAACCGCCCGAACGTCAGCGCCCGCAAATGCGATTTGGCGGAGCCGGAAGACTTCGCCCCCATTGCCGGCCAGGCCGACACCGTGATTTGCCTCAACGTGCTGGAGCACATTGCGGACGATGCCGTCGGCCTGCGAAATATTTCGAGCGCGCTCGCGCCGGGCGGCCGGGCCATCGTGCTGGTGCCGCAGGATCAATCGATTTACGGGACCCTGGACGAAGTCTTGGGCCACTACCGCCGCTATTCCCAGGACGAACTTCACTCCAAGCTCGAAGCCGCCGGCTTCACCGTCGAGCGTATCTTCGAGTTCAACCGCGTCACCCGGCCCGGATGGTATTGGAATGGCCGCGTCCTGAAGCGGCGCCATTTCGGCCGCTGGCAGCTCCGCGTCTTCGACCGTCTGGTCTGGCTCTGGCGCCGCATCGACCGCAGCCTGCCCTGGCCGGCGGTGTCTCTGATTGCGGTGGCGAGAAAGGCGGGTGAGAAGAAGCCAGAAGACGGAAGTCAGAAGCCAGAATGAACAGCCGCTGGTCACAGCTTCGGGCTTCCGATGCCGTCGATCCATTGCGGTATTAAGCACCCTTTGATATGATTCGCGGCGGGAAATGCTGAGAACCGCCGCTGCGACTGTCATCCTTGTGGCCTTGTTCGCGCCCAGGGTCGGACGAGGCGCCGACGACCTCGCTGTTTGGAACGATTTTAGCCGGGCGTTTCGCGATGGCCGCATCACTCGCGAACGCATCCGGCCATACTCGGAGCAACTGCGTGAGCCGTTTCTAGGCTTCATCGCCGCTATCCGTGCGCAGGCGAAGCCGGAAGATTGGGAGAAGCGGCCGGAGATCTATCGGGTCGGCGACCAGATCCACTTTCTGGTTTCGCTGACTTCGGAGGGCGACCAAAAGACTACCTATTGCTTCACGGTTGTGACCGAAGGAGACACTTGGTTCTTCCAGCACATGGAAACCATCTTCATCCGCCTGGACCAAATTGGGCCGCTTCCGGTCTCGAAGTTTCCCGATGTAACCAGCGGCCGGAAGAACTGGATGCGCGAAGAGATCGCGATGACGGAGCGTGTACGGGTTTTCAACCTGCTCGCAAAGGAAAAAGGGAAGCCGTTCGCGTTCCAGTGGTTCCAGGACGGCGCGGGTTATTTCCTGGCGGCTCGCACTTGGGTGCCTTTCGTCCCCGCCCCGCGAGCATTCGTCCTGTACGCCTGCTGGGAGCAGTCAAACCTGCGGGGCAGCCCACTCACCCTGGTTTCGCTCGACGATCGACAGGCGGTTGTCGATCTGGACGCAGTCGAATGGAGGCTCTATGAACAGACCGGGCACTTACGCCAAATGATCTCACGCGAGGACTACCGCACGCTCTACGAAACCGTATGGCAGAACCGTGCCGCCGCGGCGGGCTGGGATCTGCGCATCGAGTACACCGGAAACAAGGTTCGCCTTCGGTTCCAGAGGCCTCAGGCTGAGGGTCGCGAACCTTGACTTGGCGGGCTCTTGCTATTTCAGGGCGAGGGAGCGTGCCGGGATGAGTCCCGGCACGGCAGGCACGAGTGCCCTCGCCACCTGGAGAAGATGCGTGCTAGCGGCGCTGGCGGGCCCGTAGAATCGCACCCGCAAGCATCAGGCCGGGTCCCAGGAAAAAAGCTTCGATCGGCAAAGCGTCGCTGGCCAGACACGCCGTCCAGAATAGGAGCAAGCCCCCGAAAACCAGCACCGAGGGCCAGCGCGGATGAAGCCACGCGGCAACGCGTTCGAGCGCAATGGGCAGGGTCTCGTCGGTCATGGCTTATTCCTCGAAGCTCGCTTCCGGCTCGGGCAGCATGTCGCCCTGGCCGGCCATCCACACGTATAGAGTCGGCAGCAGGAAGATACTCATCGCCAGGTCGGTCATTAGACCGCCTACGATGACGATCGCAAACGGCCGCTGCGAGTCCGAGCCGATGGCGTGCGAAAGCGCCGCCGGCAGCAAGCCCAACGTGGCCACCAGCATGGTCATCATGATGGGCCGCAAACGGAGCACTGCCCCTTCCACTGCCGAATTCTCGATGGTGTTACCGCGCGCGCGAAGCTGGTTGATATATTCCAGCATGATCACACCGGTTTGCACCGACACGCCGAACAGGGCCAGAAAACCGACGCTCGAGGAAACGCTGAAATTGGTGTGCGTCACCAACAGCGCCAGCAATCCCCCGATAGGGGCCATTGCCATGTTGGCAAGAATCAGCATTGCCCATTTCAGCGAGTGGAACATGGTACAGAGGATGATGACAATCAGCAGAATGGTGATGGGGAGGATCACTGCCAGACGGGCGTCGGCCCGTTTCTGACTCTCGTACTCGCCCTCCCACCGGATCTGGTACCCTTCCGGGAGCTTCACGTTCTTCTTGACCTTGGCGATGGCTTCTTCCACCGTACTGCCCAGGTCACGGCCGCGAACGCTGTATTTGATGGCCACGTAGCGCGAGTTGGCCTCGCGGTAGATTTCCGATGCGCCGTCCACGGCTTGGATGCCGCAGAGTTGCGCCAGGGAAACGCGCTCGCCGCTGGGCGTCACGAGGCGGATCGAATCGATGGCCTCGCGCGTATCGCGATAGCGCGGCAGATAGCGCGCCACCAGGTCGAAGCGCATTTCGCCATCCAACACCTGGCTGACGGCGTTGCCGCCCACTGCAGTCTGAATCGCATCCTGCACGTCCGCCACGTTCACGCCAAAGCGCGCGGCCTGGGCGCGATTCACCGTGTAATTGAGGTTGGGTTGGCCGATGACCCGGAACATTCCCAGGTCCTCGACCCCTCTCACGGCGCGCATCTGCGCCAAAATCTTGTCGCCCGTGGCTTCCAGCAGATGCAGATCGTCGCCGCGAATCTTCACCGCCAGCTCGCCTTTTACCCCGCTGACGGCCTCTTCCATGTTGTCGGAGATGGGCTGCGAGAAGTTCCACAGCACGCCCGGCATTTTGCTCACCTCGTGGTCCATGGCGGCGATCAGCGCGTCTTTATCCTGGCGAAACAACGGCCGCCACCCTTTCTTGGATTTCAGATCCACGAAATACTCGGTATTGAAGAAGCCGCTCGTGTCCGTGCCGTCGTCCGGCCTGCCGACCTGCGAGACAACCTGGGTCACTTCGGGAAAACTGGCGAAGGCGATGCGCGCCTGGTCCATCAGCCGCGTGCCCTCGGTGGGCCCGGTTGACGGGGCCAGTGTGCCGCGGGCCCAGATCGCGCCTTCATCGAGGTGCGGCAGAAACTCCGAGCCGATCACCCCGCTTTTCAGCAGGTAAACCGACCCCAACAAACTGGCGACACCCAGGCCTACCGTCAGCCAACGCGCGCGGACGGCCCAGCGCAGGACGGTGCGGTACCTTTCCGTGACCCAAAGCAGCAACGGGTTGTGCCACTCCCTCACGTTCTTGCGGAACAAAAAGCTGGCGAGCATCGGCGCCACCACCATGGAGAAGATCAGCGCGCCCAGCAGCGCAAAAGCCACCGTCCAGGCCATGGGCTTGAACAGCCGGCCTTCCACGGCTTGCAGCGTGAAGATGGGCAGGTACGCCGTAATGATGATTCCGATGGCGTAGAATACCGGCCGCTGTACCTCGTGAGCGGCCTCGCGAATGCGATCCATGACCGACACCGGACCCTCGCGATGGCCCATGTGGCGGATGATGTTCTCGACCATCACCACCGAGCCGTCCACCACCATTCCGAAATCCAGCGCGCCCAGCGACAGCAGATTCGCCGGAATGTGGCGCAGGTCCAGACAAATCGCCGCAAACAGCAGCGAGAACGGAATGGTGCAGCCCACAATCAGCGCGCCGCGCGCATTGCCCAGAAACAGGAACAGGATGATGGTGACCAGGATGATGCCTTCCCGCAGGTTGTGCAGCACCGTCTCCGAGGTGTATCGGACCAGGTCGCTGCGATCCAGAAACGGAACCACTTTCACGCCGTGCGGCAGAATCTGCGTATTCAGCTCCTCCACCTGGGCGTGAATGTCCTTGAGCACCTGGTCGGAATCGGCGCCCTTGCGCAGCAGCACGATGCCCTCGATGACGTCGTCGTTGTCCACGATCTTGCCGTCCGCGCGGTGGATGGCCTTGCCGATCCGTCCTAGGCGGATCTTGGGACCTTGTTGCACGGTGGCGATATCCGACATGCGGATGGGCGTGCCATTGGCCGTTTTCACGAACGTGCCGTCAATGTCGCCGACCGTTTTCACCAGGCCGACCTGGCGGACGTTCACCTGCTGCAGACCCTGTTCGATGAAGCTGCCGCCGGCGTTGACGTTGTTATTGGCCAACTGCTGCTCCACCTGCCCGATGCTGAGACCGTAATCGACCAGCTTGTCGGGATCGATGCGCACCTGGTATTCCTTGGTGGTGCCGCCGAAGCTTGAGACATCCACCACGTTGGGCACCGATTTGAACTGCTTTTCGAGCACCCAGTCTTCCAGCGACTTCAACTCCATCAGGTCGTACTTCGGGTTGGTGCTGTGCAGCGTGTACCAGTAGATCTGCCCGACCGGGCTGTAATCGCTGCCCATCTGTGGCTGGAGGTTGTCGGGCAGGCTGACTTCCGAGATGCGCTCCAGCACTTTGGCGCGATTCCAGTCGTCGTTCGAAGTGTCGTCGAAAACCAGCATCAGGCTGGAGAGGCCAAACAGGGAAACCGATCGCAAGTGCTGCAGATGTGGAAGCCCGTTCATCACGATTTCGAGCGGAATGGTGACCTGTTGCTCCACCTCCTCGGCCGCGCGCCCCGGCCATTGTGAGATGACTTGCACATAGTTGTTGGCTACGTCGGGATATGCTTCGATCGGCAGCGCTTTGAATGAGATAATGCCCCAGGCGAACAGCAGCAGCGCGAGCGCCGCCACCATGAAACGATTGTTGAGAGCAAAATCGACGATGCGCCGGATCATGTGGGATTCAGACCGAGAGCTGCAATAGTCCCAATCTAAATCCGCTGGCCGCGGCCGGCCATCTATCTTCCCGCTGCCGGACCCAATCTTTCGGAGGAAGCGGCGAACGCCATCCGAAGCGCCTCGCAAGGATCGTTAGGAACTTGGTGGATATCGTTAGATCCCTCCAGGCTATCTTCTGGTCAAATACCAGCGATCTTTTGGTCAATCTGTTGAACCGCGGGGGCGGACGCCACTACCATGCTGGCCAGTGGAACGGATTCGCCTGCTTCTGTTCAACGAGCAAGTTCTGCCTTTGGAAGCGCTCGCGCGAGTTCTGGGGGCCGACGCCGATTTCGAAGTTCTGGCCCAGTGCCGCACCGGCGCGGAAGTGCTGGAGGCGTTTACGCAGTCGCCGGCGGACGTAATCGTTGTCACACTCGACCCCTCCAAGCCGGCAGGCTACGATTTGCTCGGCGCCCTCGAAGCTTCCCGGGAGCCCAGCCGCGTGCTGGTGGTTTCGGACGATCTGAGCGCGGACCAAGCGCTTCGCGTTCTGCAACTCGGCGCCTCCGGTATCTTGCGCCAGCATGGCGGCGTGGCCGATCTCATCAAGGCATTGCGGATGGTGGCTGCCGGGGAAGCGTGGCTCGACCAGAAAATGATGCGGCTGCTAGCCGACAATGCCCTCTGGCCGGGCGCCAAGAAGTTTCGTCAACAATTGACCGAGCGCGAACAACTGGTGTTGCGGGGTGTGCTCGATGGCCTGACCAATCGGCGCATTGCCGATCGGCTCGGCACACCGGAGGGCGCCGTAAAAGCCACCCTCCGGCGAATGTTCCGCAAAGCCGGAGTGCGCACCCGCGGCCAGTTGATCCGCGCCGCTCTCGATCACTCCTACGGCAGCGGCCAGTAACGAGGATCCCCGTCCAGCAGCGGTTGACTGTAAACTGTCAACTGGAAACTTACTGCGTTGTATCGGAAGTCCAGTAACGTGTTTGCGGCAACCGCTCTTGTGCTCCACAGGTACGGATTGATCGCCGTGTTGGCGGTGCTGGCTGCATGCGGGCATCGTGCGGGTCTCGATTCCGATCTCGAGGAAGCCATTCCCGCGGGCGCCGCCATCGTTGCGGAAGCGAATCTCAACCAGTTGAGAGGCACGCCGCTGTGGCGGGCAGTTCCGCAGGGTCTGTTGGAGCCGTTCGGCCAGGCTTCACGGCTACTGGCCGCGGAAGAGCGGAATGAGTGGCTGGTGCTGGCTCGTGGAAACCTGGCGCAGGCCCCGGCCGGCGGGCGATGGCTGGCGCCTGGTCTGGCGGCTGCCGGTTCCGAGCGGCTGGTGGCAGAGGCCGCCGGACGCCGGGGATCGATCCACCAGGCCAACCCGGTCGTCACATTCGCGCGTGCCCACGCGGCCGGGAGCGCGCTCTGGATCGCGGCCCGGGGCGGCGTCGATCTTCCGCTCTCCGGCAACTACGCCAATCTCAACCGGCTGCTCCGCGACGTGGAATACGTTTGCCTTTCCGCGCGTTTGGCCGGGAATTGCCGGCTCCAGCTTACAGCGGAGTCTGGCAGCGAGGCCGGGGCCGAGCGCTTCGAACAAACCTTGCGCGCCATGCTCTCGCTGGCCGCCATGGCGGAAGCGCGGCATGAGGAACTGGCCGGCGCGTTGAACCGGGCGGTGGTGCGCCGCGACGGGAATAGAATCAACGCCGAGTTGAGCGGCTCCCTGGAAACGGTGGCGAAGCTGCTGGGCCAAGCTCCACGGTGAGAAAGCCCCACGGTGAAAGAGCTCCGCGGTGGTTGCTTTGTGTCAGAATGGTCGGCTTGGGAGGGCACGCAGTTGAAACGGATTCGGGTGGTGCTCGCGGCGGTACTTCTCCCTTGCTTTGGGGCTCCGGCGCAGTCCGGCGGCGGACAGCCCGCGTTCGAGCTGGCCAGCGTGCGGCCAGCCCGGCCCGGCCGCAGCGGCGGCCCGCCCCATTTCGCGATAACGCCGGGACGGCTGACCTTTCAGAACACTTCTCTTCGCCGGATCGTTGAGGTGGCGTACGGTGTGGAGGACTATCGGCTCCAAGGTCCGGACTGGATCGAATCGGAACGCTACGATATCGTCGCCAAGGCGCCGGCGTCGGTTCGCCTCCAGGCCGAAATGATGATCAGGTTGAAGGCACTGCTATCGGAGCGGTTCCAGCTCCAAGTGCATCACGAATCGAAAGAGCTGGAGGTGTACGCGCTGATCGTGTCCAAGCAAGGGATGAAGCTGCAAGCGGCCAAGCCGAGCGAAGCGGTCGGGAAGGGTAGAGAAGACGAGGGCCACATCCACTTCGAAAGCTTGAGCATGAGGCAGCTTGCCGCCATCCTTTCGACGCTGCTCAAGCAGCCGGTGGTGGACCAGACGAACGTGGAGGGCAATTACGCCGTATGGCTCGACTGGAGCCCCGGACATGCCGATGCTTCGGCCGGAGCGCCGGCTCCCGGCGCTGCTTTGTTCGTCGCTCTGAACGAGCAGCTCGGCCTCGGTCTGCAGATGCGCAAAGCGCCTCAAGACGTGCTGGTGATCGACCGCGTGGAGCGGCCGGCGATGGAGAATTAGAGCCTCTGGCACAATAGATAAAGAACCGGGATGCCCAACACGAAAATTGTCGCCACTATCGGCCCGGCCACGGACGGCCCAGGGGTGCTGGCGCAGCTTCTGTCCGCTGGGGTGGACGTTTTTCGCTTGAATGCTTCTCATGGGACGCAGGTCGATCACGAGGCGCGCATCGCGGCGGTGCGCACCGCGGCACGGGAAGCCGGTTTGCACGTGGCGATTCTGCTCGACCTGCAAGGCCCCAAGATCCGCCTCGGACGTTTCGAAAACGGAGGTTGCACGCTGGCCGCCGGTTCGCGTTTCGTCATCACTACCGAGCCGTCGGTCGGCACCCCGGAGCGCGCGTCCACCGGCTATTTGAAGTTTGCGCGCGACGTGCAGGCCGGCGACCGCATTCTGCTGGCCGATGGGGCGATCGAACTGCGCGCGCTCGAAAGCGACGGCGTGGCCGTGTGCACCGAAGTACTGAACGGCGGCCCGATCGGCGACAACAAGGGGATCAACCTGCCGGGCGTGCAGGTCAGCATTCCCTCGCTCACCGAAAAGGACCTTGCCGATCTGCACTTCGGCCTGAATGCCGGAGTGGATATGATTGCGCTGTCGTTCGTGCGCACGGCCGAGGACGTGCGGCAGTTGCGCAACCGCCTCGGCGGCCGGCCGGTATCCATCATCGCCAAGATCGAGAAACCGCAAGGCTGGGAAAACATCGAATCGATTGTGGACGAGAGCGACGGCGTGATGGTGGCCCGCGGCGACCTGGGCGTGGAGACGGCGCTCGAAAAAGTGCCGCGCATTCAGAAATCCATCATCCGGCGCGCCCGCCGCAAAGGGCGGTTCGTGATCACGGCCACGCAGATGCTGGAGTCGATGATCGAACGGCCCACGCCGACGCGAGCGGAGGTCAGCGACGTGGCCAACGCCATCTACGATGGCACCGATGCCTTGATGCTGTCGGCCGAGACATCGGCGGGCAAGTATCCGGTGGAAGCGGTGAAGGTGATGGCGCGGATCGCGGTGGAGTCGGAATCGTCGCTGCGCAAACGCGGTTATCAGGACCCGCCGCACTCGGCCAACCCGACTAACGCTGAGCTGCTGGCCGATGCCGCCCACCACGCCGCGCGGGAATCGCAGGCCGCCGCCATCGTGGTGTTTACTTCGACGGGATCGAGCGCGCGGTTGGTCTCGCGCTACCGGCCGCCGGTACGGATCATCGCCATCACCCCGCACGACACCACGGCACGGCAACTTGCCGTCAGCTACGGAGTGTTTCCGGTGCTGGCGCCGGATGTTTCCTCCACCGATGAGATGCTGTCGCAAATGGACCGCGTGATGATGGAAGGCGGTTACCTGCAGCGCGGGCAGCGGGTAGTGTTCTTGGCCGGCCAGCCGGTGGGGCGGCCGGGCACCACCAACCTGATGAAGCTCCATCGGATCGGGGTCGGGTGAAAGCGCGTGGCATAATGGGCCATGCCGCGTTTCTTTCCGCTCGCTATCGTTCCGTTCGCCTGCTTGGCCGCGTCTAATATGCCGCCCGAGGCCGACCGGCAGTTGGCTCATGACATATTCAAGGAAATCATCGAGATCAAGTCGGGATTCACTACCGGCGCGACGACGCCGGTGGTAGAGGCCATTGCCAAGCGCCTGCGCGCGGCCGGTTTTTCCGACGCCGACATGTTCATGGGTGGCGCCATCCCGAAGAAGGCGAACCTGGTGGTGCGCTATCGTGGCACCGGCAAGCGCAAACCGCTGCTGCTCTTGGCACACACCGATGTGGTGGAAGCCAAGCGCGAGGACTGGAGCACGGACCCGTTCACCTTCCTCGAAAAGGACGGTTACTATTACGGCCGCGGCTCGTCCGACGATAAAGCCCAAGTCACGGTCTGGGTGGAGAATCTGATCCGCTACAAGCGCGAGGGCTTCCGGCCGGACCGCGACCTGATCGTGGCGCTGACGGCCGACGAGGAAGGCGGGGGCCCGTACAACGGGGTGGACTGGCTGATCAAAAACCATCGCGACCTGATCGATGCCGAGTTTGCGCTGAATGAAGGCGGCCGCGGCAGCATGGTGGACGGCAAGCGCATCTCCAACGATATGCAGGCCGCCGAGAAGTGGTACCTGGACGTTCGCCTGGAAGTCCGCAACAAGGGCGGCCACAGCTCGCTGCAGGTGCCCGACAATGCCATCTATCATCTGGCCGGCGCGCTGGTGCGCCTGAGCCAATTCGCTTTCCCGATGAAAGTCACCGACGTCACCCGCGCGTATTTCGCCGGGATGGCGAAGATCGATACCACCGGCGCAAAGGCCGACCTGGCAGCGGCCTCGACGGGCGATAAGGAGGCGATGAAGCGCATCGCGGCCGCGTCGCCGGCCTGGAATTCGATGCTGCGCACCACCTGCGTCGCCACCATGCTGGAAGGTGGCCACGCCACCAACGCGCTGCCGCAATTGGCGGCCGCCAACGTGAATTGCCGTGTACAGCCCGACGATTCGCTCGACTATGTGCTGGGCGAATTGAAAAAGGTGGTGGCGGACGACCAGGTGAAGATTTCCATCGGCAATCAGGAGGAAAACTCGCCCACTTCTGCATTGAGGCCCGACCTGATGCGGGCCATGGCCAAGATTTCCGACAGCATGTGGCCGGGCGTGATTGTGCTGCCCACCATGAGCACCGGGGCCACCGACGGCCGTTCGCTGCGCGCCACCGGCATCCCGACCTACGGCGTGCAGGGGTTCTTCTACGAGCGTGACGACGTCCGCGCCCACGGCAGGGATGAGCGCATTGGCGTTCGCTCTTTTTATGAAGGGCAGCAGTTTCTGTACGAGCTGGTGAAAACGCTGTCGACGGGCGAGTGAGGAGCAAAACGGGTGGCGCCGGCTTTAACCGGTGAAGCCCTCAAAGGTCTTCCGCAACCTTTCTGCCGGCCTTCGTCGCGTGGCCTCAGGGAACAGTAGGTGTGTCAGGCGGGGGCGCATTGGCGGCGGTGGTGCGGCCCCGGAACCGACTCCCGGAAATTGCGTAAGTCCCCGGATCTATTGCGTACAAAGGATAATCAGCGCATGATGTCCGAGGAGGGTTCGTTGACGGCAGGCGGCGTGCAAAGGTTAAGCACGGTTAAAGGCGTCTACCCGTCCGGATTGCCCCATTGGAGGATCTCTGTGCGTACTTCCCGTTCTCTTTCCGTTCTTGTTCTGTCCCTGCTCTTGGTGGCTGCAAGCCTGGCCGCGCAAACCATGAGCGTCAGCCCAACTTCACTCAGCTTTGCGTCCTCGCTAGGCGGCGCGAGCCAGACCCAATCGCTCAACATAACCAGCAGCGGCGCATCGATTCAGTTCGCCATCTTTCCGAACGTCACCTGGCTTTCTACGACACCTAACAGCGGATACACGCCTCAGAATGTCACGGTGACCATGAATCCGACGTCGCTCGGAGCGGGATACTATACCGGAAATCTCGAAATCATCAATCTGAACAGTACCAGCAACGTAGTCAACGTGCAGGTGAATCTGCAGGTGAGCGCGGTGGGAGCAAATCCCAGCGCCTTGAGCTTCAGTTATCAGCTCGGCGAGGGGCTGCCGGCAACGCAGACGATCTCGCTGACCGGGAGCCCGACCTCGTTCGCCGCGTCTTCGGGCGCCACCTGGCTGACTGTGACCTCCGCCGGCAACGTGCCCGGATCGGCGATAGTGGCGCTGACTTCCGCGGCCACCTTGCTGACAGCCGGAACCTACAACACCAACATCACCATTACGCCGGCTACGGGCACGCCTCTATCGATTGGGGTCACGCTGACCGTGACACCGGAAGCGACGGTAACCGTCAGCAGTTCCTCCCTTTCGCTGGAATATCAGATCGGCGGAGCGAATAACTCGGTTTCGCAGATCGTAACCTTGAGCGCCAGCGGCACTGCGACGCAGTCGTACTCGATCGTTCCATCGGTAAATCCAAATCCTTCCGGCCAGGACTGGATTCTGGTGAATCCTTCGAGCGGCACCATCCCTGGCGGGGGTAGTGTGCAAGTCACCATCAGTTACAACACAGCCGATACCCTTACACCCGGATTTACTTATACGGGCAACTTGAACATCGCCACGCCCGCTGCGGTCATCGCAACGCCGAATATTCCGGTGGCGCTGCTGGTTTCTAATTCGCCGCTGCTGAGCGTGCCTTCGAACACTCTGAGTTTCTTGTATGAATTGAACGGCTCGACGCCCGCGGCGCAGAGCGTGACGGCCGTTTCCACCGCGGTTGCGCCCAGTTCCGCTACCGGGCAATTGCCGATTACGATCACTTGGACCACGACCGGCGGGGGCTGGCTCGCGGTTACTCCCACCAGCACCGTCACGGGCACGCCGTTTTCGGTATCGGTGAATCCCGCGGGGCTGCCTGTGGGCACTTATAACGGAACGATTACGGTGACACCCAGCGGCGCGGGGAATGGAGCGCAAAACATTCCGGTAGTGCTCACGGTGGCCAACGACGCGGTGCCCGTGTATACTCCACAGGCGATTTCATTCGTCTATGAGATAGGTAAGTCGCAGCCGGCGGCGCAAAACGTGTCGATCACCTCCAGCACCGGCGCTGCGCTCAATTACAGCGCCACGGCGGCTTCCACCCAATGCGGAGGCGCATGGTTGACTTTGAGCGGCAACGCCAGCGGCAGCGTCAGCGGGAACACGGCTGGCAGTTTCTCAGCCAGCGTCACCACTACCGGCCTGACTTCGGGAACCTGTGCGGGGACGATTACGATAAACGTGACCAACGCCGCCACCGGCGCGGCAGCTCCGGGCAGCCCCATCACCATTCCAGTGACTCTCTATGTGAGTAGCAATCCGCTGCTTGTGACCAGCGCGCAGTCCCTCAGCTTTACAGCCCAGCAGAGCGGCGCGACACCCGCGGCACAGACTATTACGCTGTCCAGCACGGATCCCGGCGCGACGCTCAACTACAGCGTGATATTTGCCACCGCGACCGGCGGCAACAGTTGGCTGTTTGTGGCGCCATTGACCGGCTCCACGGTTTCCGGTTCGAATGTGGTGACCGTGTCCGTGATCCCGGGTCTGCTTTCGGCCGGCACCTATGCCGGCACCATCACCGTTACCGCGACGGGAAGCGCCGCGGTGGCCAACAGCCCGGTGACAATCCCCGTCACGTTCCAGGTGACGTCCGCGGTTCTATCCGCCAATCCTACCTCTCTTTCCTTCACCGGGATCGCGGGAGGGCCGGCGCCGGCCTCGACAACGTTCCAGCTCACCACTAACGGCAACCCGGTCAATTACACGGCCGTTGCCACCATTACCCAGTCACCTGCTATGATTCCGTCCTGGCTTGCCGTAACTCCCACCACGGGCACGACGCCGGCCACCTTGACGGTGAGCGCCAGCACCGCCAACCTGCCCGTCGGAACTTACAGCGGTTCGGTGACGGTTTCGGCGCCAAATACAGCGGCTGTGAACGTGCCCGTCACCCTTACGTTGACCGCCGGCTCCATTTCGGCCTCGCCTACCTCACTTTCCTTCACGGAAGCGGCTGGAACGCCTACACCGGCAACGCAGCAGGTGACGGTAACCACTACACCCAGCTCGCTGGCTTATACCCTTTCGGTAGCCATGGCCAGTGGTTCTTCCGCGAATTGGCTGAGCGCAACCTATAGCGGCGGGAACGTGACCGTTTCGGCGAGCAGCGCGGCACTGGCCACCGGCGGATACACGGGCAGCGTCACCATTACGGCGAATGGCGCCACGGGCAGTCCGATCACGATTCCCGTTACGCTAACTGTGGTGCCGGCGCAGTCTCTGGCGGTGACGCCTTCAAGCCTTCCATTCAACTATGTGCTGAATGCCTCCGCTCCGGCGGCGCAGACGGCGTCGGTCACCTCCAGCGGAGGGTCGGCCCCCTTTACCGTATCTATTAAGACGACCGATGGCGGCGCGTGGCTGCAGGTAACGCCAACCAGCGGCACCACGCCGGCTACGCTTTCGTTCAGCATCGTAACCAACGGGCTGGCCGCCAGCACTTACTCCGCCACGGTCACTGTCAGTTCCACAGCCTCCACTCAGACAACGGCCCTTACGGTGAATCTGACGGTGGCGGCGGTGCCTACGCCTGCCATTGGAGGCGTGGCGAACGCCGGAAGTTACGCTACCGGCTCCGTGGCCCCCGGAGAAAACATCGTGATATTCGGAACGGGAATCGGGCCTGCCACCTTGGCCGGTTTGCAATTGACTTCGGGCGGTTCGGTGGCCACTACGGTTTCCAACACGCAAGTGACCTTCGACGGCACTCCAGCGCCGATCATCTACGTCAGTGCCAATCAAACCAGCGTGATGGTGCCGTTTGAAATTGGCGGACGTCCCACCACCGTTCTGCAGGTGACTTACCTGGGTGTTAAATCGGCGCCGCTTACCTATAACGTGTCCAACGCCGTTCCCGGCATTTATACCCAAAACCAGCAGGGCACCGGTCCGGGAGCCATTGTGAACCAAAACGGCACCGTAAATGGACCGAGCCAGCCAGCTTCGGCGGGCGACGTCATCGCCGTATATTTGAGCGGTACCGGCAACACTTCGCCGGCCGGCGTCACAGGCGGAGTCATTCCCACCAACGGGTCCGGCCTGAAGACCATCGCCTTGCTGGCGACCGCCACAGTAGGCGGCCTTCCCGCGGCGGTGAAGTACCAGGGTTCGGCGCCGGGAGACGTGGAGGGAGTCATGCAGGTCAACTTGCAGATTCCGACCGGCCTCACGGCGGGCGCGCAACCTCTCCTTATCACGCTGAGTTCGAGCGGTACGACCTATACGACGCAGGCCGGCGTGACGGTCCAGGTGCATTGAAGTTAACAGTTGTCAGTTATCAGTCGTCAGTTGACGCGGCTGAGAGTGAATCTCATCACACCAGCCGCCGGCCGGTTTCGCGCGTGTCGTAACCGCACAGCGTTTCCAGTTCCCGGCGCACGGCGGATTGCGCCAGCGTCTCAAAAAAGCGCTCGACCGCGGCCGTTTGCAGGTCTTCGGCCCGCAGCACCAGGTCGTAGCGGTTGCTTTCGAGCGGCACAAAGTCGAGCCCGAAGGCGCGCGCCGCCGAGCGCGTGGCGATGCAGCAATCCGTCGCGCGGCTTGTCTGAGTCGTGGCCGCTTTCCGCATCTCGAGATTTGGAAGAAACCATTCAGAATCACTCTTGCGCCGGTTGTTATCATGGTCGCTTGCGCAAGACGATATCTGGTTTTCGCGACCGATTCGCGGCCTCTGCGGTTCTTATCTTACTCGCCGCCTGCGCCCGGCCTACGCGTCCAGCGAACCTCAATATCGCCGCCGCCGCCGACCTGCGCTTTGCCTTCCCCGCCCTCCAGCAGCGCTTCCACGCCACCCGTCCCGAAATCATGCTCACACCGGCTTATGGCTCGTCGGGGAATTACTATTCCCAGATCCGCAATGGCGCGCCATTTGATGTCTTTCTCTCAGCCGACGTGGAATATCCCAGGCGCCTGGTGGCGGAGGGAGCAGCCGTGGCCGGTTCGCTGTTCGTGTATGGCACTGGCCGCATTGTGCTCTGGGTGCCGGCCCAATCGCCGCTCGATCTCGACCGGCTGGGAATTCATGCCCTGGAAGAGCCGTCCGTCCACCACGTGGCCATGGCCAACCCGCGGCACGCCCCCTATGGCCGCGCCGCTGAAGCCGCGTTGCGCTCGCTGGGCGTTTACGATCGGATCGCTCCCAAACTAGTGATCGGGGAAAACATCGCGCAGACCTTCGAGTTTGTAGAAAGCGGCGCGGCCGAAGCCGGCCTGGTAGCCGAGTCTCTAGCAGTGGCGCCGGCCGCCCGCGGCAAAGGACGTTCCTGGGAGGTGCCGCCCGCCTCTTACCCGCCAATCGAGCAATGCGGCGTGATTCTCTCCCGTGCCAAGGGGTCACGCGCCGCCACCCAATTCCGCGCCTGGATGATGGGCCCGCAGGCCCGCGCCATCCTCACTCAGTACGGCTTCTCGCTGCCGCGCCGGGGCTCGCCGGGAAGATAAGCTGACCCGGGTGGGACAGATGATCGTTTTTTGTCGTCTGTCGTCGGTTGCGGCCTGACAGACCACGAAAAACGATGGTCTGTCCCACCTCTGGCGCTCGGTGCTGATGCGGGCACAAGGGGGTGTATCACGATTGCAACAATTCATGCTCCCGCCGTGGTAAAAGAATGAGAGGATCACCCGCGTGAGAATGGACAAGTGGCTCTGGGCCGCCCGTTTCTTCAAAACGCGCTCCCTTGCCGGGCGGGCTTGCGAGCTCGGCAGGATTCACTCCAACGGGCAACCGGCCAAGGCCGCGCGCGAGGTCCGCATCGGCGACCTGTTGCAAGTGAAGAACGAGGGCGGCGATTTCGAGGTCGAGGTCTTGGCCCTCAGCGAGATCCGCGGCCCGGCCCCGGTTGCGCAAACGCTCTACCACGAAACCGAGGCAAGCCGGGAATTGCGGCTGAAACTGGCCGAAGAACGCAAAGCCGAGCCGCGGTTTGACACGTGGCGGCAAGGCAAGCCCTCGAAACGCGATCGGCGCGTAATCGACCGGGTTCGGGGTAGAGGGTGACTCCTCTGTTCGACGGCGAATCGCTTCCACGCGCGAACCTGCCGCTCGAAGAGGGCGCGGTCCTGTTGCGCGGCTTCGCCAGCTCCGAAGCACCCGCGCTGGTCGAAGAAGTGGCGCGCGTCGCCCAGGCCGCGCCCTTTCGCCACTTGGTCACGCCAGGCGGTTATACCATGTCTGTCGCCATGACCAACTGCGGCCGTGTCGGCTGGGTTTCCGATCGCTCCGGATACCGCTACGATCCTGTCGACCCCGATACCCACCGGCCCTGGCCTGCCATGCCCGCCGCGTTTCTCGATCTCGCCCTGCGCGCCGCCGCCGAGGCCGGTTTTCCGCATTACGATCCCCACGCTTGCCTGATCAACCGCTACCTGGCGGGCGCCAAACTGGGCCTTCACAACCGCGACGAAAACGACGCCTGGGCTCCCATCGTTTCGGTCTCCCTGGGCCTCCCCGCCGTATTCCTGTGGGGCGGCAAACGACGCTCGGATCCGGTGCTCCGCCTGCGCGTCGAAACGGGCGACGTCGCCGTCTGGGGCGGTCCCGCCCGCTTCGTCTATCACGGCGTCGCCCCCTTAAAAGACGGCCAGCATCCGCTGACCGGCGCCGCCCGCATCAATCTTACTTTCCGAAAGGTTTTCTGATGCGCTTGGCCTTCAGCCAAGCTGGCGCTCGAACTGTTGCAAGTCCCAGTAATCGCGCCATGCGGCGATCTTTCCGTGGCGCAGCTCGAAGATGCCCATCGAGGGAACTCTGGCGCGCTTCTCTCCCACCTGAAAATTGTCCACCCGCTCTACCATCACAATGTCGCCATCCGCCACAATGTGCCGTATCTCCCAGGGCAGCGCAATCATGCGATCTGCTCCGCGGCGCAGCGTCTCGCGAATGGCCTCACGCCCCTCGACAGGTTCCCAGGGCGCATTCCACCAGATGGCATCCTCGGTGAAGTAGCCGGCAAACTCATCCGGATCTGCCCGGACACATGCCTCGAGGAAGCGCCGGATCAGCGCCACGTTCTCACTCTCCGCGCGGTCCACAAGGTCTCCCATAAAGAAAAATTGTTTCCATGGCTGTCGATGGCACACAAAAAACCGGGCGGCTTTTGGCCGCCCGGTATTGGTGCTTCGGATACAGGGTCTGGATTACCGGACGAAGACCGATATCGTAACGCTTACGGTCTGTCCTCCAGGTCCGTAGGCGGTCAGACTATAGGTTTCGTTGCTGACCGGGTTGACGGTGTAGCTGCCGTTGGGTTGCAGCGTCGTCGGGCCGAGGTCGCCGCCAATCAGCACCACCGCGGTGGCGTTGGCGGTTGTCCAGGAGAGCACGACCGGACTGCCAGCGTAAGTGGAGTTCGGCGGGTTGGCCGTGAACGTCAGGATCTGAACCAGGCCGACATTGACCGTGACGTTGCCTGGACTTGTCCGGCGGCGTTGATGGCGGTCAAGGTGTACGTGGTTGTCGTGGACGGAGTGACGGTAGCGCAATCGTTAGCGTTCAGATTGGAACCGACACTCGGTGTGATGGAGATATTGGTCGAGCCGTTCACCTGCCAGCAAAGCTTGGTGGACTGGCCGGGCGAGATGTTCTGCGGCGTTGCCACGAAGGTAACGATCGATGGAATGCTCGCGCCCGTAACAGTAACGGTTGCCGTAGCGGTCACCGAGCCGACCGAGTTAGTGGCCGTCAGGGTGTAGGTGGTAGTCTGCGAGGGCGATACGGTCGTGCTTCCGTTGCCGGTAACCGTGCCCACGTTGGGAGTGATGCTGACCGTAGTGGCGTTGTTGGTGGCCCAGCTCAGGGTCACCGAACTGCCGGCCGTCGTGCTGTTCGGATCGGCCACGAAGCGCACAATCTGCGGCGAACCCGGCGCGCCCACCGTAACCGTTACCGCCTGCGTGATGCTGCCGCTGGGACCGGTGGCGGTCAGGGTGTAAGTGGTAGTGGCGGTCGGCGAAACCGCAACCGAGCCGGAATTCGGGTTGATGTTGCCGACGCTCGGCGAGATGCTAGCCGAAGTGGCGCCTTGTATCACCCAGAGGAGGGTCGTGCTCTGGCCTGCGTTCACAGTGGCGGGATTCGCGTAGAATTGCGCAATCGTCAGCACCGTGGCGGCCAAGGTTTGGACCGAAGTGGTAGCCGAACCCGATAGGCCGTCGGTATTGGTGACCGTCAACTCGAAGACGTAGGTCTGACCGGCAGCCGCCGTAAACGTCGGAGTAGCGGTATTGGCGCCGTTCAGCGTCACGCTCGGACCGCCGATCTGCTTCCAACTGAATGTGAGCGGTTCGCCCAGCGGATCGTGCGAGCCGGAGCCATTGAGAGTGATAGTGCCGGCGGGTACGCCGATCTGGGGCGGTCCCGCATCGGCGATGGGCGGCGAGGTGCCCACGCGCCGCGTCAGGAATTCGTAACGGATGCGGGGGACGTCCATCGGCACGGGGCTCTTGATACTGGCGTATTCTTTCGGCTTGATGTAATTGCCCAACTGCAAGCCGACCAACAGCATCGAGCCGGTGCCGACCAGCGAGGCGTTGTAGTCGTATTCCGCCGTAAAGGCCAATCGCGAAACGATCGGTTGGACCAGGCGGATCTCGCCGCCCGGCGTCGACCCCTCGCCGGGGCCGTAGCGATGCAAAACACCGAGATTGCCTTCAAGGTAAGCGTCACCCCAAACGCCAACCTGCGCATCCACGCCGTACTGATTGATGAGGCGCGCGTAGGTCTGGTTGTAAACGCCGGGGTAGAGCTCCTGCATGTTGAGGACGGCGGTGTTCTTGAAGCCCTGGGTGCCGAAGACTCCGATTCGTCCGCCTTTAAATATATAGTCGATCAGGAACGCGCCTTCGCCGAGGGCGCCGCCTTGTTGATACTGGCGGTAGTTCAAGTACTTAAAGCTGGCAAACGCGCCGGCCTGGAAGTTGCCCCAGCGATTCAGCAGACCGACATCGAACTGGCCTTCCTGGCCCTGCGAGTTCCACATGTATTCGCCTTGGGCCTGCACGGCGTGCGTGCCGTCGCCGCCGAAGGGAGCGAAGATGCGGCCGTTGGCATCCACAGTGGCACTGCCCCGGAGGCCTTGGTTGGAGTTCGGGCCGGTGGTGAAACCGGTGGTGGAGGCGCCCGGATTGACGATGGCGCCGTTCCCATTGGGACCGGTGGGATTCGCGCCGAAGTTGGGACCGACACTGAGACCCACCGTGGAGTACTTCTTGTTGCGGTTCTGCGCTTCGTTGACCGCGCTCATAGCCTCGTTATGGGCGATCTGCGTGGTCTCCGGTCCGCTGAGCGGCTTAGGCAAGCCGGCGACCTGGTCCTTCAGCGCGTTGAGCTGATTGCGCAGATCCTCTTCCTCGCCCTTGAGACGGCCGTTCTCGCCTTCGAGTCCCTTGACCGCCGCCAGGATGTCGTCGAGCTTATCCAGCCGCTTGAGGATGGCATCGCAGCAATCCTGCTGCTTCTTGGCCATGTCCTGCAGCGCTTTGAGAATGTCGCTGATGCCGCCTTCCTTCACCAGGCGGCCCTGCCCGTCGGTGACCGCCAGAACCACGCGGCGGTTCATGAACCGCCCTTCCTTGGTCTGGTTATTCACTTCGGGATCGTGAAGGCCGTTGCCGGCCGTGGAAACTTGATCCGCATTGGCGCCGTATTTTACAAGGAATTCCTTGACCGTGTTGGCGCGCGCCATCGCCAGTTTGTCGTTATAACGGGCACTCCCGATGTAGTCCGTATTCCCGGTAACTTTGACGTGATAGTCGCGATGCTGACTCAACAGGTCGGCCAGGCGAAGCAAGCTCGGATAGCCATCGGATAGAATCGAAGAATTGAATTCGAAATTGATTTCCTCCCAGTCGTCCTTGGTTTGCGTACCCGGTGGGTTCAGCCCCTGGCCAAATAAGCCCGATGCCAGAAGCCCCAGCGCGCTCATCGCTGCTAGTGTCTTCATTGCTTTTCTCTCCTCAACATGAACCGTATGTACCGCTGCTGTTATGACCCAAGGGGTTCGGGCGGTCATCGTGCGTACCGTAGCCGAATGGCCCTGTCCGCCGGCGCCAATGACCGGCGGTGAAGGCCCGCAATGGGGCCTCGCAGAATTACGCTGAGAATAGAATACACCGGATTTGCCTCACCAGGCCAAGGGTTTACGAGCAATCGCTATAGTACCCGGTGCTCCGCCGCACACTTAGCAAGAGTTGTGGGATACTGAATTTGGGCTGCCGGACGGGTGGTCGCTTCCGGCAACGGGAGAGGAAAGTCCGGTCTCCATAGAGCAGCGTGCCGGCTAACGGCCGGGAGCCCCGGAAGCGGGGCTACGGAAAGCGCAACAGAAAGGATACCGCCCGGGTGAGAACCCGGGTAAGGGTGAAATGGTGCGGTAAGAGCGCACCGCGGTGGAAGTAATTTCGCCGGCAAGGCAAACCCCACGCGGAGCAAGGCCAAATAGGGGAGGAGGGACTGCTCGTCCCGTTCGACTTCCGGGTAGGCCGCAGGAGCCGTCCAGTAATGGGCGGCCAAGAGGAATGACCGCCGCCCCGCAAGGGGCACAGAAACCGGCTTATAATCCGGCAGTCCAAGAAGTCGTCAGAGTCCAGAAAGTCGTCAGTTTTCAGTCGTCAGTTTTCAGTTAAACGCAACGCGGACCGAATGAGCGGAAAGCCAGTAGTGGAGACTGACAACTGACAATTGTGAACTGATAACTTTCTACAACAGACGCCTCAGCCGCGCGACCACTTCCTGTGCACTGAAAGGCTTGACCACGTAGTCGTCGGCGCCCAGGCTGAAGCTGCGCAACGCATCGCCCTGTTTGGCGGAGAGGAGCAGCAGGCGCACCGGCAAACGCTCCGCCCGCACCTGTTCGACCACCTGGAAACCGTCCAGCTCCGGAATGTTGACGTCGAGCACCGCCGCGTGAGGCGCCTCATCCCGAAGCATGCGCAAGGCGTCGCCTCCGGTTTCAGCCGTGCGGCAGCGCATGCCGTATTGTTCGAATGCGGCCTGCAGGAGGAATCGGACGGTCATGTCCTGATCGACGATGAGGACCTCCCGAGGCCTGCTGGAGTGGCAGCGCCTGACTGCGGGGATGAAATCGGTGCGCAATTTTTCGACACGCGCGAGAGCCATGCCCAAGCGGATGATGGCCTCCTCGGGTTGCCAGCCGTCGATGAGGGACTCGCAGCCCCAGAAAAATTGAGCCGGATCGAGGGTCAGCAAATGCTCTCGGGCGCCCACCAAAACCAATGCCTGCTCGCACTGGGCAATCCAGTCTTCACTCAACCATTGGCATTTTAACGTTTCCGGGCGGACATGGATGAGAATGACGTCGCAAATGGCGACGCTGCCGGAATCGAGCGGTTCGTCGGCGGCGAAGAGACGCGCCGAGGCACGAGCCCGGTCGAGCGCGACGCAGAGCCGGTCGGCATCGTCGTCGGCAAATCCAATGAGCGCGACCTTTTTGGAACGTAGGCGAACGGCGACCGGTTCCGGCAGGACGGGCTCGACCGATTCGGGAGGCTCGGCGAATGCCGACCCGAGTTGGATTAGGGTGTCACGCACCTGGTTGCGGTCATACTGCGCACTCTGGATCGTTTCCTCTAGGAATTGGGCTTTGGAAGCAATCTCGGCGTAACCCAGTGCGATTCCGGCGCCGATCCACTGGCTGACCAGGGCATTGGCTTTGTTCCGGTCGAATCCGTCGTCGAGGGAGCCGATCATAAGGCGGCATTTGCGGATGCCGTCGGCGAGAAAAGTGTGCCGCAAGATGTCGACATCGGGCCCGAGGCCGTCCAAACAAGGAGATCCCTGGGGCAGAGGGCGCGCACGCGGCGCGGGCGCTTGCTTCACGGGCTTTGCTTTCGCGAGGCAGGCGCGAATGCGGCTGGCAATGGTTCGGGTATCGATGGGCTTGGTGAGGAAACCGTCGCAGCCGACCGCGGCCGCAGTTTGCTCGTAATCCCGCCCGCCGAAAGCGGTAAGAGCCACGACCACCATATCCTTGGTGCGCGGGTCCTGTTTGATGGTACGGGCCAACTCGAGACCGTTGATTCCGGGTAGCTGGATATCTACGAGAAGCACGTCGGGATGCGACGTCTGCAGCATGGTCATCGCCTGTTCGGCGGTAGACGCGAGGAGCACCCGAAATCCTTCGGCCCGAAGCGCGATTGCCGTGATCTTGAGATTGGCGGGGATGTCATCCACCAGCAGAATGGTTTCGTTCGGCATCGATTCCGTAGGCTTTAGCCGTAAGCAAGTGTAGCTCCCGAACCAGCCTCAGGCTACACTTGCTTTCGTTACATCCGTACTGTTTACTTGGGGGTGTGCCGCAGCCTCTCGGCAGTGCGGTGCAAGCTGCTGGCTCTAAGGTCACCGCCGTAGAAGCCGTGGGCGACGGGGCGCAGTTTATCGCAGTCAGAACCGTACTACAAAAGAGGTGGTCCCTCTATACCCCGAATCAGGCAATATCCTTTAGTAAAAACTTGGCATTCCGTCCCAAGAAGGAGGCGGCACCCTCGGCGGCAATGTAGCCGCTGCGCACGGCGCCTTCCATGGTGGCGGGCCATCCGGTGCGGGTCCAGTCTCCAGCCAGAAATACGTTGGGCAAATGAGTAGCGGCGGCCGGACGAAGCGGTTCGGCTTCGCAGGTAGCGGAAAACGTGGCTCGCTGCTCCTTGACCACGTGAGCCTTGAGGAGCGTGGCCTCATGGACGCGGGGGAAATAGAGGCGCAGATCGCCAATCGCCATGTCGACGATATCGTTGCGGGAAAGAGCCGTCAGGTCGCGCGAGGCACTGACGACAAGCTGCAGATAGCGGCCGCGGTCCTTGTTGAACATCCACTGCATGGTGCGGTCGAGCAAAACGGCGTGCGGGAGGGTGGTAATCTCGCGGTCGAACCAGAGGTGGACACCGGTGATGGGGGAATGCTCGAGAGGCGGCGCCGCGAGACCGACCGAGGCGAGGCGTTCGAACGGCAGCGCGCAAATCACGGCGTCGCCCGCAACCGGCTGTCCCGCCACAGTCATACCGTGAGCATCGATGCGCTCGACGGCATGCCGGAAATGAATCTTGACCGTGGGGAACCGGGTCCAGGCGGCGGAATGGTAAAGGTCGCCCAACGGGATGGAGGACAGGCCCATCTCATAGGCGTCGGCACGGGCCAGAAAGCCGAGCCAGAAGACCTGAAAGCCATGGAGGGCGGCCATGCGGTCGAGCTCCTCATTGATCGCGCTTACCAGAACCTGGCGCCAGAAGCGGTCGATGGCCCGCGGCGTCTGGCGCTTTTCGAGCAGCCAGTCCAGCATGCTGATGCGGTTGAGGTTTCGCCGCCGGAACCGTTCCCGGCGGAGGGCCAGCAGGGCGCGGGCGATGGCGATTTTATCGCGGCCGCCCAGACAGTCCATTTTCAGGAACGAGCCGGTGAAGTGAAATGGCGCGGGAAGACGGCCGCGGCGAAGAACGGAAACCCGGCCACCGGGCTCGATAAAGTAAAACTCGCGATGAAAACGAATCCGTTCGCGGACACCGAGGCGGGTGTAGAAGTCGAGCAGGTTGACGCAGCAGCGCAGGAGAACGTGTTGGCAGTTGTCGATGGTTTCGGCGGGATCGTCGCCGGCCGAAGGCAGTTCGTAGGAGGTGGCGCGCCCACCGAGAAAGGGGCGGGCTTCGAACAGTTCCACCTCAAAGCCGGCGCCGCCTAGCGCGGCCGCGGCTGCCAGACCCGCCAGTCCTCCCCCGGCAATCAGGATCTTGGGCATTCCTTGACAGTATTGCAGGTTAGACGAGCCATGCGGAGTTGTGTTAGGCGCTTACCGCGCCAACATGGACGGAAAACTGTCGATGCTGAGGAGCCGGGACCCAGAAGTCAGGAGCCGGAATGTCACCCTTCCGTCCAGCGCCCAGGCCGCGAGCCCTCGTTCCTCCGACGAGGCGTTCTGGCTTCTGATTTCCTTCTGACTTCCTCGACTTCTGACTTCTCAGCTACTTCGCGGCGTCGGCGGCGGGTTTTGCGCCTACTTTCGCCAGGATGGATTCCACATACTGGCGGGTTTCGGGTATGTCGGGTATGCCGTTGGCCTGGTCGACGGCGGTCGGGCCGGCATTGTACGCCGCTAAGGCTTTCGGTAGATCTCCTTGATATTTGTTGAGCAGTTCTTTCAAATAACGTGCGCCGGCGTCCACATTCTGCTGGGGGTCGAAAACGTCTGTCACGCCCAAGCGGGAAGAGACTTCCGGCATGAGCTGCATCAGGCCCTGCGCTCCTTTGGAAGAGACGGCACAGGGGTGGAAAGTGGATTCCTGGCCGATCACGGCGCGCAGCAGGCCGAGGTCGACGGATTGCGCTTTGGATGCGCCTTCGAGGATGGGCGAAACCGATTCTTCCGGGATGGCGGGACAGGCGTAAGCGGGTGGATCGGCGATGGCGGACACTGGCGCCGGGCCCCAGGGCTGAAGACGCAGGCCGAGAGCCGCGGCCTGGCGGCGCACCGATTCAATCTGGCGGTTCATGGCGGCGCGCTGCGGATTGTTGGCGCCATTCGGATTGGCCTGTTGCCAGAAGGTTACACCCAGCAGGACGGTGTACAACGCTATGTTCACGAATGATGGATCGGCGGAGCGACACGGAAACTTTAGCGTTTTACCCGCATTGTCGGCATGCTCGTATTGCCGGCGCCAAAATCGAACTTCCGCGATATTATCCGAGCCGCGACCGTGAGGGAGCGGTTGCCGGAGCCCTTCGCATCGCCCGGTCATGTTCCGGCGCCGCCGCACCATGCACCGCCACGGCCGTGCGCTCGGCACAGAGCAGAACCAGGGCGATCCAAAGAAGATCGGCCAGCAAAAGGTGGAACAACTGCATGGGTATCGGCGCGAGCAGAGACAGGTTGAGAACCCCGGTGGCGATTTGCAAGAAGACCAACCCCACGACCAGGTTGGCCTGGCGCGGCCCGGCGGCATCTGTGCGCGCGCCGGAGCGCGCATACCAGATCGCCACGGCAGAGGCCAGTACGGCGACCGGCGGGTGCCAGACGCGCAAGCGCAGAAAGATGCTGGCGGCGGGGTCGAAATCGCGGGCTAGCGCCTCGGCCAGGGAGCGGGCCGGGAATAGGGTGTCGCCGAGAGCGGCAATGGCGCCGCTGATCCCCAGCACGATGACGGCGGCGAGCGCACCCACTGCGCTCCAAAACGGCTTCCCGGCAAGACGCAGGCGCGGGTGGCCACCGGCCCACCACGCGGTCAGAGCCAGGCACGCGATCAAAGTGAGCGTGTTCACCAGGTGGGCCGACTCCCAATAGATGCGCCAGACGCTGGCGTTCTGGGCAACCAACTCCAGCTTGACCAAAGCCGCGCCGAGTAGGCTCTCAGCCACCAGGAAAACAGCCGACAATGTAGCACCCAATCGCGCGGCGTGTCCCTGCGGGTAGACCCGAAACGCCAGCACCACTAGCACCACGACGGCGATCGCGTCCAGGCCGGCCATCCTGCGGTGGATGAATTCGATGAAGGTGGCGGCGGTGGTTGTGGGCGGCGTGCACAGCGGCCAGTGGTTGCCGCACCCTGCGCCGGAGCCGGTGGCGCGCACCAGCGCACCCCACACGATCACGGCCAGTGTGTAGCCCAGCACCGCCCAGGCATAGCGGCCGAAGCGGCGGGCATCGATGGAAGGCATGGCGGTCAAGTTTCATTGTAAGCAGAAGTCGGGAGCCGGAAGACAGAAATCGGAATGGGGATGCTTAATTAACCGATCTGGAGAAATCCGTTCCCGACAACCGCTCCCTTACGGTCGCGGCTCGGTAAACGACTGCAAACGGGCGGCGCCCGTAACCGAGCGGTTGTCGCGCCTAAACTGCGAAATCCCCAGACCGGTTAAGCACCCCACAAATCGGAATGGAAGCCCTTGACAGCGGCCTTGCCGATGCTATTTTTGCAACATGTTGCTGCTTTTGCAGCAATTGAGCTTATTATGGCGAAGAAGGGAAACCGTAACCACGATCACGGTGGAGTTTCGGATTAAGAAGTGAGAAACCAAGTGAGAGGCCGGCAGTCCCGCCCCCGGTTTCACCGGTGAACTCGTTCGGCCATCGCCGCCGCGAAAACCGCCAGCCTGCGGTTGAATTCCTCGGGGCATTCGAGCATAGGGAAGTGGCCGGTATGGGGCAGGATAACAGCATCGAAATCTTCGGCCCAGTCCCTGGTGGCCTGAATGTCTGTCGGATAGAGGTCCCCATTGATGCACCGCACCGGTACATGCAATTGACGTGCGATAGCCCCTGTATCGTAGCCCGCGAAAGACGAAAACATCGCCCAGACGGTTTCTGGCGATGTTCTGGACATCCGCCGCCGAACGTCGCCTAAAAGAGAGGGAGAGACGTCCGGGTGGAACAATGCTTGCAACATCCGCTCCAATGTGCCGTCAAAATCGTGCCGCCATGCGTCCGCCTGCTCCCTGGCCCAGCCAGGGTCGATCCGCCGGCCCAGATCATGAAAGGTATCCACTCCGACTACTCCTATAGCCCGCGTCTCCGCGCGCATCGCCGCCTCGATTGCGACCGCCCCACCCAGGGAGTTTCCAACCAGAATCGCGTGATCGAGCCTTTCGGCATCGATCACCGCCGTAACATCGCAGCCGAATTGAGGGATCCCCCACGTCTGTCGATTTTCGCCGGATTGTCCGTGACCGGCCAAATCGAGGGCAATTACTTTGTAGCAGTCCGAAAGCGCGCTGTGCTGACCTTCCCAGAACGATCGATCCGCCAGGCCTCCGTGGATGAAAAGAATCGCGATATCCGCCGTCCCGGATATCGAGTACGCAATGGCAACGCCATCCAGCGAGCGAGTTGTCCGATTCTGAACGAACATAGTTGTCTCCAAGCAAGAAATTTCGGGGATTGTCCGCAGAGGAAGGCTACGGCCTGCGGTCGCCGTTTGACGATGAGCCTATCACCAATCAAACGCGTTGTCTATCGCTCCGCACGCACTTCTCGGTGCCGCGTCGAAACTCCGAACTCCTGACGTCGTGGAATTTAAGTTGAGCCAGGGTTGAACGGCCCCGAGGTGGGACAGACCATCGTTTTTGGTGGTCTGTCAGGCTCTCGCCGGGCCGCAACGTTCGACAGACGATAAGAAACGATCGTCTGTCCCACCTGGGCCGGCAGCCCGACTCCGTTGGAGAGTGTTTCAACCCATCGCAACCGGGCCGAACCGCGCGAAATCGCGGGCAAAACAAGCAGGACGGCCGCGGGAGTCACTTGCCGGCTTTGGCCAGATAGGCTTCGATGGCCGCTTTCCATTCGGGTCCATTGCCGGCATCGCCTTTGGCCATGGAGCGGACGTGCACGTCGGCGGTGTCTTCCAGCGCCGTTCGCTCATAGGCCACGGCGACATGCGTGGCCGCCGCTCCCGTGCGCGTCAAGTGGATATCGATGCGGGTTGCCATCGTCCCGTTCACAATGTAGACATACTGCACCCGCCCGGCGGCAAGATCGAAGATGGTGTTGACCCAAATCGAGCTGCGGCCTGAATGTTCCACCCGGAACACGGCGCCTTCCTGGTCGGCCGCCGGCGTGGGATAGAGGAACTGCGGTTTCCAGTCTGCGGCCCATTTCTGTTCGGCCGAGGCGCCGAACAAGGGCACGACGCGTTCGTACGGCGCGTCGACGGCAAATTCGAATTCGGTGCGCGTATGTTCCATGGCGGTTACCAGATAGAGCGGCGCCAGCAAGAGGAGAAAAGCTCGTTTCACGACGGCTGCTCCTCGGTCAGGTGGTGACTATCGGACGCAGCGAGGGTAAGGCCGTAGACTTCGCGCAGGCGGGCGATTTGGGCCAGAGTTTCTTCGCTAAATGGGGCCTTGCCTTCGAAGGCGTGCAGCACGATACCTTCGAGAAGGTCCCCTAACGAAATGTCTTTCAGTTCCGCAATTGCCTTGAGAACCTTGAGGATCCGCTTTTCCATGCGAACGCCAGTCTGAACTCGTTCAACGATCATGGTATTAATGTACCACGGTATTTCTATACGTTGCAATATCTCTTGAACACAATTCGAGCCAATCCGATGATTCCGAAGGCTGCCGCCGCCAGCTTCCCCTCGAACAGCCAGACGCTGGCGATGGCTTCGGTTGGAACCGCCGCGCAGGTTACCGCCAGCACCGTCACGGTCCAACCCGATAACGCGCTCAAGCGTTTGCCGGCTTTCCAGGCTCCGCCGAACATATAGATGTAGGGGAGAAAACCGGCGATGACCATCAGCGAGACCAGCTCCTGGTAGGCCGCCTCGAAGGTATCGCCAAGCTGAAAAACTACCAACAGAAACGATGCCACCGCCCCGAAGCATAAGATGGACCAGTGGGGCGTGTGCCAGCGGGGATGGACGCGGGCGAAGGCCTTGGGCAACAGGCCATCCACGGCGGCGGCGTAGGGCAACCGCGAAACCGAAGCGATCAAACCGCCAAACTGGCCGACGGCGCTCGAGAGCACCAGTAAATTGAGGACAGTCCCCAATTTCGGGATGCCGGAAAGGCTTTGCGCCGCCGTGGCCGCCTGCGACAAGCCGTGAATTTCACTCACTTGATCCGGGCGCAGCAGCACCAACACCGAGCCCGTCGCAACCAAATAGAAGAAGGTGATGAAGATGGAGGAAATCCAGCCGGCGCGGGGGAGGGTCTGCTCCGGCCGGTGAATCTCGCCTCCCATCAAGCCTGCCAGTTCCAGGCCAGTCATGGCGTAGGCGATGGTCGCCCAGAAGCTGACCACGCCCCAGCTCGCATGCGGCAAAGGGTCGAGATGGGTCGCCGATCCGGAGTGGCGGAACGCGATCAGCGCCGCCAATGCCAAGCCGCCCGCCAAAAGCCAGGCAGCGGCGCCACCCAGATTCTCGGTCCACTTGCCGACCTTCATTCCCACCAGGTTGGTGAGCAGGGGAACCCAGATGGCCGCCAGGGAAATCGCCACCAGAACGGTCCGATTGTCGGCGAGATGCGCGGCGGCTGGGCCGAAAGCATGTAGCCCCGTGCTCATGTAAAACAAAGCCGCACTGGGGAACCAAAAAGTGATCGAGAACCAGTAGACCCAGCCGCTCAAAAAACCGTGCCAGGCCCCAAAATCGCGGCGCGCCCAGACGTAGAATCCGCCCGTGCCGGGGTAGCGAACCGACAAAGTTCCAGTTGCCACCGCCAGCGGCACTACGAAAAAGACCGCGCCCAGCGCGAAAAGCGTGACCGACCCCGGACCGGCGTGCGCGGCCAACGCAATCCAGCGCGTGCCGACGATGCACGAAATGGCGAACAGCGTCATGTCGCGCAGGCCTAATTCGCGCCGCAGCCGCGGTGTGTCGGACATAAGGCGTTATTGTGCCATATTCTGAAGGCATGACCGTTGCGGAAATCGAAACTCCGGCGCTGATCGTGGACCTGGACATCATGGAGCGCAATCTGGCGCGCGTGGCCCATTACGCGGCCGAACACGCTTTGCGCCTGCGCCCTCACACCAAGACCCATAAGTCCGTTCGGATCGCCAAACGCCAACTGGCAAGCGGCGCGGCGGGCCTCACCGTGGCCAAAGTTTCCGAGGCGGAGGTCATGATGGGCGCCGGTCCCGGCGATTTGCTGGTGGCGTTTCCGGTGATCGGCCACTCCAAGCTGGAACGCCTGATGCGGCTTGCCGCGAAGACCGATGTGACCGTGGCGCTCGATAGCGTGTTCGCGGCGCGCCAGCTTTCCGACGCGGCCCGCGCCGCGCAGGTCGCAGTGGGCGTGCTGGCGGAAACCGATGTCGGCCTGGGCCGCGTCGGCGTGGCGCCCGGCGAAGAGCTTCTGCAACTCGCCCAGAGCGTGGAAAAACTGCCCCATCTCAAGCTCCGCGGCGTCGCCTTCTATCCCGGCCACATCAAAGACCTGAACGAGAGCGGCCTGCGCGCGCTGGAGCAACTGCGCGCGCTCCTGGCATCGATTCTGGCCGATTTCCGCCGCGCCGGAATCGAAACCCCGATCGTCAGCGGCGGCTCCACGCCCACCCTGTTTCATTCCCACGAAATCGAAGGCTTGACGGAGATCCGCCCCGGCACCTACGTGTTCAACGACATGAATACGGTGGCGTGCGGCGCCTGCGAGCTGGAAGATTGCGCCGCGGCCGTTCTCGCCACAGTGGTTTCCACGGCTCACCCAGGGCAGATGATCATCGACGGCGGATCGAAGACGTTCTCTTCGGACCGCCCCACAGCTTCGGCCGAAGTAACGTTCGGCCGGGTGGCGGAAGCCCCCGGCGCGCGCTTCCATAAGATGAACGAGGAGCACGGATTCATCGACCTGGCGCGAGCCGAGCGAACCTTCGACATAGGGGAGCGCGTCCACGTCATCCCCAACCACATCTGCGTGGCCGTGAACCTTCACGACCGCGTTTACGGCGTGCGCGGCGAGACCGTGGAAGAGATCTGGACCGTGGACGCGCGGGGAAAGCTGCAATGACTCGCAGGCAAACTATCTTCGGTTTGGCAATGTGTATCGACGCGCTGCGGATTCTGCGCTACGAAGACGTCGAGGACGAAGCGGAATGGGCGCCCGGCCGGCGCAGCCATCTGGTGCGCTTCGTGGCGGAAAAGAACCAATAAGGAGAAGGCGAGCCTCGCATGGTCAAAGTCGCGCTGCCGTTTGGAATCAAAACGCCGGAGAGCAAGAAGCACGCCTACCGCAAGGCACTGCTGGACGCCGGTATCGAGCCGGTCGAAAACGTTACCCGGCTTGAGGATCTCGACGGCCTCCTGCTGGCCGGCGGCAGCGATATCGCGCCCGATCGGTACGGCGCGCTACCGCAGCCAGAGACTGGCGAACCGGATGGCGCGCGCGACGAACTGGAAATCGCGTTGGTGCGCGAGGCCCTGGCCCGAGATCTGCCCGTGCTGGCAATTTGCCGCGGGTTGCAGTTGCTTAACGTCGCTTTAGAAGGCACGCTCGTCCAACACATCGACGGCCACAAATGCCCGGATCTGCGCGACGCTCATCCGGTCGCCATCACCCCATCCAGCCGCCTGGCATCCATTCTCGAAACGCGTGACTACTGGGTAAACTCTCGCCACCATCAAGCGGCCGATAAGTTAGGCAGCGGAGTCGTAGTTACCGCGACGGCGCCCGATGGTGTCATCGAAGCGCTGGAGCTGCCCGAAAAGCGCTTCGTGGTCGCCGTACAATGGCACCCCGAAATGCGCACCGACGGGCCGGATGCCAAGCTCTTCCGTGCGTTTCGGGAGGCGATGGATGTGGCGTACCGGCCTCACTCCGCCGCCCCGGCCGTCCACGGATCGTAGCTGCCCACGTTCCACAAGTGCCCTTCGAGATCGCGGCAGGCAAAGGCGCGGCCGCCGTAGTCCATGTCGGCAATCTCCATCACGATCGCCGCCCCGGCGTCTTTGGCGGTCCGGTAGATGGCATCGCAATCGGAAACGATCAGGCACGGCGCCTGGGTTTCCGCGCCGCCAATCTGGTCCGGCTGCCGAATCAGATTGCCGTACGGCGTGCCTTCCACCGCCGAGCCCAACATCACCATGCCGTTTCCAAAGGTGAGCTGCGCGTGCGCGATGGTGCCATCCGCGTTAGCGTATACCGCATGCTTCTCAAAACCGAATGCCCGGCATAGCCAATCGATGGCCGCTGGCGCGTTCCGGTATCGCAACCCCGGAATCACGGTCGATCTACAATCTTTCGCAACGTTCGACATTCAATTCCCCTCCTGCTCGAAGAATCACTCTCCGAGTATCGCCCACGCTCGCGGCGCCGGTCTTGGAAAAATCGGAAACCCGGGTACCGCATGAATCCATTCGCCGCCAACCTGCTAAAATCCATGTTGCCGTAATCGAATCCTCCTAAGGAGATGAAAAATGCGCCTGCCCCGGACCGCCTGTCTTGCCACTTGCGTGGCGGCCGCCCTGGTATTTCCAGCCCTCGCCGCCGCCGGTGAAAAGAAACTGATGCATTGCTTTGCCTGGACCGCGGTGAAAGATGCGACTCCCGCCGATTGGGAAGCCTTCTACAAAGCCAGCGATGCGCTTCCCAAGAAGATCAAGGGCATCGACAAAGTTTGGTACGGCAAGCTGGCCTCGCCCCTCACCCAGGTATCGGTTGGCAAGATCGACGATGCCACGCTGAAGAGTTTCCGCGCGGGCGATGCCGTGAACGCTCCCATCACCCGCGTGGCGCGCGAATACGGCATGTGCATGGAGATGGATAGCGAAGACGTTCTGAAGGCCTACGCCAACGATCCCTATCACAAGACCTGGGTCGAGGCCTATTCCAAAATCCGCGTGGAAGGCACCACTACCTTCAACATCCTAGGGCAATAGAAGTGGGACCGGCCTCCCGGCCGGTCTTGGTGTTGACGAGTCAGTGACAGGCCAGGAGGCATGTCCCACTCCTACGTCCACGCGTGGTACATTCCGCACATGGTACGCAAGTGGGGGATTTGGATCGCAGCCGCGGCCGCCTGCGCCTATATCGGAGCCGGCGCCGCCGAACATTCGGAAACCGTCAACCTGGCGGTAGCTCATCGCATTCGAAGTGAAGCCTCCGGCAAGAACTCGAAAGTGATGGACACCGCCTTTTACCTGACCGATGTGTATGGTCCGCGGCTGACCGGTTCGCCCGCGGCGCGTCAGGCGGCCGAGTGGGCCGCCGGCCGCCTCTCCGAATGGGGGCTGAGCAACGTCAAGCTGGAGCCCTGGGGGCCGTTCGGCCGCGGCTGGAACTGCACTCGGTTGGTGGCGGAGATGGCGGCGCCGGAGTTTCAGCCGCTCATCGGATTTGCCCAGCCCTGGTCGCCCGGCACCAAGGGAGAAGTCAGCGGTTCCGCCGTGCTGGCGGTGATTTCCTCGCCCGAAGATTTTGACCAGTGGCACGACAAGCTGCGCGGCAAGATCGTGCTCGCCGCCGCGCCGCACGCTTCGGAAATGATGACCGCCGCGCCGGCCCACCGCCTCAGCGACGCCGAGCTGGCCGAGGCCGCCACCGCGCCCGATCCCACATCGGGCAATCCCGCCGCTCTGCCGCTGGGCTTTGTCCTCCCCGGCGGGGCTCGCGGCCGCGGCGGGCGCGGGCAAGGCGGCCGCGCGCAAAGGGAGTTCCGTGCCCGCCGCAACAAGTTTTACCAGGAAGAAGGCGTGCTGCTGGTGCTGAGCCCCGGCGCCGGACCTGATGGCGGCACCGTGATGGGCTCGGCCGCCGGCTCTCAGGACCCCGACGAGGTCGCGCCGCCGCCCTCCGTCATCCTCACCAACGAACACTACAACCGCATCGCGCGCCTGCTGGAAAAGCACATACCGGTCAGCCTGGCATTCGACATTCGCGCCGAATTCACCGCGCCCGAGGACTCTTTCAACATCACCGCCGAACTTCCGGGCGCCGCCCCCAACGCCGGCCTGGTCATGCTGGGCGGCCATTTCGATTCCTGGACCGGTGGCACCGGCGCCACCGACAATGCCGCCGGCTCGGCCGTCGCCATGGAAGCCATGCGCATTCTCAAGACCCTCGATGCCAAAATGCCGCGCACCGTTCGTCTGGCCTTATGGACCGGCGAGGAGCAGGGCCTATTGGGCTCGCGCGCTTACGTCAAGCAGCACTTCGCCGACCCGGCCGATATGAAACCCAAGCCCGAGCACGCGCGGCTTTCCGCCTACTTCAACCTCGATAACGGCTCCGGCAAGATTCGCGGCGTCTACTTGCAGGATAACGACGAGCTGCGCCCCATCTTCGACACCTGGCTCCAACCCTTCCACGATCTCGGCGCCGCCACCCTCACCATCCGCAATACCGGCAGCACCGATCATATGCCCTTCGACGCCGTCGGCCTTCCCGCCTTCGAGTTCATCCAGGACCCGCTCGAATATTCCAGCCGCACGCACCACTCTAATATGGATGTCTACGACCGGCTGCAGGCGAACGATCTGGAACAAGCGGCTGCCATCATGGCCTGGTTCGCCTACAACACCGCCACCCGCCCCGGCATGCTGCCGCGGAAACCGATGCCCAAACCAGTGCCGGGCGAGAGCACGCGTTAGCCTTGCCCCCGGTCTACTGTTTGACTTCGGCCTCGATGGCTTCGAGTTCCTTGCCGGCTTCGGACCACTTGCCTTGCGCGGCTAGCTCGTTGTAGCGGCGGAGGTGGTCGCGAATGCGGGCCAGCTTGGTATCGGCCGCGGGGGTCGAAGGCGCGGCGGCGGTTGCTGGCACCGCGCCGCCGGGCGCGGCGGTCTGTGGTGCCGGTTGCGGCGAGCCGGCCGCCAATTCGGCCAGCGCCTCATCGTAAGTATCGCAGTAGATCAGACGATTGCCGACGGCCAGCACGATCTTCTTCATTTGCGGCATGCGGGCTTCGGTGGCCTGGATATAAATAGGATCGACGTACAGAAAGGTATCGCCGACCGGCAGCACCAGCGTCTGGCCGCGCAGCACTTGCGACCCCTGCTGGTTCCATAACGTCAGATCTTTCGAGATGGTCTGCTCCTGATTGATGCGGGCGGCGATCTGCATGGGGCCGAAGATGAGCTCCTGTTTCGAAAGCTGCAAGACCACGACCTCACCCAGGTGCGCGCCATCGCAACGGGCAGCCATCAGGCCGATCAGGTTGTCTTTGTTGCGCGGCGTGAAAGGTTCCAGAAGCAGAAACTCCGCCTTGCTCTCGCCGGGCAACGTGGCCACCACGTAGGTGGGCGAAGCGGTCTCGGCGCCTTCCGCCTGGCCGGTCATCTTGCGGGCGATGTCCCAGAGATCCTCCTTGTTATAGAAGGACTGCGGATCGAGCATGTGATAGGTGCGGTAGATTTCGGCCTGCGTGCGGAACAGGGTCTCCGGGTAACGGGCGTGGGCGCGGAGATCCGCGGGCATTTCCGAAGCCGGGCGGAAGAGGGACGGGAAGAGGTGCCGGTAGGCGCCGATAATGGGGTCGTCGGGGTCGAATATGTAGAGGCGAGTTTCCCCGTCGTAAGCGTCTACCGTGGCCTTCACCGCGTTGCGGATATAATTCACGCGGCCGACATCGGGCACATCGACGGCGCGCGAGTTAGGGTGCGCATCGCTGGTGGTATAGCCGTCTATCATCCATACCAGGCGGCCGGATTCGGTAATCACCAGATAGGGGTCCGGGTCCCATTCGAGGAAGCCGGCCAGGGTTTGAAGCCGGTCACGCACCTTGCGCCGGATCATCATGCGGCTGGAAGAAGTGAAGTAATCGGTAAGCAGGAAATTCGGCTCGCCCTCGTCGATGGCGGCGGCGGCGCGCATCAAGAAAGAGGAGATGGGAAAACCGCCCTTGCCTTCGTAGCGCGTGCGCACGTTGTCGTTGCCGGAGGGATAGTTGAATTCTTCCTGCGCCGTGTTGACGAACACCGGCTCGTGGGTGATTTCGCCATAGTATATTTCGGGGCGGGTGAGCTTCAGGCTGGGGGTGTGGACGCGCGGGGGTGCGTCTTCGATCAGCAGCACCGGTAAACCATCCGGTGTGATCTGGCTGGCCGTCGCCAGCACCACGCCGTAGCCGTGGGTGTAAATCAGGTCGGGATTGATCCAGCTCGAGCGGGCGGAGGGAAGCAGGTTAATATCGAGCTCGCGGGCGGCCAGGAGCACCTGGCGGTACTGGCCTTCAAGCGTGTAGCGGTCGACGTCCGGCGAGTGGAACGCGTAATAGGGACGCAGCGCCTGGATCTGGGTGATGGTGTCGTGAAAGGCGCGCCAGTCCCACAGGCGGACGTTATCGAGCGTGGCTTTATTCGCCGCCACGTCGATGGGCGCGTCCGGGCGGGCGTGAAATTCGATTTCGTGGAGCTGCTTCTCGAGGCCGAACGCGCTGCGCGTAGCGTGGATGTGGGTTTGGATGTACGGGCGTTCGAGCGAGATTTCGTTAGGCCCGACGTAGAGCCCCGCCACCACGCGCGGAACCAGGAATTCGATCACCAGCGCCAGGGCCATGGCGGCGGCCAGCTTCCAGCGCCGCAACCAGATCAGCACGGCGGCCGCCAGGCTGGCCGCGATCAGCAGCCACTGCAGCGGGATGCCGACATTCTGGTCCACCCAGTCCACGCCTACCAGGAAGCTGCCGTGCTCGTTGTACACCATCTGGTAGCGGCCCAGGTAGAACTTCACCGCCAGCGACAGCAGCAGCACCACGGCGGCGCCGCGCAAAAAGGCCGATTCCAGGCCGCCCTCCAGGCGCCACACGTTGGGGTCGATCTGCTGGTTTTCGCGGGTGAGGGGGAAACTGCCGCGGAGCTGCCAGCCGCGCGCGGCCAGCCAATAAATAACGATGGTGAAGATCGCTACCCCCAACACGTAGCCGCGCAGCATGTCGTAGAAGGGCAGGTTGAAAAGGTAGAACGAGAGCGGCTTGGCGAAAACGGCATCGTGCCAGGCGGAAGTGGTCGCCAGCCCCCGCCCGCCCGCATAGCGGATGACGGTCCAGTTATCGATGGCCGCGGCCGCGATCAGATACGCCAGGCCGAGCAGCACCAGCGTGGAAATGCGGGTGTACAGCTTGTGCTCGCTGAGGCCGGTGCCGGCGAACTTGAGCGCCCGGGCATGCGTCACCCATAGAATCGCGAACGCCAGCAGGGTAGCGGCCGCGATCGGCGCAACCCCGTAGGTGAGCAGGGCCAGCCAGGTGTCGAACTGCCCTAGTTCTTTCCACCACGCGATTTCGATGGCATAGGAAGAGATTGAGCGGGCTGCCAACGCCAGCACCGCCACCACGACCGCGGCCGAGATCAGCACCACACGCAACGCGTTGCCGCGCTTACCTTCTATGTATCGGGGCATAGCCAAGAGAGTAGCACCGGGCGGGGAGGGTGGCGGGCCGAACAATGGCCGGGAACGAATACCACACACCCTTCGCAGGATTCGGCACGCCATCATTAGTTTAGTAGGGCGGACGCCCTGGTCCGCGCGGGACGCCCTCGTCCCGCACTTCTCCACAGGAATCAAGCTCCGATACCGGCGAAGAGCCGGCCGGGGGCCGGCTGCGGACGAGGGCGTCCGCCCTACAACTTTTGCGGATGTCTCAGGTATGCGGCAATAAGCTAAAGCAGCCGACGCCGGGCGGTACAATAGCCTTTCCGGTTCCATTCATTCCCCGGCACATTGCATGATCCAACTTTCCGCGGCGGGCAAGCGGTATGGGCCCAAGGTTCTTTTTGACAACGTCTCCTGGCTGGTGACGCCCAATGAGAAGGTCGGCATCGTGGGCGCCAACGGGACTGGTAAGTCCTCGCTGCTGAAGGTGTTGGCAGGGCTGGAGGGTCTCGACTCCGGGTCCGTTTCGGCGCAAAAAGGCATCTCCATCGGGTACCTGCCGCAGGAAGGATTGTCGCTTTCCGGCCGAACCGTCTTCGCCGAATGCATGACGGTTTTCGCCGATCTGCGGGCGCTCGAGCTGGAACAGGAAGAGCTGGCGCGGCGGATGGGCGAGATCGACCCCGCATCGGCCGAATACCAGCAGGTGGCGGATCGCTTCCACCGCGCCGAAAGCGAGTTTCGGGCGCGCGACGGATATTCGGTGGAAGCCCAGGTGGGCGCGGTGTTGAGCGGCTTGGGATTTCCGGAGCGCGATTGGAAACGCAGTACCGAGGAATTCTCCGGCGGCTGGCAGATGCGTATCGCCCTGGCCAAACTGCTGCTCGAAAAGCCCAACCTGCTGCTGCTCGACGAGCCTACCAATCACCTCGACCTGGAAGCGCGCAACTGGCTCGAGGATTATCTGTCGAATTACCCGAACGCTTTCGTGCTGGTCTCGCACGACCGCTATTTTCTGGATGTCACGGTGCGCCGGATCGTGGAGCTTTGGAACAAGAACCTGCATTTCTACACCGGCGGATACACGCGTTACGAACAACAGAAAACCGAGCGGCGGGCGCAGCTTCAGTCTGCCTACGACAACCAGCAGGATCGCATCCGCCAGTTGGAAGCCTTCATCAACCGCTTTCGCTACCAGGCCACCAAGGCCAAGCAGGTGCAGAGCCGCATCAAGGAGCTCGAACGCATCGAGCGCATCGAGTTGCCGCCCCAGGAAAAAGCTATCCGTTTCCGTTTCCCGCAACCGAATCCAAGCGGACGCGTGGTGGCCGAATTCAAGCAGGTCGCCAAAAGCTACGGCGGCCATCGGGTCTTCGGCGAGGTCGACTTTCTGATCGAGCGCGGCGACCGGATCGCGCTGGTGGGCGTGAACGGCGCGGGCAAGTCCACCCTGATCAAACTGCTGGCCGGGACCGAGCCGCTCTCGAGCGGAGAATACGTGTTGGGGCACAATGTCCAGCCCGATTACTTCGCCCAGGATCAATACAAGGAGCTCGATGCCGACGCGCGTCTCCTGGACGACCTCGCGAGCGTCGCGCCGCGCGCCACCAATACCGAGCTGCGAACCGTCCTGGGGTCGTTCCTCTTTTCCGAGGACGACGTGTTCAAGACCGTTCGCGTGCTTTCGGGCGGCGAGCGAAACCGCTATGCGCTGGCGCGAATGCTCCTGATGCCATCCAATTTTCTACTCCTGGATGAGCCCACCAATCACCTGGATATGCAGGCCAAGGACGTTCTGCTGGGCGCGCTCGAGCAATTCTCCGGCACGGTGGTATTTGTTTCCCACGATCGCTATTTCATCGATAAGCTCGCCACCCGGGTGTTCGAAGTGGAAGACGGCCGCGTCACCGTCTACCCCGGCAATTACGAGGATTACCAATGGCGCAAGAGCGGCGGAGGCTCGATGGCCCCAGCCGAGCCGGAAGCCGGGCCGGTCTTCGCGGTCGGAACGGTTTCCGCCGCCGAGCCGCCGCAGCCGAAGGAACCCGAGCGGCGCGTCAACCCGATCAAAATTCGAAAAATGGAACAGCGGCGGCGCGAGATTGAGGAAGAGGTCGCCCGCCTGGAAGCAGAAATTCAGGATCACGAGCTGGCTTTGGGGAATTTCGTTAACGCGGAGGAGACGCAACGCATTGCGGGGCTCTTGGACGCTCGTCGCGCGCGGCTCGAGGGGCTAATGCAGGAATGGGAAGACGTGGCGCACGAAATTGAAGCCAATTCGTGAGCGCGGAATCGGGAACCAAGGGTATCGCTATTCCTGGATGGGCAACTGCTGTTCGGTATCCCGCCACGCGCTGATCTTGAGCCGCCGGCACACCCAACACAGGGCTTCACCTGAGCCCGCGGTGGTCTCACCACCGCATACGGAGCACTTTCCGGCCTTAACTTTACCGATCAAATCGCCGGTAGCCGGTTGGGCAAGTTCCAGAATCTCCGCTGGTACGATGGTCTCCGGCTTGGGTTGCAGTTTGCGTTTCATGGCGCCGCCAGCCTTTGTTTCAGCCTGATAACACTATCGCAAAAAGCCAGCCCGGTCACAACCCTATATTTCCGGAGTGTCGGTACTAGGCCTCTTACGCGGCTTCCGGAATCTGTACGATAAGACCCACGTCCAGCGACGAACGGCAGCGTCCGCACTTCTGCCCGGCGACAATCCGGATGTGCTTGCCCTTCAGGACAATTTCAGCCGGCACGGTATGGGTGCAGATCGGGCAGTGGACCCGCCCCGTAACTCTGGTTTCGATCGCGATTGGCTTTTGCATCGCCTTTTCCTCAATTCATCGGACGCTTCGGCCGCGGCCGGAGTTCTTACGATTTCGTAAAGATTCTTAAACCATGTGCCGGGTGCTACGCTGAAAACCATGACTCCGCCCGTTCCAACCAAGATCCAATTGATCAATACGCCCGAATACCGGGAGAATTATGCCAACAGCGTGCAAGTGCGGGTCAACCTGTGGGATTTCCTGCTGCTGTTTGGGAGGGTAAACCAAACCGCCGCCGACAACGTCGCCATCCACAACTTTCAGGGGATCTACGTAAGCCCGCAACAGGCCAAGGCGCTGCTCAGCGTCCTGCAGCAAAATGTAACCCAATATGAAGCGGCTTTCGGAGAAATCCGACTCGAACCCCATGCCGGCGGCGGGATCGTCCAGTAGCGGCGGCGTTCGACCGGTTTCATTAGCCGCGTTGCGGTCAGTCCAACACCCTCACCCGTTCTTCGCCTTGGCGTCCGGCCGGGCCCGATCCATATACTTCATCGTCTCCAGGTCGAGGCGGATCAGGTCTCCCGCCTTGATGAATTGCGGCACCATGATCTCGACGCCGTTGGCGAGTTTGGCCGGCTTGAACGCGCTGTCCGCCTGCTGGTGCGTCGCCGGCGCCGTGTCCGCGATCTTCACCTCGATCATGTCCGGAAACAATACGTGCACCGGCCGCCCATTGACGAAATCCACCGGCAGCTTCATTCCCGGTTCCAGAAAAGCGGCGCGGGGGCCGACCACCGTGCGCGCAATCTCCGTTTGCTCGTAGTTTTCGGGATCCATCAAGCAAAGTTGAGTGCCGTCCGCGTAAAGGAACTCCAGGCTCTGCCTCTGGACGGGAAGATCCTGAAGCTTCAGTTCGGCGCGGAAACTGTGCTCGCGAAATGTTCCCGTTTCGAGATTTTGCAGGCGGGCGTGCGTGGCGCCGCCCATTTTGCCCTGGCCCGGGTGGTATTCCGCGGCGACTACGCGATAGGTCTGATTTTCAAATACAATCGCCATTCCCGCGCGCATCTGAGACGCAAGCACCATGGTCGGCTCCTGTGACGGAATCCATTCTACCTCCCGTCGGCCTTGGAGTCTCCCGAGTTCATCGCGGAACGCATTTCGGATATTCAGGATCCGAATCGAATTTATGGGATGGTTCGCGGCACGATTTAGACGTATAATTCGTTTCAGCGGAGGTTCCTATGCCGCTTTCGGAGCGACTGCGTAGTTTCCTCGATTCCCACCACGCGGAGTTTACTCTTACCACTCATCCCCAGGCCTTCACTGCCCGCGAGGTGGCCGCCGCGGAGCACCTGCCCCCACGGGAGGTTGCCAAAGCGGTAGTGATCTTCGGCGATGGCGCGGGTCGCATCGTCGTCATTCCGGCCAACCGGCTGGTGGATCTGCATGAAGCTCGTTCCGCGTTGGAGCTCTCTCAAGCACGGCTGGCCACGGAGGCGGAACTGGTGAAGCTCTTCCCCGATTGCGAAGTGGGCGCCATGCCCCCTCTCGGACCCCTGTACGGGATGCCGGTATACCTGGACACTACTTTAGCGGGCCAGGACACGATTGCGTTTCATGCCGGGTCGCACCAGGAGACGATTCACATGCGGATGGGGGAATTCCGGCGCCTGGCTTCGCCGCGGCTCGTTTCCCTGGTACGCGACCTGGAGCCAGCCCGCGGCTGGTGATCGGCAAGGTCTGATTAAGGACAAGATGATCGACTTCGTCGATGAGCAGGGATTCGACAACGATTGTCTGACCCTGTATGCCGAAGAACAGTTGGAGCGGTGCTTACTTACGGTAGCGGCTCTTTTTTCGGATCGGCCTCGATCAAATTGATTTAAGATAAAAGTAGCTGAAAATACCATGAAGTATTTTCTGGCTTTGATCGCGCTGGCCGCGTTGCCCGCGCGGGAAGGGCCCAGGCCGGCCATTCCGGTTGCCCTTTACGCCCAGTTCGAGCACGATCCGTCCCCCGCGGCGTTCGACGCCATCCGCGAGGAAGTGCAAAAGATCATGTCGCCGGTGGGCTTCCCGTTCGAGTGGAAAGCCCTGAGCGCCGCACACGGCGACGAAATGGCGGCGCAACTCGCGGTCATTACGTTCAAGGGTAGTTGCCGGGCCACCAACCTGTCCGCCGACCGCAATTCCTCGGGCCCGCTGGGCGTTACGCATATCGGCGATGGCATCGTCCTTCCATATGCCGATATCGACTGCGACCGCATACGCGACTTTCTGCGGAAGGGCCTGATCGGCGCCGAGGCGAACGATCGCGACCGAGCCTTGGGCCGCGCGGTGGGCCGGGTTGTGGCGCATGAGTTGTTCCACGTCTTTGCCGGAGCGAAATACCACCTGTCCCATGGCGTGGCCAAGCCGGCGTTTACCGAACAAGAACTCTTGGCCGACCGGTTTGTGTTTGCGGCCAGCGAATTCCGCGTTCTGCGCGGGAGCCTGAAGCCGGCGCGGATGCTCATGAGCCGGCTGCGGCCGGCTGCCTCGCCGCTATCCGGGCAGTCCATATTCCAGGAAAGCGGATGCGCAAGCTGCCATGGAACGCTCGGCGAAGGGACGCGGTTCGCTCCTGCACTGCGCGCAACTAGCGGCGCCCGGGACGCGAAGGTGCTGGCCGCCAAGCTAGCGCGGGAGGGCAAGGGCATGTTCACGCGGACCAGGCACCCGCGGCTGCCAAATCTGGTTTTGGATGACGACGAAGTCGCGGATGTCGTCAGTTTCCTGACCGCTGAGCTCTGAGCCGCCGGGCTAGCCGAGGGCGAGGCCGCGGCGTCATTTCCCATGCGTATACTGGAATGGAAAGCTTGTCTCGCGGGCCTGGCGATGTACAACCCGCGCGCAACCGCTCGATTGCCTGGAGCTGGTTGACCCTTCGCAGGCTGCGCCGGCTGTCGCAGGTTGTCTTTCTCGTACTGTTCCTGGTCCTTCTCTGCGCCACCGAATACCGCGGCTCCTATCCAGCAGGCGAAGCAGGCGATGCGGCCTACCGGCTTCCGCACCCCATACGAATCTTTCTCGAGACCGACCCATTCGTCGCCATCGTGAACGCGCTGGCCACGCACGCGCTCTATCGCGGATTGCTTTGGAGTTTGGCGATCCTGATTCCGACGCTGTTTCTGGGGCGGTTCTTCTGCGGCTGGATCTGCCCGCTCGGGACGCTCCACCACTTGGCCAGCAGTATACGGTCTGAGCGAAAAGCGGGCCGGCAAGGCATCGATTCCAATCGCTACAAACGCTGGCAGGCGTTCAAATACTATCTGCTTTTCGCTCTCCTGACGGTGGCGCTCGCGGGCGGCGCGCTGGCCGGCATCTTCGACCCGATCTCGCTCGCCGTGCGATCGTTCGCGCTTTCCATCTTTCCCGCCTGGAACTACGCGTTCAAGGCTTTGATCGATCTAGGGCATGGTTACTTCGCGCCGCTGGGCGTACTTCTCAGCTTCAAACAAGTGCAGTTTCGCCAAAGCTTTCTCCTGGGAACGATCTTCATTGCCATCCTGGCGCTGAACCTCGGCATCACTCGCTTCTGGTGCCGCGCGCTGTGCCCGTTGGGCGCGCTATTGGGCTTGGTCTCTCGGTGGTCGATCCTGGGACTGGAGAAACACCCGGCCCATTGCGGCGATTGCAATCGCTGCCTGCTCCATTGCCAGGGCGGAGACGATCCCATTCCCGGCGCGCGGTGGCGCAAAGCCGAATGCCACCTGTGTATGAACTGCGTGGCGGACTGTCCCGAAAGCGGCATTCAATTTCGCTTCTTTCCGCGCACTCCTACCACCGTTGAGGGCGTGAATCTTCCACGCCGTAAAGTGCTGACGGCGCTCGCGGCCGGAGCGGCTACGCTTCCCCTGCTGCGCGCCAATACCGGCCTTGGCGCCGAGCCGCACGAGAGGCTGATCCGGCCCCCGGCCGCATTGGACGAGCGCCAATTCCTGGCGCGCTGCATCCGCTGCGGCGAGTGCATGAAGGTGTGCCCGAACAACGCCCTGCATCCCGCATTTACGGAAGCTGGTTGGGAGGGCATCTGGACTCCCGTGCTGGCGCCGCGCGTGGGATATTGCGAGCCGAGTTGCACCCTCTGCGGCCAGGTGTGCCCCACCGGCGCGATCTGGGAGTTTACGTCGCAGCAGAAAGCCTGGGTTGGCGCGCCATCCGGAACCGCGGCGGAAGCCCGGCCGATCCGCCTCGGCACCGCCTTCTACGACCGCGGCCGGTGTCTCCCTTGGGCCATGGCTACCGATTGCATCGTCTGCGAGGAATGGTGCCCGACCTCGCCCAAGGCCATCTATCTGCGGCCGGCCGAGGTGACCGATGCCGCCGGTAACACCAAGCAAGTCCGCCAGCCGTACATCGATCCCGAGCGTTGCGTCGGCTGCGGCGCCTGTGAGTTTGCCTGCCCGGTGCGGGACAGGCCCGCCGTTTACGTCACCAGCGTGGGCGAGAGCCGGTCGAAGCTCAATCAAATCCTGCTCCGGCGAGCCGCCCAACCCACCGCCTGGTTGCCGGAGACCGGCGACGTGCCCGGCTGGACAAAAGTTGGTGAAACTCGCCTGTTTGAGGCCGCCGATCTATGGAAATACGTGGATGGAGACGCCGAGCGATATCTGCGCGCCGGCGTTCGCCGCACCCTCACGGCGAGCTACCGCTATCGGGAAATAGTGGAAGCGGTAGCGGACGTCCATCTGCTAGAATCGCCCGCGGCCGCCCGTTCGCTCTTCGAATCCGAGCCCTCCGCCGGAAGCCATCCCGTGGCCCTGGGCGATGCCGCCCGGAGTTACGGCCAAAGCCTGACTTTCCGCCGCGGCGCATTCTTCGTACGCCTGGTAGCGTACCAGGATGCGGCGGAGACCGAGCCGGCGCTGGTGAGCTTGGCCAGCGGTATCGACCGAAAGCTGGGGCAAGCCTACTGAGCTACTGAGCTCTGTGGGGCAGGTTGGTAACCTGCAGCGGGTCGGCAACCCGCCGCCGGAGGCTGTGGTCCCAAGGCCCCCGGCGCGCCAGCCTTTGGGCAGACCTCGCGTTCACGTGAACCATCGAGGTGTGGCTTCGAGGCGCGGATCGCGATTTAGCGGGTGGTGGGCATAGATCAGGCGGCGGTTTTGAGGCGTTTTTCAGGGTTGGGCGTCGACTGCTGGGCCGCTTTGAGGCGGCGACGGTGGGCGATCAGGCGGACGATTTCCGGATTTGAAAAATCAAATTGCGGGGGCAGCAGCTCGCGCGGGAAATCGGTGGCTGGGTTGTAGGTTTCTCCCGCTTTTTCTGCGAGTTGGGTGAGCGCTTCGGCTTCTTCGACGGCTTGCTCGAAAGCTGCTTTGCGGTCGGCCTGGAGCTGGCGCAGCATGGCGATATCCTTTTCGACGCGACGCTGGATGCGTGAGGCGTAGAGGGCGATGCGTTCGAGGCTCTTGTCGTGGGCGAGCCAGGTTTTGCCCTGGGTGAGGGCGACGATGGCTTCATAGTATTCGGAATCGGCTTGGACGCCGACGGCGTCGAGGGCGAAGATGGCATCTTCGATGGCGACGGCGCGCTGCAGTTGCCAGCGTCCGTCGGCGATGGACTGGACCAGACCGGCTTCGAAATCGCCGGAAGGGTTGAAGTACTCCTGTGTGTCGCGGCAGTGTTTGTCGTAGGCGACCCGGTCTTCGGGGGTGAGGACGTGGACTTGGCCGGTGAGGCCGTGGCGATAGGCGTTGAGCGCGCGCGGGTCGCGCGGCTTGGCAGTGTTTTCGTTAGGCATTAGTTCGAGCGATGGGCTTCCTTTCGAGGCTCCATCGACCACATAGGTAGCACGCGAGCGGGCGGCGATTTGGGAGGAATCCTTGTAAGTGGTTGGGAGGATTGAGGCGATTTTGTTGGAAGTTCTGTGACCCACTTGCAGAACTCGCAACAGAAACCTTCCGCACTGTTCGTATTCCGTCCGGGGCGACGATTTTTTGGAGCCCCAATTGCTGTCAGGGGCTGTGAGTGCGTGAAATCGCCACACC
>Ga0187848_10000127_pt1 | contig 69333 bp, 56 predicted proteins | sample June2016WEW_4_40_FD_132424 | JGI IMG/M metagenome (GOLD analysis project Ga0187848, IMG submission 132424) | Peatland microbial communities from SPRUCE experiment site at the Marcell Experimental Forest, Minnesota, USA - June2016WEW_4_40 | ecosystem: Environmental > Terrestrial > Soil >... | reverse complement strand
TTCTTCGCCTCCGAGAGTCGCCACTGCTCCAGGATCTGGCCAACGGCATCCTGCGCAAGGTTAACCGACTGAAGCCGATTTAGGTTTGAAATCGCATTCTTCACGCCGGATTCAGGTTGTAGGCTTGTTCGTGCTAGTCGGTTCTGCGCTCTTCATGGTCAATCAGACAGCCCAAGTCGTGCTTCTGGCGAATACGATAAGCCCCGTTCTCGCACGGATCGTGCTGGTATCGCTTCTTGTCCTCTATGCGGTAGCGATTCTTGTGCCCGTAACGCTTTTCATCCGCCTGCCCAAGTCAATAAGCCCACCCAAAGACGAGCAATCTTCTGAGTATCCGGCCTACCTGTGTCGGCTAGGCAAGAGGCTATCGACCAACCCGGAATTGACCTGCGCTGGCCCGCTGGATGATCGCGCAAGCATCGAATCCTCACTGAAAGTGCTGGACGCGAAGGCTGACGACGTCATCAAAGGGACCGCTTCAATCCTGTTTGTCACAACCGCAGTCTCGCAGAACGGAAGCCTGAATGCCATCATGGTATTAGCCCAGCAGACCCGCCTCATTTGGAGGGTCGCCCGTGTCTACAACCAGCGTCCGACAGTGGCGGAGTTTGGGCGGCTGTACGCGAACGTAGGAGCGACGTTGTTCGCGACCGTCGAACTGGGAGATTTGGATATTCGCGATCAGATCCAGCCGGTCATCCAAGCCGTGTTCGGCCATGCGGTAGTCAGTCTTGTGCCTGGTATCGATAAACTGGCATCAATTGTAATGCAATGCCTCATCAATGGTGCGGCCGACGCTTATCTGACGCTACGGGTGGGGATTATTTGCAAAAGCTATTGTAGACCGATAACGGCGATAAATAGAAAAAGAACTAGCCGCCAAGCGAGTATTGCCGCCGCGTCAATGCTCGGATTGATCGTCAGCGCCTCGGCAGCGAGCGTCAGCAAGGCCATCGTTGCCGCCGCCAGGAAAGCTGGTGAAACAGCCGTCGAGTCAGCGGCCGCCGGCGTCAGAGGAGTGGCGGCTAAGCTGAATCCATTCAAGGTGACAGCCAATAAGTAGCAGCTCAAGAGCGGCTTGCACTTTCCCCGCCATGCCGTACCGCGCTAGGGCCGCAACTGTAGTTTCCGTTCTCGGGAGTGCTATGAGTCGCGATCGCCGGGTCACTTTACCAGGTGGTATACTACGCCTCGGATCTCCGGGTGGTCATCTCTTCCCGAACTAACCTACGCGCGCGCGTCGGATCGATTACCCAGCATAGTCGGCTCGCAATCGCGGCAATGTCGGATGCGCGCCGCCGCTTCGATCCGATAAGCGAATTGGGTTTTGGAGGCAGGATACAGTCCGATGAACCATACTCACGCGGGCTCGCAAATACAGAACATGCTCAAGAAAGGAGTTGAGACAGTCATAAGTGCTGGAGCCAATATACGATTAGATCGTAAGCGCAAGGAATACGGGGATGTGTGGGAAGGTTACTGTGAGGCGCTTCGGCATTATCAGGCAAAATTGTTTGAGTTCGAGCCAGCTCTCAATCAGTTATGTCAAGTTAACGGGCGGGCAATCGTGAGCCTCAAGCGCGCAGGTGCAATCCTCCGGCGGGCTTATATCGTCGATAATCGGAAAAATGCTCCTCCGATACCCCCTACGAGTCTGTCCTCTGTTAATGCAACCATAGCTGCGTTCACGATTAAGGCGAACGGACTCGCTTCGGCGGGGGCGGGTGCCGCTGCCGGTTTGGGTACCTCGTCATTAGTATCCTTGTTCGGGACTGCCTCAACCGGAACCATGATCGGCTCCCTTTCCGGAATTGCGGCGCATAACGCAACACTAGCTTGGTTTGGTGGCGGAGCACTCGCAGTCGGAGGTGGCGGAATGGCTGCAGGTACAGCCGTCATGGCTAGCATTGTGGTGTTCCCGGCCCTTATTATCAATGGCGCTCTACAGCACCGATCCGCAAACAGGAAAATCGGGGAAATCGACGAGGCAATCAGGGAGATCAAGGAAGCGACACCGCGTCTGTTGAAAGTGGCGAAAGCACTTGGAAATGGAAGACCCGTAGTGATTTCAATCGCCAAAGAAACGGAGGCTGCACGCGTGGACCTTGATCAAGAACACGCGGTTGTAGACGGTGTGCTGTACCGCATACCGCTTCTGTCGCGGCTGTATCGGCTGATTCGGTTTTATTTAACTGGCTCCGCTTTTGCCGACAATGAGCAATTGTTTGCAGTGCGACTGGACCGGACCGCAGGGAAGCTCGCCCTCGCCCTGAGCCGCCGTGTATTCACTGATAGCGGTGATGTGGTCGGACCTGAGCCAGGAGTGGAGTAGAGTTGAGCCACTTGTGCGAGCACGCTGATGTGTGGACTCTTTCGGCTCCGAAACGGCAGTACTCTATCGGAAGCGCCCTGACGGAAAGCCGCAAACATTGTTGCAGTTGGCGCCTTCGATAGAGCCGTCTGAAGGAACGCCGCTGGGGCGCGGCGCCATGGGATTGCAATTTGTAGCTGCTTGGAAACAGGACACTTCCAAACAACTCAGAACTGCTGGTTCGGCGGAAACGCCGACCAGAGCAGCGGGCCGCTGGCCACGAAGATACCACACGCCTGCGGCCGAAGCCGCAGGCGAGGCACTTCGTTCAAACGACGGCTTGACCCTAATTCTCAGCGTAAGCGATATAGAATCAAGCAGTTTGGCCGGTTTATTCGCGTTTATTCTGTCCAATCTATGCACGCGCAACATTCCAGACCAGTTAACGCCGAGCGGGCATCATGATTGGCCGAATAAACGCCTTACCCGCGGGCTGCTGGCACCCGTGTCTGTCCGGTCGACGGCCGCCCGATTCGCTTCCCTGGTGATTGCAACGATATCATTGCTGTATGGCGAGCATCACCATACGGCGCCTCGACGACACGGTTAAGGCGAAGCTGCGCTTGAGCGCGGCTACCCATGGCAGGTCCATGGAAGAAGAGGCTCGTGAAATCCTGAAAGCCGGGCTGGGGGCGAACCGCGTTTCGCGGCTCAACCTGGCGCAATCGATCCGGCGGCGCATGGAACCTTTTGGCGGCGTGGAACTCGCACTCCCGCCACGGGAAGCCGTTCGACGTGCCCCGAAGCTCGCCGAGTGATCGTACTCGACACGAACGTGCTTTCAGAGGCGCTCAAGCCCCCTGCCTTCCCGGTTGGCTCGCCGCTCAGGAAGCTTCGTCCGTGTTCACTGAATCGCCCTACTTCTCGGGCGTGGGGACGGGCTTCACGGTCCCGCAATCCGCGCCCTTGAAGACTGACGAGGACTCGACCGTCCACTCGACGGGCTTAGCGTTTGGCCCCATCTTCATGGTTCCGGCGAAGTGGACCTTGCCCTTGGCGTGATTGTCGTCGGTCAGGTGCGACTCCAGGGTTCCTTTGCCGCTCATCGCGCCGGTGCATTCCATGTCGGCGGTCATGCCGTCAGCCTTCTTGACGATATTGGTCACTTGGCAGCCGCGTGTTTGGGGAACGACCGCGCCGTACTTATCGATCTGCTCCTGGGTGAGACAAACCTGGGTGGTGTGAGTCATCGGGGAGGAGAATGGCGAGCTCACGCCGGCGGGAAACGGACTCTGCTGCCAGGTCTGGGTTGCGGTCATCTCCCAGAGGCCGGGTTTTCTGGCTTGCGCCCAGAGGAAGGCACCCGCGGCGAAGAGACAACATGCGAGGGTGGCAAGGATACGGTTTTTGCGCATGGCTCCCATGGTAGCAGGAGCCTCGGGCGCCCAGTGTTCGTTATCGAGCATCTTGGTTCCCGCATACGGCCAGCGGGACTGCACTCTCGCTTTGTTTTCAGTGGCTTGCAATGGCATGCAGCGTGCATATAGGTACCGATCATGAGGACGTTAGGCCAGGATCTGCGCTACGCCCTGCGCGGGCTTCTGCAGAAGCGGGGGTTCACGGCCGTGGTGGTTCTCACCATCGGCATTGGGATCGGCGCCAACACCACCGTCTTTAGCTGGATGCACGGCTTGCTGCTGAACCCACTGCCCGGCGCGGCTGAACCGGACCGCGTAGTAATGGTGGAGAGCGTTGCGCCGAACGGCGAACCGCTGACAACTTCGTATCTCGACTACTGCGATTTTCGCGATCACGTGGGGTCGTTCCAGGTCCTCAGCGCCATCAAGCCCACCGCCCTGGCCGTGGGTGAAGATCGCAGCATCGAACGCGTCTACGGAGAGTTGGTTTCGGGGAGCTACTTCGATGTGATGCGCGTGCGGCCGGAGATCGGACGCTTCTTCTCGAGCGCCGAACGCGACGACACCCAGAACGTGCACGCCGTCGCCGTCATCAGCCACCGGTTTTGGAGCTCTCACTACGGCCTCGACCGTTCGGCCATCGGCGCGATCATCCGGATCAATCGGACCCCGTTCACGATCATCGGCGTGGCGCCGGAAGGCTTCCATGGTTCGGCGGCGGGCCTGGACTTTGAGATCTGGCTGCCGGTGACAATGTATGGCCAATTGACTCATACCGGCACGTGGATGCTGCGCGACCGCGGTACCCGCAACTTTCTGACGATGGGGCGGCTAAAGCCCGGCGTGACGATGGAGCAAGCCCGCGGCGAAACCCGGGCCCTGGCCCGGCGTATGTCGGTGCTTGACGCCGACACGAATCAGGGTATCGGCGTGGACGTGCTGCCGGTGTGGAAGGGGCACTTCTCGCCCCAGGCGGTCCTTCTGGCGCCGATCTCCATTTTGATGGGCGCGGGTTGCCTGGTGTTGTTGATTGTCTGCGCCAACGTGGGGAACCTGCTGCTGGCGCGCGCCACCGGCCGGCAGAAAGAGTTCAGCATTCGGCTGGCGCTGGGCGCCGGTCCTGCCCGTCTGGCCCGGCAGCTCCTCGTCGAAACGCTGCTGCTGGCGCTGGCCGGCTCGGCGGCGGGCCTGGTGATTGCGAGCTAGCTCAGCGGTTCCTTGCGCTGGCTCCTGCCCGCGGTGTCCACGCCGGCGGTTCTCGCGCCTCAGCTCAATGGCGGCGTGCTGCTCTTCACTACGGCGCTGGCTTTCGTGGTGGCCATTCTGGCCGGGGTCGGCCCCGCCTTGCTTGCGGCCCGCTCGAACATGAACGACATTCTGAAGGAAGCCGGGCGGAGCGCTGCCGCCGGCCTGCACTCCCATCGTCTCCGCGGGCTGCTGGTGGTCTCGGAAGTCGCCCTGGCCGTGGTCGCGCTGGTGGGCGCGGGTCTGTTCCTGAAAAGTTTTCAAGAGTCCCGAGCGATCCGTCCGGGCTTCGACCCCGAAGGTGTGGCGCTGGCGCGCTTCGATTTTTCCACGGCCGGCTATGATGCCGCTGAGACCGACGCGTTTTGCCGCCGGCTTCGCGAAAGTCTGGAACCATTGCCGGGCGTGACCGCGGTCAGCTACGACGATTCCCCTCCACTCGGATTCGACGGCGGGAATTGGGAACCGCTCGACGTGGAAGGCTACGTTCCGGGCCGGAGCGAGAACATGAAGATCTACCGGGACATGGTGTCGCCCGGCTATTTTCACCTGATGAAGATCCCGCTCCTCGAGGGCCGCGATTTCGACCTGCGCGACGGCCGCGCCACCGCCAAGAACGGCCCCAATCCGCAAAAAGTGACGATCGTCAACCGGGAATTCGCCCGCCGTTTCTTCGCTGGCCGGGATCCCATCGGCCGCAAGGTGCACGGCTGGGGCGAATGGTTCACGGTTGTGGGCGTGGTTGGAAACATTAAATATCACCATTTGACCGAGAGCCCGCAGCCTTTCTTTTACATCCCCATCCGCCAGGTTTACCGGCCGGAATATGGGTTGAATTTCCAGGTCCGCACGGCGGGACCCGTGGCCGAAGCCATCGCGGCGATTCGGCGCCAAGCGGCGGCCATCGATCCGGCATTGCCGATCTTCGATAGCCTGCCGATGACCGAATACATCTCGGCCTCGCTTTTCGGGCAGAAAATTGGCGCCGTCCTGCTGAGTGTGCTGGGGTCGCTGGGGCTGCTCATGGCCGCGTTGGGGCTGTACAGCGTGATGGCCTATTCGGTGGCGCAGCGCACCGGCGAGATCGGCATACGCATGACACTCGGCGCGGAGCCGCGGGACGTGATGCGGCTGGTGCTCAGTCAAGGGCTGGGCTTCGCGCTCACGGGTCTGGCGGTGGGGTTGGCCGCCGCGGCGGCGCTGGCGCGGCTGGCCGCTGCGTTACTGGGGCCGGTGAGCTCGGCCGACCCCACAGTCTACGCGGGCGCGGCGGTGTTTACCGTGGCGATCGCTCTGCTATCGGCCGCGATTCCGGCGCGGCGCGCCCTTGGCGTGGATCCGATGGTGGCAATGCGCGGACAGTAACCGATTCGCGGGCAATCGCTCCCTGGCAAGTGGCGCGGGCACTCCTGCCGGCTGTGCCGGGACTCATCCCGGCACGCTTCCGCGCCACGAACAGTCTGCCTCAGACCCACCTCAGGAGGTCAGAGTCCCGACACGGCACGCAAGAGTGTGTGCGCCACATCCGCCCGCCCCATTTTGCTTCCCGAGCCAACGTTCGTCTCGACGCGCCTCGAAGCTCTCTCCCGCTTTGGCTATGATGCGGTCTCGGGCGGCCAGTAACGCGCGGCCAGCGCGCGCACGGTTTCGATCGTATCGGCCGTTTCCGCCGACTTATCGCCGCGATAACGCTTGACCCGGGCGAACCGCAGCGCCAACCCAGCCGGATAGCGGGGGCTCATCTGGATGTCGTTGAAAGCGATTTCGGCCACCAGCTTCGGTTGCACGTAGACGGTGTAATCGTCGCGGCCCAATTCGATCTTGAGAAACTCGCCTGTCTGCCAGGCCAGTATCTCGTCGGTCAGGCCCTTGAAGGTCTTGCCGAGCATGGCGAATCCGCCCTTTTCGGTGTCGCGCGCTCCCAGGTGCAGATTGCTGAGGTACCCCTTGCGCCGGCCATGCCCCCACTCGGCCGCCAGGATGACCAGGTCCAAGGTATGCGCCCGCTTGATCTTGAGCCAGCTCTGGCCGCGCGCGCCGGCGGCGTAACCGGCGGCGGGTGACTTCGCCATGATTCCCTCGTGCCCGCGGACGAGTGCGTCCTTTAGGTATTCGTCGGCAATGGATTGGTCGCCTGTAACCGTATGCGGAATCAGGTTGGCGGACGGAGAAAGACTGCTCAGTTCGCCAAACCGGCGCTGCTGCGGCTCGTCGAGGAGCGAGTGGCCGCCGGCATAGAGCAGGTCGAACCAGAAAGGAGTGAGCGGCAGTTCGCGCCGGGCGCGTTCCAGGTCGAGCTTGCGGCCGAAGCGGCGCATGGTGATTTGAAACGGTTGCGGACGGCCGTCGCCGGTAAGGCTGAGCACCTCGCCTTCGAGAATGAGGTCGCCTCCAGGCAGGGCGCGCGCGGCTTCCACCACTTCCGGCACGGCCGCGGTAACGTCGTTGAGGGCGCGAGAAAACACCATCACGTCGCCGCCGGAACGGTGCACTTGGACGCGCGCGCCATCGAGCTTGAATTCGAGCGCCGCCTCGCCCAGATCGGCGAGCGCCGATTCCATGCCCTCCGCGGTTTGCGCCAGCATGGGCTGAACCGGGCGGAAGACTTCCACGCCGCAGCGATCGAGCCCGGCCGGTCCCGCTTGCCTCAACAAGCGCGCCACCGTAGTGATGTTGCCGGTAAGCATCGCGGCGCGGCGCACCCGGTCGGCATCGGCGCCGAAAGCCTTCGCCAGAGCTTCCAGCATGATGCCTTCGAGCGCGCCTTGCCGCAGTTCGCCCAAGAGCAGCCCGAAAAGAAACTCCTGCTCGGGCCGCTTGGCGCGCGCCATCAAAGAGCTCAGCATCTCGCGTCTGCGCTGTTGGGAGCCCGCGCCTTCGATGGCCGAGACCTGCTCGATGGTTCGCTCCACTTCGCCGATTTCCAGAGTTGCGATTTCCGCTGGGGCCGCGGAGGCTTCGCGCAGCGCCGCGAAACCGATTCCCGTGCGCTGGCTCGTCAGGCTGCCGGAAAGATAGGCCACCACGGCTTCCATCTCGCCGGCGTCAACCTGGCGTAAGAGCTCGGCCAGCAGATCGATTTTCTCCAGACGGCGCGAAGCTTCTTTCACCCGCCGCGAGGTTTCCACTACCGTGGCAAGCAGCATTTCCCTCTCATTGTGCAACGCGAGAACGAAAAAAGTTGTTACTGCAATGCTCCCACCTCGGGACGAACGCCGGAGTTTAGCGAGGTGGCGGCCTCGAGGAAGCTGCGGAGGTCCCGCTCGTCGATCTCGGGCAGGCCGGGCGCCACGTTGTTCAGTTTGCCCTCGCGCATCCACCGCTCCAGTTGGTCCACCAGATCGAAAAGGTGGTCGAAGGAGTCGACCACGAACAGCAGCGGCTGGTAATGATCGATCTCGGCAACCTGGTTGATGGCCCACTCGATCTGCATCGGGTAGCGGCCCACTTCCTCCGATTCGATGGCGTGCTCCAATTCCCCATAGGAGCTCAGCAGCCCGCTGCCATACGCGCAGACCCCGCCCGGGCCGCGCATCAGCCCAAACTCCACGGTGAACCAGAAAAAACGCGACATGGCGCGGAGGATGCTGGTGAGGCGTCGGTTTCGTTCCTTTTCGTCCCGAATTCCCGCGGTCATTTCGATCGCGGTGTAGGCGCAATCGCCGAAACGCACCAAAGTGTCGGCAAATGCCTTCTCGGTGTGCATCGGCACGTGGCCGGCCAAGTCGTGGAAAATATCGGGCTCGGGTAGATAGTCCAGTCGATCGGTGGAGCGGATGGTAATAGTGGTGGGAAACTCGCGCCGGCGCAGGCAGTCGAAGAACAGGAACGACGGCACGTAGCCGCTCACGGCTTTGGCTTGGAACCCGGTCATGGGCCCGAGTATGCGGTTGATCTCGCCGAGCCGCGGTATCCGGTCCGCGGGCAGTTGAAGCGCCTCGATTCCCTTCAAAAAACGATCGTTGGCATAGCGTTCCCAGCGCGGCCGAATGCGCTCACAAAGCCGCCGCCAAGATTCGTGGTTGGCCTCGGAGTACAGATCGTAAGCCTGCTCGATGTAAAGCTCGCCGCGGGAGCGCGCTTCCTCTACAAACGGGGCATTGCCGGTGGTCAACCCGCGCTTCAAACCCTCGCTACTCCGTGCGGATGCGGACATTTTCCCCTCCTTCCGATCCATCCCTGTAACATTCATATCAAAGGCCGTCTTCAAATACAACCACGTTTAGGAGGTGCTATGGTAAACTTCATACCGGCGAGGGGAAAAACAGGTGCCGCTGGTCCCACCGTACATCGAATCGCTGATGCCCTATGAAGCCGGGCGGACTGCCGAGTCGATCCGGCAGCAATTCGGCCTCAGCCGCGTCATCAAGCTGGCCTCGAACGAGAATCCGCTGGGCGCCTCGCCGCTGGCGATCGAAGCGCTCCGCCGCTCGCTCCGGGACTAATTTGCATCGAGGCACTCAGGAGGAGCTGTGTCGCAAACACTCGAACGAGTTACGCCGGTTGAGAAGGATTTCCTCCCCCTCAACGGCACCGACCATGTGGAACTCTATGTGGGCAACGCGCGCCAGTCCGCGCACTACTACCGTTCCGCGTTCGGATTCCGTCTGGCTGCCTACAACGGCCCGGAGACCGGCGCACCCCACCGCGCTTCCTATGTGCTGGAGCAGAGTAAGATCCGCCTGGTGCTGACCACCCCGCTTCGCCCGGACCATCCCATCGCCGATCACATCCGCCTGCATGGCGATGGCGTGCGCGACATCGCGCTCTCGGTGGACGATGCCGCGGCAGCCTGGCGCGAAACCACCAAACGCGGCGCGCGCAGCGTGCGTGAGCCCGAGACGGTGCGCGACGATGCCGGCGAAGTCTGCCTCGCCTCCATCGCGGCGTACGGCGATACCATCCACACGTTTGTCGAGCGCAAGAACTATCGCGGGGCGTTTCTGCCCGGCTTTCGGCCAGTCGATGGCGACGACCTGGTGGCGCGGCCGGCCGGCCTCCAGCATATTGACCACATGGTGGGCAACGTCGGCTGGGGCGAAATGAATCGCTGGGTGGACTTTTATCGCGACGCGATGGGATTCCGCCTGTTCAAACATTTCGACGACAAGGACATCGGCACGGAATATTCGGCGCTGATGTCGAAAGTGATGTCGAACGGCAATGGCCGCGTAAAGTTCCCCATCAACGAACCGGCCGCGGGCAAGCGCAAATCGCAGATCGAAGAATACCTGGAGTTCTATCGCGGCCCCGGCGTCCAGCACATCGCGATGGCCACGAACAACATCATCGGTACCGTATCGAAGCTCCGCCGCCAGGGCGTGGAATTCCTGCGTGTGCCCTCGGCGTATTACGACGATTTGACGGCCCGGACTGGCCCTATCGACGAGCCCGTCGCCGAGCTCGCGGAACTGGGCATTCTGGTCGACCGCGACGACGAAGGCTACATGCTGCAGATCTTCACTCGCCCGGTAGAGGACCGGCCCACGCTGTTCTTTGAAGTGATTCAGCGCAAGGGCAGCCGCAGCTTCGGCAAGGGCAATTTTAAGGCGCTTTTCGAGGCCATCGAGCGCGAACAAGCGCTCCGCGGCAATCTGTAAAAGGGAGGGGGCTATGTATCCGCTCAAGAAAGGAAAGTTCGCGCGCCAGGCGCACGCCGGCCTTCCCGAAGGCACCCAACGAAGAAGAGCATGGGCGTAAGGGGTTCTACGGCAAAAGCGCGCACCTCTACCGCGCCCACCCGCCTACGGGCTGGATCCATTTCGAAGGCCCGCTACGCCCGCACTGGCCTTTTCTTAATTTATTCCCAGTCCGGGCCGCTCTTCTTGCGAATCTTGATGTTCAGCCGTTTGATCTTCTGGTTCAGGGTGGAAAGGGGAACACGCAGGGTTTCGGCGGCTTCGGTTTGGCTCCAGCCGCACTGCTCCAGCCGTTCGACGATCACCCGCCGCTCGAAATCCATGACGATCTCGTAGAGATTGGCGTCGGGTCCGGGAGGCGTTCCCTCGCTTCGCTGCGGGCGCACGCCGTTGGCTTGCAGCAGGGAATCCGGCAGCACGTCGATGGGCACATCCGAATCGGTAGCCAGCACGACGGCGCGCTCCACCACGTTTTCGAGCTCGCGGACGTTTCCCGGCCAGGAATGCTCCATGAGCACCTGCAACGCTTCCGGCTGGAAGCGCAGGGTAGAGCGGCCGGACGGGTCCAGAAACTTCGAGTTTTCGCGGCAATAGACGTCGAAGAAGTGCTGGACCAGCGGCGGGATGTCTTCTTTGCGGTCGCGCAGGGGAGGCAGGGAAATATTGATTACGTTGAGCCGGTAATAGAGATCCTCGCGGAACTTACCATCCTTGACGAACTGGTGCAGATCGGCGTTGGTGGCCGCGATGATGCGCACGTCCACTTTGATGGGATCGTTCGAGCCCAGGGGCGTGAATTCCTTTTCCTGAATCACGCGCAAAAGCTTGATCTGGGTCTCCGCGCCGATGGTGCCGATCTCGTCGAAGAAAATGGTGCCGTGGTCGGCGACTTCGAAGTATCCCTTCCTGCTCTGAATGGCGCTGGTAAAGGCCCCGCGCACGTGGCCGAATAAGGCGGATTCCAACAGGTCCGGCGGCAGCGAGCCGCTGTTCACGGCCACGAACAATTGTTCGCTGCGGGGCGAGTTGGCGTGGATGGCTTTGGCGATCAGCTCCTTGCCGGTGCCGGTCTCGCCGGTGATCAGGATGGTGGAGCGGCTCGACGCCACCTGCGCCACCAAGTCCAGCTTCTTCACCATGCTTTCGCTTTTGCCGATAATGTTGGGAAAGCTGTAGCGCTGCTGCAGGGCGCGCTTGAGGTGCGTGTTTTCGTACTCCAGGCGCCGCGCCGCGATCATGCGGTCGATCTCGATGATGAGCTTCTCGTTGTCCCAGGGCTTGGAGAAATAATCGTTGGCGCCCAGCTTGAGGGCTTTGACGGCGGCTTCCACCGAACCGTAGGCGGTGATCATGAAGATGGGAGTCTCGCGGTCGTGGGCGCGCACGTCCACCAGAACTTCCATGCCGGAACGGTCCGGCATCATCAGATCGAGAAGCACCAGGTCGTAGCCGTGGGATTCCATGCGGCGGAGCCCCTCGGTGGCATTGGAGGCGCACTCCACGGCGTAGCCGGCGTCGCTCAGAAGCATTTCCAACCCTTCGCGAATATCCGGCTCGTCGTCTACCACCAGTACCCGGCCCTTGGCGGCCGCCGCGCTGGAAGAAGAGGCGGCCATTTCAACCGGCATTCACGGCTTTCCTGTGGGCGGTTTTGGCCAGCGGGATTTCGAGCAGGAAGCGAGCGCCGCCGCCCGGCCGGTTACCGGCTTCAATCGAGCCGCCATGTTCCCGAATGATGCCATAGCTCACCGATAGGCCGAGGCCGGTGCCCTGGCGCGTGCCTTTGGTGGTGAAGAAAGGATCGTAAATGCGGTTCAGATTCTCCGCCGCGATTCCCGCGCCCGTGTCGGAAATCTCGGCGCGCGCGCAATCGCCCTCCTGCCACACCCGGACCGCCAGCGTACCGCCGCCCGCCATGGCATCGCGGGCGTTGAGCAACAGGTTCAGAAATACCTGCTGCAGCTTGCCCGCGTTCCCGTAGACCGGATCGAGGCCGGCGGCATAGTCGGTCGTAACTTGAATGCCCGACTTCTGCAACTGGTGTTCGAGCATGGAAAGAGTTTCCTGGGCCACTCGTTCCAGCTTAACGTGATCGAAAGCGGTGGTGGAGGTGCGCGAGAAATTGAGCAGGGAATTGACGATTTCGCTGGCGCGGAAGGTCTGCTTGGCGATCTTGTCGAGCAGCAGGGATTTCTTCTCGTCGTCGGCCACCTGTTTGGCCAGCATCTGCGCGTAGGTCGAAATGACCGCCAGGGGGGTGTTGACTTCGTGCGCCACGCCGGCGGCCAGCAAGCCGATGCTCGAAAGCTTGTCGGCCTGCACCAGACGCTGCTCCAGCTCGGCGCGATCGGTGACATCGTCGAAAATGATCAGCCGGCCGATCTGCTCCTGGTCCTTCGAAACCAGCGGGGCGATGGCAATGTTGAGCGTCGCCTCGCGAGGGGGGTATGCGCCGTGGCCATTGCCGCTCCCATTTCCGTTCACCGCTTCGTCCGAGCCGAACTTCCACACGAACTTGTAGATGTGGTGGATGCCGGTCTGGCCGCGGACGCGGTCGAACTGCTCCGCCAGGCCATCGGGGAACAGCTCGCGCAGGGTTCGTCCCAGAGCGCGCTCGCGCGGCACGCCGCTGAGCAGCTCGATCTGGGTGTTCCAGCTCTCCACGCGGTCCTCCAAATCGGCGGCCAGGATGCCGACGTTGATGGACTCCACGATATTCTCGCTGAACTCCTTAAGCCGCTCGTATTCATTCACTTTGCGCTGCAGGGAGCGGTAGAGACCGGCATTCTCGATGGCGATTCCCACGTTGCCGGCCAGCGTGGTCAGCAACTCCACGTCCACGCTCGACAGGTAATCGCCGTCGGTTGTCCGGCTCAAACCCATGTACGCAATGGTGCGGCCGCGCACCGTACAGGGCAGATAGTAGGTCAGATCCAAGTCGGCGATGGTGCGCCGCACGGTGGCCGGCCAGGACTGCGAAACGGCGTCCAACTGGTGGTGGGTGCGCTCGAAGAAAAGGTAAGGCTCAGGCAACTTCCAGTTGAGAAAGCTCAGGTCCAGGCCATCGTAATAGAGCGACGCCAGGCGCTGATTTTCGCCCATGGCCTTCCGCAGGCGGAACACCTGGCCGCCGGACACATCCGTCACGCCCTCCTCGGCGAGGAAGAACGCCAAGTGGCGGAGGTTGAGAGTTTCGAGAAGCCGGTCGCCCACCCGTGCCAGCATTTTATCCGCGTCGGATTCCGAGCTCAACTCGCGGGCGAATTCGACCAGGGTGCGGCGGTAGTCGTAGCGGTCGCTGTAGAAATGGCGGTCCAGGCGCTCCTGGATCCAGGCGCGAATGGGCTGGAACAGGAAGGCCGTCAACAGCATCACCGTCATCACCCCGGTGTTGCCCAGAGTGCTGAAGTAGACGTGCACCAGGCTGCCCAGGGAAAACACGATGGCGTAGAACGCGCCCACCACGCAGACGGTGGCCAGAGTGTAGGCGTAGCCGCGCCGGAACAGGATATCGACATCCATCAGCCGGTAGCGCACAATGGCGTAGGAGAGCGTCAGCGGCAGCAGCACCATCGGCAGCACTGCCATCTTCATGTACTCGTTGGGCAGCGCGCCGAACGCATACGGCGCCGCGTAGAGCACGGCAAACGGCAGGTAGCCGCAGAGGATGCCGTTGCGCAGCCACTTGAGCTGCTGGCGCACGATGGTGTCCTCGGCTTTGCGGTGGGTCCGGATCACCGCCAGCGCGCTGAGCACATAAGGCACGGTGGCAAACACCACCCAGACCCGGTCCAGCAGCCAGCGCAGCTCGATCAGCGGGATGGACAGCTTCAGAGCTCCCGAACTGACGCCCGCATAAACCGCTACGAACAGGCCGGCAGGCAGGTACAGCAGGGCGGGGCGCACTTTTCCGGCCAGCCATTTGGGAGTCTCCGGGAAGGTCAGGCAGAAGTGCAGAAACACGGTGGGCGCAATCAGCCACGCCACCACGTTGCCGTACAAGATGACCTGGTCGAAAGAGTTGAGCACCCCGGTGTAATGGAAAGTGAAGGCGATGAAGGAACTCAGGCACAGCACGTAAAAATGCCGCGCTTTGTGCGCGCTGCCGCGGCGGAAGTAAACGAACAAGCCGATCAGCAGGTAGGCGCAGCCCACCAGGTACTGATAGATCAGGAGGCGGTCGAGCGGAACTTCCTGAGTGATGACTTTGATGGGAGCGAGCTCGATGCCGCCGTGGCTGACGACGTAATCGGCCTTGATCCACGTGCCGATGGCAGCCAGTATTTTGGGGACGTCCAGCGCCTTCTGGATCGGCAGGCTATTGATGGAAATCAACCGGTCGCCCGAGTGAATTCCGGCATTGGCGGCGCCGCTGCCAGGCTTTACGTAGAGAGCTTCGACGTGGCCCGCCCGGTCGACCCAGATCGCGCCATCCTCCGCCAGCCTGCTGAAATGCCGTTGCTGCTCAAAATTGAGAAAGGCGGCAATACCGGCGGCGAGCGTCAGTATGGTCAACAGCGCGGTGGAAAGCTGGAACTTGAGTTCCTTCATGACCCAATACAACTTTGCGAGACACTAAAACTGCATACGTCTGTGCACGTTTAGTGCCGCCGCCAGGGCAAAATTCTCCCTTTATAGTAGTTGATTTTTGTTGGAGTTACTATTTTTCACGGGATCTACGATCCGCTTTTCCGGAGAATACACTACGTGGAAGTGTATCGATCCGCGATTTTTGAGTAGCCAAATGCCACGAGTATGGTACTCCTCTTGCCTTTGGATAGATCTAGTACTCACTTAGCCGAGTGCAGCATCAGTACTTTTCTGCGAATGCTGTACAATGAGGAAGATGCCGTCGCAGCCACCTGTGTTTTCCGCCAGTTGCACCGCTCTGGCGGGAATCGGTCGTCACTCGAGAATCGCGTTTCCGATTACGATACCGGTATTTCTTCTTTGCCTGGCTGGAAGCTCATACGCATTCCAGACCGCGCCGGGAACCCCGACTCCACCGGTACAGGACCAAAAACCAAGTTCCGTGGTTGGGCAAGCGCCCGATCCGGTCAAGATGGGAGCCGCTCCGGCGGGCGGGAAGGTGATGGGCGCCGCCCCCGTGGACCGGACGACGTACACCATCGGAGCCGAAGACGTTCTACAGATCATCGTCTGGGGCAATAGAGACATATCGGGCAGCTACATTGTCCGGCCCGACGGTATGATCTCGGTTCCGCTGATCAAGGAGGTCGAAGCCTCGGGCAAGACCCCGAGTCAGCTTGAAGAGAGCATCGCACAGGCTCTCAAAGACCGCAAGATGGTGATCGATCCCAACGTGACCGTAAGCGTCGGCCAAGTCCATAGCCGCAAGTACTACATTCAAGGCGAGGTGAACAAGCCGGGAGTTTACGATCTCGCCGTACCAACCACCATTTTGGAAGGCCTGGTCAACGCGGGCGGATTTCGCGATTTTGCCAAACGAAGCAAAATCCGGATTCTGCGCGGTTCCAAGGAGCTGAAATTCAACTACGACCAGGTGGTTCACGCCAAGCACCTGGAGCAAAACGTGATGCTCGAGCCGGGCGACCAGATCATCGTTCCCTGATTCAGAACCGCCGCAAGAGAGTTTCTTTATGGGTGCCGTACAGAACTACGTCAGCATTTCCCGCCGCCAGCCGGATGTGGAAGATTACATCGACATGTTGCGCCGCTATCGCTCCTGGATTATTGGGCCGACGTACGCCGGCCTGGTGATTTCGGTGGTGGTCGCGTTCATTTGGCCGGATACTTACGTTTCCAAGGCGCTGATGCGGATCACGCCGCAGCAGGTTTCCGACCGTCTGGTGCAAAGCGAGTTGTCGCAGCAGATGTCCGATCGTCTGAACCAGATGGAGCAGCAGATTCTGAGCCGCACCAACCTGGTTGAGTTGATCACCCGTCCGTCGCTCAACCTTTACCCCAAGGAGCGGGCGCAGAAATCGCTGGACGAGATCGTGGAGGATATGCGCAACCCGGCCAAGGGCATCAGGATCGCCATGTACGACGCTCCGGGGTCCTCCAGCGACCGCCGCTACGCTACCGCCTTTGAGGTGGATTTCCGCTACAGCGACCCCCACAAGGCCCAGATGGTGGTTCGCGAGCTGGTGAGCAAATTCACCGAACAAAATGAGAACGTTCAGCAGGACCAGGTCCGCTTTACGACCAACTTCATGGACGACGAGCTGAAGCGCGCCAAGGACCACCTGGACGACGCGCAAGCCCGCATGACCAAGTTCGAGGTCGAGAACAACGGGCGGCTGCCGGACCAGTTTGCCGCCAACGTGCAGGCCGGCAACATGGCGCAGATGGAAGTTTCCCGGATCGCCGACCAGCTCAACTCCACGCAAACCCAGAAGCTGATGCTCGAGAACCAGTTGCAGAATTACATCAACGACCAGAAATACCTTCAGTCGAACTCCGAGCGCACCGTCAACGCGCCCAACGTCGCGGTGAAGAACCAGCAGTTGATCAACGTCGAGTCGCAACTCAATACCGCCCGGTCGCAACTGGCTTCCATGCAGAAGATGTATGGCGAGAATTACCCGGACGTCAACCAGTTGAAGGCCAGCATCTCGTCGCTGGAGGGCCAGAAAGCGGAGCTCGAAAAGACCCAGACCGAGCAGAATTCGGCCGCCCAGCAGGGGCCGGTGCGGGTACAGGATCCGACGGTGCAATCGGAGCTGGAGAGCCTGCGCGACAACATCAGCTCGGTCAAAACTCGCATTCAAGCCGCGCAACTCGAGATCGAACGGCTGACCCAGGCACAGACGGACATGAACAAGCGCGTGGCCGCGTTTCAGGAGCGGATCGACCAGGCGCCGCTGAACCAGCAGCAGTACGTTGCGCTAAGCCACGAGCTGGAGCTGGCCAAGTCCGAATACGACGATAAATCGAAGCGGCGCGATCTGGCGGAGACGTCCCAGAATCTGACGGCGCACAAGATGGCCGAAGGTCTGGAATTGCTCGATCCGGCCAGTCTGCCCGATCAGCCCGTGGAGCCGAACCGGCCGCTGTTTGCCGCCGCCGGGACCGCCATCGGCCTGATACTCGGCCTGGTGTTGGCGGCGGTCAAGGAAATGAAGGACACTTCGCTCAAGAACCTGAAGGACGTCCGGGCTTATACCAACCTGGCGGTGCTTTCCAGCATTCCACTGCTCGAGAACGCGCTGCTGGTGCGGCGGAAACGGCGGTTGTTCTGGCTGGCGTGGTCCTGCGCGTTTGTGGCGGGCAGCATCGCCGTCTCGAGCGCCATGTACTACCGCTTTTTTGGCAGAAGTTAACAGTGGCCGGTCGAGACTAGCGCCACGCGGATGATTACGGAGGAAAGATGAGTCGCGTTCACGATGCTTTACGCCGGGCGGAACAAGCCGGCGGGATGCTCAACGATCCGATCCCGGCCGACGGCGAGGCGAGCTATAACGGATACGCCAACGACGACCTGGCTGCTTTGCCGACCCCCACCCCGGTGCCCCGGCTGAACCTGCAACCCAGCCTGCTTCGCAGCGTCGAAGTCATTCCCTTCAACCCGGCGCCGGAATCCCACCTGCTCGATCTCAACCGCTCCCACGAGACACCGGCCGAAGAGTTCCGTACCCTGCGAACCCGGCTCAACCACCTGCAAACCCTGCAGCCGCTGCACACCGTGGTGACGACCAGCCCCTCGCCGGCCGAAGGCAAGACCTTCACCGCCGTGAACCTGGCCCTGGCACAAGCCCATTTGGCCGAATGCCAGGTGCTGCTCGGAGATTTCGACCTCCGCCGTCCCATCATCCACAACCTTTTCCAGATGGACCGTTCCCCGGGCTTCTCGGATTTTATGTTGGGGCAGTGCACCTTTGCGCAGGCGTTGCGCAAGGTGGAGGGAACGAATCTGTATATTCTGCCCGCCGGAACGCCGGTGAAGAATCCCCTCGAGCTCCTCAATATGCGGCAGACGAAACTGCTGTTCGCCGAACTTCCGCACCTGTTCCACTGGGCCATTTTCGACACTCCCCCCTTGCTGTTTTCGGCCGACGCCAACCTGCTCTCCACCCTGGCGGATGGCACCGTCCTGGTGGTCAAGATCGGTTCCACAACCTTCGACAATGTGCAGCGGGCCATGCAGTCGCTGTGCGAAAACAATGTGCTGGGGATCGTGGCCAATGGCGCGCGCGCTTCCGAACTGTACAGCAAGTACACGTATTACTACTCGAAGACGGAATAGGGAATAAGAGATTTAGCCACGGATGAACACGAATAAACACGGATAAAAACAAACACCGGTAACTCCTCCGTTCTCATCGGTGTTCATCCGTGGCTCGTTTAGTTTTTTTCTTCGCGCTATCCTGACCCTTGGTGTTCTGGTATTGGTTCTGGGTTGGACCCGCACTGCTGCTGGCCTTGCTTTCCGTAAGGAACGCGTCGAAGCGGGCCCGCTACATCGAGTCCCGCTTGAGGGAATCTCCCGCGGCATTGCCGCCCGCCACCGTTATTGTTCCGGTAAAGGGCCAGGATTACGGTTTGCGGGAGAACCTTGAGGCGCTGGCTTCGCTCGACTATCCCGATTTCGAGCTGATTGTAGCCGCGCGCTGTGCCGCCGACATCCCCGCCGGGGTGCTTCCGGCCCGCGCGCGGGTGGTGCTGGCGCACGGGGAAGCCGAGGCCAATAGCAGCGAAAAAGTGCAGAACCTGACGGCGGCCATCCGCGCCAGCCGGGTTTCGAGCCAGATGCTGGCGTTCGCCGATTCGGACGCACGGGTCACCGCGGGTTGGCTGCGCGCCCTGGCTGCGCCTTTGAGCGAAGAGGGCGTCGGCGCCTCCACCGGCTATCGCTGGTTTGTGCCCGAGACGCCCGGCCTCTGGGGCTTCTGTTGGGGATTTTGGGGATTATTGCGCTCGGTTTGGGACGCCGTCTCGGCAGGCATGCTGGGCGCGGGCGATTGCCCGTTCGCCTGGGGCGGCTCCATGGCGATCCTGAAGACCACGTTCTTTGCAGCCAACGTGCTTGACTATTGGCGCGAGGCGGTGAGCGACGATTACGCTCTCACCGCTGCCATCCATGCCGCCGGGCTGCGCATTGCCTACGCGCCCGGCGCGACCGCTCCCTCGCACGAAGGCATTTCGGCCAGCCGCTTCTTCGAGTGGACCCGCCGCCAGATGCTGCTGACGCGGGTTTATCGCCCCCGCCTGTGGTGGCCCGGCCTGGTGGCTCACGTCTTCTACGCGGGAGCGATGGTGGCATCGGCGGTCGCGCTCCTGCGCGGCCATCGCCTGGCTCTGGCGGCGCTGGCGGTGCAACTGGTTCCGGGGATGTGGAAGGGCCATGAACGCGCCCGGTTAGCGCGCGCCTGCCTGCCCGGTTACGCCGCCTGGTTCCGGCGTTGGGGCTGGACTCACACGCTGCTGGTGCCCGTGGCTACCTGGTTCTGGCTGATTGCGCTGGCGTCTTCCGCCTTTGGCCATTCCATCGAGTGGCGTGGCCGGCGATACCGGCTGCGCCGCAACTGGTGAATCGCGCCCCTACTTGGACAGGTGCAGGATGTAACTGGCGATCAACTGGAACGCACTGGCCAGGTCGGTAGTGGAGTTCACCTGGACGTATTGACCGATCGGCTGCGAGGAATTGCTGCCCGAAGGCGGCGCCGCCGCGGTATTCGCCAGGCGGTTCAGCAACGCCGCATCCACACCGCCGTCGCCGCTGTACCCGATGGTGTAGATGGTGATCGAGTTCATCGCGGTTTGCGAGCGGATGGTATTGCCGATGTTGTCTACGGCATTCCAGGCTGCGATCGGCACCTGATTGTTATCGCTGAGGTCGCCCGTATAACTCTTGCCAGAGTAAGGCGTTGTGGACGACCCGTCGGGCTGGTCCAGAGTTGCGTTCTGGAATGCGTTCGTGGTGGAACCGGTGGAAACGCCGTAGATGCTATAGGCAGGCACCGAATTCAGGCCGGAGAGGGAGTAACTGCTCCCCTCGAGGCTCTTGCAGCCGGTCAAGGCCGTGGTGGGCTGGGAGTTCACCAGATCGCCCTTGCCGATGTTCCCGTTCCCCGGGTTTGCCTCCCAATTGGCCAGGGTGGTGTTGCCGTTACCCGTGTAATAGCCCGAGAGCAGAAACAACCCCAACGGCGCGCTCCAACTCCCGGCGTTACCGGGCGCAGCAATCGTGCCCATCATCATGTATTGCGCGTTGCTGGCCCACACCGGGTTCTTGGTCCATATCGAGTTGGTGGCCATGTTGTAGTAGGTACACCCACTGCTGCTGCTGACCACAGGAGTAGCGGTCAACCAGGAGTTAGTGGCGATGTTCCAGACCTCCGGCGCGTTGGGGCTGATCGCAATCGTGTCCGGAACGCCATCGGTGAACAGCAGAATGGAATTCAGCATGTTATCGACGCCATTGGCGGCGAGGTCCCGATTGTGCGCCTGCTGCAATCCGATATAAGCCAGCGAAAGGGCTTCCGAGGTGCCGGTACCGCCTCCAGCGGTCATTGTCTGCAGGGCCGTCATCACAGGGCCAGCCGTCGAGCTGGTATCGAAGCTGGTATCCGGACCTCCGGTGGTCATAGTTGGAGGGTAGGTGAGCGGATACGTGATGGGATAAGCGACGATGGCGCTGGCCTCGAGCATGACCAGCCCGACTTCGTCAGTGCCGGGCAGGAAATAAGACGCGAACGACTCGGCGCCGCTCTGCATTGCCGTAAACGGAGCCCCGGCCATCGAGCCGGAACGGTCCAGCACCATGACGGTGCGCACCGCCCGCCGCACTGCTGTCGCGTTCGCGTAAACCGTGGTGGTGGTTTGCGGAACCAGTGCCGGCACCGTGCGCAAGAACAGCAACGGTACCGTGACCGAAGCGCTGATGGAAATCGTGTAGGTGCCCAAGCTATTGGTGTAGCTGATGTTGGGCGTGAGGTTGTAGCTGCCCCACACGCCTGTGGGGCCGGTGGTGGCGCACCCGTATCCGCAGAAGTCGGCTTTCAAAAACTCGCCGGCGATCTCGGTGGTGTTGGCCGTAGTGCCCAGCAAACGGCCGGCGCCCAGAGCGGCGCCATCCACCGCGGCCGAAAGCTTCGCCTCCACCACAAACAGAATCGTGCGGTCAATCGCCAGGCCGATCAGCCCCAGCAAAACCGGCAAGCTGAGGGTGAACATCACCATGGCGGATCCGCGCTGCCGCGATCGTCGGGATGAAACCGCTGCTTTCATGGCGCTTCCTCAAAAATAGTCGAACGAATAGGTGGATTTATTGTAGAAATACGGAGGCATGATCCACGCCTGCGCACCCGCTTCGGCCGCGTAGAGCGTCTGCCCGGAAGGTAAGCCGCTGATCGCTCCGGAGGTGTTTTGATAGGGGTTGATCGCGCTGAAGCTCGCCACCGCGCCGGCATTGGTTACGTAATTCTGCTGCGAAATTTGGCCGGTGGTCGCATTCACCAGGCTGGTGGAAGGGCTGCCCAGGTTACTGCTACGCAGGCTGGTGTCGCCGAACGTCAGCCGCTGGGTGAACACCCACTTCTGATAATTCGTGCAGCCGTTCGGCGTATTGGAACCGGTATTCCATTTTCCCACCGCCAGGCATTGCCCGGAGTCCACGTAGATCAGGTTGGAAAGGATTACCACCGCGGTGCTGCTGGAACTGGAGCTGGTCAGGCCCAGGCTTGAGCCCAACTGATAAAGAACCGTCTGATTGGCCTGCTGCGAAAAATCGATACCGCGCGCATACATATGGCCGGCATCGCGCGCCAACTGAACGGTTTGCAGGGTGCGGACCAGGTTGACCCCGATCGCTCCAGTGCCCAGAAACAAGGGGATCAGTACCAGGCAGATCAGAACAAATTCGATAGCCGACCCGCCGCCCGATTTCTTCCTCCGGATGGTTTTCCCGTGCATCGTTTTCCCCTCAGGGAGCCGTGCCGACGCAGGGCGGGCTGTCGTGAGGCTCGATCACGTCCGCCGCATAAACCGTGACCAGCAGGGGTGCGTTGTCGTTGGCCATCTTGAAGCCGAAAATTCGCGGCATCAGCGGCGTGACGGTCAGGCCCTGCACCGACACCTGAATCATATTACCCGACACGTCGGCGATCGTCGGACAATTCGTGCCGGTGGTGGTACAGGTGGATACGTCGCTAACCGAACCTGTGGCGCTGGTGGGGGGAGCGTAATAATTCACCTTGATATAACTCAAGCCCGTGGCGCCATTCAGCAGGCCCAGGGAATCGCTTTGCACAATCCCTTTCACCGTGTCCGTGAGACAGGCGCTGCCGGTCATCTGCGAAGACGTTAGCGTAATCCCGGTACGAACCGCCATGCGCACCGCGCGCTGTACCGTAGCCTTCGCCATCACAGCCCATGCCGTATCGAGCAGCACGGTCGTAAACCCTAGCAAAGGAAGGAAAACGAAGGTGAATTCCAGAATCTGCGACCCGCTCGAACGCTTGCGGCGGACTCCGCTCACAGGCCGGCGGGCAACGGGCAGCATCCCCTGAGCCGTCGAAACATTCCCCATTTGGTGGATATTATTGGCTGAAATCGAGTGTTCGGCAAGATAGCAAAGGTTAGGTGTGAGGGTATTAACGAAGGTCAATGGCGAAAAGGGGACCACGCCATCGCCGCCGCGCCGGGCAGACCCTTCAATCCGGTTTCTTCTTGCCGCCGAGTAAGGCTGCCAAGTTCACGCCGATGCCACACAGAATCACGATCGACATCTGAACCAGCGCTCGAGTGGGGACCAGGATATCCGATTGGCTCCTGAGAACACCCGCCAGCTTCACGCGGCGCTGCGTGAAGGTCCCGAAAACAGAAACGCAATCAGATCGCGGGATCAGCAACGCCAGAAGAAAACCCGCGGCGGCAATCAGCAGCACGATGGTCACCCCGCGGGCGGCGCCGGTCAACCGCGTTCCTCCGTGGCCCGCGGCTCTTCCTTCCGAAAGCGCTTCGCACTTGTCGGGCCGATGAGCAGGCGAACAGGGCTGGCTCAACACGCCGCAACCCTCACTGGGCCAACCGCAGGATTTCCGAGGCGATGTCCGCGAATGCCTGATTGACCTGGTCGGCGCTGGTCGCTTGAAAATACTGGCCATGCATCTTGGTCGAGACCACGATGGGGCTGGCGGTCGTGTTCGCCATAATGTTCATCAGCGTGCCGTCCGGCTGCTCACTGGTATGCCAGTAACCGATGGTGAAGATCACGGGGTCGATCGGGTTTGGATCGGCAATAATAGTCCGTGTCGCAGAGTTGTATATCATGTTGTTCCAGATCTTCCAGGATTGATCCGCGGCGGCATTCCAGGAAGCCAACCCCACCTGGTAAGAATCGTTGATCTTGGTGTTATTGTACGCGATACCCCCTGCGTTGGCATAGTAAGTCCCGTATGTATATAAGGCAGGGGTGGTGGTTGTGTCGAAATTAGTCCGGTTCCCGTAGAGATCCTGGTCGGGAATCTTCGAGAAATCGTGGCTGATATAGTCGTTATTGGAAGAAGGATTGTCGAAGCTGCAGTTGTCTGTATTAGTAGCTATGTTGTTATCGGTGCCCGGATTCTGCATCCACTTCACGATATCGTTGCCAGACGTGCCCGGGTATTGGGTGGTCATCATCGGTGTAAACAGTCCTTTGCCGCCCTGGCTATCATTGGGCGTGTCCCCGTTCCACTGGGCGAACCAGGCTTTCATGGGGTGTGTCGATCCACTGGTCCTATAAGTGCAAGGGCTGGTCGATTTCAGACTAGTGCCGCTCGGATCGTTAGCGAAAGTCGTGATGCCGTTGGGAAGGCCGTCGGTGAAGAAAACGATCACGTTCAGCATGTCCGGGAGGGCGGTGTTAGTGGCGGCGTCGGCCTTGAGTGTCATGTAGGCGAGGTACAGCGCCTCGGCCGTTCCGGTATTGGATCCGCCCTTAATCTGGGTGATGAGGTAGGGCAGGCTCGGTGAGGCGGAGTTCCAGTTCGTATCCGGCGCTGTAAAGCTGGATAAGAGAGTAGGATCGTTGGCGGGGTTTCGAGGCGGATATGCCACAATTGCGCTGCCGCCCATCACCACCAGCCCGAGTTCGTCGCGCCCCGGAGCAAATTTGCCGACGAAAATCCCAGCCTGGTTTACCGCGTCCACGATCGCTGTGTTGCCGGTGTCGCTATCGATGCTGGTCATCGACGATGACCTGTCGATCACCAGCACGACGCGCACGTCGCGGCGGGAAGCCTGTCCGGTGGCGGCGACCGTGGTGGTGGGGTATCCGATGATCCGCATGAAGAGCGTCGGGACAGTCGCGTAGGCCGTGATCACTACCGTCCTCTTTTTGTAGGTGTTCACGGTGCCGCCGGTCCCGAGGCCGCAGGGGTTGCTGCCGTCTCCCGGATCGACGCAGACCGTTGGCGATCCGGACTGCAGGCTCGATCCGAAATATCCCACGGGAAAATTCGAGTCGGCAACTTCGGTCGCGGTAGCCACGGCATTGGCGGCTTGGGCTGTTTCCCCCGAGCCGCTGGAGAGCGAACTGGCGGCCGCGATGGCGGCGCCGTCAATGGCCGTCGAGAGTTTGGCTTTGACCAGGTAAGCTCTCACGCCGTCGATTCCCATTCCGACCATCGGCACGAAAACCGTTCCCAGCATCAGCGTGAACAGGATGATGGCTTGGCCTTTTCGAGGATTATTCGAAGAAGCGATTAGAGTCATGTTTACTCTCCAGGTACGGCTTTAAAAGATCGCGAAGGCATAGCCCACACTGCTGGTCCACGGCACAGCGCTGGTCCAACCTGTATTGGCTGCGACCTCCACCACGTACGCATCTTGCCCGGGCTTAAAGCCATTCACGCTGTCATTTGGCGTTCCCAATCCCCCCAACAAAGCGGTATTCGGCACAGCCGCGCAGCCGTTGGTCACCGTGTCGACCAGGTTCAGGGAACCGTCGGTGTTGAGAGTGCAAGTAGTATTTCCGAGGTTACTGCTTCGCAGCGACGTATTTCCAAACACGATCCGGTTCGTGAATGCCCATTTTCCCGAGTTCCCGCAGGAGTCGCTGGAGAACTGCGCGCATTGCAGCGGTCCTATGAATTGCACCGTGGAAAGGATAACTACGCCGTTGCCGCCGGTGGATTGCAATCCGAGTTGCTCGCCGAGCCTGGTGATCATCGCCTGGTTGGTGGAAGTCGAAAAGTCCACGCCACGAGAATACATGCTGGCCACATCGCGGGCGGTTTGCACGATCTGCAGGTTACTGATTAACTGCGGACCGTAGACCCATAGCCCAATCAGCGTGCCAAACAGGAATGGTGAAAGCAAAGCGAACTCGACAATCGCACTCCCTTGTCTGCCTTTCTTCTTCATCGCACGGTCTCCCTAATAGCCGGTTCCTGTCCCATAGTTTGGGGGCCCGCTGCTGGGCGCGCTCTCCATCCGGTCCGCCGATTGGGCTGAGAAATTAAGAGCCCCGTGGCTCCGGTATATCGGCATCCATGGCGCCAACTGGAAGTTGTTGACGGTGACCTCCACAATATTGGGATACTGGTTGATCTGGGGCGAACTGGAGCTTGTCGGAGCAGTGAGCGGGGTTGTCAGATTGGTCGGCGCATAGAAATTGACCTGAATCAGATTCCAGCCTGGCGCCGAGGATCCCCAGCCCAGGAATCCCATCGCGGAATGCTGGGTAACGTACTTGATCGAGTCGATTTGCCCGTAGGCGTTTCCGTGCGAGTCCGTCAGTCCGGTCTCGGTCTGGCTGGTTATGGCGTATCGGCAGCCCTCCCGTACCGCGTACTGCAGGGTGGAGCGGCAGTAGACTGCCCAACCGAGATCGATCGTGACACCGATGAATCCAAGCATGGGAAGGAGCACGAGCACGAACTCGATCATTTCCACTCCCCTGCATCCCTTGTTCCTTCGAACGGCAGTTGAGCGTGTCATGTGAGTCTCCATGGTGGACTAGGTCAAGATAGAAGGATTGGCCGCAGCCGGAATGGCGCGCAACGGAGCTCCTGTGGGCGCAGCCATCACCCCCCGTGCCGCGGTGAAGGCCACCGGCGGGGAAACGAAAGTGAATTTCGGAATCTGCGGCCCGCCCAAACGCTTGCGGCGGAGGCCGTGGGGAGCGCGATCTGCGGCGGACGGCGTCCCCTTCGTGGGGATCGGCACTCAACAGGTATTATCAGCAGAAATCGAGTGCCTAGGTAGATAGCAAAGGTTAGGTGTGAGAGTGATAACTAAGGTCAATAGGATGAAGCTGTCAGCAGTCAGCGGTCAGCTACACAGTCTCTGGCTGACGGCTGATCGCTGAGCGCCGACTGCTTATTCAAATACCGTCCGGTATACGACTCCGCACACCGCGCGATCTGTTCGGGCGTGCCGGCGGCTACGATTTCTCCACCCCGCGCGCCGCCCTCCGGTCCCAGGTCGATCACCCAATCGGCGGCGCGAACCACGTCGAGATTGTGCTCGATCACCAGCAGGCTGCCGCCGTTCTCGATCAGCCGCTCGAGGGACCCGAGCAGCTTGGCGATGTCGTCGAAGTGCAGGCCGGTGGTGGGCTCGTCGAGAATGAACAGCGTGCCCTGGCAGCTCGACGCGGCCAGGTGCGCCGCCAGCTTGACGCGTTGGGCTTCGCCGCCGGAGAGCGTGGTGGCCGATTGCCCCAGCCGCAAGTAGCCCAACCCGACCTCGTCGAGCACCTTCAGCCGGTCCACCAGCCGGGGTGTGGCGTGGAAGAAGTCCATGGCCTCGCGCACCGTCAGCGCCAGCACTTCGTGGATGTTCAAGCCTTGGTAACGAATTTCCAGGATGCCGCTCTTATAGCGCGTGCCCTTGCATTCTTCGCAGACCAGCTCCACGTCGGCCAGAAACTGCATTTCCACCGTCACCGTGCCGTCGCCCTGGCAGGTTTCGCAGCGTCCGCCGGGAATGTTGAACGAAAAGTGCCCCGCCGCGTAGCCGCGCTTTTCCGCTTCCCGCGTGGAGGCGAACAGGGCGCGGATCTGGTCGAAGGCCTTGATGTAGGTGATCGGGTTTGAGCGCGGCGTGCGGCCGATCGGCGATTGGTCGATCATGACGGTGTGGAGAATGAACTGCGCTCCCTCCGTCCTCGCCACCGGCGGCCGCGGCCCGGCCTCTTGCTCCTCGCTTTCGGCCGGCGTCTCGATGGATTTGTGCATCGCATCGAGCGACCGGTAGATCACGTCGTGCACCAGAGTGGATTTGCCCGAGCCCGAAACGCCGGTGACCACCACCAGCATCCCCAGCGGAACTTCCACGTCGATATTTTTCAGGTTGTGGGCGCGCGCTCCGGTAAACTTCAGCACGCGTTTCGGATTGACCGGCCGGCGCGGACGCGGGGGCGCCACCCGCAGATCTCCGCGCAGATATCGAGCCGTGAGGGAGCCGTTGCGGTTGGCCAGCAGTTTGTCCAGCGTGCCTTCGAAAACGATGCTGCCGCCGTGCTCGCCCGCGCCCGGCCCCATGTCTACGATGTGATTGGCGGCGCGCATCACCTCGGGATCGTGCTCCACTACCACGATGGTGTTGCCCAGGTCGCGCAGCTCGTCGAGGATGCGGATCAGCCGGCCGGTATCGCGGCTATGCAGCCCGATGGAAGGTTCGTCCAGCACGTAGCAGGCGCCCACCAGCCGCGAGCCGAGCGAGGTCGCCAATTGAATGCGCTGCGCTTCGCCGCCGGAAAGAGTGGATGCCAGGCGATCCAGCGTCAGGTACTCCAGCCCCACGTCGTTCAGGAACTTGAGCCGCTGGCGAATTTCCACCAGCACTTTATCGGCGATGGCCGTCTCCTCGGGTCTGAGCTCGAGAGCGCGGAAGAACTGGTAGGCTTCGGCGATATTCATGCGCGCCACGTCGGCGATGGAGTTGCCGGCCACCCGCACCCACAGAGCTTCCTTCCTCAAGCGAGCGCCCTTGCATTCCGGGCACAGCGCATAGCCCCGATAACGGCTCAGAAAGACGCGCACGTGCAGCTTGTATTTCTTCGTCTCCAGAAACTGGAAAAAGCGCTGCACGAACTCCTCGACCCGCTCGCGTTCCTCCGGCGTCAGTTGGAAATAGGGCGTCCGCAGGCGCACCGTCTTGGCGGACTTTTTGAAATTGCCGAGCCAGGAGCGGTATTTGGGTTTGGTCCACGGTTCCACGGCGCCCTCTTCGAGCGACAGCGACTGGTCCGGAATCACCCGGTTCAGATCGAAATCGATGGTGTTGCCGAAGCCTTGGCAGCGCGGGCAGGCGCCGGCCGGCGAGTTGAAGCTGAACAGGATCGGTTCGGGCGCCGCGAACTGGCGGCCGCAGGTCTTGCATTGAAATCGTTCGTTGGCGCGGATGCGTTCGCCGGTGGCCGCGTTTTCGAAGATGACCTCGCCGGCTTCGCGATAGCAGATCTCCACCGAATCCACCACGCGCTGGTGCAGGTCGGCGCGAATCGCCAGCCGGTCCACCAGCACGAACAGGGGCTGGCTGAAATCGATTTCGAGCAGAGATTCGGGGGTGGAAAACTCGAACAGCTTGCCCCCTTGAAAGAGGCGATTGAAGCCTTTCTTGCGCAGATCGAAGAGCCGGTCGCGCAGCGCCTGGCTGTTGCCGTGCGCGTCGGCGCCGGCCGGCGCGGGGCAGGGGAACAGCACGTACCAGCGCGAGCCTTCCTCGAGCGCCAGCACCCGCGCCGCCACTTCATCCACCGAATCGCGGCGAACTTCGTGGCCGTCGTCGGGGCAAATAGTGCGCCCGATGCGGGCGAACAACAGCCGCAAGAAGTCGTAGCATTCGGTCGAGGTCGCCACCGTCGAGCGTGGGTTGCGGGTGGTGTTCTTCTGGCGGATCGCCACCGCCGGCGCGATGCCGTCGATCTCGTCCACGTCCGGCTTTTCCATCCGCTCCAGAAACTGGCGGGCGTAAGCCGACAGCGATTCCACGTAGCGCCGCTGCCCCTCGGCATAGATCGTGTCGAAGGCCAGCGAAGATTTTCCCGAACCCGAGACACCCGTGATCACGGTCAGCTCGTTATGGGGAATGGAAAGCGAAATGTTTTTCAGATTGTGGACCCGTGCGCCACGAATCCGGATCGAATCTTGCACGCCAGTAGGAAGTGTTCTACTTCTAGTATAACGTGGGACAGGCCTCCTGGCCTGTCGTCTGCTGATGTGAGACAAGACAGGCCAGGAGGCCTGTCCTACTGCCTAAAAATGCAGCGTCCAGGTTGCCAGCCCGGTGATGTTCTTGTTGCTATCGCTGGCCTTGAGGCCAAAATCGCCGGCTTTGGTTTTGATGCTGCCATCGAGCGAACCGCCCGTGACCTTTCCGTCGGTAATGATGGCGCCCAACCCGAAAGTCATCGGCCCTAGCTGGCCTTTGTCGAATCCGATGCTCAGGCCAAGATTGACGGTCTTGGTAGACGGTTTGTCCGTCGCCGATCCCGTGACCGTCACCCCGCCCGTCTTCACCACCACTTTACCGTCCACCTGCTGCACCTGCGCGCTGCTGGCCACCACTCCGAAGCTCACGCTGACCTGCAACTGCTGCCACTTTTCCGTGGCGATTACCCCGGCGCCCAGCACCCGCTGATCCGGCTGAAACTGCAGCATCTGGGCCTGCAGCGTAAACTTGCCGACTTTAAATACCTGCAGCGGCTTATTTTTGAGCGCCCCCACAGCGGTATTCAGAACCGTGCCGCCGGTCTTGGTGGCGAACAGCGCTACTGCGCCGCCCACCACCAGGGCAACTCCGGTGACGTAGACCACCGCCTGGTTCTTGTCGATCCACACACCCAGGGGGCTGGTTTTGGCGGCCGCTTGAAAATCCTGAATCGCTTTTTCGAGTTTCTTGTAAGCCGGCGAATTCTTGATCTGCTCGATGGCCGCGTCGCCGGCCTTTCCGCCCGCGGCGCTTACAATCGCGTTCAGCAGATCTTGCGCGTCCTTGGCCGTCAGCGTATCGGTCGCAATGGCGACGTTCTTCTTTAGCGCAAAGGTTTGCAAAGTGGATTGAATGGCGTCCTGCACCGGTTTGGCGGACAGGGTGTTCTGTAGCAGGGTGGGAAAATTGGCCGCCTGCTGGCCGACCAGGTCGAATGCCAGAACCACCACTTGGGCGGTGGCTTCGTCCAGATTGGGGCCGGGCGTTGGTGTTGGCGTTGGCATCGAAGCCATAACGCACCTCCGGACTGGTTTATATCACGGTCCCGGCTCGAGGTCCAGCGCGGCGGTACCAGAGGTGGATGGCGTTCCCGGCGCGCGCAAGGGTATCCTATTCGATATGAAGGTTCGAGCAATTGTATGGGCCGGCACAGTAGCGCTTTGGGCGCAATCCGCTCCGGTGACGGTGTCCCTGAGCGCGCCAACCAAAGGTCCGGTGGAACTCATGGTCCGCAACCATGGGCCGGCCGCCGTGACCGCATATGCAGTCACGGTGACCTACACGGCCAATCGGAGCGCCGCCAGCCAGGATCTGATCTGGGATTCCGCCCTGCAGCTTTCCACGCCCGAGCTTCAGCCCAGTGAGGCAGCCGTCCGGCGCGTGCCCGTGTCACCCGTCAATGCCGCGGTGACCCTGCGCGCGGTGGTCTTCGCCGACGGCCGCACCAGCGGCGATGCCGCGTGGGTCGGCCGCATTATCACCGGGCGGCGTTTTGCCCTGGCCACCGTGGATGGCGTGCGCAAAATCCTGCCCGCCAAGGCGGAAGATCGGGAAGCCGAACACCAGCGAATGCTCGTCGCCGCCGATGGGCCGGAGCAGAAGGCATTAATCGAAGGCTACTACCGGCTGGCGGTGCCCAACCACGCCCGCGATCTCGACCTGCTGCACGCCCGCCTGGCCGGCGCGGTTACCTTGGGCGCCAACTGAACTCAATACAGCACCGATCCTTTCGCCAGTGCCAGTTGCCGGATCTCCATGCAGCCCCTTCCCGTGGGCAGCATTTTGCCCGGGTTCATGAGGTTTTCGGGATCGAAGAGAAGCTTTAGCCGCGCCATGGTGGAAAGCGTTTCGGTTGAGAACAGGCGCGTCATCAACTCTTTCTTCTCCAGCCCCACCCCGTGCTCTCCGGTGATGGTGCCGCCCACCGCGATGCAATGCCCGAGGATTTCCTCGCCGGCCGCGCGCGCTTTTTCCAACTCGCCAGGCCGGTGCGCATTGAACAGGATGATGGGGTGAAGATTGCCGTCGCCGGCATGGAAGATATTGGAAATGGTCAGCTCGTAGCGCCTGGCAACTTCGTTGATGAAATGCAGGGTCGCGGCGATTTGGGTGCGCGGCACCACGCCATCCTGCACATAGTAGGTGGGGCTGACGCGGCCCACCGCGCCGAAAGCGTTCTTGCGTCCTCGCCACAGCAGATCGCGTTCTTCGGCGCTGCGAGCCACCCGCACTTCGCGCGCCCCGGTTTTGCGGCAAGCTTCGCGAATCTGTTCCATCTGCTCCTCGACCATCTCGCGCATGCCTTCGAGCTCGATCAGCAATACCGCGGCGGCATCCAGCGGATAGCCGGCATGGGTGGCTTCCTCCACCATGCGCAGCATCACCCCATCCAGCAATTCCACCGCTACCGGAGTAATGCCGCGCGCCGTGATTTCGGTCACCGTGCGGCCGGCGTCTTCGTTGGCATCGTAAATGGCGAGCAGCGTTTTCACCGTTTCCGGCTTGCGCATGAGGCGCACGATGATCTTGGTCACCAGCACCATCGTGCCTTCGGAACCCGTCAACAGGCCGGTCACATCCAGGCCGGGCAGATCCAGCTCCTTGCCGCCGGTCTCCACCACTGTGCCGTCCGCCAGCACCAGCTCCAGCCCGAGCACGTGGTTGGTGGTGACTCCATAGGCCAGCGTGTGCGGACCGCCGGAGTTTTCCGCTACGTTGCCGCCAATCGTGCAAGCTCGCTGGCTGGAGGGATCGGGCGCATAAAAGAAGCCGCGTCCCTCCACCGCCACCGTGATATCCAGGTTCACCACCCCCGGCTGCACCGCCGCGCGCTCGTTTTCCAGGTCGATTTCGAGAATCCGGTTCATGCGCGCAAACGCCACCACCATGCCGCCCGCCGCTGGAATAGCTCCTCCCGAAAGCCCGGTGCCCGCGCCCCTGCCTACCACCGGCATGCGGTATCGATTGGCGATTTTGACGAGTTCGGAAACTTCGGTCGTGGCGCGAGGAAATACCACGACGTCCGGCCGATGTTTATCCACGCCGGCGTCGTATTCATACAGCGCCAAATCCCCGGGCCGGTCGAGGAACCCGTGCGGCCCGAGCAAATTCAGGATGCGCCGCCGCGCTTCGGCATCCAGCATATCCCTTATGTTGGCATATCGCAGGTGGGGCATGCTTTAGCTCGCCCGGAAATTAGCCCGCTGCCAGAGGGCGCAGAAGTGTCGAGTAGAGACTAAGAGTCGACGCGGCACAGCACACAAGAGTGCGTGCGCCACGGTGGTGGGCCGTAAAGCTGACGTTCCGCTGTTCTCTACCGCATCGGCACAGTCATGTGGACAGAGCCGCCGGGCTCTGGAGCGTCAGCCACGCTACCCTGTGCCGGGCGCTTCCGGCTTGATGTTTCGAAGGTAGGGCGAGATTTCCATCCTGCGATTCTCCGGGGGGACTATTCCCTTGCATTTTCGAAATTGTTGCTCGGCCTTCAGTAGCTCGGCTTCAAGTTCGATGCGGACGTGCATGTTTAGCGTGTTCCAAATCGAAATGAAGTACCACACCGTGTCTGGGTCCTCTGTGAAAAACAGCCGCCTGATTTTGCACCCGGGGCCGAAATCGAGAATCTTGCAGGCTGCCGCGAAGGGTTCTGGGATAAAATCGGATTCCCTTACTAATGTACGGATGCCGTAAGGAGGCATGATGAGCCTCTGTCGGTTTTTGTATTTGTATTCGCAGCCGCGCGCAATTTTTTCAGCGATAATTGAGAGCCCGGCCCACGGGATAGGAAGCGCACCCATTGACCTGCCGTCTGGCGGTCCAAGTCCCGGTATCTTTCCCGGCAGCTCGGCAGCTTCGCCAGGGGGGATGAATTCGGAACGAATCTTGGCCCTGAGCCCGTCCCGGATGGCCTTTTCTTTTTCCGGCAGACCGTCCACGTCAAGCCCAAGGGACCGGAAAACTCTAGCGGCGAGACCGGCGGCGGCTTCCGATCCGGGGGCTGTGCTTAACACCAACCGAATCAGCAGGTCCTTTTCCAGTTGGCCCAGTTCGCGGTTGCACTTCGGACAGCTTGGGGCAGTCCAGCGTTGAACGGTATCCGGCGTGGAGCTTGGATACCAAGAAGCAGGGAAGACGTGGTCTGCTTCCGGGGTCCCAGCGGGATTGAGGCAGTGGATACAACGGACCGGTTTGACGTTCATAAACTCCCTTTTTCGTCTCTTCCGTCTCACGACGGCAGCGGTCATCATCAGGATAGCAAAAGCAGAACTGTGCTCGCATGTTTCAACTGTCGCAACCAGTTCAGCCGAGCTCAGACCCGCATTGCGCTATCATCCAGGGGTTCGGTGCTGCTCCATATGAACCTGAGACGACTGATGGTGCTGATTGCTGTCGCCGCGCCGCTGCCGCTAGTAAGCTGTCGTTCTGGCTCGACGCCAAATCGAACGTCAGGGAACTCGCAGCCGTTCGCTTGGACCATCGCCATTAATCCTCAGTTCGACGGAGCCGACAACTTCAGCGAGGGATTGGCCGCAGTCCGCGTCGGAGGCGGCGACAGCGGCAAGTGGGGCTTTATCGACAAGCAGGGCAGGTTCGTCATCAACCCCCAATTTGACGCTGCGGCTGGTGGCTTCAACGAAGGGTTGGCCGCAGTTCGCGTCGGAAGTGGAGCCGCCGGCAAGTGGGGCTTTATCGACAAGCAGGGCAAGTATGTCATCCGCCCGCAGTTTGAGAATGTCTGGCCGTGGCGCTTCGAGGGGGGATTGGCGGCGGTCCAGATCGGGGACGACACGACCGGCAAGTGGGGCTTTACGGACAAGCAGGGCGAGCTTGTCATCAGCCCGCAGTTTGACTACGTATTCGCCTTCTCAGAGGGCTTGGCGAGGGCCGGGATCGGACGTAACCCCACTCGGTGGGGCTTTATCGACAAGCAGGGCAAGTATGTCATCAACCCGCAGTTTGACGATGGCACAGACTTCCGCGAGGGATTGGCAGCGGTGCGCATTGGCGACTACAGGACCGGCAAGTGCGGCTACATCGACAAGCAGGGCAAGTATGTCATCAACCCGCAGTTTGACGACGCTAGGGAATTTGGCGAGGGGTTGGCGGCAGTCCGCATCGGAGGCCTCCGCACGGGGAGGTATGGCTATATCGATAGGCAGGGAAAGTTTGTGGTGAATCCGCAGTTTGACAATGCACGGGCCTTCGAGGAGGGATTGGCGGCGGTCCAGATCGGGGACGACAAAACCGGCAAGTGGGGCTTTATCGACAAGCAGGGCAGGCTCGTGATTAATCCGCAATTTGACGATATCTGGCTTGGGAGCTTCAAGGAAGGACTGGCGTCTGTCCAGATTGGGGACTACGAGACCGGCAAGCGTGGCTTCATCGACAAGCAGGGCAAGTATGTCATCAACCCGCAGTTTGACTATGCCTTCGCCTTCTCGGAGGGATTGGCAGTGGTCCGCGTCGGAGACGACAAAACCGGAAAATGGGGCTACATTGGCCGGTAGCAGTGCATTCGCCCACGTCCCGAAACAGACGCCCGAAACGCGGCCGCTCCGCACAGCTGCCCGATCCGCAACCCATGCAGGCGCTCGGCGGCACGGAAAGTCCCGGCATTACGCGGGCGAGGCGTCCGCCTCACTGGCGGATGAGCGGTGCGGGGCGGAAAAGCGCCGCTGATCGTCGGCGCTGCTACCCCAGCTTCAGCCCCTTCAAATACTCCCGGAACGGCCCGCCCAGGTCCTTCCGCCGCGCGTACTCCACCGTTGCCCTCAAGAAACCCAATCGGTCGCCGGCGTCATACCGTGTCCCTTGAAACTTGCGGGCGTAGATGGGGCGGCTGCGGAGCAGGTGGCGCAGCGCGTTGGTGAGCTGAATCTCGCCGCCCGAGCCGGGACTGATGCTGGTGAGCGAATCGAAAATCTCGGGCGTCAGGACGTACCGGCCGATAATGGCCAGGTTCGATGGCGCTTCGCTTGCCTTGGGTTTTTCCACCAGGTCGCGAATGCGGAAAACCTGGCCGGTAGTGCCGTTGTGATTGACCGGCTCGGCGGCGATCGCGCCGTACGCCGAAATATTCTCCGGCGACACCTCTATCACCGCTAGAACCAGCGCGTTGAAGAAGTCGTAGACGTCAAGCAATTGTTTCAGGCAGGGGGTTTCGGCATCGATCACGTCGTCCGCCAGCACCACCGCGAACGGCTCGCCGCCGACCAGTTCCTTGGCGCGCAATACGGCGTGGCCCAGGCCCAACGCCTCTTTCCCCTCCGGCCTTCGCTGGGACAATGAAATACTCCACCTGGGCCAAGTCGAGGAAGCTCAGGATCGCGAGGAGCGCGGCCAGCAGAGGTGCAATGCGGGCAAAACGCAGCAGGTAGAAATCGCGAATGGAGTTGCGGGAGAGCGAGCCCCAGCGCCGGAGTGCCGTGGATGTGATGAGTAATCCCGAAACGGCAAAGGAGATTTGCACGCCGCACTGGCCGTTCCAGACCAGCGAATCGACAAGCTGCTCGGGCAGCCCATTGGTGTAAGGCACCCTCACCGAGCGCAGCCGCATGTTGACATGATTCATCAACACGAAAAAGATGGCGACGCCGCGCAGCACATCTACCCCGTCGAGCCGCGCCCAGCTTCGCGACGGATGGGGAGGGTCGGCCCGCTCCATGCCCTATTTTGCACCGGGAAACCGGCGAGCGGCCGCGCCGGCGCTTGGGGAATTGGCTGAAGCAGGCTTACCCCCTGCTAGAATTGGAATCGTGGCCCTGTCTGCCTGACTCATGGGATCTCTTTTGGAACGGGTACCGGAGCGTATTGCTGCGCGCATGGAAGCTTTGCTGGCCGCGGTGCCGGACCGCAAAATCGCCGCGTTCCGGTTGGAACGCCTGCACGAGGAATCTCCCGCGGTTTTCGATCGCGTGGTAAGCTCCCCAGCCGCCTTGCGTTGCGCCACTGCGCTGTTTTCCTACAGCCATTTTCTCTCCGAAGCGGTGCTGCGAAATCCGGAGCGAATTCTGCAAGTGGCGAATTCCGGCAGCTTCTACCGGGTGCTGACGGCGGAAGAATACGCCGAACGCTTATGCGAATTCCTGGGCGCCGATCACAGCGGGGTGCCGGAATCCTTGGATCTGGCGCGTTTCCGGCGGCGGCAATTGCTGCGGATCGTGCTGCGCGACATCTTGGGCGTGGCGGCGCTGGCGGAGATCACGGAAGAGATTTCGAACCTGGCCGACGCCATTCTGGACGTTACCTACCGGCGAATTCGCGGCGCGCTGGTGGCGCGGCACGGAGAACCGCGCCTGCCGAACGGGGAAGTCTGCGGGTTTTCGGTGATCGCGCTGGGGAAGCTGGGCGGCGGCGAGCTGAATTACAGCTCCGACATCGATTTGATGTTTGTGTACGGCGGCGCGGGCGAATCCGATGGCCCACGGCCGATCAGCAACAAGGAATTCTGCAAGAAGATCGCGAACCAACACACGGCGTTGCTTTCGGCGTATACCGCCGAGGGCCAGTGCTATCGCGTCGACCTGCGCTTGCGGCCGGACGGCGCTTTGGGCGAGATCTGCGCTTCCGTCGAAGGCGCGCAACAGTATTACGAGAAACGCGCGCGCGACTGGGAAAAACAGATGCTGATCAAGGCGCGGGTGGCGGCGGGCGACCAGGAGCCGGGGCGCGAGTTGCTGGAATTCGTCGAGCCGCTGATCTACCGGTCGTCGCTCGATTTCCGCGCGGTGGAAGCGGTGTCGGAGACGCGCCAGCGCATTTCCGAAAAGATGGCCTCGCGGCGCCTGGCATCGGGAGGCGTGGACGTGAAGCTGGCCCCCGGCGGAATTCGCGATATCGAGTTCCTGGTGCAGTGCTTGCAGCGGCTGCACGGAGGGCGGGAGCCGTGGGTGCGCCACGGGGGCACCATGATGGCGCTGTTCCGCCTGCGCGACAAAGGCCTGCTCTCCGATACCGAATACGGTCGGCTGGCCAACGCCTACCAGTTTCTGCGCAACCTGGAACACCGCCTGCAAATGGAAGAGGACCGGCAAACCCACACTTTGCCGGCGGACGACGATGCGCTGGAGTCGGTTGCGCGCCGCATGCCGTCCGGCGGCGGCGATCTGCTTTCGGCCGACGCGCTGAAGCGCAAGCTGGCCGAACACCAGGCGGAAGTCGAAGAGATCTACGAGCGCGTGATTCACGCCCAGCGGCCCATGTACTACACCATGGTGCCTAGCAGCGCGGAGCCCGACGGTGCCGTGCCGGAATCGGAAGAGGCGGGACCGGGCGCCCCGCCCGCCACCAACCTGACCCGCTTCCTGGACGAACGCGCGCCTCGCCTGGCGGAAGCCGTGGCGGCGACCAATCTGTACCGCGGCCGGGAGCGATTCCAGCATTTTCTGGAAAAGGCGTTCGCGCAGCCGGAGATTCTCGAACGGCTCGACAGCGACCACAAGCTCGCGGCCGGCGTGCTCGATATATTCGCTCACAGCCCTTATTTCGCCGACGATTTGCTGCGCTATCCCGAATTGCTGGACGAGATCGGGGAGCCTTTCCAATTGGAGGGCGGTCCGCTGATCGATGGGGCGGGACTGCGGCGCTTCTACCGCCGCCAGATGCTGCGCATCCAGAGCGAGAGTCTGCTGGAGGCCGCGCCGATCTTCGATACGCTGGGCAAAACCTCGGTGCTGGCGGACAGTATCGTCGCCGCCGCCTACGGAGTCGCCGTCAGCGAGGCGCCGCCGCCGGCTTCGGGGGCGTATCGCGCCGATGACCAGATGATGGTGATCGCCCTGGGACGGCTGGGGATGCGCGAGTTCGACCTGGGCTCAGATGCGGACCTGGTGTTCGTCCTGCCCGATGCCGATGCGGCGGAGCACGCTTTCTGGCACGAAGTGGCCGAGCGCATTATCCAACTGCTGAGCGCGTATACCGGCGAAGGCCTGATGTTCACCGTGGATACACGGCTGCGCCCCAACGGCCGCGACGGGGACCTGGTGCAGACCGAAGGCGCCTATAAGAATTATTTCGCCCAGCGCGCCGAAGCCTGGGAAGGCATCGCCTATATGAAAACGCGCGGCGTGGCCGGCGACGTGGAGCGCGCCACCGCGTTTCTGCACGAGCTGCAGGATTTGGACTGGCGCCGCTACGGGCAAAGCATGCGCTCGCGCAAGGAGCTGGCCGAAATGCGCGCCCGCCTCGAGCGCGACCAGGGACCGCGCAATCCGCTCAAGGCCGGCATGGGCGGCTACTATGACATCGATTTCGCGCTCATGTATCTTCGCTTGAAAGGGGCCGGTATCTTTTACAAGTCCCTCAACACACCGGAGCGCATCGACGTGATCGAAAAGATGGGCCATCTGGACCGGGAAGACGCGGATTTCCTGCGTGAAGCCGCGGGCTTCTATCGCGCCGTCGATCACGGCCAGCGCCTCTCCACCGGCCATGCCGAGGGCAGTTTACCCACTTCGCACGCGCAAATGGACACCCTGACCCGGCTGGTGCGCCGCTGGACGCCGGAACATCTGCACCGGAAGCGGCTGGACGAAACTTTGCGCGACATCCGCCACCGCACGCGCGCGTTGTTTAACGGCTTCTTCGGGCGTTCGTGAAGCCCAGACCATGACGCGCGCACTGCGTTTGGCCGGGTCGGTGCTGGCTGTGTCGGCGGTGATCGCGCTCTACCGGTACCTCCCAGTGAACAGCACCACCGTGGCGCTTTCGCTGCTATTGGTGATTCTGTTTGTCTCGGCGCGGTGGGGCCTGGCCGAGGCTGTGGTTGCATCGGTGGTGGCCACGGTCGGTCTGGACTACTATTTTCTTCCGCCGGTGGGCACGTTCACCCTGGATCCGGAAAGCTGGGTGGCGTTGCTGGCCTTTCTGGCCACGGCATTCACCGCCAGCAAGCTTTCGGCGAGCGCCCGCAGCCGGGCAGCGGAAGCCGACGCCAGGCGCACCGAGATCGAGCGCCTGTACGCCCTGGTGCAAGCCATGATGCTGACCGGCGGCTCGTCGAAGACCATGCGCGAGTTCGTTCACCGGGTGGTGCGCGAATTTGGATCTACGGCGGCGGCGTTTTACTATCGGGCGACCGAAGAAGTAGTTCGTTCCGGAGCGGAGAGCGCGGTAGCCGGCGATCACGATTTGCGGGTGGCCGCGGAGCTCGATGGCGTGCGCATCGATAGCGGGCGGGGCCTGGCGCTAGCGCCGGTCCGGCTGGGCAGCAGACCGTTGGGTAGCCTGGCGATGATCGCTCCGCTGCCCTCGGCGCAGACCATCCAGGCCATCGCCGATCTGGTGGCGCTGACCATCGAAAAGGCGCGCGCGCTCGAAGAGGCCGGCCACGCGGAAGCCGCCCGCCAGAGCGAGGCGTTTCGCTCCGCCATGCTGGACGCTCTGGCTCACGATATCAAGACTCCCCTGACGGCGATCAAGGCCGCCGTCACCAGCCTGCTCGGCACGGCGCCGGAAACCGAGCGGGAATTGCTCAGCATCATTCACGAATCGGCCGACCGGCTGAACCGCATGGCCGCGGAAGTGATAGCCATGGCTCGCGTGGAAGCCGGCAAATTGCATCTGGAGACGCGGCCCTTTCCGGTCGGCGAGCTGCTGGATTCGGTGCTTTCCGAGCTGGCCCCGCGGCTGAGCGGCCGGCCGGTGTCGGCGCGGGTGGCCGAGGGCCTTCCCGCCGCCCTGGCCGATCCGGAATTGATCCGCCAAGCGGTCAAGCAATTGGTGGAGAACGCGGCCAACTATTCGCCGCCAGGCTCGGCCATCGCCCTCTCGGCAGAAGCGAAGAGTGCGAAAATCTTGATCAGGGTTGCCGATCGCGGCCCGGGCATTCAGGAGAACGAGCGCATCTTGATCTTCGACAAGTTCTTTCGCGGCAGGCGGCATCGCTACGACACCAAAGGCACCGGCATGGGGCTGGCCATCGCCAAGGGAATCGTGGATGCGCACGGTGAGCGCATCTGGGTCGAAAGCGAGCAGGGCCAGGGGGCGGTGTTCTCGTTCACCCTGCCGGTATCGCCCGAGGTGCGCCAGCCGTGAGCCAGGGCAAGATTCTGGTGGTGGACGACGATCCGCAAATTCGCCGCGTCATGCGGGCGACCCTGGTGAGCCACGGCTACGAGGTTACCGAAGCCCGCGACGGGCAGGCCGCGCTGGAGGTTATCGGACGCGAGCCGCCGAACCTGGTGCTGCTCGACATGAACATGCCGGGCATGGGCGGCCTGGATACCTGCCGGGCGCTGCGAACGGCCTCCGACGTTCCCGTCATCATTCTCACCGTGCGGGAAAGCGAGAAAGACAAAGTGGCGGCGCTCGACGCCGGCGCGGACGATTACGTCACCAAGCCTTTCGGCATCGAGGAGCTGCTGGCCCGGATTCGCGCCGCCCTGCGGCGCTCGGCGGCCTCGCCCGATGCCGGCCCGCGTTCGTTTTCCTGTCCCGGGCTGGAAATCGATTTCGAAACACGGCGCGTTTCGGCCCAGGGGCGGGACGTGCGCCTGACGCCCAAGGAATTCGACCTGCTTCGGCACCTGGTGGCTCATGCGGGCAAGCCGGTGGCGCATCGCGAGTTGCTGCAAGCCGTTTGGGGACCCGATTACGGCGATGAGCCCGAGTACCTGCGCGTGTTCGTCAACCAGGTGCGCAAGAAAATCGAGCCCAATCCGGCCCGGCCGCAATACCTGGTCACCGAGCCCTGGGTCGGCTACCGTTTTGTCGCGCCGGCGAAATGAAAGCAGGCCGGACCTGGGTTGCCTGCCCTTCGGCATGCGTGGTATGAGAGAGTGGTGAGTGAGCGGCTGTTCCAGTTCAGGTGGGACGAGTCCGGGGCGGATGCGAACGCACGAAAGCGATGCCAACCGAAATAGACTTCAGCAGGGGAGTTCGCGGTCTTCACCACATTCCACTCGGCGCCAAGGTGCTGATGCCGGTTTCCATTGAGCGGGATGTCTGGCAGTATTTCTCCGATAAAGCTGAAAAACGAGGCGTGGATTTGTCCGAGCTTGTAACCGAAGTGCTGAAGCGTGACATCGAGATCAACGATGCCTTAGGGTAGAGCGGTACCGGCTTACGAAATCACTCCCTTGCGCACGGCGTAGAGAATCAGCTCGGGAACGCTGTGCAGGTCCAGCTTCTGCAGAATGTGGGTGCGATGGGTCTCCACCGTGGTGAGGCTGACGTTGAGCAGCCCGGCCACTTCTTTATTGGTGCGGCCCTCGGCCACGAGCTGCAGAACTTCGCGCTCGCGGTCGGTGAGCAACTCATACGTGTCGTCCACCCCGCGGCGCTCCATCTCGCGGATGTAATCTTCCTGCAGAATGCGGCTCACCTTGCGGGTGAAGAAAGACCGGCCTTGCGCGGCGGCGCGGATAGCCTCCACCATGTCGCCGCGCAGCGAATCTTTCAGCAGGTAGCCCTTGGCCCCGGCCTTGAGCGAGCGCAGCACGTAGCTTTCATCCTGATGCATGCTGAGGATCACTACGGCGGTGCGAGGATTGGCGGCCAGGATGCGGCGGGTGGCCTCGATGCCATTCATATTGGGCATCGCGATATCCATCACCACCACGTCCGGCGCGTGCTCTTCGGCCAGCCGCACGCTGTCGCGGCCGTCGGAGGCTTCCGCCACCACGGCCATGTCGGGTTGTTTTTCCACCAGCGCGCGCAGGCCGTCGCGCACCACGGCGTGATCGTCAGCCAGCAGGATGCGAATGGCCATTTTGGTTTCCGTTTTTCGCGCCCAAGTCCGTCAGGGGCAGTTCGGCGGCGATCAGGGTGCCGCGGCCCAATTGCGAATCGAGGCGCAACTGCCCGCCCAGCCGCCGCACCCGCTCTTCCATCCCCAGCAGCCCAAGACCGCGGACGAAGCGGGTGTCGAAGCCGCAGCCGTCGTCGCGCACGCTGAACAGGACGCGTGAATCCTGCCGCTCCACCACTACTTCAACCGTGCGCGCGCTCGAGTGCCGGGCGGAATTGTTGACGGCTTCCTGCACCAGGCGGTAGATACAGGTTTTGTGCTCTTCCGGCAGGTCGTCGGTTTCGCCCGCCGCGCGCACCAGCACGTTCAGGCCGGTGCGTTTGCCGGTCTCGCGGGCGTGCCAGTTGAGCGCCGGGACCAGGCCGAAGTCGTCCAGCATGGAGGGCCGCAGCAGCAGCGCCAGATCGCGCACTTCGTTCATGGTTTTTTCGGCCAGGCCCTTCACCGCGGCCAGATGCTCGCGGATCTCTCCGGGTTTTTCGGCGAATTCGGCGTTTTCGCTTTCCATCAGAATGGCCGAGAGCGACTGGCCCACCTCGTCGTGCAGCTCGCGCGCCAGAATCCGCCGCTCGTTCTCCTGCGCCCGCACCATCCGCGCGGAGAGTTCTTCCAGATCGGCGCGGGCGCGGGTGTTCTCCGCCAGCCGCCGCTCCAGCTCGCGTTCCAGCCGCATGGTGTGGCCAATGGTGAGCAGCGTCAGCAGCAGCCCGCCGGCCAAGGTCACGCCGAAAGTGATCAGCAGCGTGTGGCGCAGACTGCTCGCGGACCGTTCGATGCTATCCTCGGCGCGCGCCAGACCGCGCTCGTTCACCAGCGCGATGCGGTCGGCGATTTGCAGCATGGCGGTACGGCGAGGCACCAGCTCGTCATAGAAGAAGGAATCGCGCTGCTGGTTGCGCTGCTCGGGCGACCAGGCTTCCATCCGCTTCAGCACCCCCCAATAATCTTCGATCTCGGCGCGCAACGCCGCGAATGGCTGGCGTTCGGCCGGATCGAGCGAGCGCGCGTAAGCGTCCAGCGCCTTGCGCGTATCCACTTCCAAGGCTTCCAGCCGGGCCCCCTGGGCCGCGGCGCCGCTCGCATCCGGCGAAAGCAGAAAGTCGCGCACGTAGGTGCCGGAAAGATAGATCTGCGACCGCATCTGGTCCAGCGCGCCCACCCGTTCGAGAAACGATTTCCCGATGCCCGTTTCCTCGCCGCTGACACGGTCCAGCGCCGTCAGCGTGCCGATCGCCGCGGCCAGAATGCCCAGCAACAAGCCGCCGAAGCCCAGCCACAATACCAAGGACGCGGCTCGCGGCGCCCGCGGCAAAAGCGGCGCCAGCCCACCGCCGCTCTTCAGATCGAAGAAGGTATTGGGGCGGCTGGGGACCCCCCCCGATTTCCGCCACGGGGCTCTCGGCCGGGCGGCACTGCGCGTTTCCTGCATGCATTCTTCCTAATCAAAGTGTAGTAAAGTGGCCGCCCGGCTAAGAATCCTGTACGAACAGGATGGCCACGGCCGCGTGAAGTGGAGTAACAATAAAATACAGAAGGGATATATGAAACTTACCGGTTTTTTGCTTGTGACCGTTGCGGCCTGCGCTGCCGTCTTTTCCGGATGCGCAAAGAAAAAAGTGGCCGAAAAACCGCCGGCGCCGCCTCCGGCCGCGATGAGTGCGCCTGCTACTCCGGCGCCCGCGCCGGCGCCTGCCTCGGCGCCCGCTGCCACGCGCAGTGGCGAGGTGGCTCCCAGCCCGCGCATTCCGAACGCAGCCACCCGTGCGCGCATCGACGAGTTGCTGGCCAAGATCGAAGACGCTTACTTCGACTATGACAAACACACCCTGCGCCCGGATGCGATCTCGGCGCTCCAGGCGGATTCGAAGGAGTTGCGCGACATCATCGTGCAGTATCCCGACTATAAGCTGAGCATCGAAGGCCACGCGGACGAGCGCGGCTCGGAAGAGTACAACATGGCGCTGGGCGAAGCGCGCGCGGAATCGGCTCGCACCTACCTGGCCAGCGTGGGGATCCCGCAAGACCAGTTGTCGCTCGTCAGTTACGGCAAGGATAAGCCGTTCTGCTTAGACCACAACGAATCCTGCTGGCAAAAGAATCGCTGTATCCATATCGTGGCTTCCGCCAAGTGACGGCTCTGTTAGGGGTGGACGAATCCGGCATGTCGTCTGCCCCGCTCTTGCTACTGAAACAGTCCCTCACCGTTTGGCAGTTCGGTTTCGCTACGCCGTGATCCCGCGTGCGTCCGGCCGCGTCAAGCGGTCGACGATCAGCATCAGGTGCTGGTGGTCTTCCACCGGCCATTGGGCGCCACTGCTGTCTTCCACGTAAAGCCGCAACAGGCCTTCCATCGGCGGCAGGCTTGCCGCTTCGGCCCACGCGAGGCACTGGCTGCCATCCGCGGCGAAGTCGTGAGGAAGGCCATGCATTGGGATCGAGAAACGTTCGCGGCGCCGGCCAAGCCAGCCGCATTTCCGTTCTCCGAAGCAGTCCCTGATGCGTACTCTTCGTCCCGACGGGTTGGTGACCAACAGGATCAGCGCGGTCCCGTTCTCCGAATCCTCCAGACACAGGGTTCCCCCTACGGCGCCCAACACGGCCCGCACCTTGACATCCGGGCTTGGTAGGGAGAACATAGCGGCCTACGCTGGGGGCAATTCCGCCGCCAAAGCTCACCCTCCGGGCAAAGACACCGCGTCGTGATAGCAGCGAATCAGGACGTTTTCGTCATAAGCCACGGCCCGTGCGTATTGGCGAAGATAACTGGTCGCGTAGATCCCCGCCGGCAGCTTGTGAAAGTCCCCCGATTCAATGGCTTCCAGATAGCACATGCTGATTTTCGTCGAATTGGAGATTTCCCGAAGGGAGATAGGCTTCTCCTTCCGGTGGAGGACGAGCTCGCCGGCGAGCTCCCAACGGCGGCTTTTCATGATGGCGTAAATACTCCTTGCACGTTTACCTCAAAACCCTTGGTATATCTACAACTCATAGTAAAACAAAAGCTGGCGGAGGCCGTATCCGTGTAATTCTTTCCGGCTGCCCGCCACCCGGCCCCCGGCGCCGAGTAATTCCTTCCTATATCCAAAGTTTTCAAGGAGTTCCCAGGTTGTGGCGTCCAAAAAACCGAACTGTCCGCCGCAGAATCCGTGAAGAAATATGGCCACAGATGGGCGCAGATGAACCCAGAATGAATGAATCAGAGGAGTTCCGTGTTCATCCGTGGCTCAAGTCGTCGATGAGCGCGGTCTTGCGTGCCGCTACCAACATTTGGTGGAAGATCACCTGGCGCGAAGGGCTCAATGGTGTGACGCTCAACGAATCAGATCCCCATTCAGGCGGTTCTCGGCGATTTGTAGATAGGACGGGTTCAGCTCGACGCCTACGAAGCGGCGATCCAACTTCCGCGCCACGAGGCCGGTCGTGCCGGAGCCGATGAACGGATCGAGGATAAGTTCGTGAGGGCTCGATCCCAGCTTGATGCACGGCTCCACGAGAGCTGGAGGGAAAGTGGCGAAATGGGCTTCGGGGTACGGCCGGGTATGGATATCCCAAACCGTGCGGATGTTCCGGCCGTTCGGGCCCCGCACCGCGGCCGGATCGTAGCGGTAGTGTTCACTCTTGCTGAAGAGAAAGATGTATTCGTGACTGCGCGTGGGGCGGTCCTTTACACTTTCAGGCTGGCAATTAGGCTTGTTCCAGATGATATCCGCGCGCAGATACCAGCCTTCTTTCTGGAGGGCGAAAGCAAGAAGCCACGGCACCCCAATCAAGTCTTTGGGTTTTAGTCCCTCGGGAGTCGGGGGCCGGACGTTCATTGCGCGTACCGGGTTCTTTTTGTCGGTGGCGCGCCAGGTGCGCCCCCCGGACGTGTAAGAGTCGCCAATATTGAGCCAAAGCGTGCCATCGTCCTTCAATACTCGGCGGGCTTCGGAAAACACCTTGGCGAGATGTTCGATGTATGCGAAAACCGATTCCTCGAGGCCGATCTGGCCGGGAATACTGTAGTCGCGCAGCGACCAGTATGGAGGCGAGGTGATGCAGCTCTGGAAAGTGCAGCCGGGCAACTGCGCGAGGACAGTTTCGGTATCCCCGCAGATCAAGGCTGATGTGCGACCGCCTCCACCAAAGAAGTGCTCGATACGCTCCTGCTCCGTGGCTTCGAAGCGATGGACCCGCCCGTCACCAACGAAAAGATTGGGGATGGTGGTTAAATGCCGGGATACACCCGGATGGGGCGGCCGGCGGCGGCTTATTGCTGCCTTCTGCTGAAGCATCGAGCCTCTGCTCTCCAAGAGCCTTATCGGGGGAGTCTTCAGATAGTTTAACCCGCTCGGAGGCGCTCAGACTCCGCAAACATTTTCTCATCTTTTTGCTCTAGAACCGCGGGTCCCCCTGGGTCGCGACTTAGTCCAGCGCTTCCGCGTTGATTTCGATCACGTGCCGGTCGGGATCGAGGATGTAGATTTGGGGATAACCGGCCACGGCTTGGGGCCGCAGGATCATGCGCAAAGGCTCGTCGCCGGCAATATCTTCGCGGTAACCGGCGGCGCGCAGGAATTCCACTGCGCGGGAATAGCTGGGCACCCGGATGGCAAAGTGTAAGTCGCGCGTATCCAAAGGCTTGCCCTCACGAAACGTGGATTGGGTATGCACGCTCAGGTGCAGTTGTTGGCCGGTTTCTCCGACCGCAAACCAAGCCCCGGGAAACGAAAACGGAGGCCGCGGAATCTCGCTAAGTCCGAGAATTTCATGGTAGAACCGCCGCGAGCGCTCCAGGTCCGTCACCGTCAGGGCGATATGGTGAAGGCCATCGATCCGCATGTGCAATTTCATTGTGCCATCTGGACAGGCGGCATGAAACATGGTAAAAAGTAAGTAACGTGGATTGATTTAGGGCCCTCGGGACCTGCTAATTGCAACCACGAAAAAAAGTGCTAAAGGCGAGTCGGTCTGTTCGCAGAATTATTCAGACCCTGACGCCTTCGCCGGCCGTCAGGGTTTTTTGTTGCGAATGGACCGCATCGCTGGATGCTGGAGGTTGTGTGAGCGTCTGGCAAGATTTTTCGTCCCTTCCTGTCTCCGTGCTTTCGAGCGCGGAAGGCGATCTGGTTTCGGTGTCCATCCCCGTGGAGCCCCGCCGTCTGGAAGCTCTATTGGAATCGTTGGCCGAGACGTCTTTCCCCATCAACCCGCAGATCTATCATGAAGCCGTAACGGTGGTTGAGTTCCCGGCTTACGGCGGACAGTTGGACGAGGTGCGCGCCACCTTGTCGAACCATGGATTCGACGCGGCGGCTCTGCGGTTTACCGCCATGTTGCAGAAGATCCAAACCGCCTCGGCGTGACCGGCGGCCGCTAAGAAATATGGCCACCGATGAACGCCGATAAAGAAATCAAAGAATTTATCTGCATTCATCCGTGTTCATCGGTGGCTGGAATTTGTTTTTTCAGAACTTCAAAAGGGACCGGCTCCTGCCAGGGGCGGCTCGACACGGCCGCTTACAATCCGCGCTACAATCCGGTCTATGCAAGGAAACCCCAAAGTCATTGCTGAATTGAATGCGGCTCTCAAGGAAGAACTTACGGCGATCAGCCAGTACTTTCTCCACGCCGAGATGTGTGAAAACTGGAAATACGAGAAGCTCGGAAACTACATCAAGAAGCAGTCCATCGACGAGATGAAGCACGCCGAGGCCCTGATCGAGCGTATTCTCTTCCTCGATGGCGCGCCGAATCTCACCGAGTTGCTGTCGCTCACCGTCGGAAAGACGGTCAAGGAGCAAATCGAAAGTGACCTGGCGCTGGAGCTGAATGCGGTGGCGATGTATAACAAATCCATCAGGCTGGCGCGGGAAGAAGGGGACAATGCTTCGGCGGAGCTCTTCAAAAAGCTGCTCGAAGACGAAGAGAAGCACGTCGACTGGCTCGAAGCCCAGCTTCACCAGATGAAAGAACTCGGCTATGAGCGCTACCTGACGCAACAGCTCGGCGAAGAGAAGTAGCGGCGCGGATGGCCGGGTGTCCGCCGATTTCTGTAATACGAAGGGCAAACTTTCGTTTGTCGGGCTGGGACAAATGTACTATCGATTGTTTCCGTTGCGCGGTCGAATAGTACGATGCATGGCTAACCGGAAGCACCATACCAGTATTTAACGTTGCGGAGGAGAGAATTTCCGCCAATAATTGTTACTAAGGTGTTTTGGTGGGAGGGGTACGGGAGACCTCGGTGCTGACCGCCCTCGTGAAATTGTCCAATGTCCGGCGATTCCGTCCGTTCTCGGAAGCGCCCGTGTTTGCCTGCACGCTTCTGTTGACGGGGGGCCTGCTCCCCGCGCAAGATTTGATTCCGGGTACGAGCCCTGGCGGTACGGTCCGCCTCTTCACCTCGGATGCCGCAACTCTGGAGTCGCCGGAGACGCGGAAAGACCTGCCATGCACGGTTACCCCGGATAAGCCGCAACTTGGGTTCGACCTGAAGTTTCATGCCGGCTACGAGGTGACGATCGGGCTAAAGGACTTAGCTGGCGAAGGCAACCAGCTCACCATGATCTTTCGGGTGACGGCGGAGGACAAGCCCGACGATCCCATGTTCTTCTCCCAGCACGTGTCGGTGCCGGCCATCGACGAAGACGAGCGCGGCCCGGCGTTTCTGCAGGGGGCGTTCGACGTGGGTGAGGGCAAGTACCACGTGGACTGGCTGATGCGCGATCGGGCGGAGCGGATCTGCTCGGCTCATTGGGATGCGGAGGCCAATCTCGCGCCGCGGGACAAGCAGATGGGGCTGAACATCGCGGCCGAGACGGTGGCGCCGACCGATCAGGAGCCGTTCCGGCAGGAACCGCCAGTGGAGCGCGAATCTGCCAAGACGCCAATCAGCGTCAGGGTAATGATGAACTTCGCTCCGCAGGACGCCTCGGCTGCCGCTTTACAACCGGTGGACACCACCGCGCTGGTGTCGATTCTGCGCAGTATCGCGCGCGACCCCCGTATCGGCACGTTTTCCTTGGTGGCCTATAACCTACAGGAGCAGCGGGTGATTTACCGCCAGGAGGGGGCCTCTCAGATCGACTTCCCATCCCTTGGCAAGGCATTGAATTCGCTAAACTTAGGCACCGTCGATCTGAAGCGGCTGACGCAAAAGCACGGGGATAGCGACTTTTTGGGCCAGCTCATCACGGCCGAGGTAAAGGACGCCAAGAGCAAGCCCGATGCAGTGATCTTCGCCGGCCCCAAGGTAGTTGTGGATGAAACCATTTCCGTCGAAACGCTAAAGCAGTTGGGAGACGTCAAATATCCAGTGTTCTATATGAACTACAATCTGAACCCGCAGGCCAACCCGTGGCGCGACGCCATCGGCAACGCGGTTCGGTACCTGAAGGGAGCGGAATACACCATCAGCCGCCCGAGAGATTTGTTCTTTGCCTGGACCGAAATCATGGGGCGTATTGTAAAATCTAAGGTTGCCGCGGTGGCAACCGGAGGACCAGCGGCGCAATAGCGTATGCGGATCTTGTCTCTAGCAATTCTGGTCGCGACGGCGGCTCTGCCAAGCTTCGCACAGAAGTTCGGGCCTGCGGAGAATTTGGCGCCCTACATCCCCACCCCCCAACTGGTGGTGGAAAAGATGCTGGAGGCGGCCCACGTGAAGCCGGGCGAAGTGGTTTACGATCTGGGCGCGGGCGACGGCCGCATCGTGATTGCCGCGGCGCAAGAATTCGGCGCCCGGGCGGTGGGGGTGGAGATCCTCCCGGAGGTTTGCGAAAAGGCGCGGGAACGCATCAAATCGCTGGGACTGGACGACAAGGTCACCATGGTCCAGAACAGCGCGTTGCGGGTAGATCTGAGCCCCGCCGACGTGGTCACGCTTTACCTGTTGACCAACTCCAACGAACGCCTTAAGCCCAACCTGGAAAAATACCTGAAGCCGGGTGCAAGGGTGGTTTCCAATCAATTTCCGGTGAAAGGCTGGAAGGCGGCCGCGGTGGTCCACGTCAAGATCGGCAACATGGATAACCCCATCTACGTTTATGAGATGGGAAGAACGAAGTGAAGTTTACAGTTGTCAGTCCTCAGTCGCCAGTTTTCAGTTAACAGCCATCCCGCTTCAACTTTTGCCATAGACCGGTCAGCATTCGCTTGACCTCGGCGGCAGCGTCAGCCAGACTTTTGTACTCGGCTGGCTTGATCAGGCTCAAATCCCTCGCCAGCAGCAGGTGGTATTCGACCTCGCTGGCCGATCCCATCGCGATAGAGCAGAACCGGGCCAGCTCACGCGCTGCCGCTGCGACCGCATCCTTCAGCGAGATTGGCGGCAATTGAGGAACATGAACTTCGAAGTTGACTGCTCAGGCCGTACCGCTCTTCGCGCGGGAACTCAGCCGTTATCCGATAGACGGCCAATGTCAATTTATGGGCCTTCTGCCAGACCTTCAGTTCGCGGAAATCTTGCATTGCCAGTCAGCCGATCTCCATCGTATCGCGATCCGGCCGCTACGAGCTGAAAACTGATTACTGACAACTGATCACTGACAACTGACAACTGCTTACTTCTTCCCCGCATTGTCCACCACGCTCATCGCCAGATAGTTCCGAATCGTCGAACTGTTACGCGCGGTCTCGAAGTAGGCTGCTTTCAGAAGCTGATCCTTGCCATTCAGCAGGGTTTCCCGAATCGACTGCTGCACGCGCGGATCGTTCAGGTCGCGTTGTCCGGCCGGTTCTTTGGAAATCATTCTCAGAATGCGGTAGTAGCCGTCCGCAGTCCGTATGATGGAGGATATGGCGTTAGGGGGAAGAGACATGACCATGCGGCGTAACTCGGGGCTGGCCTTTTCCAGGTTCGATTCCGGGATGAACCCCATATCGCCGCCGTTGGCCGCGGTATTGGGATCTTCGGAATAATTCTGGGCCAGCATGGCGAAATCCTCGCCGCGCTTCAGGCGCGCTTCCAAGTCCTTGATCTTGGCGGACGCCTCGGCATCGTTCTGGGCTTTGCTGTTCTTCAGATTGCGCACGTTCGGATCGGGGAGCGCCGTGACCAGAATCTGCGCCATGTGCACCTGGGGCTCGGCGAAGTTGAAGCTCTTCTTGTTGGCGTTGTAGAAGTTGGTCACGTCGGCGTCGGTGATGGTGACGTGGGAGGTGATTTCCTTGTTGGTCAGCTTCTCCACGGTCAACTGCTGGCGAATCTGGGTGCGCAAATCGTCCAGGGTCATATGGCGGGCGCTCAGTTGCCGGTCGAACTCCTCTTTGGTAAACGGGGCCTTCATCTTGTTGAGTTCGGTGTCGACGTCCGCGTCGGTTGCGGTAAGGCCGGATTTTTCGGCGCGCTGCAGCATGATTTCCTTGGTGATGAGGTTGCCGAGCACATCCAGCTTCTGCGACATCACCAGATCCTGGCTGATGCCGTCGGGCTGCTGCGGATACTGGGATTGATAGGCTTTTTCCAGCTCCGTATAGGTAATCGCGCGGTTGTTGACCTCCGCCGCCACGTTGGCCGGAGGGGTATGTTTACAGGAAACCGCCGGCAAGCCCGCCAGCAGCAGGAAGGGGACCACGCAATGGCGCTTCATTGGAATGCCCCCATATTGTAACCGGAATGCTGCAGGGCGAGGCGGAGCGGTGCGGGATTTCAGCGTTCGGCGTGCCTCTTCAGCGTTCCGCTCTTGCGGCAGCGGGCTGGGCCAGCAGGCGAGCGATGAAGTTCGTATCCAGGCGGCCGGCCTCGAAATCCGGGTGGGCCAGAATGCGCTGTTGCAGGGGAATAGAAGTGTAGATGCCTTCCACGATAAACATGTCGAGAGCGCGCTGCATGCGGCGAATCGCTTCGCCGCGGTCGTTGCCATAGGCGATCAGCTTGGCGATCAGCGAATCGTAGTAAGGCGGAATGACGCAATCGGTATAGGCCCACGTGTCCACCCGCACGCCAATACCTCCCGGCAAGTGAAACCCGGTGATGCGGCCGGGCGAAGGGGCGAAAGTGTCCGGGTTTTCCGCGTTGATCCGGCATTCGATGGCGTGCCCGCGCATTTCCACCGGCTTGCCCAGGATATCCTTGAGGCTTTCCCCCTGGGCAATGCGAATCTGGCTCTTGACGATATCGATGCCGGTTACGAACTCGGTAACCGGATGTTCCACCTGTACGCGGGCGTTGACCTCGATGAAGTAGAGCTTGCCGGTCTCATCCATGAGGAACTCGACCGTGCCTGCGTTGGTGTATCCCGCAGCCGCGGCCGCCTTGCGCAGTCCCGCCGAAATCTGTTCCCGCAGGGAGGGCGTCATGGCCGGCGAAGGCGATTCCTCAACCAGCTTCTGGTGCCGCCGCTGGATGCTGCACTCGCGCTCGCCCAGTATTTCGACGTTGCCGTGTTCGTCGGCCAAAAGCTGAAATTCGATGTGGCGCGGCGCGCCGACGAATTTTTCCAGATAAACGTCCGGACTGGAGAAGGACGCCCCGGCTTCCTGTTGCGCCTGGCAGTACAAGGCCGCCATGTCCTCGGGGTCGTCGACCACGCGCATACCGCGCCCGCCGCCGCCGGCCGAGGCTTTCAAGATCACCGGATAGCCCACCTCGGCGGCCATTTCGAGCGCCTCTTCAGCGCTGGCCAGCACGCCAGCCGAGCCCGGCAGCACCGGTACGCCCATCTCGCGCATGAAGGCCCGCGCCCGCTCCTTCACCCCCATCAGACGGATCACGTTCGGTTTCGGCCCGATGAACTTGATGCTGCAAGCCTCGCACACTTCGGCGAAATCGGCGTTCTCGCTCAGGAAGCCGTAGCCCGGATGAATGGCATCCACGTCGGCGATTTCGGCCGCGCTGATAATGGCGGTGAAGTCCAGGTAGCTCTTGGAGCTTTTGGCCGGGCCGATGCAGATGGCGCGGTCGGCATAGCGGACGTGAGAACTGTAGCGGTCGGCCTCCGAATACACGGCCACGGTTTCGATCCCGAGATCCTTGCAGGCGCTAATAACGCGGACGGCGATTTCCCCGCGGTTGGCGATCAGAATTCGCTTAAACCGCACGGATGGCAAACAGGGCCTCCCCATACTCCACCGGCTGGCCGTTGGCCACCAGTTTGCTTTCGATGATGCCGCCGGTTTCAGCTTCGATCTCGTTCATGAGCTTCATCGACTCAATGATGCAGAGCACCTTGCCCGGCTCGACGCGCTCACCGACCCGCACGAACGGGGGCGCCCCCGGCGACGGCCCCTCGTAAAAGGTGCCGACGATCGGCGATTTGATCAGCGCCACATTGGCATCGGGTCTGGACGCGGAGGATTTTTCTTCGACCGGCGGCGCGGCCGCTGCAGGAGCAGCGGGCGGCGCCGCTGCCACTGCCGCACTCGCGGCCATCGGCGCGACGCCGGGCGCGTAGACGAACTCCTGCGGAGCGGCAAACCCCGCGCGGCGAATGCGTACGCGATTCTCTCCACGCTGCACTTCGAGCTCGGCGACTCCGGTTTCGGCCGCGAGGTTGATCAATTCCCGAATTTCTTCGACTGTCATAGCTAATCGAATAGCTTAACAGGCGAGGCAGACGGCGAGGGAGCTGGGAAGGTGTTCGGGCGCCCGAAGCCTGAATTCCCGCATTACGTTTCTGGGGGTGGTGGCGTCCGCTCAAGCTGCTCATCCATTTGGAGCAATGTTTCGAGCCTGGTCCTCCCGTTCCCTTTCCCACTCCGCGCGTTCCGCAAGGTGTTTGCGTATCCACCTCATATACTGGATGGCGCCGTCCTCGGCTTTGAAGATTCCAGTCCCCGTGTCGGCGATGGGAACAGGAAACTCGAATCCGTCGTCGGTTTCGTACCAGAGCTCGCCGTCTCGATAAAACTTGAAGCGAACCTTCTTGCCTTTAACCAGCTCTTTCAAAGTCATAGAGAATCCCTGTCGCGCGTGTACTTGGTGGAACCTGCGGGGATCGAACCCACCTCGTCCTGATTAAAAGTCAGGTGCCTCTCCGACTCGGCATAGGTTCCAAACTGGTGCCGGGGTAGAGGATCGAACTCTACTGATCTTCTTTGTAGGAGAAGCGCCGTCGCCAGACGACAACCCCGGCGTGAACTGGCTCTGGGGGCGGGACTCGAACCTGCAGATCTCCTGGTTAACAGCCAGGCGCATTGCCAATTTTGCTACCCCAGAATAACCTGGTGGGCCATCACAGACTCGAACTGTGCTCTCTCGATTAAGAGTCGAGTGCTTCGCCGCCAAAGCTTATAGCCCGAAAAACTTGGTAGGGGCGGCGGGCCACGATCCCGCATCCGCTGATTGAAAGCCAGCGATCCTTGCCTATTAGACGACACCCCCACAAAACTTGGCGCGGTGTACGGGAATCGAACCCGCGTCGCCTTGATCGACAATCAAGTGCCTCACCAGTCGGCCTACACCGCGAGAATAGACGATCCGCCGAAAACCTGGTACGGGTATGAGGGGTCGAACCTCAATCTGAACGTTCGTAGCGTTCCATCCTATCCTTTGAACGATACCCGCAAAAACTGGTTGGCCGCCCAGGCCTCGAACCTGGAACCTCCGCGTTCAAAGCGCGGCGCGCCGCCAATTGCGCCAGCGGCCAGTGGCAGGGCGCGGGCCGGGCCCTTTGAAGTGGGGTGACCGGAGAGAATTGAACTCTCGTAGTTGGAGCCACAATCCAACGCCTCAGCCACTCGGCCACGGTCACATCTGGCGCCTGCGGGGTACCCCTGTTAGGGGTCCGCTCGAATCTCCGTATCCGGCTTTTCAGACCGGCGCTAGTCCATCTGAGCTACACAGGCGAATCTGGTGGAGAACCGGGGAATTGAACCCCGACTCCTTGGTTGCAGGCCAAGTGTGCTCCCGTTATCACTAGTCCCCCAAATTGGTTGCGGAGGTGGGAATCGAACCCACCTAGTGGCGGCTTATGAGACCGCCGTGCGCGCCAGCTCATCTTCTCCGCATCAAAAACCTGGTCGGCATTTCCCGCTATTGAGGCTCGCGCAATAGAGCGACTGCAGGCGGCGCCTGTACTACTATCTCCGACTTTTTTCGCGCGCCGCGACGATTTTGTGGGGCGGACCCCCAGGTCTGCCCCAGGTCTGCGGTCGACCCCCCGGTCGACCTTCTCCGCCGCGAAGACCGACCCCCGAGGCAGAGCGCAAGTCAGCACGCCGTTTGTGGCTTGCCCTGTGGGGCGGGATGGCATCCCGCCGCCGATTGTTAATCGGCGTTTCCCGGCCGCTGGGAAACTGCCGAAAGCGGGTTACCAACCCGCTGCAGGTTATCAACCTGCCCCACAATCTCCGGCCATTCTTGATTTTGCGAGCCCCAGTAGACTACTTCGACCTGGAGCGAGTAACCGGATTCGAACCGGTGTCCGGACCATGGCAAGGTCCAATCCTAGCCGCTAGACGATACCCGCCTGGAGCGTCGGGACAGACGAATCTGTCCCAAGGCGCTGCTCTTGCGCCGCGTGGACAGATCTGTCTGTCCCTGGCTTTAAGTCGAGCGAGTGGAGAGAATCGAACTCTCTTGGCCAGCTTGGAAGGCTGGAACTCAACCGATAAGTCACACTCGCTTAAGATGCTCTTACTTACATTCAGTTGTCAAAGAACACACTTCAGCGGCAGCGCACGGACGGTTAGATCCTTACAGCCCTGTGCGCCTTTACCCGAGCTTTCGGCCGTCAAGACACACTGGTCGGGCACCCCGGATTCGAACCGGGAATCTCATGATCCCAAATCATGCGGGTTAAGCCGTTTCCCAAGTGCCCGTAAAAAAAGCCCCCGTAAAAGCAAAAGGGCCGGTCTTTCGACCGGCCCCGTAATGAGAATCCTGGTTACTATCTCATACGGGGCTATGGACCTTCACGCGCATTAAGGGTATCGACGCACGCCGGTTTAGTTCCCTGCGGCATTCTCCCGAAATGGATGGCTTGTATCATTACTCAATTACATATTAAGGAAGCGGCCGGGAAAAAGCAAGAACTTTAATGTGGTGGCGGAGGGCGGAGGAGTCGAACCTCCATCCAGGCCTTTCCCGGAGCGCTGGTTTTCGGGACCAGAAAGCGTTGCCGTCGCTTCGCGCCCTCCGATGGAGTGAGAGCCGGGACTCGAACCCGGTAAGAACTGTTTTGCGGACAGTCGCCTCGACCGCTTCGGCATCTCCCACATGGCTCACCCGCGAGGAATTGAACCCCGAATCGCAGTTTTGGAGGCTGCTACCGTCACCGTCCGGTCGGGTGCATAACTGGTGGGCCGGGGGAGACTCGAACTCCCATGCACGAGGCGTCTCGTTCTGAGCGAGATGTGTCTGCCAAATTCCACCACCGGCCCGTGTCCAGGGCGGGCCTCGAACCCGCAAAACTGCGGCCCTCGACCGCAGGTGTCTGCCGGCCCAGAGGGCACCCCGCACCACCTGGACATAAAGTCAAATTGTCAAAGAACTTGGCGGAGAGCCGGGGACTCGAACCCCGATGTGCCGAAGCGACGGAATCTTAGCGGGATTCTGGGCTACCGATTGCCCATGCTCTCCGCAGCGCTAAGAAGCCGCGATCAATACCAAAGCAAAGACGATAGGGATAGACTGGACAGGCGGGTACAACTTAGCGAGTTACACAGGCGCTTAGTTGCGGTGTCCATGGTTAAAGAGTAACAGATCTTCGCGACCGTGTCCAGTGTGTTTTGGAGCCGGCGTTCATACCGATCTGGAATTTCCCCATCTCGGCGCCACAACCGCTCCTTGACAGTCGCGACTCTGACCCACGGCTCTTTCGCAAACTCGATCATGTTGGTATCGGGATCGAATGTTCGGGTCAGAGCCGCGACTGTCAAGGAGCGGTTGCCGAACACGTCACCGTAATCGCGAAACCGAATACTATGTACCCCCAGGCCCCCGATGGATCTGCGCCAGCCGTGACTCACTCGTGCCGCAGAGCCGTGGTGGGATCGATCCGGGTGGCGCGGCGGGCGGGGACGATGCTGGCGGCCAGGGCCACCGCGGATAGTATCAGCGCGACGCCGCAGAAGGTCGCGGGGTCGCTGGCTTTCACGCCGTAAAGCATGTGGGACATCAAACGGGTAAGACCGAACGAGGCGGCCAGGCCGATCCCCACACCCGCCAGGACGGGCGTCATACTCCGGGCGACGACCGCTCGCAGCACGTCGCCCGGCCTCGCACCCAGCGCCATGCGGATGCCGATCTCGTGCGTCCGCTGCGCCACCGCGTAGGAGATCACGCCGTAGATTCCCACCGCGGCCAGCACCAGCGCGAGCGCGGCGAAGATCCCGAGCAGCAGCATCGAGAAGCGCCGGCCGGCAATCGATGCCGAGACGATCTCGCCCATGCTCCGTACGCTGTAGACCGGCTGTTGGTTCCCGGCCTCGGCAACGGCGCGCCGCATGGCAGGCGCAATAGCGAGCGGATCCGTGCCCGCGCGCACCACGAAAGAACTGCCGGTGGCAATTCCCTTCATGAACGGCTCCGGGATTTGAGTCATCGGGATGTAAAGCTCGCTGCGGACTCTGGCGCCGGCATCGGTGTCCAGGCCCCAGTGATTGACGTGTCCCACGATGCCGACGATCTCCATGGGCGGGGTGAGTTCCGGGCCTAATTCGGCGTCCATGCCCGGAACTGCGATGCTCTTCCCGATGGGATCTTCCTTGGGGAAAATGCTGTGCGCCAGCACCTCGTCGATCACCACGACCGGCGCGGCGCGGCGGGAATCCCGCGGCGCGATGTAGCGTCCGCGCAGCAGCGGGATGCCCATCGATTTGAGGTAATCGGGGCCGGTCGCATACAACAGCGCCCAATTCATATCGCCCTGCGACGCCGGACGGGGCCGCCCAATGACGTAGAACGGGAGCTCGTCGTCGTTGCCGGCCAGGGGAATAAGCGTCGATACGGATGCATTCGTCACACCGGGCACGGCGCGGATGCGCGCCAGCGTCCGGTCGAAGGTCTGGAGGATGCGGTCGGAGGTAGCCGTGTCGGCCGGCGAGAGGCCCACGGAAAACGTCAGCACGCGCGCGGGATCGAACCCCGGGTTCACGCTGTTGAGTTGCTCGATGGTGCGGAGCATCAGGCCCGCCCCGATCAGCAGAACCAGAGCTGCCGAAACCTCCCCGACCACCAGCAGGCTACGTAGCCGATTCGGTCCCGCGGAGGACCCGCGGCTTCCCTCTTTGAGCGTCTCGTGAACGTCGGTGACCGAGCTCGCGAGCGCCGGGGCCAGACCGAACACGACTCCGGTGAGAAGCGAGACCGCCAGCGTGAAGGCGAGCACCCAGCCATCCACGGCGATATTCTCCATGCGCGGGAGGCCGCCCGGAACCGCGGCCAGCACGGCCCGGGAGCTCCATGCCGCAACCGCCAGCCCGACCGCTCCGCCGGCCAGCGACAGTACGATGCTTTCGGTGAGCAACTGGAGGATGACCCGGGTGCGGCTGGCGCCCATGGCCGAACGAATGGCCATTTCCTTGCGGCGCCCGGTCGAGCGCGCCAACAGAAGGTTCGCGACGTTCGCGCAGGCGATCAGCAGCACGAATCCGACCGCGCCCAGCAGAACCAGCAGCGTGGAACCGACGTCGCCCACGATCACGCCGGTCAGCGGCTTCACGTTGATGCCGTGCCTGGCGTTGGACTTCGGGTACGTCTCGGCGATCCGGGCCGCGATCGCCGTCATCTCCGACTGGGCGCGCGACAGCTCCGTTCCCGGCTTGAGGCGGGCCACCACGAAGATGCCGGGATGCATTTCGCGCGACCGGACCAGAACGTTGTCCCACTGCCCCATCAACGTGTAGATGTCGTAACTGCCTTGATACCGAAAATCCGAAGGAGTGACACCGACAATGGTGTAGTCTTCGCCGTTGAGTTTCAGCTTCCGTCCGATCACGCCGGGGTCGGACCCGAACCGGCGGGTCCACAGGCCGCCGCTGATGATCGCCACCGGAGCCGTTCCGGGGCGGTCTTCGCCGGCATCGAAATCGCGGCCCAGCGCCGGGTGAATGCCGAGGACGCGGAAGAACTCAGCGGAGACCATCCGGCCGTTCAGGTGCTCGGGCTGGCCGCCGCCGGTAACGTCATAATCCTCCCACCGGATGGCGGCAATTGAGGAAAAGCAGCGATTCCGTTCCCGCCAGTCCTTAAAGTTCAGGTAGGCAACCGACATGGTGTTGAAATCGGGGCTTCGCTCGCTGAGTTGAACCAGGCGCGCGGGGTCCTGGTACGGCAGCGGCTCGAGCAGCACGCCATTCACTACGCTGAAAATCGCGGTATTCGCGCCGATACCCAGCGCCAGCGCAATCACCGCAATCGACGTGAATCCGGGGCTGTGCGTGAGGGATCGCAACGCATATCGGACGTCATTCAGAAATATCGACATACCCGCCGCCACTCCGTTCATACGAATGGAGAGCGAAAAAGTTCCGGGCGCGAGGCTCCGAACTCCCGATGTGGTGGAATTTGAGTTGAGCCAATGGTGGCACAGACCATCGTTGTTCGTGGTCTGTCAGACCCTCGCCAGGCCGCAACAGCCCGACAGACGACAAAAAACGATCGTCTGTCCCACCTCAGTTCGGTCAGCTAATTTTCCTCAATACCTGGAAAGTGCCCGATTGTTTCCAAGGTCACGCGGCCGTCGCCCTGGGTGATTCCGGATTACGATCGCCGCCGGGCTGTGCCATTGACAAGCGCGAAGTCCTGCGTCATCCACAGGCGATTGTCACGACCCACGGCAATACCCACCCCGCTGAGAGTGTAGACCGGGTTCAACAGATTTTTCCGATGGCCCGGACTTGCCATCCATGCCTTCACGGCGACCTCGACCGGATCCTCGTCACCCTGTTTGAAAAGGATGATATTCTCGGCACAATCGCGCCATGGGATACCGTCCGCGTCGAGGCGGGGCGCCAGATCGCCGCGCTCAGGGTCGTGATGGGAGAAGAACCCGGCCTCTGCCATGCGCGCCGAGTGGCGGCGCGCTTCGGCGGCAAGCGCTTCGTCCCACGCCAGTTCTCTGGCGCCTCCCAGGCGGCGTTCCCGGTTGATTGCGTCCCATACGCGACGGTCGAGCGATTGCTCCTCGTCCGGCCTGCGGGGCACAATTCCGGCGCCCATCACGCCGGCCGTCAATAGCTGGATGGCGAGGCGTCGTGACAGGGTATTGGGGTTGTGCAGGCTTGACTTCAGGAGTACAGAATGCACTATACAGAACGTTCTAGTCCAGCCTATCTTTGGTTATCAGGCGAAAAAAGGACCCGACATCTAATTAGTGCGCGGCTGGGGTTCTGAAATCTCTTGATTTTGTGGGGAAAAATACAGGAGTGGCGTTACTCGAGGCGCGATTTGCCCTGCCCCTGGCCGGCTCGCATTCGGCCGTCCCAGCGGGCCCGCAAGTCCAGGTGAATGTCGAGCTGGTCCAAGATACGCATCACGATGTGATCGACCATTTCTTCGATCGACTGGGGATGGTTGTAGAAGGCCGGCACCGGGGGCAGGACAACAACTCCCATGCGCGCCAGCTTGTACAAGTTCTCGAGGTGGATTTCGCTGAGCGGCGCTTCCCGCACTACCAGCACCAGCTTGCGCCGTTCCTTCAGAACCACATCGGCGGCGCGATGCACCAGGTGCTCCCCCTGCCCGGTGGCAATGGCCGCCACGGTGCGCATGCTGCAGGGCGCCACCACCATGCCGCGGGTGAGAAACGAACCGCTCGAGATGGCCGCCCCCTGGTCGTTGGGCGAATAGTGGCAGCCGGCCAGGCGCTCCACTTGCTCCACGGAATAGGGCGTTTCATGCAACAGGGTTGCCGCGCCCCATTTGCTGATCACAAGGTGGGTTTCCACGCCCGTGCTTGCCAGCGCTTCCAGCAGCCGCACGCCAAGGATGGCGCCGGTGGCGCCGGTAATACCCACGATGATCCGCGATGAGCCGGGAGAATCCATAGCTCATTCCACGGTACTCCATGGGGCCGGGTCCCGTAGGGGCAAGTTGCCGGGAATTTTTCGCCAAGTTCAGAAGCGGCTCGGACCGGGCGCGGAAAGGATCTCATATGAGAGGGTATTGAGGCTGTTGGTGACGCGGTCGGTTTCGACGTTCACCAGCGCGTGCCGCTCGGCGCCGGGGGCGGTCGCGGACAGGAGGGAACGATGGCGCTCGCGAAGGTCGGGCAGTTGGGCCGCTTCGAGTGGCGAACCGCGCAGGGCGGCCGCGAGATAGTAAAGGGTGAAGTCCACGTCGTTCGCGAAAACCCGGAAAGCCGGGCGCGCCGGCACGGGACGGCTGCTCGCGAGACCGGCTTCGAGCGCCATCGCGGCTTGAATGAAACGGTGCGAATTAGCCAGGATCATGTCGATCCTCCGCAGCCGCTCCGCGCCAGCCCCCGGTTCGGACCGGATGCGCGCCACCGAAGCTTCCAGTTCGGAGCGTGCCAGGCGCGCCGCCAGGCGGGCAGGGTCGAGCCTTGACGCGAAGCTCTCCGCCGGAGCGAGATAAGCGTCGCGGACCAGTTGGACGTAAGCGCGGTAGGCATCGAGAAGCCGCGCCAGAGACTCGCCGAACTGGGTGTATTCCCAGGTGGGCCAGAGGCGGTAGGCGGCAAGCGCGATCAACCCTCCGGCTACGGTATTCCATCCGCGAGCCGCGATCACCGGACCCGGCTCCACGCCGGTGAGCGACACCAGCACCGCCACCAGCGCGGTCAGCGCCACGGCGAACAAGCCATAGTTGGCCGGTCCAAAATAACGCAAACAGAATGCCAGCAGCACCAGCAAAACCACCTGGGCTGGCGGCGATGGCGCCAGAAGGTGAAACAGAGCGGTGGCCAGCGCCAGACCCGCCAGCGTGCCGGCGATGCGGAGCACGCCTCGCGCGACGGTGCCGGTGAAGTCCGGCCGCAAAACGATGGCTACGGTCATGGGGAGCCAGTAGGCCCGCTGCCAGCCCATCCAGCTTGCCAGCCAGTGACCGGCAATGTCGCCCAGCGCTACCGCCGCCGCCAGCCGCAGGGCGTGACGAAAGGCGGTGGACCGCAGGGTGAAGTTGGCCCGTAGCCGCGCCATCGCGCTTTGCAGCCGAAGAGTCCAGGGGGTATGAGCTTCGATGCGAGCATAGGCTTCGAAACCTTCGGGGGTGGCGTGTTGGGCCAATTCACGAGCGGAGCGAAGCTGCCCGTCCAGTGCCTGGATCTGGGAGCGGGCGTCAGCCAAGATCGCGGCGACGTCCGCGGCGCCTTGGCTGCCCGTCAGGTCCGCCTCGTGGCGCAACTCATCGGCCAGATCCGCCAGTTCTTTCCCAGCGCCGCCAGATTCGCGATGAGGGCTGCCGCTCGCGCGTTCCTGGCCGAGCGTGGCGGCAATCTCCGCCAGCCGTGCGGATGCAAGGGCCAGCGCATCGCGCAACAACCCGGCGGCTTGAGGGCTGTCACGCTCCAGGCGAAAGCGCAGGCGGCCTAACGCAAGCAAGGCAAGACGGGCGCGTTCGGCCTGGGCCAACAGGGCCAAGAAGCGGTACGCCTGGGCGGAGTCGCGCGTGGCCAAGCCTTCGAGCGTGCGTTGCGCTTCCGTGCTCGCGGCGCTGGCGGCCGGCGCTTCGACGGCGGGCGGCTGGTACGTGCGGGCGGACTCCGCCGCGCGGGACAACTCGCCATAGAAGGCCGCCAGTGCCCGCTGCTCCGGCCGGTAGCGGAAAAGCGGCCACGTTGCCAGGGCGAACGCGGTCTGCACCAGACCGCCACCGAGCGCCGTCACGGCGGACAGCGCCGCGGTCACCGGCGCCAGCGGGTGGGCGGCGAAAACGATCAGCGTGGTCAGCGTGATCAGGCCGATATTGCCCGCCGGAACGCTGATGGCGACCAGCAGCCCGGCCGCGAACGCCGCAGTCCCTTCAGTCACCATTTCCAGCCAGGGATTCCACCCGCAGGTGGCGCCCACGGCGACCGCCGCGGCGACCAGAAAGCTGGCCACCAGCATGCGTCGCGCGCGCTTGCGGTAGGGATCGGAACCGTCCGAGTACGCCACATTCAAGGCGCCGATGCCGGCCACCAGGCCACCGGCGGGTTGATGGATGGCGACGCCGGCTGCCAGCGGCAGCCCAAACGCCAAGGCGTTGCGCACCGCCAGCCAGGCGTCGAGCTTGCCGGCTTCAAAGCGGGTTAGGTTGCGCCAGAAAGGCTCGCGGGCGCTCACGATTGGCCTCGGCCAACCCCATCTTTATCTTTGTCGATTTCGATCTGGCTTCGGCTCCGCGTTTGCGCAGTTTTGTGCACCGAGCGGAATTTCGAGCGCGGCAACCTCACGATCGAATATATACCATGGCAGAGCGGCGGACCCGGTCCTGAGAATCCCGTAATCAATTGAAAAATAACATAATTCGGATTTCGATAAACCTGGTGACTGAAAAAGGTCAACATCCGGGCTGAGCCCGGCTCCGGCGATCCGGGGGTGGGACAGACCAGGGCAGACCATCGTTTTCTAAGGAACATCGGCGGAAGTGCTTTGCTTGCAACGCCGGGTTCCTTCACGTCTTGGCGCGGCGCACCGCCGCGCAACCCGCTTCTGTGGTCTGCCCTGCACCAGACTTTCTCCCTGGCGCCTGCCTGGCTGGGTGTGGGCAGCCAATATTGGCTGCAACCCCCTTTCAGGCGGCCCGTTCCAAGTGACACTCGTGCCCGCTTTGGTAGCAGATCTGGCAGACCGCGTCGTCGCCGTCGCCCAAGTGGCGGACGGCGCGGCTCCAGGAGTAGCCGCCTGGCGAGCGCGTCGGACCACCGCGTACCGGCCTAAAATCCGGAAAAGCTCCGTCCTACGTCTCGTCACAACGCCGCTTTCCGTACTGCGGGGCAGCCGTTGCTTCAGATTGACTGCTGGGAAACATGCTGTCCCCGCAGCCCAGTGAAATTGGACCTTGACCGGTGCCCTCAGCGGGGATATTCTACATAAAGGTAACCGCGACGCAGTTGTGCGGGCTACTCACCTTACCAGTCGGTGAAGGGCGGTAACGCGGATGGTCTGGAATTGCTCCGAACTTCCGTAAGCCTTGGAGAAGCTAATCACCCCTGTGGCCGCCTTCGGTGACGCCGGGCATTGCTCGGTAAACGGAAGGAGGATGCGCTAGGTTACTTCATCGTGCCCTTGGCACCTCGGTTGGACAATTAACGTCGCGACCGAGGGACCCCGCCTTAGATCGGGCCTGACCCCGGTCGCTCAGCCAGAGGATAGAAACGATGAAGACGATTTTTTCCGAAGATTACGTTCTTCCGCGTCCGGTGGAACGTCTCCCTGAATACGCACACGCAAAGGCCCGCCAGACCCTCGCCGACAAGATCGTCGAGGCGTTCGGGCTATCTTCCGAAGCCGCTTCCACGATCGCGAATGCCGTGGTCGACCCCACGGCAGTCCGAAAATCGATCGGTGAACCGAGTGATCCTCAGGTGGAGGAGATCTCCGTTCCTGGCGGAACTCTCCATGGGATCCGGACAACGGTTTGGTCACATCGGATCATGCCCGACCCCCGCAATCCGCGTACCCTTCCGTCGCGCAAGCACCCCTTCGCCGTAGAGCCCGGGACCGCCGGCGAGGACGCAAAGTTCCGGCCCGTTCCGGAACCGCGCTCTCGTGACGGGGCTGCGCCCGAGACTGCGGAATTGGCGGTGGACATCGAGAGCAGCGACCACCTTACCTGGGCCAGCCAACAGGCCGCTTCCTTCATCTTGGCCGACAACGACTGGCGCTCTTCCATCGCCTCGCAGGGGGTAATGGAGGCGGTGTGGCTCGTCGCCACGACCTATCAGCACGCAGACGGCTCCGCGCCGGCCACTACGCTAACGACGGCCGAGGGATCGTCCCGCGTGACTTCAAATCACTCACTGCTGGGAATCCGGTCGGCGGACGTGGCTTACGACGATAACGAGGGCAAGTTGCGCACATACATCAAGAAGCTCAACGAAGCCTACGACCGCGGCGCAACGGGCGAAGAACAGATAGCACTTCGCTGCGCACGAGTGCCGGCTCTTGTCCTGGTTGGCCTCCACAAGCACCAGGCGGGGGACACCGCGTTCCCCACAGCCGTCAAGTCACTGGTCGCCCTTCGCCACGTTGACCCCCCGAAGCCCTGGGGCGAGGGGCCGGAGAACGAATCACTGGCGGACGAGGTACTTGACGAGCTGTATCGTCGCGACCTGATTTCCTCCGCTCAGCGCGCCTACTTCGCTGGGTCCTGCACCCGCGCGGAGGCGAAGGCCGCCCACCTGTCGGAGGATCCTGCGGTTCGCGCAGCGAGCATCGTGCAACTGTTTACCAGCGACGATCCACGGATTGCCGAGGCAATTCGGGTCGCCGTCACCAGCCAGTCCACCCGGAAGCGCATCAGTCCGAAGATGTGCAATGAACTGGCGACCGCGCTGATTCTCCGTGCCACTGCTGATAACCCGGCCAAGGCTGACTTGGTGCGCAGGTGCATGCGCCACTCCTTCGGGAAGGCCGTTCACAAGGAGGAGTGGGAGAGCACGGATCGTAATACCGACAGCATCGTCGCCGAGGCGTTGAAAGAGGTGAGGTTGGCCATCGCAGACGACAGCATCAAGGAGCCCGGGCCCGCCTCGCTGGAACTGGCCGTCCGGGCCGCATACCCGCTCGTAGTATCCCGTCGGCTTACTGCCGACCGCAACTTCGGAGATGCACAGGCGGATCGGCGCACGCCCGGCGACGTTCTGGACGCAATGCGGAAGACCATCCCTGGCGTATACCAGCTTGGACAAGCGCTCCGTGACTTCGGCTCCGATGGGCAACAGATCCGCGCAGTCGACGAGGATGGCCAAGTCAAGAAGCTCTCCGACGGGGCGGGGGACCAGATGGTAAACGACGGCTATTTGCGGAGCCAGTTTCCGCCGCCGGGAAAGGTGCGCGCGCCTCGCCCCGGCGATACGCCCGTTGATTTGTATCACAACTCCATCGGTGCCTTCAGCCAGGCGGTGGAGCGGCTTGAGGAGACCTTCACGGGGATCAGCGCCGTTGCTGGAGATGACGGCCGGTCGCTCGTGGAGGCGCGCGGGGTGGACTCGCGCGAGTGCTTGGCATGGCGCGATGTTCTCAGCAAGATCGATGAAGAATTGATCATCTGGGCGAGAACATTCAAGCGCGTGTTCGGTACGGTTCCAGAACCCTCGGCCCAGGACTTTGGGGAGGAGGCCGACACCGATTCCGGCGAGGGCGGCGACGACTACGCTAAGTCGTACAAGGACTGGGACCAGGCCGGAAAGGAGGGCGGCGAGCAGTTGCCGGCGTAAACAGCAACCGCGCACGTACCACCCACCCGAGCGATGCCCGAATGGCTAGATCACCCCAGCCTTCCTCAAAGCGTCATACCAGACGACGATCTCCTCACGAGTGAATTTCTCACCCTTAATGGTTTCGAACTCTCGGATCACCTCCGGTTTGCTGGGCGCGCGCCGGAGAACTTGGTGTTGGCACCCCGCGATGAAATGGAGCGTGGCAATCACCTCCAGTTCCTGAGGTTTGAACCCGCCAAGCGCTTTCACAACTCGGTCGATTGCCGGAGCGTACTGTCCTATTGCCCCGCCGTATACGCGCAGCAGTTCGGCGGCGTTTTCGCCGAGGCCATAGTTTGAATACTCTGGTTTGGGGCTACGGTCCACGACGACATCGTCCGCCATGAGTGATTCCATTGAGAAGGTCACCTCGTCGGAGTAGGGACCGTATGTGTAGATGTCGAAGGAACAGGGGATGGGCACCCCCATCACCTTGGAAAAATACGCGAGCTTTTGTATCGCTGTTCTCCCCAAGTATCCCCTGGGATGGTTTTCCTCGAAAGACCGGACGATCGCCGTGAGGAACGCTGAACAGGTGTCGTTCGAATACACCAAATCGCCTGAGGTCATACCGTCCTTTCCAGCATACTCACTTCGCTTTTTATTTCACGAAGGGGCTGCTCCATGGCGTCTGCAAAAATGCGCACCGTGCGGACACGCTTCGGTACTTTGCTGATAATAGCGCTTTCCTGCGCCAGCAGCGCGAGGGTCCCGTTACGTCTAAAAATATATAAATTTTCCACCTGTTGCTCTTCCTGATCGCCGGGAATGGAAAGCTTATAAATCGACACCGGCGAATCGTCCAGATAGAAGTCTATCCCGTCGAATTTTTCCTTGAGTGCTTTCAGAATCCGCTTCGCGACCTGCAATTTACCATGGTCGGCATTATCGCCAGTTTCGTAGACCACGCGGTGGTGGTTCCGACCGACGATCCGTTTTGCACAGGCTGCGCGCGGGCCATCCCCAGCGGCATCCCTTCGGATCTCCTGATAGACAGAAAGATCGTCGTGACTGAAGACGTCACCCATGTCATGGTAGTTCTCTGGCCCCCACAGTTCAATGTATTGTTCCAGGTAATGGTCGTAGATGCGTCGGATCTTGTGTAGGTATACCTGTGTGTTCATCTGGTACCTCGCCAAGATCATTGCCTCAAACGTGTGCTCACCGCCGCGGTGCAAGGCGATTTCGAGGCGCCCGGTATCCGGATCGTTGACGAGCGTAATGGATTCGATCAAACGGGCTGAGTCGAACAAGCCATAACTGACGCCGCAATGCAACGAGTCCCGTAAAAGGTAGTCAGCGCGATCAGTATCCATCTCCCCAGAAACGAGTTGGCTCAAGAAAGCCAACTCTGGCGACTTCTTCATCAGCCGCACGAGTAATGCCGCAGCTCCCGGAAAAAAGGTGCTGTCCAGCAGCTCTCCCAGGATGTTCTGGATGCCATAAACCGAGACGTCCTCGTGGTGCTTACCCGGGATACCCGCCTCGCCGGCATGGGCGAACGCCGGATGCCCAAGGTCGTGCAGGAGACCCATCAAACGGACAATCTGCCTCGCTTTCGCCATCGTGTGCTCCGCTAGCTCCGGCACCTGCTTCAGGTTCTCCAGAATCTGCTCACCGTGCCGTTCCTCCAGTCGCTCGAACATCTGGCTGGCCATATTCATGACACCCAAGCTGTGCTCGAACCGGGTGTGCATCGCCCCAGGGTAAACCAAGTACTCCATGGCGAGTTGCCGAACGTTTCGGAGCCGCTGGAACACTGGATGGTCAATGATGCGCTGCTCGTTTCGCGAGTAGCGGATGAAGCCATGTATTGGACAACGGACCCGCTCCGTCAGCTCGTCAGCCTTCGATAGGAACATCCGACTCATAAGCAGTATAGACGAAGAAAAGGCGAAAGTCCAGGCTTCTTCCAGTTGTCATAATAACAGGATTGCTCAAAAATGTTTCCGCTATTTCTCGCGTGGCCGTCCCTGGCCCTTCCAACCTGTCCCATCTGATTGATTCTACGCTGTAACGGTCTATTTGGCCGGCCGGGTTTCGGCCCTCGCCGGACGTCGTCTTAGCGCGATCTTGGGACAGCGCTCGGGACGGGCGCTCGGGACAGAGGGCGCTCGATCGCGCGGCGACTTCTGGTTCCGGGCCGCGATGCGCCCCGCTGAACTGCCGCCGCCTGTTCCATCCCAAACTCGGCCCACCCGTTTTGATCACAGACCTTTGAAGAATTTTTCGCCCCATCTTACTCCTTCCCTTTCATCGCGCTACAGACTTCCCTCTCTTTCCCGCACCCCGGTTTCTCCACCCTCCCGCGCTATCGTGAAGCCGAGGTTAGGTTCGATACGATATGACAGATTTCGCTTTAGACGATCGCCAGGCCACCGTCATTGCCGCTTTGAGCGCTGGCTACTCTCCCGAAAAGGCCGCCGAGTTAGCCGGCGTCAATCCCATGATGATCGACCTGTGGCGCCGCAATGAGATCGCGTTTCAACGCGCCCTGCTCGACACCCACTACGTCCGCGCCATCCAGTTCCGCGAAAAAGCCCTGGCCCTCGCC
>Ga0187848_10000123_pt1 | contig 70247 bp, 64 predicted proteins | sample June2016WEW_4_40_FD_132424 | JGI IMG/M metagenome (GOLD analysis project Ga0187848, IMG submission 132424) | Peatland microbial communities from SPRUCE experiment site at the Marcell Experimental Forest, Minnesota, USA - June2016WEW_4_40 | ecosystem: Environmental > Terrestrial > Soil >... | reverse complement strand
GCTATAGCCTGACGGATTGCATTTCGATGCAGACGATGCGCAAGGAAGGGCTGACCGAGGTTCTCACCAACGACCGGCATTTTGAGCAGGAAGGTTTCCGGGCACTGTTTCGGGATTTGTGAAAAGAACCCACCCCACGCCGACCGCTATCAGGAGCCGCTGTCGCTGATCATCATGGCTTCTGCGGCATAGGAAAACTGCGTTTGTCCTATGCCAACCCATCCCGCCCGTCAATCAGTTTTCCGACCGATGTCATCCCCGGCGCGAGGCAGGACTTCAATTCTCACCGGGCAGGCTTCCGCGCGAGGTGATCTTTCGCCATCGCGTCGGTTTCCGCGCGCAGGCTACTCCAGTAGTCTTCGTCGGCCTCAACGGCTTCGCCGGAATTGAGACCTTCCAAAAGCAGTTCTTCCAACTCTTCCCGCGGCCCCTCAAAACCCGGCGCCGAGGCAATCTCAACGGCGGCGACGGCGGCATCGAGGGCTTCTTCGGCCGAAGGATAAGCGCCGGCGTTCACGATCGCCTGAATACGCTGTTCTTGTTCAGGCGTCAGTTGCATAGCCATAGGATTTTCCTTTCGGGCCGGTTCTCCGTTCAGCGTAACGGATAATATGGCGTCGTGTCACGTGTTTGCGATGTCCCCGATGATGGAGCAACCGGCGGGAGCAAGGCCCAGGCGATCCTAGCGCTGCTGGCCGAATCCTACAGCCAAAAACAGCCCCTTCCTGCCGTTCTATCATGGTGGCGGGAGCCAAACGTCTGTCGCGCGCACCCGTGCCGATCGTTTTTCGCACTCAAGCCGACACTTTGCCGCGCTCCGACCGAAAACAGGTGTAAATGCACAGAAATGCACAACCCAAAGTCAGGGCGTTTCGGGCCCGGTTTGGCCTAATCGACAGATATGAATGGCTTTATAGACGCCACTGCGGCTGGCGCCACATCCTGGAGAGCGGGCCTGTCCTTGTGCATCCGCCGACCCGGATTGGTGGGCAGCGTTGCCGCGAGGCGGCGGATGGCGGCGGGCAGACTTCACCATAAAAAACGCGCAAAATGCACAAAATGCACAAAACCGCACCTCCGGCGAACGAGGCCAAAAACCGATGCTAACCAACAGAAATGAATATGTTTACCCATGTGGCAATTTTGTTTTTTCAATCGCGCATCCAAACCGCCGGGCGCACAAAGAGCCCAGCCCTCACGTGGGCGCGAAGACCATCGGAACATTGCTCAGGCCTCGCAGTACACTGAACTGTTGATGGCGGACAGAACCGAACACCTGCGCCCCTGGCTCTACCTCGTCCTGGTGGCAGGGCTCAACGCCTACATCTGTCAGGAGGCTTTCCTTACTGAGTCGACCGGGCACTGGCAGTCGATGCACGGTGCCTGGATGGCGATGGCGCGCATTATCGGTTTGGACTGGCTGCCGCCGCGCTGGTGGCCGTATTGGGGCGGCGGTGCGCCGGTCCAATATGCCTACGCGCCTTTGATTCCCGCGGCTACGGCGGTGATGGCCCGGATATTGCGGATTTCCATTCCAATGGCGTTCCACGCGCTCACCGGGCTGGTATATTGCCTCGGCCCGGTTCTGCTGTACGTGGCCAGTTGGCGCATGTTTCGCGCCGATTTCGCCGGCTAGCTGGTGGAAACGCGAACCAGCTTGATCGACGGCCCGCGGGGGCTGGCCAAACCCATCGGGGAACGGCTGAAGAAGTGCGACGCCTGATCGATGCCATGACGAATAATGGAAGGCGTTTGGCCGCGGCAGACCTCAATGATCTTCAGGGCCGGGTCATGGCGTGGCAGATTTCATCGGCGAGTTTGCGGGCAATCGCGCCATCGCGGAATTCGGTGAGGTAACTGGTGGGGTAAAAGCCTGCAGTCGCCGTCCCGCTGTGGAAAACGGCGAGCTATTTCGTTGCGCCTGCCTGGCGCCCTTTGGCCACCATCTCCTTCACCTGTGCCAGTAGCTCCGGAGCATGATAGGCGAAACCGTCTTTGATAGTCCATTCCACTCCACCGGTATGAATCGCCTGGCCGCCGCGCATTTCTTCCACGCCGGTCGGATAGAGCACCTTGAGGTTTTCGAGCGGGTTGCCGTTCACCACGATCAGGTCCGCCATCCATCCGGCGCGCACCCGGCCCAGACGCTCCTCCTGGCCCAGAATGCGGGCGTTGTTGCCGGTAGCCTGCTCCACGATGCGGATGGGATGGAAACCGGCTTCCTGGATAGTCGGCAGTGAAGCGCAAGACCGTCAACTCTTCGCCGTCGGCATAAGCCAGGCTGCGCCCGTCGGGAGAAAGGGAGGGGCACGAGCCATTTTGAGCCAGTTGGCGGATCACCTGTCCTGACAGGGCAGAATATAGCGTCGGACGACACTCCAAGGTCTGGTCTCGCCGGCTCGCTATAGCAAAGCGGCTATCCGGGCCCCACGTTGGCTGGCCCTCGCAGACGCCACCCAGGTCGAGCTCGGCTCCGCCCGCAGCGCTGCGTAAAACCAGGTGAACGTCATAATGTGAGTAGAACCGCGTGAACGCGATGGTCCGGCCATCGGGCGACCAGCGCGGACTGTTCGCGAAACCCTTGAAACCCAACTCGCGGGCGAATAATTGGACCGCGCCACCCGTGAACGGACGCGTATAGATGCCGCACGAGTAATTTGGTTTACACCAGGCGAATGCGATTGTCTTGCCGTCTGGCCAGAGGCTCGGATCGCTTGTCTGGTCGGCGAGTTCTTCCAGCAGCGGCTGGATTTGAACCTGACCCGAGGCGGCGCCCAGGAACATGGACGCTAGGCACAGAGAGCGTGACATCCGCGCGGGCCGCATGTTGTTTAATCTAACTCCAGGGCAATGTGCGCGAAAGGCAGGTTCCGGGCGGTCCCGATGGCTTGCGCCATGGGCTACTGTCTATCGCCCTGCGGGCTTATGGGCAAGCTGAAGCATGCCCCACCGGTTTCGTAGGACAGTTTTTAATGCGGTCTCGCTCTACCCGCGCACTCGTTTTCACGGCTTGCTTTTCGCTGGCTGCTCTGTTCGATTCGCCATTCCTGTGTCGCGCACCCCGCGCGACGCCGGCCGGGGGTCTACTCCACGGATCGTCGCTTACAATGAACCCATGCCTCGGATCGTCGTTCTGGCTGCGTGTCTGGCTCTTGTGCCGTCGCCGGCGCTTCCCGCGGCGATCATCGGCACCAGCGTCGCGGCCGAGTCTCTCACCGTGGAGCGCATCGCAGGCTTGACGGCGAAGGAGCGGTCCGCGTGGAAATCCTATCTCGACCGGTCGGCGCGGCAACGGCGGGCGGACCGGGCCGCGCTGGAAGCGGAAGTCAAGGCCGCCGGCCTGACCGGGCCGCTCACGCCTCCCAGCGGGTTCTCGGCTCGTGGCATGCCTCTCGACCGCGCGCCCGAATGGTACGCGGGCGCGGAAGCCCGGCGCGTCGCCGACATTGTGGTTTCCTTCCAGACCCTCGCCGGCGGCTGGAGCAAGAATCTTAACCTGACTGCCCACCCGCGCCGCCAAGGGGAGCACTTCGCCGGCGACAATCTCTCCCGTTATCTCGCTCCCGGCGATTTCGATACCCCGCAAGACCCCAAGTGGAATTACGTCGGCACGCTCGATAACGACGCCACCAACACCGAACTGCAGTTTCTGGCTCGGGTTGTGGCGGCGCTCGATCCCGCCGGCGCCGCCCCTTATCGCGCGGCATTTCTGCGCGGCGTCGATTATCTTCTGGCGGCGCAGTTTCCCAACGGCGGCTGGCCGCAGGTTTGGCCGCTCGAAGGCGGCTACCACGACGCCATCACATTCAACGACGGCGCGGTGGTCGAGACGCTGCGGTTGCTCGATGGCGCCGCCGGCGGGCGGGGCATATTTGCCTTCGTGCCGGCCGGCGTTCGAAAACAGGCGGCGGCCGCGGTCGCGCGTGGCGTGGAGTGCATCCTGAGGACGCAAATCGTGGAGAGCGGCGGGCGGGCGGTTTGGGCGCAGCAGCACGACGCGCTCACGCTGGCGCCGGTCGCGGGCCGGAATTATGAACCGGCGGCGCTATCGAGCGCCGAAAGCGCGGACGTGGCAATCTTTCTGATGGAGTTGCCGAACCCCGGCCCACGCGTGGTGGCGGCGGTCGAGGCCGCCATCGCCTGGTTCCGCAAGACTGCCATCCACGGCGAAGCCTATTTACGCGGTCCCGAGGGAGGCCGCCTGGCGCCTGCCGTCAACGCGCCGCCGCTCTGGGCGCGCTTCTACCGGATCGGCTCGGACCGTCCCATATTTGGCGACCGCGACAAGAGCATTCACGACGCCGTCGAGGAAACCTCTCCGGAACGCCGCCGCGGCTATAACTGGTATGGGCCGCGTCCCCAGGCGGCCTTGGATGCTTATGACAAGTGGAGCGCCCGCGACGCCGGGCACAATCCGTCCCGCTAGGGGTCCCTACAGCTTCCGCTTAAAGAAATCCACTTCCGCGCGATAGGCCTTGAGCCAGGACGCGTGGCGCAGGAAGCCGTGGATTTCGTCCGGAATGATGAGCTGTTCGAAGTACACTCCCTGGCGGCGCAGCGCGACTACCAGTTCCACCGTTTCGGCGAAGTTGACGTTGCGGTCGTCGTCGCCGTGGATCAGCAGAACCGGCGACTTCCAGGTGGAGACGGACGCAATCGGCGATGAGTCGTAGGCCAGGCGCGCCGATTCCTCCCGCGCCGCTTCCGCGCTGGGCGTCGGCGGCCCCGAGGCGCCGCCGCCGGGACCGTTGCCGCGGCTGCTCCAATCGTGAACGCCGTGGAAATCCACGCCGGCGGCGAATAGGTCCGAACCGCGCGCCAGCCCCATGGCGGTGAGATAGCCGCCGTAGGAGCCTCCCCACAGCCCGATATGCGCCGGGTCGACGTCGCTTCGGGTACGCAGATACAGAGCGGCGCCCTCCACGTCATGATATTCGCTGCCGCCGCGCGCGCCGTAATTCGCCGGCTCGCGAAATGCCAAGCCATAGCCGATGCCACTGCGGTAATTGATGGAGAGCACCACGTAACCTTGGCTGGCCAGGTATTGGTTCATGCCGTAGGCGTTGTTGTAGTAATCCATGTAGTGCCAGCCGAGCAGCATTTGGCGCCGCGAGCCCCCGTGCATGAAGACTAGCGCTTTATGTTTCTCGCCGGGCTGGCTGTTCGGCGGCAGAAAGAGCTGGCCATGAATCTGGAGGCCGTCCGAGGCGCTGTAGATGACCTGCTGCGGGACTACCAGCGAATCGGTGGGGAAATCGGCGGGGATGGAATCGGGCGCGAGGTCTTTGACGGTTTCGCCCTGCCGGATAGCGGCCCGCAACGGGCGCCGGCCATCGGCATGCAAATAGGCAATGGCATCGCCGGCGAACACCGGCGTCATTTCCAGCTCGTCTCCCTTGGTGACGGCGCGCGCGGGGCCGCTCGCGGTGCTCACGCGCCACACGTGCCGCCGGTCGATGTCGTCCTGGTTGGAATCGAACACGATTTCCTTGCGATCGGCGGAATAGGCGACGTGATCGACTTCGAAATCGCCCGGGGTCAGCAGCGTGGCCGGGCCGCCTTCCACAGCTACGGAATAAAGATGCAGCCAGCCGCCTTTCTCCCACGGGAAAACAATGCGATCGCCGGCTGCCCACAACAGCGCCGGTTCGGATTCCGCCGGATGGAATGCGCTGCCCTGGCCACGCTCGGATTTCCAGATCTCGCGGCCGGTGCCGTCGGCAACGCTGGCCACGCGGATCGACCAGCCGCCTCCTTCCCCGCCACCGCCGCGGCCGCCTCGTCCTCCGCCGCCGGCCGGCACGCGCACAAACGCCACCTGGCGGCTATCCGGCGACCACGCCGGCGATTGATCCCGGTCCACGGTCGGCTCCATGTAAGTCAGCGCCTTAGCGCCGAAATCGTAAACCGCGATGAAGCTGTGATTGACGCGATCGCTGACGAAGGCCAGCTTGGAGCCATCCGGAGACCACGCCAGCTCGCGCGCCGTCACTCCCGAACGCGGATAGTACATCAGGGCCGGTTTCTCGGCGCCCGCGACCGGCACGATGTAAATCTTCCCTTCCTTCAGAAACGCCACCAGTCCGCCCTTCGGCGACACGGCAGGCGAATGGCCGTCGCCCAATTTGCGCGGCGCCGAACCTGGCGTTACCACCCAAACGGCCTGTTCCACGCCCGCCGGATTGGTAGCCGGATTCGGGTCGGGCCGGTCCAGAAATTCCAGGTCGCCGCCATGCGTGTAGACCACCGACTTGCCATCCGGGGTCCACTGCAACTGGCCCACGTCCTGGCCGTCGTCCTCGGTATTCGAAGTGGCGCGAACGCCTGTGTAATTCGGCGCCATGGCCACCCACACGTTCCGCGCCCCGTGCTCGTTCAGAACCCACGCCACGTTTCCGCCGGTGGCTGAGGCAGTCAATTCATAAGGGAACGGAGCCGAAAGAACCTGTTCCAGACTAAACGTCCCTGCGCCCGCCGCGCAGGCAAAAACCAGACTGGCGAGGAATAAACGTCGCATGTCGAATTAGTGTACTGCAATCGGGGCGAGTTTTCCTTCAGCGCGTGGCGCGGCCGGCAAAGGCATTCGATTTGCAGATGTGAAAACTACTCGTTTACGCGGAACCACAGATTCAGCGCTCCTTGAACTTGCCGCTGAGCAAGAACGCATTCTGATTACCCACGACCGGCAGACGATGACGTGGCATTTTCGGGATCGCCTCGAAGATGGCAAACCAGTTCCAGGCATATTCATCGTCCCCCAGCAGCCGAGCGCTATCGGTGAGATCATCGATTCACTTCTTCTTGTGTGGGCCGCATCACAAGCAGAACAATGGCGGAATCAGATCGTGTATCTTCCGTTTCGCTGAACCGGCGGGCGCAACCCTGAAATGGCTGGCGTCGGCGGTTCGATTCCGTCCCTGGCCACCATGTTTTCAATCACTTACAGACATTCCCAAACGCAGTTTCATTCCGTTTCATTCCAAAACTTTTGGCTCGTCGGATTTGCCTCCGTGGAATGAGGCAGTGTTTTGGAAGCTAGTTTTACGGCAGGGTCGGTGCTTCGGCCCTGCCATTTCCATGTAAGGCTGTACGGCGGCGACACGGGCGGCGGGAATCGACGGCGGACTACTTGGCGGAACAACCGGCGGAACGTTGCTCGCGGCGACGCCTCCCACGCGGACAGGCGGACAGGCGGACAGGCGGACAGGCGCACCAGACTAGGTAGCTGTTGGCTTCGCCGGACTGCTGGCCGGTTTCGGCTCCGCCGCCGGTACCGTCACCAGCAGCTTCAGTTCCGGAAACGGATGCCGCGTCGTTACGAATTCGTAGAACGACCGGTACAGGGAAAGCGCCTCCCACAGCAAGACCTCGGGCGTTGCCGTGCCGGTATCAAACAACGTAAGGTTCTTTGCGCAAACTGGACAGGCACGCCAGCTTTGCTTTGGCTCGCCCTCCTTATCCGCCGTGAAGATGAACTCGTTCTTGCAGTCCGGACAGGTGTAGACCAGCTTGAACTCCGCTACATCGAAAACCTCTCGGCTTTCCCTTACACGGGTCGTTCCGTTGTCGTCGGTTAAAACAAGGATTCGCATCATTCCACGGTACCGCGTCGACCGGAATCCCTGGCGAGGGCGGGGCGATTCGTGTGGAAAGGCGAGGGCAAGGGCGGGGCAACCCCCTTGCTTTCGCGTTACCGCGCGCCTACACTTCACGATGGCAAGGTCTGAATTTTGCCGCAGCGCTTGAAAAAGCGGATTTGGAAATCCAAAACGCAATGCGCTACATTTTATCGCTCCTCGTTTTCGCCGCTATTAGCGCAGTCGCTGATTCCCAGAACTGGCGGATCAGTCAGACCGCTCCCACAGGCTCGGGAACCCCAGAAACATCCCGCCTGTTTCCCCAGACCCGCCCCAGCCGATGCCGCTTCCACACACAAGAACGCACAAAAGCCGGCCGGCGAAAAGGACGGTCACAGACTTTCGATATATTTTTTTACTCCCACCGTTTCATAGAGCTACAGCCAATCCGCACCTTCCGCGCACCCCGTCCCTGAACTGCCCGCGCGCTATCGTGGGGCCGGAAGTGATCCCATGCACGATTCCCAGCTCTCCGCTCAACAACTCCAGGTCATCGACGCCCTGTCTAGCTAGCGGCGCGAACCTCACAAACGCCGCCGCCCAAGCCGGCGTTCACCGCAACACCGTCGCCAATTGGCGCAGCAGTTCCCCGCAATTCCAACAGGCGCTTGCCGATCTCGAGTCCGACCGCACCCTCATCTTCCGCGAGCGCGCCCAAGAGCTCGCCGAGCTGGCCTTCGATTCTCTCCGCGAAGTCCTCAAAGATCCCAAGTCCTCCCCGTCCGTCCGTCTCAAAGCCGCCATTTTCATTATCCAAACCGCCATGCCTTCCTCTCCGGCCAAACCAAAGAAATCCCTTACTTTCAACAACGCCCCGCTACCCCGGCAGCCAGAGGCCCCCGCGGAGCCCCCGCTTGCACAAGAATGCAAAACCGGAAATTTGCACAAGAATGCACAAAAGCCCGAACCCTACCGCCGCTCCGAACCCAAAATCGGCCGCAACGAAGCGTGCCCTTGCGGCAGCGGCCAGAAATACAAGCGCTGCTGCCTTGGCAAGTCCCAAACCGCCGCCTAAGGGAACCGGTGCCAGGCTCCATCCAGGCTGACATCGTAATTTCGGAATCAGCCGGCCCGCTTCAAACCTTCTCTGATGGCTTGCTTGAGCACGGTTTGGTAGCCGACACGGGTCTTTTCGGCGATCTGCCGTGCCTGTTCGAGGTCGGCGATCGGGACACGAATCGAGATGGAGCGGGTCGCGTTCCGTTTCGCCTCTTCCATGAGCTGCTCCAGCACCTTCGGATCGCTTTTCGCGATTTTCGATCCGGCCGACCGAACCAGAGTCCCGTCCTTGAGCGCGCGAGCAAACTCTCGCTGCGTCTGCCGGCGACCTTGCGGGGTCGCGTACCAGCCGGCTTGCCCGGCGTCCGCCTTGGATTTCACGGGGTCAGCCGATTTGCGGGGCATACTTGCTCCTCTCTGCGGCATTCATTTCATAAGTGAACACCACGACCAGGTACCGCCCGGATGCGGTCTTGCTAAACAGCTTCCATCGCCCGTGGAACCGGAGCCCCCGTCGCAGAAGCGCGGAACGGGTGGAGCATTTCCTGGTTTCCGCGCACAAAGATGCCCAAAGTCGCGGCTACCGTTGAAAACGGCACAAAAAATGCTAGGGCTCCGCAAAGAGTTCGCCGGTGCGACGGAATTCCAGTGATATTATGGGTACGAGATGAGCCTGCTGTCGCCACGATTGGACCTTAAGGTCGCACAAAAGCAGATTCTCACGCCCGGACTAGTCCAAATGGTCACGGTCCTTCAGCTCAACCGGCTGGAGCTGAAGGAAATGATCACGCAGGAGATTGTCAAGAATCCGGTTCTGGAAGAGGCCACCGAGGAAAGCGGCGACGAAGTCCCCCCCGAAGAGCTGTTGCCCCTTCTGGAGGCGGAGCCGGAAAACAACCGCGCGGACCGCGAGATTCTGGAAGCGGCGGTATTGAACGAATCGGGCTCCGTGGATGGCAACGCGGGCGACGTAGCCATCAATGGAAGCGTTTTTGCGGACGCCGAAGAGACCGCCGCCACGGTGACGGGGCCGGAGAGCGCCCCTTCGGCTACCAACGACCCGCTCGAAACCCCGGCCGCCTCCGATCCATTCGATGAAATCGACTTCGGCTCGTTTTTTGACGATTATCTCGATCCGGGCTATAAGAGTCCGGCATCGGAATCGGTGGAAAAGCCGTCTTTCGAGACCTTTCTTTCGGCGCCGGAGACGCTGGGAGACTATTTGCGCCGGGGGTTGAGCATGAGCTTGATTCCCGACCCGGTGCGCAACGCGGCTGAATCCATCATCGGCAACCTGGATGACGACGGGTACTTGACGACGCCACTGGCGGAAATCGCCGCCGCCGGCGAGCATTCGATGGAAGAGGTGGAGCAGGGCCTGAAAGCCGTCCAGTCGCTCGAAGCGGGAATCGCGGCGAGGGACCTGCGCGAATGCCTGCTGCTCCAGATCGAAAGCGTGAACGGCAAGGGCGGAGTGGCGTGGCAGATCGTCTCCGACCACATGCGCCTGCTCGAAATGCGCCAGTATAAGGAGCTGGCGCGGCTGCTGGGCCGGCCCATGGAGCACATTGAAATCGCCGTGAATATGATCCGGCATTTGAATCCGCGGCCCGGCCTGCGCTATTCCGGCGCCGGCGCCAGGGTGATCGAGCCGGACGTATATCTGATCAAGGACGGCGACGACTACATCATTCAAATGAACGACGAAGACGTGCCGCAGCTTCGTCTCAACGTGCAATACCGGCGTATGCTGGACCGGGAAAACGGCGCTTCCAAGGAAGTTCGGGACTACGTGCGCGAGCGCTACTCCTCGGCCATCCAGTTGATGAAGAACATCGAGCAGCGGAAGCAGACCATCCTGAAGGTTTGCCAGGCGATCGTCCGCCGCCAGACCGACTTTCTGGCCAACGGGCTCGAGCACCTGAAGCCGATGATGATCAAAGAAGTGGCGGAGGAAGTGGGAGTGCACCCGTCCACGGTCAGCCGCGCGGTGGCCGGCAAGTACGCGCACACGCCGCAGGGAGTTTTCGAACTGCGCTACTTCTTCTCCGAAGCCGTGCAGGGACCTTCGGGAAGCTTCACGCCGCTGTTGTTGCTCAAGCGCAAGGTGAAGAGAATGATCGAGGAGGAAGACCGCACCCACCCCCTCACAGACGAAAAGATCACGGCGCTGCTCGAAGCCGCCGGCATCAACGTCACCCGCCGCACCGTGGCCAAATACCGCGAGGACATGAAAATACCTTCGACGCATCAGCGGCGGCTGCGGCCGTAGGGAAGCTTTCAGCCGCCGGCAATCATTTGCATGCGACCGCTCCTTGCCAGTCGCGGCTCTGACTTGCGGCTCTCCGCACCGGCTGGAGGGCGTTTTTGATGCATGTGGATCGGGAATAGCGAAGATAGCCACTGAGCCGCCAGTCAGAGCCGCGACTGTAAGGAACGGTTGCTGCCGGTCGACTACTTACGAATTGCAGCAGGTGGTCCAGCTCCTTGTGCGCTATAAAGAAAGAGGAAGGTGCCGGCGGCGGTTGGCCGCAACCGCCGCCGAAAAACGGCGGAACGCTCATGAAGATCACATACACGGGCAGGCAGGTGGGATTGGCGCCGGCGCAGCTCGCCAAGCTGGAGACGCATTTCGTCAAAATCGGCAAACTGCTGGACGGCAAGCGGGAATGCGAAGCGCACGTAGTGCTCTCGCAGGAGCGCCATTTGCATCAGGCGGAAGCCACGGTCCACTACTATAACCACGAGTTGGTAGGCATCGGATCGGCCACGGATCTGTTTTCGGCGATTCACGCGGCGGCGGACAAGCTGGAGAAGCAGGCCCTCAAAGCGACCACCAAGTGGCGCGACACCAAACGCACGCCGCGCAAAGGCGCCCCGGCGGAGCAGGCCGCGGTGGAAGCGTCCGCGCCGCCGGCCGGGCCGGAACCGGAGGTCGAACGGCGCATTTATCACATCGATAATCACAAGAAACGCAAACCGATGACTCTCGACGAGGCCTTGATCGAAATTGAAAAGGGCCGCGATTACTTGGTGTATCGCGACGCCGAGACCGATCGTCTCTCGGTCCTGCTGCGGCGCCGCGACGGCCATTTCGACCTGGTCGAGGCGTAAACCGGTTCCATGCCGCGTGCCCCAAACACGTCCGCGGCTTCCGGCCGCCGGCCGGAGCTGGTCATTATCACGGGTCTGAGCGGTTCCGGCAAGGGCTCCGTCCTGCGGGCTCTGGAGGACCTGGGGTTCTACTCGGTGGACAACCTGCCGGTAGAGCTGATTCCCAAGTTCGCCGAGCTGACGCGCGACAACACCAGCATCCCGGCCGCGGCCCTGGTGGTGGACATTCGCGAAGGCGAAGGGCTGAAACGCTTCCCCAAGGTTTTCGCGGATATCAAGAAGTCGCTTGCCGTGCAGTTGATTTTCCTCGAAGCCGACGATGCGGCCATCGTTCGCCGTTTCAGCGAAACCCGGCGCCCGCATCCGCTCGGCGCCAGCCGCTCCATCGTCCGCAGCATTGGGACCGAGCGCACGGAACTGGCCGCCATCCGCGCCATGGCCGATCTGGTGATCAATACCTCCCAGCTTACGGCGCACGAGCTGCGCGAATTCATCGGCGAGCGCTTCAGCGGCCGGCGCGACCGTTCCACCCTGGCGATCTATGTGAACAGCTTCGGCTATCGCAACGGTTTGCCGCCGGAAAGCGACCTGGTATTCGACGTTCGCTTTCTGCCCAATCCGAACTACATCCCGCGCTTCAAGCGCCAAACCGGGAAGAATCCGGCGGTGGCGCGCTATATCCGTTCGTTTCCACAGACGGTGGAGTTCACAAAAAGAATTTCCGAATTGCTGCTGTACCTGCTGCCGTATTATATTCGCGAGGGCAAGAGCTACCTGACCATCAGTTTCGGCTGCACCGGCGGGCAGCACCGCTCGGTGATGATCGCCGAAGAAATCCACAAGAAATTGCGCGCGGCGGGTTTCAAGGTCAAGCTGCACCATCGGGACGCGGTTCAGGAGCCGAGCTGAAATAGTAGGAGGATCTGTGGCGGACCAGGATCCGCAACCACAAACCGATTACAGCGAAGATGGCGTGGATTTGACGCTGATCCGCTGGATGCTCTCACTGACGCCGGCCGAGCGCCTCGATTGCCTGCAGCGCCACGTGAATGCAATCCTTGCCATCCGAGAACTAAATGCCGGTGAGTGATTTTCGGGCGCTCTTGCGCGCCCTGACCGAGGGCGAGGTGGAGTTTGCGATTGTCGGGGGCCTCGCAGCCGCTCTAAATGGCGCCCCGATGAACACTTTTGATCTCGACATCGTTGTCTCGCGGAGCGAGGACAACGTAGCCAAGCTCTTGCGTGTGCTGGACGGCATCGATGCTGTTTATCGAATGCAGCCCAGCCGCCGGCTCAAGCCCAAACCCAGCCATCTGAGTTCGCCCGGCCACCACAACCTGATTACCAATTGCGGTCCTCTGGATGTGCTGGGAACAGTCGGGCGCGGACTGGGCTATGAAGAGTTGTTGCCGCATGCGATTGAGATGGAGATCGGCAACGGGCAGAGAGTGCGGGTACTGGATCTGGCGACGATTATCGCACTCAAAGAGGAACTCGCGGGCGAAAAGGATCTCGCCGTCCTGCCGATTTTGCGAAGAACGCTGGAGCAGATTAAGCGGGCTGGGGGCTGACGAGGCTAATGCCGCATACTTTTGTGCCCGTGATACATCCGCATAAGTTGTAGGGCGGACCCCGGGGGTCCGCCCCACGAATTCTGGCGAATCGCGCGTCTAACGGCGCACGGCACTATTCGAAATAGTAGACCCAGGTGGCGCGTGGTACATTATTCACCAATATGCTTGCTAGGTCCGTGTATCAACACCTCGGGACGCTTTTCGCGGCTCTCGTAATCGGCTTCGTTTTGGGCTTGCCCGGCCACACGCAAGAGCAGGGCGCGGCGCAAGAACCGGTTCCGCCTGTCATCAACGCTTCCACCGACCCGATCTTGCGGGGATTCTCGTTCCGGCCGATCGGGCCCGCCACCATGGCGGGGCGTGTGGACGACATTCAGGGTTCCGAAAAAGACCCGATGATCGTTTACGTGGGCTTTGCCACGGGCGGTCTATGGAAATCGACCGACGGCGGAATTTTCTGGCGGTCGCTGTTCGACACCATGCCGAACGAATCGATCGGCGCGATCGGGATCGCTCCGTCGGACCCGAACATCGTTTATGTCGGCACGGGCGAGGCCAATAACCGGCAAAGCTCTTCGATCGGCGATGGGATGTGGGGCACCACCGATGGCGGCAAGACGTGGAACCACCTGGGGCTCGAACAGGTGCAATCGATCAACCGCATTGCCGTCGACCCGACCAACCCCAACATTGTGTTCGTAGCGTCGCCCGGTCATCTGTTCGGACCCAATCCGGAGCGCGGCCTGTATAAGACGACCGATGGCGGCAAGACTTGGAAGCTGGCCAAATACATGGACCCCTACACGGGGTTCAACGACGTGGCCATCGATCCGTCGAACTCGAAGATCGTTTACGCTTCGTCGTTCCAGCGGCAGCGCACGTGGTGGGGGTATAACGGCGGCGGCGCCGGAAGCGCGTTGTGGAAATCCGTGGATGGCGGCAACAGTTGGACCAAGCTGGACGGCCCAGGCTGGCCGAAGCCAAAGGACGGCATCTTCGGGCGAATTGCGATTTCCATCTTCCGCGCCAAACCCAGCACCATTTACGCCCAGGTGGAAGCGGGCGCGAGCGCCGGAACGGGCGGCGGTACGACGGCTGAAGGCGGCCCGGCGCGCGGCGGCCGCGGCCCGGTAGAAGGCGGCGAGACACCGACTGGGGAAGCCGGTGGCGGCGGTAGAGGCGGCGCCGGCCGAGGCGCGGCGGCTCCGCCCAACCCCAACGGGAGCGGCGTGTTCCGCTCCGACGATGGCGGCAAGACCTGGCAGTTCATGAGCAACCAGAACCAACGCCCAACCTATTTCAGCCAGATTCGCGTGGACCCGGTCAACGATAAGAAGCTCTTCGTGGGCGGTACCCCAGCGCAGATGTCGCTCGATGGCGGCAAGACATGGAAGGGCCTGGACGCGTCGCATACCGACTACCACGCGATCTGGATCAATCCCAAGGACCCGCGCACGGTATGGGTAGGGCACGACGGCGGCATCGACGTGAGCAACGACGGCGGCTATCGCTGGGACTTCCACAACGACATGCCGGTGGGGCAGTTCTACCAGGTTTCGGCGGATATGCGCCGGCCTTATTATGTCTGCGGCGGGTTGCAGGATAACAACGCCTGGTGCGGGCCGAGCGCGCTTCGCTCCACCATCGGGCCGGTGAATACGGACTGGTTCCAGGTGGCGGGCGGCGACGGTTTCTATACCCGGCAAGATCCTACGGATTGGGCGATTGTGTATGCCGAATCGCAGGATGGCTCGATGAGCCGGCACGATATGCGCGCTGGCACGCAGAAGAGCATTCGGCCCTCGCTGGGGCCCGGACGCGGCGGCACGGATGCGGAGGCTAACGCGGCGGCGGCAAGCGCACCGCCATCGGGAACCACGACTTCGACGAGGAACGCCGGGAGCGACCCGGCCAACGGTGCACCGCAAGCGGCGGAAGGAGGACGCGGCGGGGCTGCGGGCGGGGGTGGCGGCGGATTCGGCGGCCGCGGCGGTCCCTTGAACATCGTAAACCCGCCGGACAAGGCCGAAACATTCCGCTTTTACTGGAACGCTCCGTTCGAGATCTCGCCGCATAACCCGGAGGTGGTTTATATGGCGGCGCAGTTTTTCTTTAAGTCGAACAATCGCGGAGACACGTGGTGGATGAATCCGACGGACTTGAGCAAGAATGTGGACCGCTGGGCGCCGAAGATGTCCATCATGGAAGTGAGCGGCGATAAACCGATGGCCGAAAAGCACGACGGGTATTCGGCCGGTTCGTTGGCGACGCAGGTGCGCGAATCTCCATCGAAACCAGGCGTGATTTGGATCGGCACCGACGATGGCAATTTGCAGTTGAGCCAGGATGGCGGCGAGACTTTCATCAACGTCATCGATAACATCAGCGACGCGCCCAAGGGTTACGTGCAGGTTTCGCGCATCGAGCCTTCGCACTTCGACCCCGCCACGGCTTACGTGGCGCTCGATAACCATCGCAACGACGATTGGAAGCCGTATCTGTTCAAGACCACCGATTACGGCAAAACGTGGACGAATGTGACGGGCAATCTGCCGGAGATGGGAAACATCAACGCGCTGCGGGAGGATTACGACAACCCGCGGTTGCTGTTCGTGGGGACGGAGTTCGGGTTGTTTGTGACGCTCGACGGCGGCAGCCGCTGGGAGAAGTTCATGACCGGCATGCCGAGCGTGCGCGTGGACGACATTCTGATCCATCCGCGCGACCGCGACTTGATTGTAGGCACGCATGGGCGCTCAATCTGGATTGCCGACGACATCACTCCGCTGGAGCATCTCAAGGCGGGTGACGACCGCAGCCTGATTCTATTCGATCCGCGGCCGGCCATTCAGTGGAAGAACGATCCGGAGGCGCAGCGGCACGCCGCCAATCGGGAATTCAAAGCACCGAACCCACAAGGCGGCACGGCCATCAGCATTTGGGCCAAGGGCGAGCTTGGCAAAGCTAAGGTGGAGTTCCTGCAGAGCGATAAGGTCCTCAGCACCATGGATGTGGACATCAAAGAGGGCATGAACCGCTTCCAGTGGAACATGCTGGGCCCGGCTCCGCCGGCGGGCGCCAACGCTGGGCGCGGCGGACGCGGAGGCGGGGGTGGTTTCGGCGGCCCTCTGGCGACCGAGCCTCCGGGCGCTGAACCTGCGTTGGGGCCCGGCAGCCAGAGCGGCGGGGTCGTGGTCCGCGGTTTTGGCGGCGGCGGCGGTGGTGGCCGTGGCGGACGCGGTGGTGGGCCGGTCCCGTTCGTCGCCGGCGGTGGACGCGCCGGCGGATTTTTCGGCTTCGGCGCACCGCAAGGAAGTCCGGTGCAGCCCGGGACTTACTTTGTGCGGCTGACGGTGGGCGGGCAGACGCTGACGTCTTCGGTGGATGTGCTGGAAGATATTTGGATGCGGCCGCAGTAGGGCGGTGCAAGCCGGTTTCAGGTAAGGCAAGCTAAAGCATGCCCCACCCCGGCTTGGTGGGGCATGCTTTAGCTTGCCCTAATTCAAGGGGCGAAGCCCTGGCCATAAAACACGACGAAGCGGCCGATGGTGGTGCTCTTGGAAAAGCCGGCATAGAGGCTCAGGCGTTTCGCGTCGCCGATGCAGTCCAGGCAGACTACGGCGCAGGGAGTCGCGGCTACTGGAGGCGGGTAGCGCCGGGTGACGTTGGTCACGCCGGTGTGGAGGAAGCGCGCGCCGGGATTGCGCTCGCGTAACAGGGCCTGGAGCGGGTACTCGACGGTGAGGTTGGTAATATCGATGCCAATCACGCCGCAGCCGGAATGGCCGAGGAGCGACACGGCGCTGAAATATGACGGCGCATTTTTCCACGAGCCCAGATCCGCAAAATATTCCTGGTCGCGATCGGCGTGGAGGACGCTGTGCGGCCCGCTCCACGGGCGCACCCAGTTTTGGAACAGCACCGGCCGCGCATTGTTGAGCAGAAACAGAGACAGAAGGATGGCGAACGGCGCGCGCCACCGCCCGAATACCGCACCCATGAGCGGCGCCGAGGCCACCAGCAGCGGCAGGAACAGACGCGCCAGAAACGGTTGCCACTTCAGATACTCGCAGAAGGCGAGGAAGCCGAACGCCAGCGCCGCGGTGTACCAGAGCCACAGGGCGTTGTGCCTGCGAATGGCCGCGAGCACGGCCAAGGCGAGCAGCAGCAATTGCCAGCGGTTGGGCGCGTTGGCTTCATGATTGGCGTTGACCGGCGGAGCGAATACGGCCCATGGCCAGGTGGTGGCGGGATCGTTCCAATCGATGCGGAGCTTTTTGTGCACGGCGACGACGAAGCCATAGACGCCTTGATTCCAACGCTGGCTGCGCGCCCCGAGCTGATCGGAAAAATTACGCAGGGCGTTGGAGACGAGCGGTTTCCAACCGAGCCGATCGTTGCGCCAGCGGAAGGCACCATCGCCATGGGCGGAATCGAAACCGAGCGGCGAGCGGCTCAAGCGGTAGTTGCGGATAAAGAGCGGTGTATCGATGGCGAGCGCGCAAGCAAGGGTGATCGCGGGGCAAACCAGCGGGTGAGGCGGGCGCCAATCCCGGGTGCTGCGCCAGACTCGCGGCATGGCGCGCGCGCCCGAACGCGCACCCGCCCACCATGCCACGGCCACTAGGGCGGGCATAAATAGATAGGCCGTAGCTTTGGTATCGAGCGCCAGACCGAAAGCGCAACCCAGGCAGACGGCATCCCACTTCCAGCGGGCGGCGCCTACGCGGGCGGCGAAGTAAACCGCCGCCACGAGCCACATGGCCAGCACGTAATCGTTCTTGGCCCCCGAAGAAGCCAGAATGCCCGCCGGGATGGTGGCTGAAACCAATGCTGCCAGGGCCTGACCGCGGGCGTCCGCGCCCAACTCGCGCGCTACCAGCGATACGCCCACCATGGCGCCTATCGACGACGACCATTGCACCAGGTTGAGGAACCAATCGCCGCCGGCCAGCAGATACGCGTGCAGCATGAGATATTCGGCCATGGGCTGCAGCATGATTTGATTCAGGTAGGGGGTAGGAAAGAAGCGTACGCTCGATTGCTCCGCCCAGTACACCACGCGCGGTAAGTGATAGGCCATGGCATCGGTGCTGTTGGGCGGACTGAGCACGGCCAGCAAGCCGGTAAACACGGCCACGGTAACGCATCCGGCGAGGCACACGACGACTACCGGATCCGGCTTCAGGCGCGGAAGATTGATCGGGCGGCGGCGCAGGAAGGCAGCCACCGCGACCAGCAGCCACGCCACCGCGAGAGCCCATCGGGTGACCGCGCTCGGCAGGCTCAGAAGCTCCACCAGTGCCCAAGCCGCAACACCGAACGCGACCGCCGCGCGCAGAAAGCGGTCCCGGTAGCCTTCGCTTTCGACTGCTAGAAACAAGGCGGCGAAAGCGAGGGGCAGGAGCAGGATCAGGGCCATGAAGGGGCAATTTTAGCAACGGGGCGCATGGGAACGATGCCGGCCACCCTTTGTTGGGCGAGCGCGCGTCAGCAAGCCGCGCGGCGCAGGCGATCCAGAACTCCCGCCCACTCGGGCGTTTCCGGCGGTTTTTCCACGGCGATCCAATCGAGATGCTCCTGGTCGAGGCGGTGGAGTATATCGTACAGCGCGGCGGCATAGGCGAGCGGATCGGTTGACATTTCGGGTCCGAGTCGAAGCCATCGGCCGCGGCCGGGCGGCGTGGGGGCGTCGTGCGGCAGTAGATAGAGCGGCGTGGTGGGCCGGTAGTGGCGGGCATGCATCCCAGGGGAAGGATGCGCGCCTTCCGCCGGCGCGGCGAAGGTTGCGACCGCGCCGATTAGGGCTTCGATCCGCGGCAGCGGGATGACGCCTGGACGGAGCAGCGTGGGCGGTCCGGCGAGGGAAAGCACGGTGGATTCGATGCCCACGCGGGCCGGACCTCCATCGAGCAGATAATCGGCGAGAGCTTCCGGCACGTGGCCGGCGGCGGTGGGGGAAAGCTCGGTGAAGCGATTGGCGCTGGGCGCGGCGATCGGAACGGCCGCCTCGCGGATCAGCGCAAGGGCCAGGGGATGGGCCGGGATGCGGATCCCCACGGTAGGGAGACCGGCCGTCACTACATCGGGAATTTCCGGCTGCTTGGGCAGCACCAGGGTGAGCGGGCCGGGCCAATAATGCCGCGCCAAAGTTTCCGCCGCGGCGGGCCACTCGGTGACGTAGCGCCGGGCCATTTCGACGGAATCTACGTGCACGATCAAGGGGCTCGAGCGCGGGCGGCCTTTGGCGGCGAAGATTCTTTCCACCGCGGCGGCATCGAGCGCATTGGCGCCGAGGCCGTAGACGGTTTCGGTGGGAAACGCCACCAGGCGGCCGGCACGGATCAAGCGGGCGGCCTCGGCGACGCTCATAGGAATTGTCGAGCCGGTGCCGTCGTGACCCTCTGGAATTTCACAGGCTGAAGCCTGTGCCACCCTGAAGGTCGCGTCATTCGAGCGGTTCGTCCTTGTCGTCACCGGCGGTCTTGCCGGTCTTGCGCCATACCAGGTAGGTGTGAATGAGGGGGTCGAGACCGCCTTCCAGAACGCGATCCACGTCGCCCAAGGCAAGCTTACTGCGGAGATCTTTCACTAAGCGGTACGGCGCCAACACGTAATTGCGAATCTGGCTGCCGAAGTTGATATCGAGCTTGGAATCCTCGGTTTTGCGCGTCTCTTCGCGCTTTTTCTCCAGCTCGAATTCGTAGAGCCGGGCGCGCAGTTGCTTCATCGCCGAATCGCGGTTATTGTGCTGAGAGCGTTCGTTCTGGCACTGCACCACGATGCCGGTGGGGAAATGGGTGATGCGGACCGCCGAATCGGTCATATTGACGTGCTGGCCGCCGGCGCCGGAAGAGCGAAAGGTGTCGATGCGCAGGTCGTCCAGGTTGATTTCGATCCTGATTTCGTCGTCCACCTGCGGATACACGAAGACCGACGCGAACGAAGTATGGCGGCGGGCATTGGCGTCGAACGGCGAGATGCGCACCAGGCGATGCACGCCGATTTCCGATTGCAGCAAGCCGTAGGCATTGGGACCGTTGACCTCGAAGGTGACGGATTTGATGCCCGCGCCCTCGCCCTCCAGCCGATCGGTGATCACGGTCTGGAAGCCTTCCCGCTCCGCCCAGCGCAGGTACATGCGCAGCAGCATTTCCGCCCAATCCTGGCTTTCGGTGCCGCCCGCGCCAGGGTGTATGGTGACGATGGCGCTGCGCGCATCGTTCTCGCCGGAGAGCAGCATGGCGGTTTCGAGACGATCCAGCAACTCGCCGTAGGGTTTGATCCCCTGTTCGATGTCGCTGGAAACGTTTTCGCCTTCGCGCGCCAGCTCGAACAGCGTGTCCAGATCTTCGGTGAGCGAACGCACGCGGGCGTCGTTGGCGATGGATTCCTCCAGGCGCTTGCGGTCCTGCATCACTTTCTGGCTTTTTTCGGGCTGCGACCAGAAGTCCGGCTTGCCGATCTGTTCTTCGAGTGTGGTTAGTTTGCGCTGAAGACCGGGAGCGTCAAAGATACCTCCGCAAGGCGATGGCCTGTTCGCGGAGGGGCTGATATTCGCGTTCCAATTCTTCAATTGTCATGGGAGTCAATCCAATTCTAGCAGATACCCTTTCTTGCCGACGTTTCTGGCGACGGTGCGGCCGATGCGGATTTCCACTCCCTCGGCTTCATGGATGTGGCCGCAGAAGAAGTACTCCGGCTGGGCCGTCTCGATGAATTCGGCGATGGAGCGGGAACCGGCGTGCAAGCCTGGGCGAACGAGGTCGAGCGCCGTGCCGTAAGGGGGCGCGTGGCAAATGAGCACCAGCGGGGAGAACTCGCGAAAGCGCTCGAGGCGCGCGGCCATTTGCGGCTCGCTGTATTCCCCCGGAGTGTTGAATGGGGTCGGGCTGGAATAGCCCAAGCCGGCCACGTGCCAGCGGCCGAGCTGCAAATGTCGCTGGTGAAAATCGTTCAACCCGTAACGGGCGCACATGGCCGCTATCTGCTCGGCCGATTCGTGATTGCCGGGCAGCACATAAACCTTGTCGCCGCGGGCGCTGAGGACTTCGCCGGCGCGCTCCAGGCCTTTGGCCCAAGTGCCTTGGTCGCCGGCCGAGATATAAAGATCGGCCTCGGTTGCGAGCAGCCGCTCCATGGTTTTCCAATCGTTGTGGATGTCGGAAAAGATCAGCAGCGTCAATTTCTATGCATGGTACCGCAAAGGCGGCGGAGGGTACGATTCCGCGAAACGGCTGCGGGACGAGGGCGTCCCGCGCGGACCATGGGGTCCGCCCTACTGGTGAGTCTTTTCAATCTGCTTATACTTGAGGCAGGAACCCTAACCATGGCCGCATACGACAGCGAGCTTTCGAAGATTGTCGCGGAACTGAATCGCGCGGCGCCGAGCCAGCAGAAGGTCTCGCCCAGCCGCACCCCCGAATCGCTGGCGTCGCTCGATGCGCTGTTGCAGCTTGCGGCCGGGCGCAATGCCAGCGACGTGCTCTTGATCGCCGGCGCTCCCACGGTGCTGCGAGTGAACGGTGCGCTTGCGACGGCCAGCGGCGGCCCACTCGACGCCGAGGAGGTGCGCGCGTTCGTGCTGCCGCTGCTCGAACCCGGGCAAATGGAGGAACTGCAGAAGAAGCGCACGGTGGATTTCAGCTTCATGCGCGAAGGTTTGGGCCGCTTCCGCATCAACCTGCACTACCAGCGCGGCACGCTGGCGGCCAGCATCCGGCTGCTGCCGTCGCGGATTCCATCGCTCGAATCGCTGCACCTTCCCACGTCATTGGCCAAACTCGCCGAGCGGCGGCAGGGCTTGGTCCTGGTGACCGGACCGACGGGCTGCGGCAAGACTTCCACCCTGGCCGCGCTCATCGATATCGTCAACACGCGCCGCGCCGCGCACGTGGTGACGATTGAAGATCCGGTGGAATACCAGCACGCGAACCGCAGCTCGATCGTGGAACAGATCGAAGTGGGGCGCGACACGCCGGATTTCGCGGTGACGCTGCGCAGCATCGTGCGCCAGTCGCCGGACGTGATTCTGGTGGGCGAAATGCGCGACGCCGAGACCATGGCAACGGCCCTCACCGCCGCCGAGACGGGCCACCTGGTGCTCTCCACATTGCACACCAACGACGCAGTGCAGGCGGTGTCGCGGATTTTGGATTCCTTCCCCAGCGCCAACCAGCCGCAAATCCGGCAACAGATCTCGCTGGCCTTGGCCGCCGTCATCGCCCAGCAATTGATTCCCGGCATCGATGGCGTGTCGCGCTGGCCGGCCACCGAAATCATGACCGCGACCGACGCCGTGCGCGCCCTGATCCGCAAAGGCGACGACCACCAGTTGCGCAGCCAGATTTCCGTGGGCAAGGCGGATGGCATGATGACCATGGAACAATCGCTGGCCGACCTGGTGCGCGCGGGCCGCATCACGCAAGACTCCGCGCAGGCACATTGCTTTCGCACGGAAGATTTGCGGAGATATTTGGGGTAGGAAGGCGGGAGCGTTCACCTACGTCGCGGCTTCCCTAAGAAGAAAAGCCAAGATGACTCTCGGCTCTGCAGGCTTGACAGCCCGCACCACGAAAGTCCCGCGTATAATTACGCTGTGAAGGCGATCTCTCTTTTACTACTGTTGGCTGGCGCAGCTTCGGCGCAGAATGCGTTCACGCCCGGCATCAAGCCATTTCTGAGTGTCGATGCACCGGTGGTGGCGTTGCTGCACGTGCGCGTGATCGATGGGACCGGCGCGGCGCCGGCGGAGGACCAGACGTTGGTGATCGATCGCGGCAAGATCGCCGCGGTGGGGCCTTTCGCGTCCACGGAGACGCCGGCCGGGGCGCAGGTGCTGGACCTGGGCGGCGCAACCGTTATACCGGGGCTGGTGGGAATGCATGAGCACCTTTTCTATCCCTCGGGCGGCGGCATCCCTATGTACAACGAGCAGGCGTTCAGCTTTCCGCGGCTGTACCTCGCCAGCGGCATTACGACAGCGCGCACGGGAGGGAGCCTCGAGCCCTACACCGATCTCAACGTGAAGCGGCTCATCGACAGCGGGCGAATGCCGGGACCGAAGCTCTTCGTTACCGGGCCGTACCTGGAAGGGCCGGGCAGTTTCGCGGCGCAGATGCACGAGCTCACGGGTCCGGACGACGCAGTGCGCACGGTGGATTACTGGGCGGCCGAAGGAGTCACGTCCTTCAAGGCGTACATGAACATCACGCGCGCCGAGCTGAAGGCGGCGATCGATGCCGCGCACCGGCACGGGATTAAGGTGACCGGTCATTTGTGCTCGGTGGGTTTTCGAGAGGCGGCGGCCCTCGGCATCGATAACCTGGAACACGGGCTGCTGGTGGACACGGAGTTTCATCCCGGCAAGCAACCCGACGTGTGTCCGCCCCAGGCAGTGACTCGCGGCGAAATGGCGGGGCTCGACATGAACAGCGCGCCGCTGAAGGAGACGATCGCCGACCTGGTGGCGCACCATGTCGCGATCACTTCGACACTGGCAGTGTTCGAAGCGTTCGACGGCAGCAGGCCCCCATTAGCACAGCGATTTCTGGATGCGGTGAATCCGGAAGCGGCCATCAGCTACCTGGGTTCGCGGGCACGGGCGCGCGGCGGCGCGGATTCGCCAGCGCTAGCGCAACTGCACAAGGAGCTGGAATTCGAAATGGCTTTCGTCAAAGCCGGCGGGCTACTGATGACGGGCGCCGACCCTACGGGCAACGGTGGCGCGCTGGCGGGATTTGCCGATCAACGCAATCTGGAGATCTTGGTGGAAGGCGGCTTCACGCCGCTCGAAGCGATTCGCATCGCCACGTCGAACGCGGCCGGGTTCTTGGGAGAAAGCGCGCGGATCGGCGCCATCGCGGCCGGCAAGCAGGCGGACTTAGTGGTGCTGGACGGCAATCCGGCGGCGCATATCGCCGACATCGAGAAGGTCAAGCTGGTATTCAAAGACGGCGCCGGTTACGATCCGGCCAAGCTGATGGATTCGGTGCGCGGGGCGGCCGGGCTGCACTGAAGGCCCATCGACGGCCCTTGACTGTGTACGGTGTAACCGTACATACTGGAATGGCGAAGGGATGAGATGCGGAGGCTTGCGATGCCTATGAAGAACCCGCCCCATCCGGGCGACCTGATCAGAACCGAAATCATCGAGCCGCTCGGCCTCAACGTTTCGAAGGCGGCGGGGGTCCTGAAAGTGCGGCGAGCCACGCTCTCCGACCTTCTGCGAGGCAAGGCCGCGCTGACGCCGGAAATGGCGCTGCGTATCGAAAAGGCATTTGGTCCGGACATGGACCATCTTCTGCGGATGCAGCTTGCCTTCGACGTGGCGAGGACGCGAAAGCAGGCGCGTGAGCTCACCATCACACGGTACGTCCCCGAGTGCACAACAATGCACAGCCCGTAGTGCCGGCGGTGCCGAAGGGTTCCGGCAGCATGGCGCGCTTTGATAGCGAGCGGCCGAGCACGGACGTTCCCTGACCCCAACGCCCTACAGTACAATCCGGTGTTGGGCGTCAGATCCGTTCCAATAGGAGGTGTAGTGAACAAGGTCGTTGAGGGAGTCCTCCACGCGCTTCGAGCATTCGGCGCCGCGGTCACCAGGAAGACGGCGGGTCTGGCGGCTGGCGAACCGGAAGACCAGTTGAGGGGCCCTTTCGAGCTCTTCCTGCAAGAGGCCGGTGCGGCGATCGGACCCGATGTGGTCACCAAGGGAGAATTCCCCGTGCCAGGCCGCGTGGGCAAACCCGATTACGCTGTTCTGACGGACAAGCTCCTGGCCGGGTACGCCGAGTTGAAGGCGCCGGGTGCAGGAGCTGACCCAGACCGCTTCAACCAATATCTTTGGGTCCGAGTGATCGAACGAAGTGCAAAGTTTGCCCTTCCACGATCCCACCGCACGCGCGGCGGTGCAGCGTGATATAAATCGCCTTTGAGCCAAACTAGCGTCTCATCGCGAGAGAGGTTGCGCAACGCCCTGGAGCACCGCGAGCCGGATCGGGTTCCATTGGATTTTGGGGGCACCTCGGTGACCGGCATTCATGTCAGTTGCGTGGCGGAGCTGCGCGACTACTACGGGCTGCCCAAGGGGCCGGTAAAAGTGCACGAGCCCGGGCAGATGCTGGGCTATGTGGACGACGATCTGCGCGCCGCCATGGGGCTCGATGTGGTCGGCGTGTTTCCGCGCAAGGCGAAATTCGGCCTGCCTTCGACCGCCTGGAAAGAGTGGAATTTCCGCGGGTTGGACGTGCTGGTGCCCGTCGACTTTCGCACACGGACGGAGCAGAACGGCGACATTTTGATTTATCCCGAGGGCGACGAAACCGCCGCGCCGAGCGGGCGCATGCCGCTGGGTAGCGCCTTCTTCGACACCATTATCAGGCAGCCGGAAATCGACGAAGACAAGCTCGATCCGGCGGACAACCTGGAGGAATTCGGCGCCGTTTCCGGCGAAGACCTGGACCACCTGGAGCGCTCCGCGCGGGCCGCGGCAGCGAGCGGCTACGGTGTGGCGGCATCGTTTGGCGGCACGGGTTTCGGCGATGTCGCCCTGGTGCCGGGGCCGGGCCTGAAGAACCCCAAAGGCATCCGTGACGTCGCCGAGTGGTACATGTCCACGCGCACGCGGCGCGGCTACATCCACCGCGTCTTCGAGCGCCAGTGCGAAATTGCGCTCGAGAACCTGGCGCGAATTCACGCCCGCATCGGCAACACGATTGACTGCATGTACGTCTGCGGCACCGATTTCGGCACGCAGACCTCGGCATTCTGCTCGGTCGCCACCTTTCGTGAGCTTTGGTTCCCGTACTACAAGCGCATCAACGACTGGGTGCACACGCATACAACCTGGAAATGTTTCAAACATTCCTGCGGCAGCGTGGAGCGTTTCTTTGAGAGCTTCATCGAGGCCGGTTTCGACGTGATGAACCCGGTGCAGTGCTCGGCGGCGGGCATGGACCCGGCCGAGTTGAAGCGCAAGTACGGCTCGCGCCTGGTGTTCTGGGGCGGGGGCGTGGACACGCAAAAGACCCTGCCTTTCGGCACGCCGAGCCAGGTGCGGGAGGAAGTCTTGCGCCGCTGCGAGATCTTCGCACCCGGCGGCGGGTTCGTGTTCAACTCGATTCATAACCTGCAAGCCGGCACCCCGGTGGCCAACATGGTGGCCATGCTGGATGCCGTCCACGAATTCAACGGAGTTACGCATGCCTGATCTAGAGAACCTGCACCAAGCCGTGATCGAAGGAAACTGGAAAGCCGCGGCCGCGGCGACCCAAACCGCGCTGGCCGCCGGGTCGCCGCCGCTCACCATTGTGACCGGATACCTTGTGCCCGCGATGGACGAGGTGGGGCGGCGTTTCGAGTGCGAAGAGTACTTTGTGCCCGAGATGTTGCTTTCGGCCCGCGCCATGAAGGCTTCGATGGACATACTCCGGCCGTTGCTGGCGGCGTCCGGCGCCGAGCCGGCGGGACGCGTGGTGATTGGCACGGTGAAGGGCGACCTCCACGATATCGGCAAGAACCTGGTGGCGGCCATGCTGGAGGGCGGCGGCTTCGAGGTGATCGACTTGGGCGCCGACGTGGCGCCGGAACGCTTCATCGACGCGGTCGCCAAAGGCAATGCCAACATCCTGGCGCTATCGGCGCTGCTTACGGTGACGATGCCCGCCATGAAGGCAGTAGTCGAAGCCTTCCGCAGCGCCGGACTGCGAGACAAGGTAAAAATCATGGTGGGGGGCGCGCCAGTCACCCAGCAGTACGCCGAATCGATTGGAGCCGACGGCTACGGCGAAAGCGCCGCGACCGCGGTGGCGCTGGCGCGCAAGCTGGTAGCCGCGTGAGCCGTCTGGGCGAGTGGCTGGCCGGAGGTCTGCTGATCACGGACGGCGCCTGGGGAACCCAGTTGCAAGCGCAAGGTCTCGAGCCGGGCGCGCCGCCGGACACCTGGAATCTGACGCATCCCGACCGGGTGGAAGCGGTGGCGCGCGGGTACGTGGAGGCGGGCAGCCAGGTCATCCTCACCAACACGTTTCGCGCCAACGCGGCCGCCATGGACGGCGATCTGGAGGCGATCAATCGCGCCGGCGTCGCCATCTCGAAACGCGCGGCCGAGGGACGGGTGCTGGTGTTTGCTTCCATGGGCCCGACCGGCAAAATGCTGATGGCGGGCGAGATCGGCAGCGAGGCGGTGAGCGCCGCTTTTGCCGGCCAGGCCGCGGCGCTGGCGGCGGCCGGAGCCGACGCTCTGCTGATCGAGACGATGAGCGATATCGAAGAGGCCCGCCTGGCTGTGGCCGCCGCCAAAAGTACTGGCCTGCCGGCGATCGTTTCCTTCGCGTTCGATTCCGGCAAAAACAAGGACCGCACCATGATGGGCGCGACTCCCGAGGCGGTGGCCGCGGCAATGCAGGAAGCGGGAGCCGATGGCGTCGGCGCCAACTGCGGCGTTGGCGTGGAGTATGCCGCTCCCCTTTGCAGGCGGTTGCACGCCGCCTGCGACCTCCCCATCTGGATCAAGCCGAACGCCGGCTTGCCGAAGATGGAGGGAAGCGCCGTGAGCTATGCCACTTCGGCGGAATTTTTCGCGTCGCATTACGGCGCCCTGCGGGATGCAGGAGCTTCGTTTATCGGCGGTTGCTGCGGGTCCACGCAAGATTTCATTCGGGCATTAGTGAAGGAGAGAAGTTATCAGTTGTCAGTTATCAGTTGTCAGTAGACAGTAACGGCGGCTACTGACAACTGACAACTCGGTTTTACTGAGAGGAGAATGCCAACCATGAAACTTGGGCTTATCAACTCGGCGTGGCTGGGCTCGCCGGTGGGAACGGCGGAGGGAATCCGTCTGACGAAGGAGATCGGCTTCGATACCATCGATATTTTCGACGATCCGACGGAGATCGACATCCGTCAAAGACGGCTGATCAAAGATACCTGCCGGGAGGTAAAGCTGCCGGTAGTGTCGACGGTCTGCTGCGCCCTCGGCATCGCCGATTTCAACACTCCGGTGCGGCGCTTTCATGTCGCGCGCGCCAAGGCTTACCTCGATCTGGCCTATGAGCTGGAGGGCCGCAACCTGCTCCTGGTGCTTGGCGAATACATCTGGCAGCAGGAAGTGATCGCGCCCATCGCGCAGTGGAATTGGGCGGTGGAACATGTCCGCGAGTTGGGCGATTACGCCGCGAGGCTCGGCCTGGAAGTGGCCCTGGAACTGGAGCCTTTTCAGCTTTCGCTGGTGAACGATCTGCCGAAGATGGTTCGCTTTCTCGACGACGTGGGGCATCCCGCGGTGAAGGCCAATGTCGACGTTTCGCACCTTGCGCTGGCTCACACCGCGCCAGCCGAGCTGGCCGGTTTGGCTGGACGCATCGCCCACGTTCATTTTTCCGATTGCGACGGAACCAAGCACGGCGACCTGCCTCCGGGCCGCGGCGTGGTGGATTTCCCGCCATATCTGGAGGCGCTGAAGGCTACCGGATTCAACGGCACGGTGAGCATCGAGCTCGAATATTCGCCCGAGCCCGAGAAGATCGCCGACTGGGTGAGGGAAGCGTATACCGCCACCGACCGGCTGATGCAAGCGGCCGCCATCCGGTACTAAACTACAGACCGGGGGGACAAACAGGTGGCCAAAGGACCGCTCAGCGGGCAGCAGGTGCGGCAATATGGCGAGGACGGTTTCGTGCTGGTGCGCGGCATGTTCGACGCGGCCGAGATCGAGCTTCTGCGCCGCTCGGCCAAGGACGACAAGGCGCTCGACGATCACTCTTACGGCAAGGCGGACAATGAGGGCGGGGTGGTGCGCCTCTCGCTGTGGAACCATCCCGGCAACGGCATTTACGGCATGTTCGCCCGCTGCCGCTCGCTGGTGGATTCCGCGGAGGCGCTGCTGGGCGGCGAGGTTTACCACTACCACTCCAAGATGATCATGAAGGAGCCCAAGGTCGGCGGCGCTTGGGCCTGGCACCAGGATTACGGCTACTGGTATCAGAATGGGGTGCTCTTTCCCCTGCTCACGAGCGCCTCGATCGCGGTGGACCGGGCCACGCGCGAGAACGGCTGCCTTCAGGTGTTGAAGGGCTCGCACCTGGCGGGACGGGTGGACCACGTCCTCACCGGCGAACAGGCCGGCGCCGATCTGGAGCGCGTGAACGAGCTGGCGAAACGCCTGGAGCTAGTCTACGTGGAGATGGAGCCGGGCGACGTCATCTTCTTCGACGCAAACCTTTTGCACCGCAGCGACCAGAACCGTTCCGAACACCCGCGCTGGTCGATGATCTGCTGTTACAACGCGGCGCGCAACGATCCTTATAAGGAGGCTCACCACCCGCGCTACACGCCGCTCGAGAAGCTGGACGACGCGATGATTCTGGAAGTGGGAGCGAAGCGGTTCGAGGAAGATGCGTCGGATGTCGCGTGGCTCGATCCCGGCAAGGATTCGAGCGCGGCGAGCCTGGCGGAAAAGACGAACCGGTGACTTTATTGGCTATATATTCAGCAACCGCTCCCTAACGGTCGCGGCTCGGTTTCGTGCGTTTCCGAGCCGCGACCGTTAGGGAGCGGTTGCCCGGGGATACGTTGGTGATTTGTTCGCGCCTCGGAGGCCAATCATGAACAGTCGAGAACGGATTCTGGCAACTTTGGCCCACCGTCAGCCGGATCGAGTGGCGCTCGATTTCGGCAGCACTCCGGTCAGCGGAATGCATGTAAGCTCGGTGGCCGGGCTGCGCGACTACTACGGTTTGGAGAAACGGCCGGTCAAGGTTCACGAACCGTATCAGATGCTCGGCTTGCTGGAGGCCGACCTGCTCGACGCCATCGGCGCCGATGTGGTAGGCGTCGCTCCCCGCACGACGATGTTCGGCTTTCCCAACGACCGCTGGAAGCCGTGGAACTTCCGCGGCCTCGAAGTCCTGGTGAGCGAAGAATTCCGCATTACCGAGGAAGGCAACGGCGATATCCTGGTCTATCCGGAAGGCGACCTTTCCGCGCCTGCGAGCGGCCGCATGCCGGCAGGCAGCCAGTTCTTCGACGCCATTGTGCGGCAGCCGCCTTTGGACGACGAACGCCTGGACCCGCGGGACAATCTCGAGGAGTTCGGACCGGTCGGCGCAGAAGATCTCGACTATTTCGCCGCGAGCGTGGCCGATGCCGCCTCGACCGGCCGCGCCATCGCCGCCAACTTCGGCGGCACCGCTTTTGGCGATATCGCGCTGGTGCCGGCGACGTTTCTGAAGCATCCGAAGGGGATCCGCGACGTTGCCGAATGGTATGTTTCCACTCGCGCGCGCCGCGATTACATCCACCGCGTGTTCGAGGCGCAGTGCGAGTTCGCGCTCGCCAATCTGGAGCGCATCCACCGGCGCGTGGGCAACGCGGTCGATGCCGTATTCGTGTGCGGCGCCGATTTCGGAACCCAGACCTCGGCGTTTTGCTCCGTCCCCGCGTTCCGCGAACTGTGGTTCCCCTACTACAAGCGGGTGAACGATTGGATTCACGCCCATACCACGTGGCGAACTTTCAAGCACTCCTGCGGCAGCGTGGCGAGGTTCTTCGAAAGCTTCATTGAAGCGGGTTTCGACATCGTCAACCCGGTGCAGTGCTCGGCCGCCGGCATGGACCCCGCGCAACTGAAGCGCGCGTACGGCTCGCGCCTGGTCTTTTGGGGTGGCGGAGTGGATACGCAAAAGACCCTGCCGTTCGGGACCCCGGCGGAAGTGCGCGAAGAGGTGCTGCGCCGATGCGAGATTTTCGCTCCGTGCGGCGGCTTCGTCTTCAATACGATTCACAATGTGCAAGCCGGCACGCCGGTGCAAAATATCGTGGCGATGATCGACGCCGTTCACGAATTCGACGGCGCCGGCCGCGCCCGGTAATCGCCCTATTTCGTGTGGCGGACCCGGCGTGCGGCCGTCGCCACAATGGCTGTTTCGGCGGGGAAAAGACGGGCGAGGGTGCCTCGCCCGCGAGGGGAGAACTATGGAGCGTTTTGAGCCCCCGTTTCGGCACGCGGCTCGGTAGTGATGGCCACCGAGCCGGCGCCGGAACGAACATACCTCGACGCGTGAGGCACGCTATAGAATTGCGCTCCTGCGCTTCCATGACAGTATCGCCCGGCGTTCCGCGCTACAAGTTCGCATTGGTAATGATGCAGGAGGATAGCAGGTGTTACCGGGAGATGGACGCAGCAAAGGTAGGTGAAACGTCTAGCCGAAAGGATAAGTCGAGGAAGTCTGAATGTGATTTTCGGGACGGCCAGCGCATGGTAGTCTCGCGTTACTCGTGCCGCAGGGTCACCGCCGGTTCCACTCGCGCTGCTCGTCTTGCCGGAAGATAGGTTGCGAGCAAGGAGACGAATAATAGAACCAGCGGTATGGCGATAAACGTGAGCCTATCGCGCGGGGCCACATGAAACAGCAGGCTGCGCAAAGTGGCTATTCGTATCTCAAGGCCACTGTTGGATCGACTCTTGTGGCGTGCTGGGCGGGGATCAGGCACGCCAGGACTGCGACCGCGGCCAGCAAGGCAGCGACCGCCGCGTAGGCGGCTGGGTCGAGCGGGCTCACTGCGTAGAGCTGGGTCCGAAGATAGCGGGACAGCCACATGGCCACCGAGAGCCCGGCTGCGATTCCCAGCCCAATCATGGATGCGCCCTGCCGCAAGACGAGACTTTCCTTCGCCACCAGCGCACCGCGTTCCGGTCACTCGTTTCTCAGGGCCACCATGGGATCGATCCGCGAGGCGCGCCGGGCGGGGATCCAGGCGGCCAATCCGGCAACCGCAATCATCACCATGACGGCTCCGATAAGACTGATCGGATCGTTCGGTTTGACTCCATAGAGGAGCTTGCTGACGAGGCTGGTGAGTTCCAGCGCGGAGGGTATGCCGACGAACACTCCCAACGCCGCCAGAGAAAGGCTCTGCCGCAGGACCAGCCACTGGACGTCGCCGCGCTGCGCGCCTATGGCCATGCGGATGCCGATTTCCGGCGTACGGCGAGCCACCGAGAAGGCCATTACCCCGTAGATGCCGATGGCGGCCAGGACCAGAGCGATGGCCCCGAACATGGTTACCAACGTCGCGAACATACGTTCGCTGCCGAGCGACCGATCGATTTGTTCCCGCTCGGTGCGCATTTCGGCAACGGGCAGATTCGCGTCGACCGCGGCGACAGCCTGGCGGACGGCGGAAACCAGCGACATCGGGGCGATCCGTGCCCGGATCATGAACACCATCCTGCTGTCACCCGGCGCGCGGTAGGCGTAGGGCACGTAGGCGGTCGGGGGAACGGCATCGCGCACGCCGCGATAGTGCGCATCCCTGACGACACCGACGATGGTGAACGGTTCGGAAGCTTTGTCCTTGGCCCCCCAGCCGGGCGGGTAAGAAATCCGTCCGATCGGGCTTACGCCGGGCAAGTACCTTTTGACGAAAGTCTCGTTCACGATCGCGCTCGGTACCGGGCGATCGAAATCCGCCCGGTTGAAATCGCGGCCAACCAGGATTGGGATTTTGGCCACCGAGAGGAACGAATCCGAGCAGTCGAGAAACCATGTCAGATTGCCCTTGCTATCGCCGGGCAGCCGAACGCGGCCATTGGTCGTCACACCTCCGATCAATGGAAGGTGCGACATGCCAACCGCCTCCACGCCGGGGATCGCGGCGATTCGCTCTTCGAGGCGCCGGTAGATTTCGCCGGCCTGGGCCGGCTTGTATCCGGTTTTCTCGGGATCGGTCTGGAAAGTCAGAATGCGGTCCGCCTGAAAACCGAGATCGACGGCGGCGAGATTCATGAGGGTTCTGAGGAAAAGACCGGTCCCAACTACCAGCAGGAGCGACAGAGCGATTTGCAGGGACACAAGATAGCGGCCAACCAGGAATCGGGGACCCCTGCCAGCCGCAATTGACGGGGTACTTTTCAAACCCGATACGCTGCCGGCGCGCGTGGCACGCCATGCCGGCGCGGCGCCGAACAACATCGCGGTGAGAAGGGCGACCGCCAAGGTGAAGCCGAGAACACGCGCATCCAGGTGCGCGTCCAATCCCAGGGGTGTCGTTCCGGCCAGGAAACCGAGGAGCAGGCGAGTCATCGGCACTGCCAGAAGCAGACCGGCTGCCGCGCCCATGCTCGCCAGCAGCAGGCTTTCGGTGAGCATTTGGCGGATGAGCCGCCACCGGCTGGCGCCAATCGAAACCCGCACGGCGATCTCCCTGTTACGGGCGGCGTGTCTTGCCAGCAGCAGATTGGCAAGGTTCAAGCAGGCGATGAGCAGCACAAGGCCCGAAACCGCCGCAAGGATGTACATCGTATGGATAGATCGGCGCAACAACCCCACGCCACGGGTCCCCGGTTCCAGGACGATCTTCACCAGGTTGGAGCTTGGCGCCGCGGTTCCAGCGTACGATTCGATATGGTGTGCCAGAGTTGCTTCCACAGCGGCGGTCGCGGTCTCCTCGGAGGCGCCGGGCCTCAGCCGCGCGAAGATCTGAACCCACCAATAGTCGGGCGCGAGACTGTAATACGGCGGCGCGGTCGCGGGAACCATCGACATGGGCACGAATATATCGACGGCGCGGCCGGGCATCAGGCCCTGAAACGATGGCGGCATCACGCCAACCACGGTGACCGATTGGCGGTTGACTTGAATCACCCGGCCCACAATTGCGGGATCGGCGCTAAAACGCCGGTTCCAATATAGGTACGTCAGTACCGCGACGCCCGCATTCGAGGGATTGTCATTCTCCGGAAGAATCGGCCGGCCGATGAGAGTCTGCGCGCCGAGACCGGTGAAGTAGTTGCCCGAAACGTAGTGCCCGAATGCCAGATCGCTTGTGCCGCCGGCCGTCACCGTGAACTGATTCTCCGCAAACGCGACAATATCGGAAAACTGAGGCAGGCTACGGCGAAAGATCTCATACGCGGGGAAGGAGAATGAACCATCCACGGGGCGTCCCCGGTCATCGTCAAAGCCGTATCCGCTCCGGCTCTTCATGCCGGCCTGGTCGCCGTGCCGAATTCATGTGAAAATGCGGAGTTGGCTAGGTTGGCTGACAGGGAGGGCCTTGAGCAACGCCGCATCGAATATGCCGAACACGCTCGCGTTTGCGCCGATGCCAAGCGCCAGCGATATCACGGCGACTGCCGTGAACCACGGCGCCTTACGTAACAGCCGGCCTGCGTAGCGCAGGTCCTGCACGGTTCGGCCGATAGCCGCCCAACCCCAAGTCTCTCTTACCTCCTCCTTCACCAACGCCGTATTGCCGAAGGCGCGGCGGGCGGCATAACGCGCCTCTTCAGCAGACAGACCGCGCCCTTGTTGTTCCTTGGCCTCCAGGTCCAGGTCGGCGCGCAATTCGCGGTCGAGATCCTGTTCGCGTTGTTTGCGGCGACACCAACACATTTCACTTACCTCACTCGTATCTCAGCGCCATCATCGGATCGATTCGCGAAGCTCGGCGCGCCGGCAGGAGGGCGGCCAGCACGGCGACGCCGATCAGCGCCGCAACTGACGTCGCGATGACTGCCGGATCGGCTGGAGCCACTCCGAACAGGAGAGATTTCGCATAGTGCGAGAGCCACATTGCCAGCGGGGCCCCCGCCGCGAGCCCGGCAAACACCAGCCACAGGGTTTCGCGCAGGACCAGCCAGACGATTTTCATTCGGCCCGCGCCCAAAGCCATGCGAATGCCGATTTCGGCGGTTCGGCGGGCGACGGTATATGCCATCAGGCCATAAAGGCCCAAGCAGGCAAGCAGGAGTGCCAGGCCGCCGAAATAGCTCGAAATGGTCGCCAGGAGCCGCTCGCGCAAAAACGAGTCTTCGGTTTGGGCGCGCAGGGTCTTCACGCGAAGAAACGGCAGATTTCGGTCCACCGAACGAACCGCGTCGCGCACTTCGTCCACCAGGCCCGCGCCCGATCGGTAGCGGAGCTCGAAGGAGACGGCGCCCACTCCGACCCACTGGCTCGGGTCGGCGCCGCCTCCGCTTTGAAACAACGGCCGGTACAGAACCGGCCGAGGTTGCTCCCGCGCGCCGCCGTAAAGCGAGTCCTTTACCACGCCAACGATCTCGGCCCCGTCCAGCCGATGGCCGATCGGATTCCGCCCTGGGAATGCCAGTCGGGCCAGAGATTCATTGACGATTACCACCCGGCCCGGCGCGCCACCGTCGCGCGCTTCGAAATCGCGGCCCATCACGATCGGCGTGCCGACGGTGGAGAAGTATGCCGGGCCCATGGCATTCCATGCCACCTTGATGGTGTCGGCGTCGGGAAGCTCGCGATCGTCGATTAGGCGGATTCTGTCTACCAGGTAATATTGATCGTCCACCGGACGCACAATCGATACGCTGGCCGATTGGACGCCCGGCAGGGAGGCGGTTCGGGCGAGAATGTCGCGATAGAGCGCGCCGGCCCGGTTTCGCGGATAGCCCGCGAGCTTCGCATCCACGGAGAACATGAGGATGTTGTCGCGGTCGTAGCCGACGTCGACGTGCCGGAGGTTTTGGAGCGTACGCGCGAACATCCCGGCTCCGGCAATCAGCACGAGCGATAGGGTCACTTGGACCGCTACCAGCACGCGGTCCAGCAGTCGCGAGGACCCGGCCAGTCCGCCGCTTCCCTGCTTCAACGCCGAGCCGGGATCGACCCTCGTGGCGCGGACAGCGGGCAGGAGGCCGAACAGAATTCCGCTGGCGAGCGATGCCGCGGCGGCAAAGCCGAAGACGCGCCAGTCGGGCCGGATTTCGAGCCGCACCGGCGAATCTCCGGTAGAGATCATACGGACGAGGGCGGCGCCGCCCCACCAGGCAATCGCCAGCGCGCCAACGCCGCCTGCACCGGCGAGCAGCAGGTTTTCGGTGAGCAGTTGACGAATTACGCGCGCTCTTCTCGAACCCAACGCCATGCGTAGCGCGACCTCGCGGCGGCGGTGGGAGGCGCGGGCCAGCACCAGGTTGGCGACATTGGCGCAGGAGATCAGCAGCACCATACCCGCTACCGCCATGAGCAGCTCCAGCGGAAGCGTATATCGCTGGCGAAGGCCGCCGAACATGCCGTTCGCGGCCGGCCGCAGCACCAGGTGGCTGTCACGCGCCAACCGCTCGATTGCCTGGCTGCCGCGGCTTTCTAAAAGCGCCAGTTGCTCGGAAAGCAAACGGCGATGGATTACGTCCAGCTCCGCTTCCGCCCGCGCCGCCGGCACGCCGGGGCGGAGGCGGCCGGCGATCAGGAGCCAACTCGTGAAAGGCGCCCGCCACCGGTTCGGGTCGGGCGTGAAGCGGTCGAGGGCGTGCAACGGAACCCAAACATCGCGCGTTGCGCCGGCGTAAAGGCCGGAGAATTCCGGCGGCACGATCCCGATTACGGTGAATGGCAGCCGATCGATTTCGATAGTCTGGCCGACGATGGCCGGGTTTGCCGCAAAACGGCTGCGCCAATAACGATCGCTGAGGACGGCGACATCCGCGCCCTCGCGGTCGTCTCCGGCCGTGAAAAGACGGCCCCTATGCGCGGCGACGCCCAGAACGGAGAAGAAGTTATCGGTGTAGGCATCGCACTGCGCAATACCGGAGGAGCCTTGCCAGCCGACGTTCACACTGTTGATTTGGGTTCCGCCGAAAATCCCGGAAAGCGTTCGGGCCTGCGCGCGGAAGCGTTCGAGATGCGGGCAGCCGAAATAGCTATTCCAGTTATCTGGGCCGTTGCCTGGGAGTGTATACGTGAGTTGAACGAGTTGCCGGGGATCGGAAACGGGCAGCAGGCGCAGCACGACCGCGTTCAGCAGGCTGAAAATGGCGGTATTGGCGCCAATCCCCAGCGCGAGCGAAAGCACCGCGACGGCAGTGAACACCGGCGTATTGCGGAGGGTCCGCGCGGAGTACCGCAGGTCTTGCCAGAAGCGCTCTAGAGATGTCCATCCCCACATTGCTCGAACATCCTCTTTCACATAAGTCGCGTTGCCGAAAGCGCGGCGGGCGGCATAGCGGGCTTCTTCAGCGGGAAGACCGCGCCCTTGTTGTTCCTCGGCTTCCAGGTCCAGGTGAGAGCGCAGCTCGCGTTCGAGATCCTGTTCGCGTTCTATAGGGCGCCAAAACATCACTCCTCCTCGACGGGCCACATGATGCGCGCGATGGCGGCGGTGAGTTGCTTCCATTTGGACTCCTCGGCGAGGAGTTGCCGCTTGCCGGCGGCAGTGAGGCGATAGTATTTGAACTCACGCTTCAGATCCTTCCCGGCAGCCTCCCACTTGGCTGCGATCCAGCCTTTGCCTTCGAGGCGGTGGAGAGCGGGATAGAGCGATCCGTGTTCGACCTGGAGCACCTCATCGGTGGTCCGCTGGATATGCTTTGCGATCTGATGACCATGAGCCGGGCCGAACAGGAGCGTGCGCAGGATGAGCATGTCGAGCGTTCCTTGCAGAAGTTCGAGACGGTCGGATGATTCTTTCGGCATAGCGATGGTAGATATTCTACCCGGAATTCGGCCAATTGGGTAGACGCGCTACCGAGAATTTGGTTAGGCAGGAAAAGGTACCGGAGGTAGCGCTTTGCGGGCGTGGATGAGCTTCACGAGCACGTGCAGGAACTGGCCTTGCTCGGGCGAAATCTGCATGGAAGCGCGCGGGTGATTTTCGCTCGATTCGCGCGGTTGGCGCAGGGCATCGGGTTCGCGCAGCGTGACCGAGCGAACATAAGCCGCCAGCGGATCGGTAAGCGGAGTATAGCCCCGGGACATGTTTAGATCAATTGTAGCGGAGGCGAAGAGTTTTCAGTTGTCAGTTATCAGTTTTCAGTCGGGCTCTAGCGGGCGCCTGCCGGGACGAGCATGCTTTCGATCAGGCGCTGCTCTTCTTGCTCGACACCGATTGGAGGCAGCAGGCCGTCGATGTGCAGCACCGCGGACTCGCCGTAGTAATCGAGGATCGGACGGACCTGCTCACGATATGCGCTCAGGCGCTGGCGCACCATCGGTTCGGTGTCGTCTTCACGCTCGAAAAGCTTGCCGCCGTCTTCGTCGCAGTGGCCGGGCGTGCATGGCGGCTGCCAGAGCAAATCATAGATGCGGAGGCAGCGGGGGCACTGTCGGCGCGAGGTGAGGCGCTGGACCAAGACTTCTTTCGGAACATCCAGATACAGCACCAGCGGGTCCGGCAGATTGCGCGCGGCGAGCAGCGCCGCGAAGCCGCGAGCCTGAGCGACAGTTTGTGGATAACCATCCAGGAGGAATCCGCCGGCGCAATCGGGACGGGCAATCCGGTGGGCCACGATGCGATTGGCAATGTCGTCGGGAACCAAATCGCCGCAGGAAAAAGTCTGGCAGGCCATGCGGCCAAATTCCGTGCCGGCTTTGCATGCGGCGCGGAACATTTCCATCGCGGAAATAGCGGGGATGTCGTAGTGCGCCGCGAGAAAGGCGCTTTGCGTACATTTCCCGGATCCCGGCGGGCCGAACAGCAATAGGATCATGAGACCTCCCGATTAAGGACTTTCTGACCTTATTTTACCATTCGGTAGCAGCCGGAGCTTTTGGCCGCGCCAATCCACGCTATCGCCGAAAAGGCCGGCCAGCCAGACGGCGAAACCGCCCAGATCGCGGAGGGGAATCAGCCAGAAATCGCGCGCGGTTTTGGGGTCGCGGAGGATGCCGGCGCCGGTCCAGATGCCGGCCCACATGCGGAGCGCCAGGGCCAGGAGCGCGCAGGGCCACTGGCCACCGGCAAGCGCCACCGCGGCCCAAAAAGTGGCGTGGGTGATGGCGTATCCGAAATAGCCGGACGGGCGCGACACGCGGATGGTGCGCGACCATCGCAATTGGTGGCGCCAGACCTCGGCCCATCCGCCGCCGCCCAAGTTAGTCTCTACCACCACCGGGGCGAAGCGGATGCGATAGCCGCGTTCATGGATGCGGCAACCTAACTGATAGTCGTCGGCCAGGTAGTCGGAAATCGCCTCGAAGCCGCCGATTTCAGCCAGAGTCGCCGAGCGGAAAGCCATGGTAGAGCCGAGGGCGAATTCGGCCACTCCCAGGAGGCGCGCCACCAGGACGCTGGGGGCGAATTCGGTAGCAATGCCGAGGGCCTCGGCGCGTGCCGGCCACGAATCGGCGGCGGCGCGATAGAGGCAGGTCACCAGGCCCACTTCGGGATCGGCCAAAGGCGCGGTGACGGCGGCCAGATAGCCGGGCGGCACGCGGATGTCGCTATCGTTGACCACGAGCATCGGATAACGAGCCTGGCGTGCGAGCTCGGCCAGCACACCGACTTTGGCATTCCGTGCGCTGGTGGAGACGATGTGCGTACGGATCGGCAGGGCGGGATACTCGCGCTCCAGGCGGCGTATATCTTCGAGAGCGGGATCGTCCGGGCTGGCGACCCCGAACAGGATTTCGAATCCCGGATACCGCTGTTCGGCGTGGGAGCGGATGGCGTCCCAAAAGCGGGGATCGCGGCCGTGGACGGGCTTGAGAATGGAGACAGGCGGCTGGTTGGCGGAGCCATTCGAGCCGGGAGAAGATTGAGACCAGCGCGCTGCAGCCACCACCGCCAGCGCGTAATAGGCCGCCGCGGCCACCGCCGGCAAAGCCAGCCAGATCACGAGGAAACCGGCACTAGAGTGGGCGCGCGCCGGAGGCGGCCTGCAAGGGCCAAGACTCTTGAACGGGTGTTTGTCGGCGGCATCGAGCTGTTTCGACAGGTCGGGAGGCCTGTCCCACCTAATCGCCGGAACTGGCCACGGCGGGCGCCGGCTTGGCGGTGTGTTCGGCGACGAATTTTTTGCGTTTCGCGCGCAGGGCCATGTACTCGCGGGCTTCCTTGGTGAGACGCCTGCGCTCGTCGTTATTGAAAATGGCCTTGCTGACGATGCGCCAGATGACGCGCGGGCGGAAGAAGTACTCGCCGTAGAAGCGTTCCACCCAGTCGACCAGTTCGGCGCGGTCCAGGCCGGGATAAACGATGTTGGGGAGCTGGTGGCCCACGTCATCGGTCATCGAATCGATGGTGATGAGGTTATTGCGCTTGACGTATTCGTAGAATTCAGTGCCGGGGTAGGGATGCGCGATCGAAACCTGGACGGTTTCCGTATCCAGCCTCTTGGCGAAATCGATGGTCTTGCGGATGCTCTCGCGAGTTTCTCCGGGCAGGCCGATGATGTAGTCGCCGTGCACCAGCAAGCCCAGCTTCTTGCAGTTGGCGGTGAAACGCTCCGCCATCTGCACGGTAGCGCCCTTTTTGATGTTCTTGAGGATTTGCGGATCGCCCGATTCGTAGCCTACAATCAGCAGCCGGCAGCCGGCTTCCTTCATGGCCTTCAGGGTGTCGTAATCGGTAGTGACACGCGAGGTGCAAGACCAGGTAAATTTCAGCGGCTTGAGTTTCTTGCACAGCTCGATGGTGCGGTCCTTGCGATAGTTGAAGGTATCGTCGTCGAAGAAGATCTCCTTGACGTTGGGGAAGGTGTCCAGCGCGTAGCGGACCTCGTTCGCCATGTCGTCGGAGGAGCGCAGGCGCCAGCGGTGTCCGGAATGCGTCTGCGGCCACAGGCAGAAGGTGCACAGTGCCGGGCAGCCGCGCGAGCTGTAAAACGAAATGAAAGGGTTCAACAGGAACGGAACGTTGTAGCGGGTGATATCGAGATCGCGCTTATATACTTTGGTCACCCACGGCAGCGCGTCCAGGTCTTCGATGGCCGGCGCTTCAGGATTGTGAACGATGCCGCCGTTCTTGCGGAAGCTGACTCCGGGAATCTCGTCCAGCGGCTTGCCCTTGGCGTAATCGGCGATCTGGTAATCGAATTCCCGGCGCACTACAAAGTCGATGGCCTTGTTGTCGAGGAGGGTTTTTTCCGGCTCGATGGTGACGGGCGGTCCGACGAAAGCTACCTGGAGCTTAGGGTTCGAATCCTTCATCATCCCGGCCATCTTGACGTCCACGTGAAAACCGGGGGTGGAGGTGTAGAGCACGAGAAGCTCGAAATCCTTGGCCATCTCCACGGTCTGTTCGATGGAGATCTTGTGCGGCGGCGCATCCACCACTTTGCTGTCGGGCAGCATGCCGGCCGGGTAGCAGAGCCAGACGGGATACCAGTAGGATTCGATTTCGCGGGAGGCGGGCCATCGGGAGCTGGCGCCTCCATCGAATCCTTCAAACGATGGCGGGTTTAGGAATAATGTTCTCATTGCAGCTCCAGCTCCGAGTCGCCTTCATCCAGGGTGACGTTGCTGTAATCGATGGTCAGCTCGGCGCGGCCCACCAGGCGGGTATCCGCCACGCTCTCGAGGCGCAACGGTACCGAGCGCCCATCGCGAATTTCATATTTGAGAACGAAGTCGATGCGCTTGACCCAGATCGAGCCCACGCCGGACAAAGAGCCGGCCTCTTCCACCGGCAGAGAAGTGTCGCGATCGATCCAGATCTGCCCTTTGAACAGGGCCGGCGCGGCCGGCGCCGGAGCGCGGCCGATCAAGCGGCGGAAGAAATCGCCGGTGCGGGCCGCCAAGGAACGCTGTTTTGGCGCTACCTGAAACAGGAACGTGTCGCGGCCATCGCGCTCGGCCGGGCCTTTGTATTGAAAACTGTAATTGTCGGGCGTGACGGCCAGCGGCGGGCGCGGATGGAGATCGTCGCTTTGAGAGGCATGAGCGGCATCCACTTCCGCGGCCAGGTAGCGGGCGATGACTTCCCGCTTCACCGTGGTGTCGCCTTCGAATCCCAAAACCTGATAGGTAATTCGGCCCACCTTGGATATGTGGCGCAAGGCGCGGAGGCGGCCGGCTTTCTGGAGATTGGGCAGTGAGGCGTAAATGCTCACTTCCATTCGCTGGCCGGTGCGGGCCTGGTTCCCGAGTGCCGTAGAGTAATGCTGAAGAATCGCATCCGGCGCCGGCTCGGGAAAGTCGGCAAACGCGGCGGCGACCAAAAAAAGAGGCAGTATGAGTACGCGCCTATTCAAATAAAGAACCCCGAAATATGGATTTGACTCTACCAGCTTACCATGCGGCTGGGTGGTGTTCTCAGTTCAACTGGATCACCACAGGACCCGGAATCGTCTTGACCCAGGAGTTCATATCCTCCTCATTCTGCAGTAGATCGCTCAGAGTAATCTTATCCAGCACCTGATCCACGGAAACTTGCACGGCGCGCCACAACGAACGTACCGAACAATCCACCGAGCGAGTACAGATGGCCGCCTGGCCGGCATGGCTGTCACAGAAATTACTCTCAAACAAACGCCCGCCCAGAGCTTCCATGACATGACCGAGGCGAATTTCGGCGGCGGGCCGGGCCAGCGTATAACCGCCGTCCTTACCGCGCGCTGCTTTGACAAATCCGCCCTTGCGCAGCACCCGAAGAATTTTAGCGGCGTAGGCCGGGGAGACGCCTTCGGCCTGGCTGATTTCGGGGATGGTCAGCCCCTGGCCTTCGAAACCGGCATAGGCCAGGCGTACCAAGCAGCGTACTCCATATTCTTCATGCGCGCCGAGCTTCATGGTCTCTGCCTCGACATACCCAAACGTCCGACGGGAATAATATCCTCAATTCCCAGCGCCAGTTTGGCGGCTTCCGACATATTGTTTTTGGACCAGGGCGGATCGAAGGTCAGCTCGACGCGCACGTCGGTCACACCGGGCACGGCGCGGGCGGCGCGCTCCACCTCGGCTGGCAGCGAGCCGGCTACGGGGCAGTTGGGCGCGGTCAACGTCATGCGAATGGCGACGCGGCCTTGGTCCTCAGCCTGAATGCCGTAAATCAGGCCCAAGTCGTATACGTTGACGGGCATTTCCGGGTCGTAGACCCGTTTCAGCGCCGCGACAATCTGGGATTCGAGCGTCATTCGGTGGTGGTCACATCGCCGGCGCCGTTCAAGGCCGATTTAAGAGTATGCCAGGCCAGCGTGGCGCATTTGACTCGCGCCGGGTAGTCGCGCACGCCGCAGAAGACTACCAACTTGCCCAACCCGTCGCCGACGGCGGCGTCGGTAGTGAGCAGATCGTGAAATTTGTCGAGCAGGGCCAGCGCTTCAGCGCGGGTTTTGCCTTTCAGGCTTTCGGTCATCAAGGAGGCAGAGGCGGTGGAGATGGCGCAGCCCGAGCCTTCGAAGCTGGCATCGCGGACGATATCGCCATCCATCTTCACGTAGAGTTTCAACTTGTCGCCGCAGAGCGGATTGAAGCCCTCCGCTTGCCGGTCCGCATCCGCCATGGCATGGCGATTGCGCGGGCGCTTGCTGTGGTCGAGGATGACTTCCTTGTAGAGTTCGTGAACCATCAGGCGAATACCTCCTTCACCTTGTGGATGCCCTGCACCAGCTTGTCGATCTCGGCGATGGTGTTGTAGAACGCCAGCGAGGCGCGCGTGGTAGCCGGCACGCGGAAGCGATCCATCACGGGCTGAGCGCAATGGTGGCCGGTGCGCACGGCGATGCCGTCCAGATCGAGCACCGTACCGATATCGTGCGGATGAATGCCATCGATCACGAAGGAAAGCACGGCGGCCTTTCGCCTGGCCGTGCCGATGATCCGCAGGCCCGGAATCCGCTCCAGTTGTTCGGTGCCGTAGCGGAGCAACTCGTGCTCCCATGCAGCAATGCGTTCGATACCGACGCGGCCGATGTATTCCAGCGCCGCGCCCAGGCCGATGCCGCCGGCAATATTGGGCGTGCCGGCCTCGAACTTGTAGGGCAGATCGGCGTAAGTGGTCTTCTCGAATGTAACAGTGCGGATCATGTCGCCGCCGCCCTGATACGGCGGCATGTCCTCGAGTAACGCCTGTTTACCGTAGAGGATGCCGATACCGGTGGGTCCTAAAACCTTGTGGCCGGAAAAAGCGTAGAAATCGGCGTCTAGGGCGCGCACATCGACGGCGAGATGCGGCGCCGCCTGGGCGCCATCGATCAGCGCCAGCGCGCCGGCGCGGTGCGCCATGGCGATCATTTCAGCCACCGGGTTCACGGTTCCCAGCGCGTTCGAAATATGCGCCACCGCTACCATCCGGGTGCGCGGGTTGAGCAGTTTCTCGTACTCTTCCAGAATCAGCTCGCCGCGATCGCTCATCGGAATCACGCGCAGCCGCGCGTCGCGGGCTTCGCACAGCATTTGCCAGGGCACGATGTTGGAGTGATGCTCCATCGCCGAGATGACGATTTCGTCGCCCGCCTTCACATTGCGATGGCCCCAGCTCGAAGCCACCAGGTTGACGGCTTCGGTAGTGCCGCGGACGAAGACGATTTCGGCATCGGAGGCGGCGTTCAGGAACTCGCGCGCGCGGGTTCGGGTTTGCTCGTAGGCAGCGGTGGAGCGCTGGCTGAGCTCGTGTACGCCGCGATGTATATTAGCGCAATCCACTTCATAAAAGCGCCGGATGGCTTCGATCACCGCGTACGGTTTTTGCGCCGTGGCGGCGCTATCCATATATACCAGCGGTTTGCCGTGGATCTGCTGTTTGAGCACCGGGAAATCTTCCCGGAGCTTTTCCACGTCGAAGGCGGTCAGAATGTCAGTGCTCAGAGCGCTCATGGAATTTCTCGAAGAGGAGTTTTTCGAGCGAGTCCCGCAGGCTCTCGACCTTGATCCGGTCGACGATGTCCTGCGCGAAGGCATAGGTCAACAGGCGCCGCGCTTCGCTTCGGCCGATGCCGCGCGACTGCATGTAGAAAAGAGCTTCGGCGTCGAGTTGGCCGATGGTGGCGCCATGGGTGCAGCGAACGTCGTCGGCCCAAATCTGCAATTCGGGCTTGGTATTCACCACGGAATTATCGCTCAGCACCAGATTCTTGTTGGTCTGTTTGGAGTCGGTCTTCTGCGCGTCCTGGCGGACGATAATCTTGCCGTTGAAGACGGCGGCGGACTCGCCGTCCAGGATGCCCTTATAAAGCTCGTGGCTGGTGCCGTGCGGCTTGGCGTGGTCGATCACGGTGTGGTTGTCGACATGTTGCGAGCCGTTGACGATATACAAACCGTTGAGGACAGCTTCGGTGCCTTCGGAAAGCACGGCGCCGGCATCGTTGCGCACCAGCTTGCCGCCGAGCGAAATCGAGTGAGTGCGGAAATTCGCGTCGCGGCCAAGCCTGGCCTCGAGGGCGGCCACATGATAGGCGTCCAGCGATTCGCGCTGCACTTTGTAGTGATCGACCACGGCGCCTTGGCCAGCCACGATTTCGGTCACGGCATTGGTGAAGTAGGTGCCCGCGCCGACGAAGCTCTCGATCACGGTAACGTGAGCGTCGGCGCCGGCTTGGATCAGCATGCGGGGCGCTATATAGGGCAACTTCCCAGCCGGCTCATCGGCGGCCGCGATATAGACCAGATGGATCGGCGTGGCGCTATCGACGGCCATGCCGCGGGCGACTTTCACCCAGGCTACCTGGTCGAGAAAGGCGGTGTTGAGCGCCGTAAAGGCGGTCTCCGGGACGATTCGGTTCAGTTCGGAGGGTTCGGCAAGAAGGCCGGCTTCCACCCCTTTGGGCAAGCTGGGAACGGGCCCGGCGAGCCTGCCGTTTACGAAAACCAGGCGAATGCCACCGGCGGTCCAAGGCGCCAGAGTATCCACGTCGGCGGCGGCTTGAGGCGCTAGCGACCACTTGTCGCGGGCGATCTCCGCGACATTCGTGAAGCGCCACTCTTCGTTGTGCGTGGTGGGGAAACCGAGGGCGCAGAAGCGCTCGAACGCGGCTTCGCGCAGCTCTTGCCGCCACGGCTCTGCCGGCGGCTGCGCCGTAAACAGCTCCAGCCAGTTGCCGATCTGCTCGCCGATCTTTTCAGAGACCACCGTCATACCCGCGCGACCTCTTCGTCGGTATCTTCGATGCCCAGCCCGGCGTAGCCCTTCTCTTCCAATTCGAGAGCCAGTTCCTTGCCGCCGGATTTTACAATTCGGCCCTCAGACAACACATGCACGAAATCCGGCACGATGTAGTTCAACAGGCGCTGGTAATGAGTGACCACGATCATGGATCGCTCCGGGCTGCGCAGCGCGTTGACGCCGCCGGCCACCACGCGGAGCGCGTCGATATCCAGACCGGAATCGGTTTCGTCGAGCACCGCCAGCCGGGGCTCCAGCACTGCCATCTGGAAAATCTCGTTGCGCTTTTTCTCTCCGCCCGAAAAACCGGTGTTCACCGGGCGGTTCAGCAGCGTCTGGTCGACATCCATGATCTTGAGCTTTTCCTTAACCAGGCTCAGGAAATCCATGGCATCGAGCTCCTCAAGGCCGCGGGTCTTGCGCACCGTATTCAGGGCGGCTTTCAGGAAGTACATGTTGCTGACGCCGGGGATCTCCACCGGGTACTGAAACGCCAGGAAGATGCCGGCCCGGGCGCGATCCTCCGGAGAGAGATCGAGCAGATTCTGCCCGTCATAAACGATTTCGCCCTCGGTAACCCGATAAAGGTCCCGGCCCGCCAGCACCTGGGCCAGCGTGCTTTTCCCCGAGCCGTTCGGCCCCATGATGGCGTGCACTTCACCGGCATGGATAGTGAGATCGATGCCCTTCAAAATTTCACGATCGCCGACGGTGGCGTGTAGATTCTTAATTTCGAGTAATGCCATTTGTCCTCAAAGCTGTAAAAAACCAATTGAGCCACGCCTGATTTCCGTTCGAAGACGTGTCGAGAAGAGTCTCGACACGGCACGCAAGAGTGCGTGCGCCACGGAATCCGCTCATTTACCCCACGCTGCCTTCCAGGCTTACACCCAGCAGCTTCTGGGCTTCGACGGCGAATTCCATGGGCAGCTCGCGAAAAACTTCCTTGCAGAAACCGTGCACGATCATCGACACCGCGTCTTCGGTGGAGATGCCGCGCTGCCGGCAGTAGAAAATCTGGTCCTCGCCGATCTTCGACGTGGACGCTTCATGTTCCACCTGAGACGAAGTGTTCTTCACTTCCAGGTAAGGGAACGTGTGCGCGCCGCATTTGTCGCCCAGCAGCAGCGAATCGCACTGCGAGTAATTGCGCGCGCCGGTGGCGTTCTTCAGAATCTTGACGCCGCCGCGATAGGTGTTCTGCCCGTGGCCGGCCGAAATGCCCTTCGAAACAATCGTGGAAGTGGTGTTCTTCCCGATGTGGATCATTTTGGTGCCGGTATCGGCCTGCTGGTAATTGTTGGCCAGCGCCACCGAGTAGAATTCGCCCACCGAACGGTCGCCAATCAAGAGGCAGCTCGGGTACTTCCAGGTGATGGCCGAACCGGTCTCGACCTGCGTCCAGGAGATTTTCGAATTCACTCCCCGGCAGGCCCCGCGCTTGGTCACGAAGTTATAGATGCCGCCTTTGCCCTGTTTGTCGCCGGGATACCAGTTCTGCACGGTGGAATACTTGATCTGGGCATTATCGAGCGCCACCAGCTCGACCACGGCCGCGTGCAACTGGTTGGTGTCGCGCATGGGCGCGGTGCAGCCTTCCAGATAGCTCACGTAAGCGCCTTCATCTGCCACGATCAAGGTGCGCTCGAATTGGCCGGTGTCCTTAGCGTTGATGCGGAAGTACGTCGAGAGCTCGATCGGGCAGCGAACGCCCTTGGGCACGTAACAGAAGGAGCCGTCGGAAAACACCGCCGAATTGAGCGCGGCGAAGAAATTATCCGACGTGGGGACTACCGAGCCCAGGTATTTCTGCACCAGTTCGGGATATTCGTGGACGGCCTCGGAGAACGAGCAGAACAGCACGCCCATGTCCTTCAATTTGGCTTTGAAGGTGGTGGCCACGGAAACCGAATCGAACACTGCGTCCACGGCCACGCCGGCCAAGGCGGCGCGCTCCGCCAGGGGAATGCCCAGCTTCTCGTAAGTCCGCAGCAATTCCGGGTCAACTTCGTCGAGCGACTTGGGCCCATCCGTCTTGGACTTGGGCGCAGCGTAATAAATAATGTCCTGGTAGTCGATTTTGGGGTAGTGAATGTTGGCCCAGGTGGGCTCGGTCATGGTCAGCCAGTGCCGGTAAGCTTTCAGCCGCCATTCGAGCAGCCACTCGGGTTCCTGCTTCTTGAACGAAATCAGCCGGACGACATCCTCGTTCAACCCGCGCGGAATGGAATCCGCTTCGATGGGGCTCACGAACCCCCATTTGTATTCCTGCCTCGCAAAGGTTTCAATCGTGTTGGTCGAATCGCTCACGTAAACTCCTACCCATCACTAGATTAGCGAATCTGTACTTCTTAGTCAAGATTACGCAGGGAATGGCGCGGGGGAGTGGCTAAACGGAACGGAATAAGGCGTGAACGAGGGACCGGCGAAGGCGGCTATCGCAAAGGGGCAACGCCTGCCCGTGCCGCCAGCGCTTCGTCGAACGTGACGATCTCCGAATCGGCCTCGGCGGCAAAGGCGAGCAGGTAAGCGTCGGTCCAGAGTTTGGGAGAAGCGGTCGTCCCCTTGGCACCGATACGGAAGCGAGCTTCGACTCCGGCCGATTCCGGCGCGAAGACTACCCGTTCGTCGCCCAGGAATTCGTCGTAAACCCTCCAGGCCTGTCTCATTTGCAAGGGTTTGCCATTCATCGCTCCGGAGGTTGTGAGCAGCCGCAGCAGGCCCATTTGGGTGATCCGGCAGAAAAGAATGGGCTCGCTCCACGCCTCCCACCAATTGAGGGCAGCTTCCCGATGCGTGTGCTCCGCCGAGGCCAGGGCCAACCACACGTTGACATCAGGGAAACTGGATGAGGTCATAGATCTGGTCATTCGAAAGGTTGATCGGCTTGCCCGTGCGAGGCAACAGCGGACGATTCCTCAAATCCAGGCGCTTTCCAGGCTTGACCGGAGCCTCTCGCACGGCGGTTTCGATCGCCGCAAGAATGAGCTGGCGAGCTGAGCATCCCTTGCGGGCGGCCGCCTCGTGGACTTGGCGATGCAGGTTCCTGGGGACATCCAGGCTGGTTCGGACGGTTTCTACGCTCGGCTTCATGGCTGTTATTTTCGCATAGTGACTTAAATAAGTCAAACTCACCCTCGACCGAGGTTTCACGGGAATAATCGCTCGGTTCAGGCTGTGCCCGGCCCCAGCGCGCGCCCACCAATCCGCGCGCAGTCCGCCGACTTGCCACAGCCGCCCGGTCACCCGGCGGTCACGAATTTCTCCTTGCCATGTCCGCCGCTTTCGAAGGACACTGAGGGATTAAGGAGAAACGCGCAAGTTGGAAAGAAATGGACGCAAGGGATCCCTGGTGGTTGAGCCTACAGAACGCTGGACCCCCGAATCCGCCAGCGATTTTTACGACGTTCCCAGTTGGGGCAAGGGATATTTTTCGGTGGGCGGCAACGGGCACGTGCTGGTCCACCCGGAGAAAGACCCGGCGCGGTCCATCGATCTGAAGCAACTGGTGGACACGCTGGTGCTTCGCGGCATCAACCTGCCGATTTTGATTCGCTTTGCCGACATTTTGAATCACCGTTTGGGCGAGCTCCACGCGGCGTTTCAGACGGCCATTGGCGAGCATCGTTATCAAGGCCAATATTGCTGCGTCTACCCGATCAAGGTGAACCAGCAGCGGCAGGTGGTGGAAGAGGTGTTGGAATTCGGCAAACCGTACAAGTTCGGGCTGGAGGCCGGCTCGAAGCCCGAGCTGATCGCCGTGATGGCGCTGGCCGACAACGATACGCCGATCATCTGCAACGGCTTTAAAGACGACGAGTACATTGAAATGGCGATGCTGGCGCAGAAGATCGGGCGCCACATCGTTCCGGTGGTCGAAAAATACACCGAACTGCACCTGATTTTGAAATACAGCCGGAAGGTCGGCGTCCGGCCGCGAATCGGTGTGCGCGTGAAGCTGGCCAGCCGCGGATCCGGCCGCTGGAAATCTTCCGGCGGGTATCGCTCCAAGTTCGGTCTGTCGGCCAGTGAGGCCATGCGCGCGCTGCAGGAGCTGAAAGATCTGGGCATGGCGGATTGCCTGAACCTGCTCCACTTCCACCTGGGCAGCCAGATCACCAATATCCGCCAGATCAAGGGCGCGGTGAACGAGGCCGTGCGCGTTTACGTGGATCTGGCGCGGGCCGGCGCGGGGCTGCAGTTTCTCGACGTGGGCGGCGGCTTGGGCGTGGATTACGACGGCTCGCAGACGGATTTCGAATCGAGCGTCAACTACACCCTCCAGGAGTACGCCAACGACGTGATCTACCACGTGCAGAACGTGTGCGACGAGGTCGGCGTGGCGCACCCCACCATCGTGACCGAAAGCGGCCGCGCCATAGCTGCCTATCACAGCACTCTGGTCTTCAACGTTCTGGGCGTGTCGGGCATGGGCGAAGCGGATGTTCCGCCCGAGCCGCCCCCGGATGCCGAGCAGCCTCTCATCGATCTGCAGGAGACCTATCGCAGTCTCACCGCCAAAAACCTGCTCGAAAGCTATCACGACACGCAGCAGGCCCTCGACCAGGCCCTGAACCTGTTCAGCCTGGGCTACCTATCGCTGGAGCAGCGCTGCGTGGCCGAAAACCTCTACTGGGCCATCACCCGCAAGATTCAAAAGCAGGCGCGAGAGCTCGACTATTATCCCGAAGAGCTGGAGGGCATCGACGCCATGCTTTCCGATACCTACTTCTGCAATTTCTCGCTTTTCCAGAGCATGCCGGATAGTTGGGCCATCAAGCAGCTATTCCCCATCATGCCGATCCACCGGTTGGAGGAGCAGCCCTCGCGGCCGGCCGTGCTGGGCGACATCACCTGCGATTCCGACGGCAAGGTGGACGCCTTCATCGACCGCCGGGACGTGAAGCGCACGCTCTTGCTCCATCCCTTCGACGGCGGCGACTACTACCTGGGCGCGTTTCTGCTGGGCGCCTACCAGGAGATTCTGGGCGATCTGCACAACCTGTTCGGCGACACCAACGCAGTTCACGTACGTCTCGGGCCGACCGGTGAAATCATTCTGGACTCGGTCATCAAGGGCGATACGGTTCGCGAAGTGCTCAACTACGTGCAGTTTTCGAGCGATCAGCTTGTCACCAAACTGCGCCGCGACGTGGAAGCGGCGCTCAGGGAAGGCCGCCTTAGTTATGAGGAATCAGGCGCGCTGCTTCACTATTACGAAGAGGGCCTGCACGGTTACACGTACCTGGAAGACGTGCACGAGAGCTGAGGGCGTCCAGTCCAGGCCGTGGCATTGCGGTCGAAAACGCCAGATCCACGTGGAATAGGCCTTCGGCCTGCAACTCTCAGATCTGAAAATCTAACTCCACGCGGTCGCCGGACCTCTTTGGGGTCACGCTTACGTTGGCCTCTTCCTGCACCACCAAGGAGTATGCCGGGACGCTCTGCATCAGGAAGACGCCCGCCCCGATCGTGCTTCCAGCGCCGATCACCGTGTCGCCGCCGATGATCGTGGCGCCGGCATAAATGGTTACGTTGTCTTCAATGGTCGGATGGCGTTTCCGTCCACGCAAGGCACGCCCGGCGCTGAGAGATTTCGCCACCAAACCGACGCCTTGATACATCTTGACGTGATTTCCGATCACGCTGGTCTCTCCGATTACCGTACCGGTGCAATGATCCACGAAGAAATGCGTGCCGATGCGGGCGCCGGGATGCAGATCCAAACCGCTTCGGGCATGCGCCCATTCGGTCATGATGCGGGGGATGAGCGGCACTTGATCCGTATATAGCGCGTGGGCGAGCCGCTGTACGGCGATGGTTTCCACGAACGGGTAGGCAACGATCACCTCTTCGACGCTGAGAGCGGCGGGGTCGCCGGTGTACGCCGCATCGATATCGGTGCGGAGCAGTTCGCGGATGCGCGGCAGGTCGGCCAGGAACTTCAGGGTAAGGGAGTGGGCGGCCTCGGGTAAGCCGGCGCTCTCCAATTCGGCGGGGGGAGCGTATTCCAGACTTTTGTGAATCTCGGGTTCGAGACGCGCCGCAACGCTATACACCAAGGCAGCGGTTTGGCCGCGAATCGCGGAGGAGTGGATCAGATCTTCGCAAAAGAAACCGGGGAATAGCAGCCGCAGCAGGTCCATGGTGATGGTCGCGACCGCTTGTTTGGAAGGAAGGTTTTTCCCATCCAGGTGATTGATGCCGCCGCGTGCGTACGACGCGACCAGCAGTTCCGTCAATTCCGTCAAGTCGGTCGATTCCGTCGAAATTCGCCCCACGGCTGCAGTATCCCAACCCAGCCGGCTAAATGCAAGATAGCCAGAGCTAACTGCGGCCTATTCTGGCTGATGACACATACTTTTCGCGAGGGCGGTCGCGGCGTCCAGTAGGGCGGACCCCCCTGGTCCGCGCGGGACGCCCCCGTCCCGCACTTCTCCCCAAGAATCAAAAGTCCGACACCAGTGAAGAGCCGGCCTGGGGGCCGGCTGCGGACGAGGCGCGGACGAGGCCGTCCGCCCTACGAGTCATGCAGGCTTGGTTAGGGACAAGAGTATGCGGCATTAGGTTATTCCGCCCCGGCCAGCGAGCTGCGCTTCCGGCCAAACGGAATGTAGATGGCCAGACCGATCGCCAGCCACACGAAAAACCGCAGCCAGGTTAGCAAGGGCAGGCCCATCATCAGAACCACGCAGCAGACGATCGAGACGATCGGAAACAGCGGCACCAGCGGCACCCGGAACGACCGCGGACGGTCGGGTTGCTTGGCGCGCAGCACAATCACCCCCACCGAAACCAGCACGAAGGCGAACAGGGTGCCGATGTTGGAAAGCTCGGCGAAGGTATCGATATCCCAGATGCCGGCCGGAATTCCCACCACGAAACCGGCGATCCAGGTGCTGACGTGCGGCGTCTGAAAGCGCTTGTGGACCGCCGAAAACATCCGCGGCAGCAGTCCGTCGCGCGACATCGCGAACCAGATGCGCGCCTGCCCGTATTGATACACCAGCAGCGACGACAGCATTCCCATCAGCGCGCCGGCCGTAACCACCAGCCGCAGCCGGTTATAGCCCAGAGTGCGGAGCGCGTCGGCCACCGGCGAATCGGTATTGAGGGTTTGATAATTGACAAGGCCAGTCAGAACCAACGACACCGAGCCGTACAGAATGGTGCAAACGATCAGCGTGGCGATGATGCCGATGGGCAGATCGCGCTGCGGATGGCGGCATTCCTCCGCGGCCGTGGAAACCGAATCGAAACCGATGTAGGTGAAAAAGACGATGGACGCGCCGGTGAGAATCCCGGAAAAGCCGTGGGGCGCGAAAGGATGCCAGTTGGCGGTTTTCACCGCGCCCGCGGCGCCGAAACAAAACAGCAGGATAGCCCCAATCTTGATGGCCACCATGACGGTATTGGTTTCGGCGCTCTCGCGCACGCCGCGCACCAGCACCCAGGTCACCAGCAGCGTAATGACCAGGGCCGGGACGTTGAACCAGCCGCCCGGGCCGCCCGCCGCCGGGAAGGGCGGAAAGGCCAGTTGCGCCGGTAAATGAAAGCCGAAAAGGTTGTCGCAAAAGTCTTGTATGTAAGCCGAGAAGCCCACCGCCACGGACATATTCGAAACGGCGTACTCCAGAATCAGATCCCAGCCGATGATCCAGGCGACAATCTCGCCCAAAATCGCGTAGGAGTAGGTGTACGCGCTGCCGGCCACGGGGATCATCGACGCCAGTTCCGCGTAACACAACCCGGCGAAAAGGCAGGCGATTGCCACCAGGAGGAATGACAGCGTGATGGCGGGTCCGGCGCCAGGCCGTCCCAACTGCGAGTGCGCCGCCGAGCCCGACAGCACCAGGTCGATCACCGTGGCGTTGAGAATCGACTTGATGGCGATGGTCTTGCCGGCCGCCGCCGTACCCGTCAGGGTGAAAATGCCGCTCCCAATCACCGCCCCGATCCCCAGCGCCGTCAGGCTCCACGGGCCGAGCGTCTTGCGCAGCCTCTTGGATGGCTCCTCGGAAGCGGCGATCAGTTCGTCGATGCTTTTGGTGCGAAAGAGGCTCACGGTATCGAAAAGGGACAAATCGCTCTGTCCCGAAGCGTGAATTCCCGAGTGGGTCGAGTCATGCGAATCAGTTCGAGAGCGATCTGGCCGGTTTCGCGGTTACCGTTTGCGCTGGCCTTGGGTCTGGTGACGAATCTTTCTTTTTTGCGAGCCGCGCGCCACTCCGGCGGCCCGTTTGGCTTTGGGCGCCGCTTTCTTGCGCGCCGCGCGCTTCTGCTTCTTACGTTCTACTTTGTCGGTAACGGTTGTCGTGTTCATCAGTTTCGTTTGAGTCCTGCGTATTTTTCGACGAGCTTCTTGAGCCCGACTCCGGGGAAGTTCACCGTGATCTTAGCATCTTCTCCGTCGCCTTCGCGACGCACCACGGTGCCGGCGCCGTACTTGGGGTGCACCACCGTCATGCCCGCGCGCGCCACTCGCGAAACTCCCGGCGGTGCTTTGGGGGTTCCGGTGGATAGCGCGGGCGCGGCTGGTTGCGGCCGCGAAACCAACGGAGGCCGGGCCGGCGGCGCCGCCGGGGATGGCGAAATCGGCTTGGGCGAGTTGAACGGAATGCCGCGCTGGTTAAAGAACTGGGAAATATTATCGACCGAGTTGTAGGTCTTGCCGGTGAACGTATTGCGCCGCGCGGCCTGCCGCACGTCGAAACGCTCGGCATAGAGCCCTACTTCTCCCGGCACATCTTGCACGCCCAGGTCCACCACCAGGTTTTCGGGCACCTCGCTCAAGAACCAGGATGGGGTGGCCCGTTCCTGGTCGCCGCCGCCGAAACGCCGTCGAAACTTGGCCCATGTCAGGATCAGCCGCTTGCGGGCACGGGTCATGCCGACGTAGCACAATCGGCGCTCTTCCTCGAGCGCGGCCTCGGAGTTCGCCGAACGGCTATGCGGGAACAGGCCCAGCTCGAGGCCGGTCAGAAATACCACCGGAAATTCCAAGCCCTTGGCGTTGTGAAGCGTCATCAAGGCCACCGGCGCGGCCTTGTCGAACGAATCGGCTTCCGCCACCAGCGCGGCGTGATCCAGAAAATCGCCCAGCCCCTCACCCCGCTCGGCGGCTTCGGTGGCGGCATTGATCAACTCGTCCAGGTTCTCGCGGCGCGATTCCGCGTCCGGCGTCTTCTCCAGCTCCAGCATGCGGCGGTAGCCGGTCCGTTCCAGCACAAAGCGTATCAACTCCGGCAAAGCGGCGCCGCTCGCCACCAGCGATAGCTCCTGCACCAGGTTGCGGAAAGTCACCAGCGACGATTGCGAACGGGTGGAGAGATTCTGCGAGTCGATAATATCCTGAGTGGCTTCCCACAGGCTGGTGTTCTTGTCCCGGGCTGTTTTCTCGATCTGTTCCACCGTGGTGCGCCCAATCCCGCGCGCCGGCACATTGATGACTCGCAGCAGGCTCATCGAGTCGGTATTGGACGAGGCCAGCTTCAGGTAGGCCACCACGTCCTTGATTTCAGCCCTCTGATAAAAGCTGAACCCGCCCACCACGTTGTACTTCCGGCCGTAGCGCCGCAGCGCTTCCTCGATCTGCCGCGATTGAAAGTTGGTGCGGTAGAGGACCGCCACGTGGTCTTCGGGATTGGCCGTGAGATGCTTTTCAATGGCGTCGGCCACGAACAGCGCTTCGTTTTCGGCGTCGTAACCGGCGTACACACCGATCGAATCGCCGGCGTTCGCCTCCGTCCAGAGTTTCTTGCCCTTGCGCTGCTTGTTGTTCTCCACCACCGCCGAAGCCGCCGCCAGAATGTTCTTGGTCGACCGGTAATTCTGTTCCAGGCGGATGGTGCGGGCATTGGGAAAATCGCGCTCGAAGTCCAGAATGTTGCGGATATCGGCGCCGCGCCAACTGTAGATCGATTGGTCCTCATCGCCCACCACGCAAACATTGTTGTGCGATTCGGAAAGCAAGCGCATGAGCTCGTACTGGCTGCGGTTGGTGTCCTGATACTCATCCACCATCACGTAGCTCAAGCGGCGGTTCCATCTCTCGCGCGTAGCATCGTCGTGCCGCAGCAAACGAACCGCTTCGAGCAGCAGGTCGTCGAAATCGAGCGCGTTGGCGTTGCGCAGCGCTTTCTCGTATTCCTCGAAAACCGCCGCCAGGGCTTCGGTCTCTTTGTTGACCGCCTCCTTGTAAACGTCCCCCGGCGTCTGCTTCACGTTCTTGGCGTGGCTGATGCGCGACAGGGCCGCGCGGTGCTGCATGAACTCCTTCTCGTCGAGACCGAGCGCGCGGTAGACTGATTTGATAATGGCTAGCTGGTCGTCGTCGTCATAGATCGAAAACCGCCGCGTGAATCCCGGCCGCACGCGGGCTAGAGGGTCCCCATCTCTGCGGAGCATGCGCACGCACAACGAATGAAAGGTCGATACCAGCGGCTCCGATTCGAGGCGTATCCCTTCGAGCAGCGAACTCACTCGCTCGCGCATCTCGCCGGCGGCTTTATTGGTGAACGTCACCGCCAGGATAGACGACGGCGGCACATGCCGCGCCGTAATGATGTACGCGATACGGTGGGTGATGACACGGGTTTTGCCGCTGCCAGCGCCGGCCAGAATGAGCAGCGGTCCCTCCGTTGTGCTCACCGCTTCGCGCTGTTGGGCGTTCAGCCCTTTGAGAAAATCCATGCTACGGGGGAACTTAGCTTTAGCTTCCAGTGTATCATGCAGCCCTTGGTCGAACCTGCTATGGCGCACGCCGCCCACGTCGAGATGCATAAACCTTCAGTGGGCAAGAACCGGCGCCCGTTCTTCCATCGGTCCTTTTCCCTAAGGTGAATTCCCCGGCTGCGCGAAGAAGCCCTTGCGTTATGGCGAATAAAAAGCGAAACTAGCCGTATGGCCCTGGTCGGTATCGCGCGCCTGGCTTCAGCAAGCGAACGGCTCGAAGCCAAGCGGCAAGTGGAGTATTTTGACATGCCCGCGCGGAGCATTCTCAACCGTACCCGTCCGGACGCGCCGTTCGATTGGACCATCAACCCCTATCGCGGCTGCGAGTTCGCCTGCAAATACTGCTATGCGCGCTACACCCACGAATTCATGGAAATGAGCGCGGCCGAATTCGACGATCGCATCTACGCCAAAGCGGCCTCGGCCCAGCTTCTGCGGCAGGAACTGCGGCGCGTGGCGCCCGGCGAAAGGATCGCGATCGGCACCGCCACCGATCCTTACCAGCCGGCCGAACGGCGCTACGGCAGGACTCGCGATATCCTGGCCGTTTTCGCCGCCGAGAACGGCCGCCATCTCGGCATCACCACCAAATCCGGCCTGGTCGCGCGCGACCTGGATCTTCTGGGCGAAATCGCCCGGCGTAACGTGCTGAACGTGTATTTCACCATCACCACGCTGGACGAACCTCTGGCCCGCCAGTTGGAACCGCGCGCTCCCCGTCCCGAGCTCCGCCTGCGCGCCGTGGAAGAATTAAGCCGGGCCGGCATCGTGGTCGGCGTAACGCCCAGTCCCATCATGCCCGGGTTGACCGATTCGCCGCGCAGCCTGGACCGGCTGGCCAAGGCCGCGCGCGACCACGGCGCGCAATCTTTCGGGGAAGGCGTTCTGTTTCTGATGCCCAGCGCGCAAAAGGTGTTCTTCCCTTTTCTGGAGGAACGCTTCCCGGAACTGGCAGCGCGATATCGGCGCCTGTTCGCCCGAGGCGCGTATCTCGGACGCGATTACAAGGACGAACTGCGCGACCGCGTGGCCAAGATCCGCAACCGCTACGGCCTTTCGCCGCGCCCGGTGGAATATCGGCCGGAATTGTGGATTGAGGATCGGCAAGGAGAGCTATTTTCGTAACCCCGTTTCCATCTCGCGCCGTGCCGCGGCTCGAATGATGATTTCCGGCGGCACGATTAGCGCGACGCCTTAGACGGTTTCACTCCGCCGCGAACTCTCTTGCGGATTTCGGCCCACCATTCCGGCGTCACTGCCTCCGGCTCTGATTTCAGCGCTTCCAACAAAACGCCCTCGAAGCCTTCCCTCGCCTTGCGCTTCTGGCCGGCGCGCACCAGCTCCCGCACGTACTCACCCCTTCCGCCCACAAAGCTTCATCACCCGCCTGCGAAGGCTACCCCGTGCGTTCCGCCGCATCGCGCGCGTCGCCAAAAACCTCTTCTCGAATGATTCGTTCGGTGGCGTAATTCAGGTACTCATCGAGCGCCGTGCGCAGCTCCAGATATTCCGGCCAAAGCGTGCGGTCGACAAAGGACCGCGGCACTCGCACCATCACCGTGGTGTGGCGCTGCCGCTTATAGCGGTAAGGCTCCAGGCCGTAGCGGCGGCACAAAGCCGCGAACAAGCGCCTTTGCCAGCGATCCGGCAGCGTGAACTGCATTTCCTGCAGCGGCTCTTGCGGAGCCTTACCGCGCAACGCCGCCCGGATCCGCTCCAGCGCCGCGGCCGCCGCGCTGCGCTCGCCCGGCGTCGTCGCGCCCTCGAACAATGCCGAGATCTTGCGCAGTCTCTCGCGAAGTTGCTCCTCCGTCATCCCCATTGGCCGAATTCTACAATAACAAAGAGCGCGCGGTCTCGACGCCCAGGAAAGCCCCGCCACGGACTCCACCATGCGTTATTCTGGGGATTCCTATGAATCGAAGAGCCGCGGTGTTTGGATCTTCCGGCCAATTGGGAGTCGAATTGGTCCGGGAACTGAAGGCCAGGCAATATGGCGTGATCGGTTGGGATCGCGACGAGGTGGATATTACCGACGCCTCGGCGGTGGAAAGGGCGCTCACCCAATTCGACGCCCAAGTGGTTTTTAATGCCGCCGCTTACAACCAGGTAGATGTGGCCGAGAGAGAACCTCAAGCGGCGTATCTGGTGAACGCCCTGGCGGTGAGGAACCTGGCCCTGGTCTGCCGCCAAATGGATGCGCGCCTGGTTCAATTCTCGACCGACTACGTTTTTGACGGTCATCACCACCATCCTTACGCCGAAGACGATTCGCCGCACCCGCTGAGCGCCTATGCGGTGTCGAAGCTGGCCGGGGAGTTCTATGCGCGCGCCTATCTGGACCACGCCTTGATCCTGCGCACTTCCGGAGTGTTCGGGCCCGGCGGCCTTCAAACCGCCCGGGGAAACTTTGTCGAGCTGATGCTGCGGCTGGCGGAGGCCGGTCAACCGATCCGGGTAGTGGAAGATCATGTCGCATCGCCGACTTACTCCCCCTTGCTGGCGATGCGCGCCATCGAATTGGTGGAACGCGGACACACCGGGATCTTTCACGTCGGCGGCGGCGCGCCGGTTTCCTGGTACCAGTTTGCCCGGACCATCTTCGACGTCGCCAAACGCGAACCGATGCTACTCGCCACCAATGAGCGCGAGTACCGCACCGCCGCGCGGCGGCCGAAGTATTCGGCGCTGTCGAACGGTAAGATGGAGCGGGCCGGGTTGGCGCCCATGCCGACTTTGCGCGAAGCCCTGGAACGCTATTTCGCGGAGCGGACCCGGCGCGTTAGCGGCCTCCCGGTTTGATGGCGTAATAGCCCTTGCGCGCCTGGACCTTCAGGTCTTTGCTCGAAAGCTTGATTTCGAGCTTGCGGTAGGAACCGTCTCTCACCTCGTTGAGGGGCGTGTAGCCGATAGAGTATTGGGTGCGCATCTCCTCCTGGAGTTGGTGGAACACCTCCTCCAGCGGATGGCTTCGGTCGACCTTGTAGACATGCCCGCCGGTGTCGTCGGAAAGCTTGTGCAGGGCGGAATCGCCTCCGCCTCCCATTCCAATGCCTCCGAACCCAAAGCGCGAATAGAAGTACGGGTCGAGATACTCGATGCTATAGATTACGGCGTCGGATTTCTGCGCCGCTTCCACGGCTTGGTTGATGCTCAAGCGGCTGCCCTCGTCCACGCCGTCGGTGATGACCACGATCACCTTGCGGCCCACTTCGGACCGCAGCTTATCGCTGGCCGCGAGGTATACGGCATCGTAGAGGATCGTGCCGCGCGGACCGCCGGCCGTAGGAACGGGGCCGGCGCCGATTCCTCCCACTCCGGAGCTCGGCCGCAACTGGTTGAGCGCTTCGTTGAGCAGCCGGGCGGAGTTGGTATAGTCCTGCAGCAATTCGGCTTCTTCGCCGAACATGATGAGGAACGCCTCGTCTTTCTTGTGCAGCACCTGGGAGAAGAACTGCGAGGCGGCGTTGTGCTCGATGCCGATCAGGTTGACCTGGCTGCCGCTCGTATCCACCAGCATGCCGATCGTCAGCGGCAGGTCGGTCTCACGCGTGAAGTATTTGATTGTCTGGGGTTTCCCGTCCTCGAGGATGGTGAAACTATCCTTTTCGAGGTTCGGCACCAGGGTGCCGTGCTTATCCCGCACCGACGCCAGCACGTTCACCACGTTGACGTCTACGTTGATCGACGGCAGGTCTTCGTCGGGCTGCTTCTGTTGCTGCGCCGCGAGCGCCGCCAAGGCGCCCGTCAGGGTGAGAAGTATCGCTGTTCGCATGCCGGTAGAATAGAAAGGACGTAGCCTGGGGCGAACGTGTTTCAGAACACGGCGTTTCTCCATGAAGCGTTTCTGAATAATGAAGCAGGCCATTTACCACCTCCGCAAGTCCGATCCGATTCTAGCGGCAATTATAGACCGGGTCGGTGACTATGGTATCGAATTCCGCGATCCGGATTTCAGCACTCTGGTGAAATCGATTGTCTACCAGCAACTCAGCGGGAGGGTAGCCAGCGTCATCTTCGGGCGGCTGGTGACGGCCGCGGGCGACCCGTTGACTCCCCATAACGTCCTGAAATTGCGTCCCGCGCGCATGCGCTCGCTCGGCCTCTCCACGCAGAAGACGAAATATATCCGTGACTTAGCTCGGCACACGCGGGATGGCCGGGTGGTTTTTGCGGAACTGCCGCAGCTTTCCGATCAAGAAATCATCGACCGGCTCACCAGGGTGAAAGGGGTCGGCACGTGGACGGTTCACATGTTCCTGATCTTCGCCCTGCGCCGCCTGGATATCCTGCCGACGGGCGATCTCGGGATCCGCAACGCAATTCGCAAAGCGTATGGATTGAAAGAGTTGCCCCTCGCCGCCGAAATGGAAGAACTGGCCGCCCGCTGGCGCCCGTATTGCACCGTGGCGAGCTGGTATCTCTGGCGCAGCTTGGAACCCAACGCAAATCTCTGAGGAGCCGGTAATGCTCTCCATTCTGAAAGGGGCGGCAGACACGGTGCGCCGCACGGTCCCTTGGTGTCCCGCGTAGGCCGCTGATAATAAAGCTAGAGTCCGATTCGGCTTGTGCATTTTTGTGCGGATTTGCGATTGGCCGCCGTGGGAAGGTCGGCTCGAAAGGCGACGCTTCACCGGCTAAAGCCGGTGCCATCTGGCCTGGAGGCCCGCGCCGCGGTTCTGTGCATTTTGGCGAGTGACGAGATGGAAATGGGGGCTATCAGGCGGCGGTGCCGGAGGGGCCGTTGCGGCGGGGCTGCTGCGGGTGTGCATTTTTGTGCAAATTTTCCGGTTTTTGCGCGGCGGGTTGGGAGCTCTGTTTCTGTTGCCGTTCCATTTCTTCTTGCTCTTCCTCTTCCCGCTCCATTTCTGCCTTTTCCCGTTTTTGTTGGGCGAGGATTCCATTTTTGCCGAGGACCACGTTCCAGGGCAGCTCCTCGACGCCGCAGGGCTCTTCCGGTTTATAGGGAGGGGGAGCGATGGCGGTTTGGATGATGAAGGTGGCGGCTTTGAGGCGAACAGAAGGGGAAGCTTCGGGGTCGTCGAGGATGTCGCTGGGGGTTTTGAAAGCGCGATCAGCGAGGGCCAAGGCTTTTGCGCGGAAGCGGATGGCGTGGCTGTAACAAGCGTCCATCAGAGCCTTTTAGACTGCCGACGCCGGGAAACGCCGGCTGGAGAGCCGATGCGGCAGGATTGGAGGCCTGCACGATTTTATGCACTTTTGCAGCGCGTCTGGCGGTTTCTCGACGCCTGTCTTCCGGTAAGCCCACATAATCATCCACTATGCCGGTTTCCGGGTTATAGCCTTCTCAGGCCACTGACGTCGGGCCCGCTTGGTATGAAGCGCAGAGTCCGCCCCCCGAGGCCTCGGGGATGCTGGCGGCGCTTGAACGGATTGTGGCATCGGGCTAGTTCGCGTTGTCTGCTCTGCGGCGTGCGTCGTCCTTCGCCAACCTCTCACAGATGGCTGCTGCGTTGAACTCAATTCCTATAGACCGAAAGGCTGCCGCGGCTTGCCTGTACAACTCGATCGCTTGTTGTGCCTCGTGCTTTTCTTCTGCTATACCGGCAAGCCGTAAGAGGGAGGCTCCGGCGCCCGCGTCTACTCCGATCTTCTCGAAGTGCGCCTTCGCTTCCGTGTATAAAGCGGTTGCGCGGTCGAGATCACCCTCCCGTGCCGCCATTGCACCGTACAACAGAAGAGACCCCGCAATGCCGTAGTGGGAATCGGTTGTTCGGTATATCATAAGGGCCTTGGTCGCCAATTTCAGAGAGGCTGAAATGTTGTCCACTGCCATTTCGACTTCCGCGAGTCCGATGATACAGTCGGCTTCGCAATTTTTATCTTTCTGGCTTCGGTACAGTCCTCTCGCTTTCTGGTACAGCTTACGAGCCACGCTGTATCTTCTCGCCCCTCTGTAGAGGTGGCCCATGCGTTTATAGGCATCTGCCACACTATACCAGTCATCGACCTTCTCAAGTAGGGGCAATGACAGTTTGTACGCGGCCAAGGCCTGTGTGATCTGCTGCCTAGCCAGAAGAACATCTCCCAGGCCCCGAAAACACTGCCCTTCTAATCTTGCATCGCCATGTTTCGCGGCAAGCCCAATCGCCAATTCGAGGGGAGCGAGCGGTCCGACACCAACAACCCGCAGGAATTCGGCCCATGCTCGCGCAGCCTCACAAACAAAGGTATAGTCAAACAGCTCGGCGCTAATCTTGAAGATCTCATTTACATTGGGGACCTCAGCTGCTAAGCGCCGATACTTACCCCTAGCATCCAAGCTGCCAAAAGGGCCGGAATTCTCAACGATGAGTTTGAGCATGTAGGCCGCCAAGGCTGCCCTGGCTGCATTGGTTATCCTCAACGACCGCGACGCAAACTCCCGCACAGGAGCCAGAACCCGTATTCTGCTAATGTCATCAGCTGCCAGTCCGAGTTTCCGAAGCACGGTCGCACCGTCAAACGAGACGATCTCACCTAAGCCATCAAGGTCGGACCGCGCGATTCCAACAGGCATGAGCGACAGCACCGCAAGAGCCAGCATCGCATCTTGGGTCATCCTTGGGCTGCCGATCGAAAGCCAGCAGGAGATCTCAAAGCTCGTGGCTCTATCGTTGCCGGGGCGGCGGACCAGCATCAAACTCGCCTCGGCTTCCCAACGGCTCTTGATCTCACTTAGATCAGGCTCGCCTTGTGCCTGGTGCGCCAAGAGGGCAATCGCATGCGGCAAGAATTCGAGCTTCGACAGCAGTTCATCTAGTCGAGGATCCACTGCGAATTCCCGTCCAGCAACTTTGAGGAAACATTCTCGAGCGGCTTCCGGCGAGAACGGCTCAATCTGCAATACCGTCTTCCAAGGTAGTTCGGCGGGGCGCTCTCGCCCGCGAACCGCGACTACTAGGGCGACGCCGCCAACAGAAGCCAGACGCCCAAGCAGAAGCTCGGCAGCAGTTTGGTCGGCCTCCCACGCAGTTTCGAAATTGTCGAGCACGAGCACAAGGGGACCAGCCGCCAAAACCTGCTCCAGAGCTAACGGCGCGGAGGTGACATCAACGCCTACGGCGCTGTAGATAGCTGCCAGCACTGCTTCAGTTGATGTACAACCGTCGCAGTTAACAAAGTGGCGCTGATTACCGAACCTTCTCACCACGTCGGCATGGTGGAGCGCCTTGGAGATCACCGTACTCTTGCCAACGCCTAGCGGTCCTAGCACGGCGATCGGTCCAACGCCATCGGATACGAGCCCTTGTACGAGCTCATTAAGTTCCTTGGACCGGCCCACACAAAGCGGATCGGGCGGGACCGAGCTTACTGCCGAGGGAGTTGAGAAGGGAGCTTTAGTTTTTTTTTTGAAGGCAGGCTTTCGATAAGGGACCGAGTGAAGGCAGCAGCAGCGGCAGCGGCATAGCGCAGCCATAGTTTTCGATCTGCGGTACCACCGGCAAGAGGTGCACCGGGTTCATCGGAGATCCCTCGGATTACGATCAGACTGATTTGTCGTTCACTCTGTGCCAAGCGAACACTGGCTCCTGCACCAACCGCTTCCGTTTCTACCGCATGAATCTCATCGAAGCTCGCGGCAACCGAGGCATAGAATTCGTGGTCAGGGTCATCGACCACCTTGTTGCTAGAAGCCAGATAGCAATCTGTATGGGCCTTAGATGTTTGAACGCTTGCCGAGTCGGGCCGAGGCCGAGAGATATGCTCCCGCCAGTCGGTAGTTTCAGATCGAGCTATGAGATTCGCGAATTCCAGCAACCCGCGATCGCAATTGTAGTCGTTCTCAGGCCGCCGGATGAACCTCCCGTCCGACAGCTTTCCGTAGTCAAAACTGTGGACTGAATGGGCCACTACAACGTCACCCCGATTAACCTTCAGAGCGGGAAAACCACCAGCTACGCCTACTAGAATGACAGTCGAAGGTTTGGCGCGCTCCAGAGTTAGCGTTAATGCTGATGACATTTCTTCTTGGCCTTTGCCGGCGACCGCGCACAACACCGAGTGCACGCCGATAATTCCGCGTTTTGCCGGCGACCAAGTCGATACATCGACACCTTCGTCGAGGTGTTTAATCATTTCCTCCCATTCCTCTACCAAAGGGGTCATGATAGCGATATCGACCGTTCCAGAACTCAAGCGCTGTCCTCACCAACAAATCAATGATATCCCACCGAACATGCCGTTGGAGCGATAACCGCAACCTGGACATACAGGTCCGTTCTTCTCGACGCGACGCGTAAAGCTGATCGCCGGTTCTTAAGTGGCGGCATCAGACGGCTACCGGTCGCAAACGCGCCAGCGCCCGTTGACTCACCTGCTCGCGTGGTGCGCGGCTGTGAATCCGGGCGACGAGAGCATCGCGGTCGGATGACGCGCCGCTCGGAAACAACTCCAGTGGAGAACGGCATTGTAGTTCCGAAGTGGCGTGAGGTCGACCTCCTGTGGCATGCATTTTCCGATAAGGGCTGTGAAACGGGCATATCGAACACAACCAGTTCCGAAAGCCGTCCGGGTGCGGTGTGGACGGTATTATTGTGTTAAATTGCACCATAGCGGCGCCCGATTGACTGGCGGCCTGAACCTTTTTGTGAAGCGATTTCCTTTCTTAGACTGGATGCGCGGCGTGGCTGTGCTCGTCATGATCCAGTGCCATACCTTCAATTCCCTAACCCGCTTGGATTTGCGGGACGGGGGTCCCTACGTGCTTTCCCAGTTCGTGGGCGGGATGGCCGCGCCCCTGTTTCTGTTCATGGCGGGCATGACCAGCGCCTTCCAGATGGATGGATGGGAACGCCGCGGACTGAACCCGCTGCGAAGGTGGCGATTGGCACTCGGCCGCGCCGGCTACATTCTCGCCATCGCCTTTGCCTTCCGCATCAGCAACTGGATGGGGAGCTTATCCGGCGGAAACTGGCACGAAGTCTTCAAGGTAGACATTCTGAATTGCATGGGCGTGGCCATGGCATTGTTCGCCCCCGTGGCCGGCGTAAGCCGCGCCAACCGCGCCCGCGTGGCCGCTTCGGTGGCGCTGGCGGTGGCGTTGGCCTCGCCCATTCTGGCCAACCTCAACTGGGACGCGGCCCCTACTCTGCTGCGCGAATACTTAGTGCCCATACCCGGCCGCGGGCACTTTCCTTTGTTCCCCTGCGCCGCGTATCTGGGCTTCGGGCTGGCGCTTGGCGCGATCGTAAAACAGAGTATCGAGCAGCATTTCGAGCGGCTCATGCAATGGTCGGTACTGGCCGGCTTCGGCCTGGTTTTCGCCGGCCAGTATTTTGCCAACCTGCCCTATTCCGTCTACCCGAAGTCCAACTTTTGGAGCGATAGCCCGGCCCTGGTCCTGATTCGCTTCGGCATCATGCTGGTGCTGATGGCGGCATCCTATTTATGGACGGAATACTGGGCGCGCACCCGTTGGAGCTGGGTGATCGTATTGGGCAAGAATTCGCTGATGGTTTACTGGGTGCACGTGGTTTTGGTTTACGGCGCGCTGGCCAAACCCTTCAAGCGGACCATGAGTATTCCGCAAACTACGCTGGCTACCGCCTTTGTGATAGCGCTCATGCTGGCGCTTTCGCTCGCATGGCTGCGCTGGAAGGGCGGCCGAAGCAGGCTACAACTGGCGGTCGAGAAAACACCGGCGCCTGCCAGCGCGGCCGCGGCCTTGCCCGAATCGGGTTAAGAGCCGCGCCCTGGCACTGAGAACAAACAGCAGCGTGGGCAACCGACTCCGGCAACCGCTCCTTGACAGTCGCGGCTCTGACTCGCGGCTCTTTCGCGAACTCGAACATTTTGGCATCAGGATCGAATGTTCGGGTCAGAGCCGCGACTGTCAAGGAGCGGTTGCCGAACACGTGACTGTAATTTAGAAAATAGGTGTACTACGTGGCATAGGGCTGACAGCCACGCCGTGATTACTGTCAATCGGAGCAGTCTTTGCCCGCCAGGCCCAGCGCGCGGAGAATCGCGTCGGGATCGTGGACCGCGCCGCCCCAGGTGCCGCCGCTTACCTGCTGCAAGCCGGCCCAGAGGCGGGTGGCCGCGGGCAGCTCCGGATCGGGCGCCAGATCTTCGCGCGGCGCGCGTTCGGCCAGTATTCTGGCGCCTTCCTCCGCTCCGAACTTCACTCCGCCGGCGCCGACCAGGTTCAACGTGCCTTCGAGCTTCACCCGGTCGATGACGATTTCGATCAGGTCGCCTTCGCGCAGCTTGCCGATCGGGCCTCCCGCCAGCGCTTCCGGCGTCACATGGCCGATGCAGGCGCCGGTGGAAACGCCGCTGAATCGCGCATCGGTAATCACCGACACGTGTTTGCCGAAATCGAGATAGCGCAGCGCCACGGTGATTTCGAAAATCTCTTCCATGCCCGAGCCCAGCGGTCCGCGGCACATCAGCACCAGCACGTCGCCCGGCTGAATCCGTTCCGGCCCCTGACCCTTGATGGCCGCCATGGCAGCGTGTTCGCTGCAGAAGATGCGCGCCGGCCCGGTCTTACGGTACACGCCGTCCGCGTCGACCACGCTGGGATCGATGGCCGTGCTCTTGATGACCGATCCGCCGGGCGCCAAGTTCCCCACCGGGAACGTCACGGTCGAGGTCAAGCCACGCTGGCGCGCCCGGTCCGGGTTCATGATGACATCGCCGGGGTCCACGCCGTCGCGCTCGCGCAGCACCTGGCGCAGGGCCGCCCGGCGCTCGCTCTGCTCCCACCAATCGAGCAACGAGTCGAGTGTTTCGCCTGTCACCGTGCGCACGCCGGTCTCGAGCAAACCGGCCCTGCGCAGGTGCAGCATGACTTCCGGAACGCCGCCCGCAAGGAACACCTGAATCGTCGGGTGCATGCTCGGGCCGTTGGGCAGCACGTCCACCAAACGCGGCGTTTGCCGGTTCACGCGCGTCCAGTCCTCGACGCCGGGGCGCTTCAAGCCGGCCGAAAACGCGATCGCGGGAAGGTGCAGAATCAGGTTGGTGGACCCGCCGAACGCTGCGTGCACCGCCAGTGCGTTATGGATCGCCCGATCGCTCAGTACGTCGCCCATCGTCATGCCGCCGGCTTCCATGGCGAGCACCGCGCGGGCCGAACGCCTGGCCATGTCGATCCAGATGGGATGCCCGGAGGGCGCCAACGCCGCGTGCGGCAGCGTCATGCCCAGGGCCTCGCCGATGACTTGCGAGGTCGCCGCCGTTCCCAAGAATTGGCATCCTCCGCCCGGCGTGGCGCAGGCGCGGCACAAATCGCGCGCGGCGGATTCGAGGGTCTTCTGCCCACGCGCAAAACGCGCGCCGGACGATTGCACTTTGCCGGCGTCCTCGCCCTCTTCGGCCAGCAGGGTTACCCCTCCCGGCACCAGCACGCTCGCCAGAGCGCGCGCCCCGGCCAGCGCCATCATCATCGCCGGCAGCCCTTTATCGCAGGTGGCTACGCCGATCACGCCGCGCCGGGTGGGCAGCGAGCGGATCAGCCGGCCGAAAACCTGGGCCGCATCGTTGCGGTATGCCAGCGAATCGAACATGCCGGGCGTGCCCTGAGTGCGCCCGTCGCAGGGGTCCGTGCAGGCTCCGGCGAAGGGAATCGCGCCGCGCGCCTTCAATTCCTTGGCCGCCGCTTCCACCAGCAGGCCCACTTCCCAGTGACCGGTGTGATAGCCCAGCGCGATCGGCGTACCATCCGGCGCGCGCAGCCCGCCATGCGTGCTCAGAATTAGAAACTCCTTGGCGCCGAGCGCTGCCGGGTCCCATCCCATCCCGGCATCCTGCGCCCAGCCGAACAGGTCTCCTGACGGACGGCTGGCCAGCACTTCAGCGGTCAAGGGCAGCGATCCGGCCGGCCCCGGGCTCTTTGAGCGAACGTCGTAAAGGGACCGGTCCCCGGAGTCCAGCAAATCGGCGATTGGCATAACAAGCCTGATGCTAACAGGTGGCGCGGGCCTTTACCGCGGCGTAATTAGCGAGGCTCGCATGATAGAGTGACGGCAAGCGGTGTGGGGCAGGCGCCACGCTGCCGCCGACTGTTAATCGGCGTTTCGCGGGCTGCTGAGAAACTGCCGAAAGCGGGTTATCAACCCGCTGCAGGTTACCAACCTGCCCCATAATCTCCGGCCATCCGTAACGGGTCGCGCGGGACACTCTCGACGTGGGCGAAGAACCGGCCAGGGGGCCGGCTGCGGACGAGGGCGTCCGCCCTACAAGTGCCGCTCCCGCGCCTGGCGCGCGAGGTATTTCACCCACGCCACTTCCCGGCCGGTGGCGTCGAGCTGCTCTGTCCAGACCCGCCGAACTTCTCGGGCTCGCACCGCTATCTCACGGTCCAGGAACCGCTCCAGCTTGTCGCGCAGCGGGGATGGCGGCATTGCCCGCGCCAGCAGGTTGCGCGACGCCACGCAATCGTTGAGTTGGCCGAGCGCCTGCTGCAGATCGTGCAGGTCCGTCATGTAGCGGTCGAGAGCCGGGCCGTAACACGGGCGAAACAGCTCCAGCGTGTAGCGCAGGCGCTTGGTGGCAAGGCGCAGCTCATGCAGTTGGGCGAGCGCGGGACGGCTAGCCAGGAATTCACGCCCAGCGCGAAAATATGCCGATACCAGGTCCGGCAGCCGGTGGCGGGCATTGGCGGCCGCGCCCAGCAGCGCGTTCCAATCTGGCGAAGGCAGTTTCTCGAGCAATCGAATCTCCAGCGACTAGATGTCCAGCTTTCGCCGCCAGGCCGCGGACGGATCGCGCCGGCTCCAGCGCGCGATTTCTTCCGCCATCTCGCGCTCGGCCGCTTGGCGCTCGGTGGAGAGTTGGCGATGAATCGCGGCCCGCGGCGATACACCGGCTGCGGCGGTGAGCTCGAGCGCGATATCGCGATCGCGCACCGCTCCGGCGCGTTCCAGCAGCCCGTGCAGCTTGGCGCGGATCTTCTTCCAGGAACGGTCCGGGTAAAAAGCGGCGAACACGCGCAGGCACCGGCTCAGCCGCCGGATGGATACGCGCAAGTCGTGTATGGCGTCGGCATCGGGATTCCGGGCCGCGCGCTTCAGCTCGGCGGCGAAGCGTTCGAGCAAGTGCCCCGTTTCCGCCCGCACGTAATCCCGCATTGTCCTATTATGTATGCTTGCGCCGTGGAGATTGCCAACTCGGCGGCGGGGAGCCGGACCTGGGGTCCGCCCTACGAGCTACGCGTGGCGCCGGGGTGGGTATTCTACGCCGCAAAAAGAAAAAGGTTCCAAGTGATCCGATCCTCGACCTGGCTTACCACCGGCATGCGCGGCATTAAGCGTTGCAACGAAGAGCGCCGGGCGATTCGCCGCTTAGCTCCACATAGGGCGTTTTCTCCACCCCACGCTTCGCCGCCTTACGGCTCGCCGCAGCCTTTTCCTTCTCTCTCCGCCGGGTCCCTTCGCTCGTAACGGCCTTT
>Ga0187848_10000119_pt1 | contig 70607 bp, 68 predicted proteins | sample June2016WEW_4_40_FD_132424 | JGI IMG/M metagenome (GOLD analysis project Ga0187848, IMG submission 132424) | Peatland microbial communities from SPRUCE experiment site at the Marcell Experimental Forest, Minnesota, USA - June2016WEW_4_40 | ecosystem: Environmental > Terrestrial > Soil >... | reverse complement strand
GCACGCGCTCGGAGCGCAGTTGGCTGACTTTGGGGCCGCCATTGATCACGGCGGAAACGGTGGCCACCGAAACTCCGGCGAGCCGGGCCACATCGCGCATGGTCACTTTGGTCATAGCGGGTTCGGTTGCGCACGGTCGGGCGCGCGAGCCGTCTGGGTTGATTTTAGCGCAAGGCGTACACGCTTCGTTGATCTAATCGTTTTGAGACAGCGGGCCATTGCCCCAGGCGATGCGTGACTAGGGGGTCGCGCTGCACCGGCACCGGTGGGGTCCGCTCCCTCGCGGTCGCGGCTCGGATAGTACATTTCGTCACTTATGAATCACGTGGGCGATGCGGTTGGCGCCGATGAGTAACTCGATTGGCGGACTCCGCGCGCGCGGCGGCGCCATCCCCAGAGGGTAAGATCGCGCGCGGCGGCATCGCGGTTTGGAAAAACGAAGCTTGCGCCGTAGCCGACCGTAAGCAGGACGATATGGCCGATGACTCCGATCATGTAGCTATGCATCGGAAAATTAAAACGGCCAAGGTTCCATACCGCGCCGCCATCGAGCGTGAGGGTAGCCCAAACGGTGACCAGAAGGCAGGCAGCGATGCCGATATACGCCGAAATGGCGCTGGCGCGCTCGGAGAGAAATGCCAGCAGGAAAAGGCCTACCAGGCCGGCCGAGACAATCGCCGCGATGTTATACCAGAGCGACAGGGCTGGGCCCTTTGAGTGAACAAGCACGCTGGCGATGGCCACGCACAAGGCGCCGGCCGCGGCCACAATGATCTTGGCGACGAGAAGACGGCTCCGCTCCGACGAATCCCGCCGCATCACGCGGTAGTAATCTTCCACCCCGATCGCCGCCAGGCTATTGAAGTCCGACGAAAGGTTCGCCATCCCAGCGCCAAACAAGGCGGCCAGAAATAATCCCGCGAGCCCATGCGGTATCTGGGTCGTGATGAAGTAAGGAAACGCCTGGTCGGCCTTAGTCACATAAGCAGGCAGCCGCGCGCCGCCGGTTCGGTAAAATGCCCAACAGAGAGTCCCAATCAGCATGAATAGCGTCCAGACCGGGATGCACAGCAGCGATCCCATTACGGCGCCACGAACGGCAGCCCGATCCGTAGGCGCCACCAGATATCGCTGGACGACGGTCTGATCGGCGGTGTATCTCTGCAGGTAAAAAAAGAAGCCGTAGAGAGCGAGGGTCAGGATGGTAGGTTTGGCGAGGTCCGGGGCCGTGCTGCCGAGACTGATCTTATGGCTTTGCCACGCCGTGTGCCAGATCGCAGCCGGACCGCCGGGCGGCAGGAATAGCAGATAGCCGAGACAAACGGCAATTCCCAGCCATAAGACGAAACCCTGGATCACATCCGCCCAAATCACCGCTTCAATGCCGCCGATGAGGGTGTAGCCGACGGTGATGACACCCACGAATACGATGACTCGCTCGGTATCCCAACCCGTCATGCTGGTCACGGTCAGCGCCAGCAGATAGAAGACGACGCCCATTTTGGAAAAATGACCCAGCGCGAATCCGATGGAGCCATACACGCGCGCGGGGTAGCCGAAGCGCCTTCCGAAGTATTCGTAGGCGCTCATGCCGACCACGTGCCGGTAAAAGGGAATGATCACCAGCGCGACCAGCATCACTACCACCGAGACGGTCAGGCCCGGCACCAGGTTCGACCAATCGCCGGCGAACGCGGAACCCGGGTAAGCGACGAAGGTGACGCTGCTGATCAGGGTTGCCAGCAGCGAGAGACCCATGGCCCAACCGGGAATCGACCGCTTGGCTACGAAGTAACGCTCGGTGGAAGTCTGGCGCCGCGAGAAGCGCACGCCCACGCCTATCAATGTCGCCATGTAGGCGACGAGCACAAGCACATCCAGCCAGCGAAGCGTTCCCATGGCTTATCGGGGAATGACGGCGCCGCGGGCGGCTCTTCTGGCGGCGGCCATGCGAGCGGCCATGCGCATGGCCTGCTTCATGCTGCGCGGATCGGCGCGGTTGGCGCCGGCGATGTCGAACGCCGTGCCATGATCGACGGAGGTGCGAATGATCGGAATACCCAGGGAGATATTGACGGTGCCCTCAAAATCGATGAGCTTCATGGGAATGTGACCCTGGTCATGATACATGGCGACCACCAGATCGTAGGCGCCGCGGGCGGCCTGCAAGAAAACCGTATCGCCAGCGTGAGGGCCGCTGCAGTCGATGCCTTTGGCGCGCGCGGCCTGAATGGCCGGCCGGATCACGTGCTCGTCCTCGAAGCCGAAGAGGCCGTGCTCGCCGGCGTGCGGATTCAGCCCGCACACAGCGATCCGCGGCTGGGCGAAGCCTAGCAGCTTCATGGCTTCATCGCCCAGTTCGATGGTGCGGACAATACGTTCGCCGGTCAGATCGCAAGCCTGGCGCAGAGGGACGTGGGTAGTGACGTGGACGGTGGAAAGGCGTTCGCTGGCGAGCAGCATGCGCGATTCGGAAGCGCCGCACAATTGGGCAATGTACTCCGTGTGGCCGGAAAACGCCATTCCGGAAAGAGTGACCGCTTCCTTATTCAAAGGCGCCGTAGCCATGGCATCGGCCTTCCCGTTCAGGCAAAGCTCGGTGGCGGCGCGAACGTAAGCGACGGCTGCCTGGCCGCAGCGCGCATCGAGGCGGCCGAAGCGAAAATCCTTCAGATCGCCCAGCGTATTCACGTCGATGAGTTCCGCGGCCTCGAGTTTCAAGCCGGCAATCCGTTCGGCCATTTCCAGAACGCGGCCGTCGCCCACCACCAGCCACCGAGCCAGGGGAGCGAGCTCGCGATCGGCGAGCGCTTTGACCACGATCTCAGGGCCAACGCCCGCTGGGTCGCCCATGGTGATGGCAATGACGGGCAAGCTTTCCGCGGCTTGAGGCAGGACGGTTGAATCCGCGATGGGGGTATGCTTTTGCATTCGATGTTTACGGCCGGCTGCCCAGCCGCTCAGCGCACCAGAGCCGCTGCGATTGCCTTGGCGGTCCCGACCACGGCTTCGGCGATGACCGGCGCCAGGTCCTGATTCATTCGAACCACCGGCATAGACAAGCTTACCGCGGAGATCACCGGCCTGCCGGAGATCACGACGGGGGCGCCGATGCAGAAGCCGCCTTCGATGGATTCGTCCTGATCGATGGCGTAGCCGCGTTTGCGAATCATCTCGAACTCTTGAAATAGAGCGGCGCGGTCGGCGATGGTCCGCGGCGTCCTGCGGATGAGCCCGTAGCCTTCCACGATGCGGTTGATTTGCTCGTGGCTTTGAAACGCGGCGATGGCTTTCCCCATGGAGCTGCAATGCGGCGGCAGCACCATCCCATGCGCGGCATGGATCCCTACGAGCTCTACTTCACGCTGCACGCCCTGCTCACCGCCGGCGACCAATGGCAAAGCGCTCCGGCGCGGCGCGCGGCCATGCGCCTGGGCGATTTCTTTTTGGGCAAGGTGAAGCCGGGCGCAGCCGAATTCTGGCTCCTGCCCAAGCCCATCACCATTGCCGGCTACGAGGCGCACTACGGGCTGGACACACGCTGCTACTCGATCCGATGATGCGACTCTACCAGGCCACCGGCGAAAAGCGGTACCTCGACTGGTGCCGCTGGGTGTTGGGCAGCATCGACCGCTGGACCGTAGTGGGCACACTCACCAACCTGGGCAAAGTTGCCGCGCCCTTCGCCCTTTGGCTCAAGCCTGGGTAAGAGCCGGCGCCAAAGGTGACCGCAGGCCAAAGGCCTACTCGACAGGGGCCGCAACCCTAGAGCCGCGCTTTCAACACGCGGACTCCATCCGCGCTGGCCGCGTGTACTTCCGAGGTCATGCCGATGAAAAGGCCGTGTTCCACCACGCCCACGACATGATCCAGCTCGCTGGCCAAAGCGGCGGCGGACGGGATCGACTGAAAGCGGCAGTCCAGAATGTAGTGGCCGCCATCGGTTACGAAGATTTCGCCGTTGACATTGCGGCGCAACACCGGCGTGGCACCGAGGCGCGACAGACGGCCGGCGGTGGTCTCCCAGCCGAACGGCACCACTTCCACGGGAATAGGATCGTGGTCGCCCAGGTGCGTTACCAGCTTGCTGGAATCGATCACGATCACCATGGCCTTGGTTGCCGTTGCCACCAGTTTTTCCCGCAGCAGCGCGCCGCCCAGCCCTTTGATCAGGTTGAGACTGTCCTGTTCCACTTCGTCGGCGCCATCGATGGTGATGTCGATGCCGGACACCTCCGCCAAGGTGGTGAGCGGAATTCCCAAGGCTTTCGCCCGCGCGGCGGTAGCTTCCGAGGTGGGAATGCCGGTGATGCGCAGCCCCTGGCGGACGCGCCTTCCGATCGCATTCACGGCGAGCGCGGCGGTGGAACCCGATCCGAGCCCTACCACCATTCCGTCCATCACCCGCGCGGCCGCCGATTCGGCCGCCGCGGCTTTCAGTTGGTCCTGATTCTGGCTCATTCCGGGTGTCTTCCGATTACTTGAGATAGGCGCGCAAGGCGCTGACCAGATCGTTGGCCGCGCGGGTTTGCTCCGAGGTGGCGCTGCCGTCCGGGGACAAAACGTGGAATCGAATGTGACCTTCGATCACTTCCGCCATTAACGCGTCCATGGCGCCGCGGCAGGCCGAAATGTTATGCAGGATATCCGAGCATTCGGCTTCTTCGTCAAGCCCTCTTTCGATCGCGGCCACCTGGCCCATGATACGCCGGACGCGATTCAACAGCCTCTTCTTTTCCTCAGCGGTATGTGCCATAGAGAAAATTTCGCGGCAAGAAAACGATTGCCTAAGACTTTACAAGTTTACCCCCAGCGGTGTAGCGGAAGCTCGCGGGCCGCGACAACGCCCATGATCTTGCCGCCCCCGATTCCCATTCGCTACAGTAGGGCCATGTTCCGACTTCCGCGGATTGGCCTTCCGGCGGCGCTGCTTTTTGCGTGCTTATGGATTCCGTCCGCCAGTGCGGCCAGCAAGATTGCGCGCGATTGGCAACAGCATCCCGCGGTCGTCACTATCGACGATGCACGCCAAATTTGGGCCGTCGGCGATATCCACGGCGACTATGAACGTCTGGTGAAATTGCTCCGGATGGCCGGTCTGATCGCCGGCAAACCAGGCGCGGCCATCACCTGGGGTGGCGGTGACGCCGTCCTGGCGATCACTGGGGACATGATCGACAAGGGACCCAGCTCGCTCGATGTGCTGCGCCTGGTGCGCACTCTTGGGCCGGCCGCCGCTGCCGCCGGCGGCCGCGTCATCGCCCTCATGGGTAATCATGAAGCTGAGTTCCTGGCCCAGCCGGGCGCCGTCAAGTCCGCGGAGTTCAGCAAGGAGCTGCGCGCGGCCGGAGTGAATCCGGCGGATACCGCAGCATGCGGGGGTGAGATCGGCCGATTTCTGTGCGATCTGCCCATGGCTGCCAGGGTTGGGGAGTGGTTTTTCTGCCATGCCGGTAATACCGGTGGCCGCACGATTGGCCAGCTCTCGAGCGCCATTATTGCGGGCGTCGATCGCGACGGTTTCGCCAGCCCTCAATTGATCGGAGCCGATTCGCTGTTGGAAGCACGCCTGACGCTCAAAGGCGCCGCCACCAAGCCGTGGGTCGATGCCGACACTCCCCGCCGTTCCGCATTCGAGCTTCTTGCCGCCAATCTCTCCGCTCTCGGCGCCGAGCACCTGGTGGAGGGTCACCAACCCGCCGACATCAGCCTTGCCGACGGCACGGAACGGAACGCGGGCGAAATGTTCCAAGTCTACGGCCGCCTGTTTCTCATCGATGTGGGGATGAGCCGCGGTGTCGGCGATAGCCATGGCGCGGCCTTGCATATTATCCGCAGCGGAGGCGAAGTCTTGGCGTCGGCGGTTTGCTCCAACGGAAAGACCACGCCACTCTGGGACAGCGCCAGCCGCCCCGAAATCGGGCGTGCGGCCCCTTGCGGCGAATAGGGTGGCTTTCCGGCGGCCAAACGACAAGTCAGCCCATCGGACATACTCTTCGCCCGAGCGCAATTTGCCATCGTCAGGGCGCTGTCTCGCAGACGCGGATTTCAAAAGGGGTATGCTACGATGAGTTGGCGTTCGTCTGGGCGGAATCGATCGAAGGCGCCTAATGCCATTGCCGCGTCGCACATTTCTCGGCGGTATGGGCTTGCTGGGGGCAGCCCTTCGCACATCGCTGTCGGGCCGCGCTGGGGCTGTGGAGATTGGCGTTTGCGCGGATGCGGCGCATTTCTCGGACGCCGTTCGCTATGGCTTTGACTACTTCGAGCCTGACGCCTCTGAAATTGCCGCGATGGATGAGAGCCGGTTCGCGGAGTTTCGGGCGCAGGTGCTCGCATCGCCGATTCGCTCGAAGAGTTTCCGCATTCTGTTCCGCAAAACGCGCGTGGTGGGCCCGGATGTGAACGAACGCGAGGTAGAGGCCTATGTGGACCGGACACTGGGCCGCTGCCAACAACTGGGCGGAGAGATCATGGTCTACGGCAGCGGCGGATCGCGCAACGTCCCGGAAGGCTTCTCACGCGACCGCGCCTGGGATCAGATCCGGAGTTTTCTGCGCATGGCCGGCGACCTGGCGGCGCGCCACGAGATGGTGATCGGGATTGAGGCGCTCAAGCGGCCCGACAGCAACATCATCAACAAGTCCGCCGACTCGCTTCGGTTGGTGCATGAGTTAAACCATCCGCATGTGAAGATGATCGTGGACTTTTATCATATGTTCCTTGAGAACGAAGATCCACAAATCATTTGGGAGGCGCGCCAGGAAATCGTTCATCTTCATTTCGCTAACCCGGCCGGACGGAGATGGCCGCGGAGTGCGTCTGAAAGCCCGGGATATGAACCTTTCTTCGACGTCGTGAAGAAAATTCGCTTCCACCGAGGTCTCTCCATTGAGGGGAATGGAACCTTTGAGGCGGATGCCGACGCGAGCATGCGATTCTTTAGGGAAATGTTAGCCTAACAGCCAGGGAGGTACTTATGACTTTTTCGCGAAGGGACTTAGCGTGCTTACTCCCGGCTTTGCCGGGAGCAGTTGCCGCGGCGCAGGAGAAAGACACCAAGAGCGGTAAGAAGGGCGACGGCGCGATTCCAGTACTGGCATCCAAAACCTATCGGTTGGATGACCTGCCGGTGCGCAGCAGCGCCAATGGAGCTTCAAGAAACCGCCCGGTGTTCAACGGTGTGACCACGCGGGGTCAGCACATCGTCATGCACATCTCGGAACTCGCGCCGGGTCAAGCACCGCATCCTCCCGCCCGCCAGCCCCACGAAGAAGTCATTGTGATTCGAAAGGGCACACTCGAAGTGACACTAAACGGGCAAGTCACGACCTTAGGGCCGGGTGCCGTGATTTTCTCCGCTTTCAACGATCTCAATGGCTGGAAGAACGTAGGTACAACGCCGGCGCAGTACTATGTAATCTCCCTCGAAGACCACTCGGCCTGAGTTCAACCAGGTGCTCAATTTCGCAAAGTACGGCCACGTATCCGGTGAGCGGTTGCACGCGAATACGTTGGTGAACTTATGAAGTGGTTTAGTAAGCCGCAACGTCGACTTACCGGCCGAGATTTTCATACCACTTCAGATTGGCGGTGGAAAAGCCGATACAGGCGATATCCGGCCACCCATCGCCATTGAGGTCGGCAACGGTACAAGCGCCGGCGCCCATGCCGCCGCGATCGAGGATTTGCCGCGACCAAGTGCCGTCATTCGGATTGTAATGGTAGAGATACACGCTGGAGCCTTGGCCACGATAACCGGCAATCACCTCGTCGTTCCCATCGCCATCGAAATCGGCCGTCTGGAGGGTATGTCCGTCAACCAGCGAAGCGTCGATTACCTGGCGCTGCCAAACGGCTCCGCGCAGACGATAAATGGCCAACTGGTTGCCATGCCATGGTTCAATGGCGGCCAGAAAGCGCTCCGTACCGAGGCGTCCCACGGCGACATCGCTGGAGCCGGATTTCGGCCATGGGTCCGGTGAACCGGCGGCAATCGCGGTGCTGGTCCATTCGCCGCTGGTCCCGAACTTGAAAAGATGAATTCCCTCGAAACCAGCAGTCAGTATTTCGTCGCTGCCGTCGCGGTCCCAATCGATAACGTAGATACCATGCACTAACCCGTTATTCTCCGGTTGAATGGACTCCCGTTTCCAGACGCCGGGGCGGTAATAGACGAGCGGCGCCGGTCCGCGGAAATCGGGGGACTCCGCACGGGCGCCAGTCAAAGCGGCATTGATCACGACCGGTTTGCCGCTATTATCGATATAAGCCAGCCGGAGGCGATGGGAAGTGGGGAGCCTGTCGATTTCGGTGGCTTTCCATGGGCGGCGCGGATCGCCATCGTGGTGCAATACGGAAACCAGGCCGATGCTGTTCTTGGCAAGATTGTCGAACTCACTGGCCAGCACGATATCAGGTATGCCGTCGGAGTCCGCACCGACAGTCACGCAGTTGATCATGTGGGAGAAGCCGCTGGCGAGGACATGCCGCTCCCAGGTTGGGTTTTCGAACCAGACGAGCTCATGCGAGCGGGTAGTAAGAGCGATGAGATCGGGCCTGCCATCGCGGTTCAGGTCCGCCGCGACAACCTGGTAGCCGCCATCGAGACCGGTAGCGATGGTATGTTCGCGAAAGCCGGGAACGGACAGAAACTCGGAGGGAGGGAGGGCGCGCCGGGTCATACGAGCCAGAAAGGCCGCGCCTTTGAAGTAACTCCGCAGATCGCTGCGCGCGCCAATCGAGCTATGGCCGGGGCCTTGCGGCGCCAGGTGCGCGGCGGCAAACCCCTGGAGAACTCCATCCACATAGCTCCGCAGTTCATGACCATCGTAGACAAGTGCGGCATGGTGCCAGACACCGAACGAGTGCAGCTTTTCGCGGTCGATCAATACCTTGTGCTCGGTTCCGGCGAAATCCACTCCATCCAAGCACCAGCGGCCATCGATGACGCGGAGTTCGAAGAGCATGCGGTTCCCGGTGTCCAGGCTGGTCTTTGGATCGCGCTCCTGAAGGTGGAAGAAGCGCTGCTGGGGGCCTCCTCCGGGATCGGGCCGGAAGATCACCTCCCAGGTGAATGTCTCCGCGCCCGTCAACGGATGAACGTCCACCTGCAAGGCATCATCGACGCCGTTGAACAGCACGGCTTTGCCGATGGGAGTATCGACAACGAGTGGGTGGCCAACGATCTTGGTGGGGCGTCCGCCGATTTGGTCGAGGCGATCGAAGCGCCAAGTCTCAGCGTCCGGTGGCGTATCGGCGCCACCCGCCAGAAATGCGCCGGCCAAGGCGGCGCATGCCGCGATTCCGGCGGGCCATTTGCACAGTGTCATGGGAGCTGCCTGGGTTATCGATTAAGTATACAGATACGAGATCAGCCGACTTAGGGCAGTCAGTCCAAGCTGCCAGCGGTTACTTGGAGCCTTCTGCCTTGGCCGTGTATTCTTTGTACATTTCCGGTATGTCAGCGGCTTTCCAATCGCCGGGGTGAATCACCACGCGCCACCGGTACGTCAGCTTCTGGCCGGCAGGCAGCTTGGTATGCTTTTCGGGTAGACTGTCGTCGAACGCTTTTTCAGCGAGCGGATCGGCCGCGAACAGACCATAGTCGCGAGCGTGCCAGCGGTTCGGATACCCCGGGTTCTTGGGATTGTCGAAGATGCCCACTCCGAGTCTCTCGCCTTCCACCACGCCTGTGTAATCGACCCAATTCGATCGCTTCCCCCAAACCTGCATCATCTTGGTCAACCCTTCCGAATTGGTCATTAGGCCGCCCTTCCTCTCGGTAAAGGGCTCGGCCAAGCGGATTCCCAGCAGACCGTCGTGAACGTCGCCAAAGTCCACGTTCTGGACGGCGGCAAGAGTCTCCACAATATCGATCGTTCGGAGCTTCGGGTCGGAATAGAACTGCATAGTGCGACTTTCAACCAGAAGAACTTTGCCGGTCGGAGCGATCCAATCCATGGTGGCCGTCAGGATGCCCGACTTGTCTCCGGGTTTCATGTCGGCATTACGTACGACTACGCGGCCGACCGGGCCCCGGTCCGTGTACGACGGATCGTTCTCCCAGAAATTGACACCGTTCACATCCTTATAGGTGATCCACAGCCCGCGATGATGGTAGTGATCGCGGCTTTCTCCTTCCACCGTAAGCATGGGAAAGAGGCGGGTAACGATCTTGCCCGAAGCAGAACGCAACGGAGAGAGATACGGCTTGTTCGCATCGGCGCCATAGTAAAACGTGCTGAACGGTTTGCCGTCGATGTCGATGAAGATTTCTTTGTCCGGTGTGAACTTGACCTGCGCGGACAAACACAAACACGAACTCGCAGCCAGACAGAAGACGAGTAAGGGTCGCATAGAATTTTCCTTATTGGCCTATCGGCCAGTATGAGTATAACACCAGCGGCGATGGTTCAAGCGGACGAGTGGACCCCTGTGCAAGTGACAGAAGAGCGGTAACGCGTGGAGCGGCTGGTGCTTCTGGGCCTTCCCGGGGACCTTGCTGTGCTGGCTTCTTCAGAACGGGGTGTTGGTGATACACTAATCGTCGCTTGGGGAATGGGCCCAAAGCATGGGAACGAAGAGTTCCAAATAAAGGAGATTTGCAATTTATGTCGATGAAAACATTTGCGGGTTTCGTGCTAGCGCTCTCGGCCACCGCAGCCGAACTGCCCCAATTGCGGGTCGAACCGGTAGCCGGCGCTTCGGTCTTTTATATCAAAAACGTCTCGTCCGAACCACTTACCGCATATCTGGTCGAATTGGACGGCTATCCCGGTAGCGCTTTTGCGCTCCTGGAGGACTCGATCGGCAGCGGCGAGCCTCTTGCGCCAGGCGCAGAGAAGCGCATTCAAGTCACGGACATGACCGCCGGCGCGGCGCCTGAATATGTGAAGGTGGAATCGGCTCTTTTCGCCGATGGAAGCTCGAGCGGCAGTCCTGAGAAAATTACGCAGCTTGTCGAGCACCGCCGCTTCATGCTTCAGACTACTCGCGAGCTGATTAGCCGTCTCGATAAAGCGAAGGCAGCCGGCACACCGAAATCCGCGGTGATTGCCGAACTCAAACAATGGTCCGATACGATGCGGCCGCCGGCTGCCCATTCGGCCCGGTATAAGCCAGCGGGGGTCAACAACGCTTCCGCTAGAACTCTGATTGAGGGAACTGTAGCCCGCCTTAGCGCGGGTTCGCTTGACGACGTACTCTCCGATCTGCATGCTTCGGAGCGCTCTCTAGCAGCGAGCAAGCCGGCTCTGTAGGCGGCGCGCATCGAGCGGGTACGGGAGAGGACGAATGAGAATCGATGAGCCGACGCGGCGCACGTTGTTACGGAGTGGCATGGCGTTGGGGATTAGGGGGCTAGCCGGGGGGTCGCGAGCGGAACAGACGCCGCCAGTCGGCGGACACGCGAGTCGCGCGGCAGGTGCCGTTTACGCGTACGTCGGCTGTTATACCACGGCGCGGCGTTACGCTCGCGGCGATGGTATTCATGTTTATCGCGTGGATTCGGATACGGGGAACTGGACTCACGTTCAGCAGGTAGGCAATCTAGTCAATCCTTCCTTTCTCGCGCTCGGAAGGGACCAGCGGCATCTTTACGCGGTGCACGGGGACGAGTCCTTTGCGACTTCATTCTCGGTGGATCGCAATACCGGGTCGCTGACGTTCCTGAACCGGGTCGAGACGGGCGGACTGAATGGAGTACACCAAGCCATCGATCCGAGTGACAAGTTCATGCTGGTTGCGAACTACGCCAGCGGCAGCGTCTCCGTGTTGCCGATACTCCCCAATGGGGCGCTCGGCGAGGCGGTACAAGTGGTCACTCTGCCAGGCCTGCCCGGACCAAACCGGATTGAACAGGCCAGCTCACACCCTCACCAGATCGTCTTCGATCCGTCGGGCCGCTTTGTCGCAGTTCCGGACAAGGGCCTGGACCGAATTTTCATATTCAGCTTCGACCCAGCTACTGGGAAGCTGACTCCGACCGTGCAGGGTAGTGCGGTGGCCCGGTCCGGCTCCGGACCGCGGCGCATTGCATTCCATCCCAAGTTACCCATTGGATTCGTCCTCAATGAGATCGGCAGTACCGTTGCGACTTATTACCTGGAAGCGGAACACGGCAGCCTGAGGCCAGTGGAGATCCTCCCGACACTGCCATCGGATTACACAGGCGAAAGCATCGCCTCGGAGATTGCCCTCTCCAGCGGCGGACGGTTCGTTTACTGTTCGAACCGGGGCCACGACAGCATTGCAGTTTTTGCCGTGGATGCGAACACAGGCCTACTGACCTCTGCCGGCTGGGTACCGGCCCGGGGCAGGATCCCGCGTTTTATCGGTTTCGATCCGGTCTGCAGGTTCCTTTACGCCGCTAACGAGCAAAGCGACACTGTGGTAAGTTGGCTCGCGGATTCCTCAACTGGCCGGCTCACGCCGACCGAGCAGGTGATTCGAACCGCAAGCCCGGTTGCGATCGCTTTTGCAAGTTGGGCGGCTTGAGTCAGGCTCCATGACCTGAGCCAAGGGCGCCGGCCGCGTCTCAGGCCAGTGTCTCCTGATTCACCACGTTGACGTAGCGGCCGTGCAGTAATGCATCCCTTACGATAAGAGCGGATTTCGTCCGCATCTCGATCATAGACTCACGTGAATAGAAGGCGCTATGTGGGGTCACAATGCAATTCGGGAGCGCCTGTAGCTCGGTGGCGCCGGATGGTTCGTCCTCGATCACATCCAAGGCGGCGCCGCCGATCACGCCCCGGGAGAGGGCGTCGAACAGTGCGGCGTGCGACACCACCGGACCGCGAGCCGTGTTGATCAAATACGCCGACTTCTTCATCAGAGCTAATTCCCGGCTGGCGATCAGGTGGCAGGTTTCTTTGTTCAGCGGCACATGAACAGAGACGACGTCGGCAACCGACAGCAGATCTTCAAGACTGGTACTGCGCTGGACGGCGATGGCCTTCTCGTATCCGGAAGCAAGGTAAGGATCGTAAAAGCGCACGTCGAAACCGAGAGCTTTCGCGCGCAGTGCCGCCGCCGTGCCGATGCGTCCGCAGCCAACGACTCCGAAAACACGGCCGCGAATTCTCCAACACTCCAAGCCGGCTCGCCATTCCCAGTTTCCCCTCGCGACGTCGGTCATCAGCGGTTTTAGCTGGCGAATCAGGGCCAGCGTCAAGCAGATGGCGTGGTCGGCCACCTCTTCGGTGCCGTAATCCGGGACATTGGCCACTCGAATGCCGTTTGCGCCGGCGGCCGCGACATCGACGTTGTCAAAGCCGACGCCGTTCCGGACGATCAATCGGGTCCTGGAAAGTTTGCCGAGAATACTGGAGGTGAATTGCAAGTGGTGCCAAAGAATAATGGCATCGGCTTGACTCGAATAAGGTTCGAATTCGTCTTCGGAGCGCAGTAAGACGAGCCTTACATGCGCGCAGTCGCTTAGAACGCCCTGCTCGATACTGTCATCGTCCCCATGTGGCACGTCGGACGAGTCGACAATGAAAACTTGGTAGTTCCTCCGATAGCTTTCCTCCCCGGATGCCGCCGAGGGGCTGAAGTCTTTCTGACATGTCACACGAGGATTTTAGCCGCATGCCGAGCGGCGTGTCAAATGCGGCCGGTCCGGCGACCTGCTGAATGCGCCTGCCGTTCCGGCGCGCTTCACGTACGCCCGGGCCAGAGGTTGGGTTGACATACCTGGCATTGTGAGGGAAGCTTTGTAGAGCAATATGATAGAAGCGCGGATAACATCGCCGTTTCGCGTGGAAAAGTCCAGTCTGGCGGAGCAAGCCTACCTGTCCGTTCGAGAAAGAATTCTGAAGGGTGAATTGCGTTTGGGCGCCACGCTGTCGCGGCGCAAGCTCGCATCCGAGCTGGGCTTCAGTCTAATACCGGTATCCGAAGCGCTGCAACGTCTCGAGGCGGAAGGTTTGGTCAAGAGCACGCCCCGGGTGGGCACGAAGGTCTATATGCCGACCATAGAGGATATCCGCGAACGGTACACGGTGCGGGAAGCGCTCGAAAGCCAGGCAGCGCGTCTGTTTTCCGAAAGGGCCACCACTGCTGAGAGGAAGGAACTGTGCCGCATGGCCGAGCATATGGACGCGCTGTTCAACCGGCGCTTGTCGGCCCAGGATGACCCGGAATTCCTGTTCGCGGTGCAAGTTTATCACTTCCAACTTCACATGCGGATAGCGGAGTCGACGGGGTGCCGCTTTCTGGTCAAGCTGATCGAGCAGACGCACGTATTGATGTTCAACTGGATCTGGGACCTTGCCGCGAAGCGGCCGGCCTTGCCGCCACGCTTTCATCGCGATCTGATCGACGTACTCGTGGGCACGAACCCGAAGAGGTCCGACGCCGCGATGCGGAAGCATATTCGTTACGGCCTGAAGGGCATCATCCGCGGGATTGAACCGGCGGCCGAATCTGTGGCGGGTTAGTTAGGGTAGTACCGATCGCTGGATTTCAAATACGGACTGGTTGTCCCCACCTTCCCGGTTTCCTCACAGATTCAAGGCGCCCCTAGCCAAGCACGGCGCCATTTCCGGATGCCGTTGGAGGCCGATAATTCAGACAAATATGCCAGTTGAGGGCTATTGATATATCAGGCTACCGCTCCCTTGCGGTCGCGGCTCGGGTGGTGTCGCCGAAGCGAAGGTCACTGCGGCGGCGGCGCGGTCGAGGCCGGCACGGGCTTGCCATCGATCGTGTTCGGCTCCATTAACTCGATCCTGGTTGGAGCGCGTTCTCGATCTGCTCGGTCCGCGGGTGGAAGCGCGATAGGCGGTCGAAATCTTGACGTACGCGTGGCCCGAGTGCACCAACTCTACGAGATCGGCGAAACCTGGCTGGTCGAGCCCGGCCGCGGCTTTGAGACCGCCGAAGTGATCGAACACGACCGGCATGGGCGCGTCCATAACCAGGTCCTTGATTTGATGCCCGATATTACGTTGCGCAATACCGTGAACGGCGCGCCGCTCTACAACCCGGATGCCACCAGGGAGCGGTTGCGGAATATGTGGATGTAATTGCGAAACTGGGTACTAAGTGACATTGGCCACGAGTGCCCGCGCCACTTGCCAGGGAGCCCTGTGAGAAAGGCAGGCTAGGCCTTGACGGAGAAGAATCCGCTCACGTTCTCCCACAGCAGTTGGGGAAAGCTCTTGTCCAGGTAGGAGCGGATCGAGACGTAGCACTCATCGCAGGCGTTATGCCGGGTGAACTCGCGGATCATGCGGTCGCGCTCTTCGAGCGGATAGCGGTGGAACTGCATGGAGCAAGGCTGCAGGGCGCCGTCGGCTGTGACCACCAGGAAGCGATGGCCAGCCTTGCAACCGGGCATACCGGAGTTTTCGAAGTAGCGGCGCGTGGCATCGAGCGTGCTCCGGCTGTTGACGATCCAGTTGGTATTGTCGCGGCGCGCCTCCACGCGGTCCAGGTGGCGGTTGAGCGCGGAAAGCTGCTCGGGCGATACGGGGAGAAAATCGCGGCAACCGGTGCGGCGCGCCGAGTAGGCGCTGTAACAGAGATTGACGCCCCACTCGCGGGCCTTATCGGCTATGGCGTCGATCTCCTGCAAGTTCTCGCTGGTGATGCAGGAGTTGAGCACGATGTCGTCGTAGCCGAGGCGCGCCATTCGGGGGACCAGGTCCTCCAGATGGCGGTAGAGTCCGGGATAGCTGCGGAAGGCGTCGTGGCGCTCGTCCGGGAAGTCCAAGCTGACCGAGAACTGGTCCACGCCGGCCTCGCGCAACTCGAGGTACAACTCCGGGGTCATGAGCGACCAACTGGACACCAGGATCGTATAGGGCAGACCGGAGCCATCCTGAATATTGCGGACGATCTCGACCAGGTCAGGCCGGAGCAGGGGCTCGCCGCCGGACACCTGAACTACGCAGGGACGCAACGCCTGCATGTAGCGGCGGTATTCGCCGGGTTGGAGATTGCGCGAGTCGTCGCGCGGGCCGCCGTGATCGCAGTGGAGGCAGTTGCAGGTGCAGGAGTCGGTTACTTCGAACGACACCACGATGGGGCGGTCGGCCAGCCAGTTGAGCGTGCCGCGCCCGATGATCTGCAGAGACTCTTGAAATGGAACCTTGCGCATAGGATTCAGGCCACGTTGCAGCGGGAAGGGTCGCACCCCGGCTGCGTGCAGGGGCGGAAGGCCGGGGTTTCCGGCAGAACCGAGGCGAGGATACGGTCGCGATCGGCGCCATTCTCGAAATCCTCGCCGCCGGTAACGCGCCGTTCCAGCAGGTCGAGCGCGGGGCGGAGCCACTCGTGGCCCAGTCCGACAGCGGATCGAACCCAGGTGTAGGCGTCCAGGTCGTCGGCAGGCGCCCCCTGGCCCAGCAAGCTCATCACGCCCAGGTTGGCGATGGCGTGGCTGTCGCCGCTGCCGGCGGCTTTCCGGTACCAAACACCGGCCCGCTCGCAATCGAGAGCGACTCCGCGGCCGGTGTGGTAGGCCAGGCCGACCAGGAACTGAGCGCGCACACAGCCGGCCTCGGCGGCGCCGAGGAGGCTGGCGAAGGCATCGGCGTCGTTCGACGAGCGCAGGGCGCGGTTGAAATCGGCCGCGGGATGATGGTCGCGCGAAGGCGTCCGGTCCAAGTCACACCTCAGGAAAAACAGTTAAACGGAGTCACAACTATCTTATCCCGATTCGGTGGGGAAAACCGGCGCCCCTCTTGCTGCCGTATAGCGCGCTAAGCGCTACACTTGTGGGGCAGGAGGCGCATTCGTGTATTGCCCGCAATGCCTGGTGGAATATCGCGAGGGGTTCACCGAGTGCTCCGATTGCCGGGTTCCTCTGTTAGCCGGGGCTCCGCCTGAGCCGGTGGATTCGTTCGACCCGACTCTCGACCTGGTAGTGGTGCTGGAAACCAACGACGACGTGCAGCTTGCCCTGGCAAAGGGCCTGCTGGAGGATGCCGGGATTCCGTTCTTGGTCCTGGGGCAGATCGCCACGCTGGTTCAAGGTGTGGACGGGTTTCTGCACAAGTGGCAGCGGCTGCAGGTGCCGCGCGACCGCGAGGCGGAGGCGCGCGAATTGCTGGAATCGCTGGAACAGCCGGCGAACAGCCCCTCGGGCGCCGGCGAGGAGTCCGCCGGGCCGGGGGTTGGCGACATGGAGCCTTGACCCCAAATTGAGGTAAAGGCCCGATCTGTATTACTCTTCACAAAGCTTCCTTTGACGCAAAATCCCTCGGCAATATACTGGAGATCTTACGGCTGAATGGTGCTTAACAGCACGTGCAGCCCCTTCGACTCGGCGGCTGAGCCTACGCCGCCCAAACAAGGCGAGCGTTGGGCCACGCGGGACATAACGGGCTTGCCACGGCACGCGTTCCAAATTCTCGACCTTGAAGCCCTGTACGTGGTTCGGCGGAAGCGGTGCGGTGCATAGAGAGACGTCGTGGAGCTCTTCCAAATTATTGACGGCTTGCGAATTCGGAAAGAGAAGATCGAGCGCGCCATCGCTCTACTGGAAGATCTGGCCAAGGATGGCGACGGTGCTACCGCAATGGCGCCGAAGCGACGAGGCCGCAAGTCGATGGGCGCGGAGGAGAGACGTGAAGTTTCCGTACGCATTCGAAAATATTGGGAGAATCGTCGCGAGCACCGGCCAGACCCCGCTAACTGACCGGTTGGTGGGCCAGACGATCGTTTTTTGTCGTCTGTCGAGCGGCTGGCCTGGCGAGGCCTGACAGACCGCGAAAAACGACGGTCTGTCCCACTTCCGACCGCCTGGCCGCAGGTGGACTAAATTCCACTAGATCAGAAGTTCGGAGGCTCGCTGCGGCTCGCCGTAGAGCGCCGCGCCACGTACTGCGCGCGCCGCATTTCGTACTGCACCAGGGGAACGCCTTCGCTCTCGAATTCCCGGTCGAATTTTAGTCCAAGTTTTTCCATGATGCGCGTGGAGGCAATATTCGCCGGCCTCGCGATCGAAACCACGCGGTCCAGTCTTACCCGTTCAAAGATGTCGGCGAGGGCCGCGCGCGCGGCTTCCGTCGCCAAGCCCTTTCCCCAGTATCGGCGCGCCAGCCACCATCCGATCTCGGGTTCCAGACCGTCGCGCCAGATGCCCACGCCGCAAAAGCCGATCATGTTTCCGCTGGACTTTTCGGCCAGCTTCCACCGGCAGAAGCCCCGTTCTCCGTGTAGCTTCACCTGACGGTCGACGAACGACCGGATCGTCTCCTCGCTCCAGGGAACGCCGCCGGTGATGTAGCGCATTACTTCGGGATCGGTGGTGATCGGGCGAAACTCGATCCAATCGGCGCTTTGCCACTCGCCAAGCACAAGGCGTTCGGTTTCGAGTGTCACATCGGCTACGCCCACTGAAGGGTTTCGACCGGTTTGCCCGTAGCGAGGCTATACAAGACATCCGGGCAGAAGTCGACGCCATTAGGCCAGACGATGGTACCGGCCTCGGCCTCTAAGCGGACCTGTTTGAAGAATTCAACATCCGCGAGCGGACGAAACACCCCGCCACGCCCGGCTATTCGGTCTTCGAAGTCTACTTCCTTCCGCAACCCGTCCGTGAAACCCAGTTCCAAGCGGTAACCGCCAACGTGGCGAACATGATTCACGCGTGGGCGCATAATACCATCCTACTGCAGCGGCTCGATTCGCTCGACGGTGCAGCCCGTGGTGCAGCCTGCGCGCAGCCCATGCACCCTCTTATGCCGCTTGCTATAACGAAAACGGCAGTCCGCGTATGGGAGAACGCAAGTCGTGAGTACGGACGGGCATAACCGCAGGGAGTTTTTGCAAGGCGCAATGGCCTCGGCCGCGATGGCGCAGGGCTTGCGAGCGCAGGGCGGGTCCGCGCACACGTTCGGATGGCATGGGACGGATTTTCTGCTGGACGGGCAGCCGCTCGAGATTCGGTCCGGGGAAATGCATTATCCGCGGGTGCCGCGGGCTTATTGGCGCGACCGGATGCGGAAGATGCGGGCGCTGGGGCTGAACGCTCTCTGCACGTACGTGTTCTGGAACTTGCATGAGCCGCGGCCGGGCGAGTTCGACTTCACGGGCGATTTGGACCTGGCCGAGTATATCCGCACGGCGCAGGCGGAAGGGTTGTGGGTGCTGCTGCGGCCGGGGCCGTACATTTGCTCGGAATGGGATTTCGGCGGTTTGCCGGCCTGGCTCCTGGCGCCGTCGGATCTGCTGATACGGAGCGCGGACGCGCGCTTTCTGGCTGCCGCGGAGCGATATCTGCGGCGCGTGGGCCAGGAAGTAGCCGGTTTGCAGGCGAGCAAAGGCGGGCCGATCCTCATGGTGCAGGTGGAAAACGAGTACGGCTCCTACGGCAACGACAAGACCTACCTGCGGGCGATTCACGACATGGTTCGCGCGGCCGGATTCGAGTGCCAGCTTTATACTTCGGACGGTTCGGAAAGGCTGCAGCTTGAAAGCGGAACGCTCGAAGATGCCGTGGCGGTGGTGAATTTTGGCGACGGCGACGACCCGCGGCATCACTTCTCCGGCCTGGCGGCGTTCCGGCAGAACGTGCCGCGCATGGCGGGCGAGTATTGGGTGGGATGGTTCGATCATTGGGGCGAGGTGCATCACCGGACGCCGCCGGAACACGCGGCAAGGGGCCTCGAATGGATGCTGGCGCAGGGCATTTCCTTCAACCTATATATGGTGCACGGCGGCAGCAGTTTCGGGTACATGAGCGGGGCGAATCTCGGCAAGGTATACGAGCCCATCGTTTCGGCCTACGATTACGATTCGCCGCTGGATGAAGCGGGGCGGCCGACGGCGAAGTTTCATGCCATTCGCGCGGTAATTGCCAGGCACGTGAAAGAAGAGTTGCCCGCGGTTCCAGAGCCCCTGCCCATGATGGCGGTGCCGCGGTTTCCCTTGCATGAGAGCGCGCCGCTGCTGGGGAGGCTTCCGCGTCCGTTCCATTCGGCGCGTCCCACCACGATGGAAGCCTTGGGGCAGAGTTACGGGTATGTGCTGTACCGGCGGAACGTGGAGCGCGCCGGCAAGGGAACGCTGGTGGTGGAAGGGGTGAAGGATTACGCCGTGGCGATGCAGGGCGCGAAGCGGCTGGGCACGCTCGACCGGCGGCACGGCGAGAGCAGGCTCGAAGTGGAGTTGAGCGCGGGCGAACCGCTGGACATCCTGGTGGAAAACATGGGGAGGGCGAATTTCGACCACCTGATGGTGACGGAGCGCAAAGGCATCGCAGGCAAGGTGATCCTGGCTGGCGGAGAGCTGCTGGGTTGGGACTGCTATCCAATGCCGATCGACCATCCGGCGGATTGGAGCTACACGGCGGGAAGCAAGGCGGCCGGCCCCGCATTGTATCGGGGCAGTTTCTCCGCGGCCCAGCCCGCAGATACGTTCCTCGACCTGCGCGGCTGGGGCAAGGGCATGGTCTGGGTGAACGGCCGTTGCCTGGGGCGGTATTGGAAGATCGGCCCGCAGCAGACGCTGTACCTGCCGGCATCGTGGCTGCGCAGCGGGGAGAACCAAGTGATCGTACTCGACCTGGAAGAAGGGCCGGAAGCGCGGTCGCTGGCGGGGTTGAAAGATCCGGTTTACGAGACACCGAAGGGGTGAGAGCGGCCGGCGGCCCATGCGTTTTTTTAATTCGTGGAGCAAGCTCCCGGCTTGCGGCGGCCTCCCAGGCCGCCCGGCACCGCACTATCCAGTCCGACCGCGCCGATCACACACGTCGGCAACGGGCGTTATTCGCCCAGGTGGCTGGATGCCCCGTGGGATCGTAGGCGATAACATGCTTTATCGTCTAATAAAAGATTGCCCTTGACTCTCACTGTTCCGGTGAAATGGGAAGGGAAATGTCCGATGCTCGCCATTGGGAACGTTTCCAGGTCGCCCAGCTCTTACCAAGGATCGTGACCTCGACAACGCAGGGCAGCGACTGATCGACTTCATACACAGCAGCAAACTGCATCTCATCACTGGGTGCGAGATTAAGAAGCGGTGCTTCCGAAGAAACCTGATCGAACTTGACCTTGAGGACCTTGCCGGGCGCAGTTCCTGAACTCAGCCGAACCGCTGCGATCAAGTCCGTCTCGGATTCAGCCACGGCAGGGACCCATTTCGCCTCGGGGATAGTTCTAAGATCTGGAAGTCCTTGGCCCTGCACGTACGTGACTCTGGCCCTGGCGTTGTGAAGCACCAGAGTGCTACCGGCACCCCGTTTCACTATCGCGATAATGCACAGATAATCCCGCCCGGCTCTGGACCTGACGGCGGTCCGCGAGCAGGTCACACGGAGGCTTGTGCTGCCGATCAGGTAGCCGCTGATGAGCTTGTAAAGGAAAAATACGGCGGCGGAGAACCACGCAACTATCTGACCAACGTCCTTGGCGTTAGCGAGAGTCATCGGGCTCCAGGACTACAATTCTATACCTGGAGGGGTGCTTCCGGCAATCCGGCATTATGTCTCCAGAAGCCAATCGGCTGCTTTGTCCCCATCCCGTCGATATGACGGGCGGGCCTAGGACGTTCGTGTCAGATGGCAAATGCGGCGCGAACGCAAGCCTTTACTGTATCCCAATCGCGCTGGCTGAGATGGCCGATCACCGTCAGTTCGGAGCGATGGGTTGTCAATACGTACGCTCTGAAACAGGACGCTGCGCGAAGTCCGGCGGCTTGCCAGTCCAACAAAACGTGATCTGTGGACGCGAATGTTCTGGGCAGCTTCGACCAGCACATCTGGGCGTTCCACAAGGTAAGTACTGCTCGCGATCACTACGGCCGGGCGGACTTTGGTTTCAAGGGCGCCATCAGAACCCCAACCACTACGTCACCAGGTGTCAATTCGGGTCCTCTGACTCCTCCGCATCTAGGCGCCTCAGAGAAGCGGCCCTAAATTCCTTCAGATCTTCGTCCGACCAGGAATCGGACCAGTCGATTTTCCGGTTCGGCGTCAGCCCGGCTAATCGTTCGGCGAGAGCAGACAGCTCCGCGGCCGCATCCGGAGCGAGGCGGCGGAAGGCCTCCACTAGCGACGCTTCTCGCGCATTGAGCTGCATCTCCATCACCCTGTAACCAGTATACGGCCTATCGCCAGCGGCCACAGCGGGCAATTGGCCCCACTTGGACGAAAGGTCGCCATCCCGCGGGAGGTGCCCCGCGACCGGCTTCGTACCGCCAAGCTGGCTTGCGTTCAGGGGCGAATGTTCCCTGGACCCGCCTGCTGCAGTTCATCGCGTTGGCTGGTGACCTGAGTGTACATGGCGTCCGGCGCGAGATCAATCTCTCCCGGCCACGCGACCGCGCCACAGTCAATGAAGACCTTTTGAAAGAACTGTTCATCCCGCAGCGGCGCGAGAGCACCGGTCAGCTCCTCCGGCCGCAACCGCACACGCCCCGTCACGCCGTCCTTGAATCGAACAAAGAGGCAGTAGTGCGGCTCCGGTTTCACTTCAACTACGTCCCAATACATGGAGCAAATATTCCGTTCATGTCAGTGGCTCAATCTTCGCCGGCGCTGTATTCTCGCGGCAGAACCGCCAAGCTTCGAACAGTTCCTCTCTATGCATCATCGCCCATTCCTGGACCAGGTTCAAAGCCCGGCGCGGCAGCTCGCCCTCGATCACCGCCAGCGTGCCGATGTCCACCGTTGCTTCAAACTCACCATATCGAGCGTGAAAGTGTTTCGGCGGATGGTCATTGAAGAACATCCGGATCAAGATCCCATAGAACGCACTAACCGTCGGCATCCGCGTCGCTGATTCTATCACCTAACTTCGAGTGTCCCCGGCCGATCCGGTATCGCGCAAGGATTCCGCTCCGTGCGCAATTCGCAATAATAAAAGTCCATGGGCAAGGGCGCGCCGGTTGGGGTGCCGCACTCGCTGGCAGGGGCGCGGAAACAATCGAGAACACGGACGGCATCGGTAGTATTCGCGGGATTTTGCGCGTTTGTCACGCTCTACGCGCCGCAGCCGCTGTTGCCGATGCTGGCGCGGGAATTTGGCTCTTCGGCGGCGGCGGTGAGCCTGATTGTGACCGCGTCGACTCTGGCCGTGGCGGTGGCGGCGCCGTTTGCGGGAGCGGCGGCGGACCGGTTCGGGCGCAAGCGGGTGATCGTGTGGTCGGCGTTCCTGCTGGCGGCGCCGATCCTGATCGCGGCGGAGGCCGGAAGTCTGCGCCAGCTCCTTTTCTGGCGTTTCTGGCAGGGCGTATTCACGCCGGGAATCTTCGCCGTAACCATCGCCTACATCAACGAAGAATGGAAGGAAGGGGTGGGCGCTGCCATGTCGGCATACGTGGCCGGAACGGTGATTGGCGGCTTCAGCGGCCGGATGGTGGCGGCGCTGGTAGCGGCGCAGGCGGGGTGGCGATGGTCGTTCGTGGTGCTGGCCGTTCTGGATGCGGGGTGCGCGCTGGCGATGGCCAGATGGATGCCGCCCGATAGCCAGCGGAGCAGGCGGCCGTCGGCGGTGCGGGAAGTGGTTCGGGCCACCATCCGGGGGATGGGGGAACATCTGGCGAATCCGCGGTTGCTCGCGACCTACGCCGTGGGGTTCGGCGTGTTGTTTACCCTGATCGCCACCTTCACGTACGTGAATTTCTATCTGGCGGCGCCTCCCTTCGGACTGGGCACGACGGCGCTGGGGCTGCTGTTCACGGTTTACCTGGCGGGTGCGGCGATCACGCCTGTGGGCGGGCGCGCGATCGACCGCCTGGGCCACCGATGGGCGCTGGTGGCGGCGTTCGGCGGGGGAATGATCGGAATGGCGCTGACGCTGATCCATCACTTGCCGGCGGTGCTGGCAGGGCTGGCGCTGTGCTGTTCCGGGGTCTTCATCGCTCATTCGGCGGCTTCGAGCTATGTGGGCGCGGTGGCGCGGGAAGCGCGGGCGGCGGCGGTGGGGCTCTACGCCATGTTCTACTACGCGGGCGGGAGCCTGGGCGCGGCGTTGCCCGGCTACTTCTGGAATCGCGGCGGATGGTTGGCCTGCGTGCTGAACGTGGTGGCGATACAGGCCGTGACAATCGTTCTTGCCCTGATCTTCTGGAAGGCGCAGCCCCGGCTGACGATCCCGGAAACAAGGCAGGCAAGCCCCGTAGGCGGATGACAGGCGGTGCTCAGCAACTACGTAACCGGCGGCCCGCGGGCGCCATCATACAGCCAAGGGAGCGAGGCGCTGGTGAAGCCGCGCGGCGCGGCGAATTCGCATTTTTTCGCACAAAGGCTAACGGCGTGCCCCGAAGGCGCCGATAGATATGCTTAGACGGCAGTACGTTGTCGGAGCCATGCTGTGGATCGGTTGTGTGGGCGCCGCTCGCGCCCAAGTGCAACCGGTGGAAAAACCGCAGGACACGCGGCAACGGCTGCACCAAATGCTGATGAACATGGTAGGACCGGTGCCGCTGACCACGGAAGGTCTGGCGGCGGGCATCGGCCAGGAGTTGAACAGCCCCCGGGAATGGGGCCAAGGAGCTTCCGGCTACGCCACGCGCTTCGCCAACGATATGGGATATAACGCCGTGCGCCAAGGGATTACCTTCGGAATGGCGACGCTTTTGCACGAAGATACGCGGTATCTGCGTTCCACCGAACACGGCGTGATACCAAGGGCGGCGCACGCGGTGGGGTCGGTGTTTAATACGCGTAACGAGAATGGCGAGAACGTCTTTTATGCGGCCAATTTTGTCGGAATCATCGGGGGCGCCGCAATCTCGCAAGCGTGGGCGCCCCCAAGCTGGCACGATCCAGCCACAGCGGGCCGAAAAATGACATTGAGCTTGCTGGGATCGATGGGATTGAACCTGGCGCGCGAGTTTTTGCCGGACTTGAAAGACCTGACGGGACATCGGCACCAACCGTGATCGCCTGTAACGTGTCGCGCGCTGCTAGGCGATTGGCACTATGGTCACGTATTCAGCAACCGCTCCTTGACAGTCGCGGCTCTGACCCGAACATTCGATCCTGATGCCAACATGCTCGAGTTTGCGGAAGAGCCGCGAGCCAGAGCCGCGACTGTCAAGGAGCGGTTGCCCTGGAATGCGTTACTGAATCTCCGAAACTGGTTACGCAGCCCCCCGTGGCGCGAGCCTCAGGCAGGTGGGACAGACGATCGTTTTTTGTCGTCTGTCAAGCGCTGGCCTGGCGAGGGGCATGACAGACCACGAAAACGATGGTCTGTCCCGCCTCTGAGCACTCGGCCACAGGCGGACGAGCCCAGCCCGCGCGGGCCAAGGGCGTCCGCCCCACAATTTATGCCGCCGTTCTTTTGGCCAAAACCGAGTGACTTTGGCCTGCTAGGCGCCCCGGCCTTGCTCCGGATCGGGATCTTCCGCCATAGTCACGGGCCGGCGGTCGAGCAGTGAATAGTAGCGGTAGCGGCGAGGCATGTGAGAGCCGACCGACCCAATCACGATCACCGCCATCAGAATCGGCACCCGGTAGCTCCATAGCCAGGGAATGATGCATAGCAGGCACAACTTGGCTGCGATCATGGCCGTGCGCACCTCGAACAAACGCCGCCATTCGGGATAGATCTCGACGATAAAAAGCGCGATGCCGGTCAGGATGCTGAGATAGAGGCAGAGCCGAAGACGTTCCGCGCCAATATTGAAGACGTGCCCCCCGAACAGAGCTCCGGTGACGGCGATGTGGGCCGTGCGGAAAGCGATGTTCCACGCGCGCGAGGCGGAAAGCGGAGGAGCGGCCACGTTCATGTTGCGTGGCGGCTACGCGCGGGGTTCCCAGAGTTCGATCTTGTTGCCGTCGCGGCCGTAGATCCAGGCGAAGCGGCCGTAGTCGTACGATTCGCGTTTGGCGTCGATGGTTACGCCGCGGGCTTCCATCTTGGCCAGGAAGGCGTCCAGATCGTCCACCATGTAATTGATCATGAGCGGCGCCTTGCCTGGGTCGAAATAAGCGGAGGCGGCATCGAAGATGGCCCACACGGTGCGGCGTTCCATTTCCGGGTGGACGTGGTCCCGCCACAGAAAGTGCATTCCGTCCGCGCTGGCGTCGAAGCCCAGGCAGTCGCGGTACCACTCGCGCAGCCGTGGGGCATCGGGCGATTTGAAGAAGACGCCCCCGATGCCGATGATCCGTCCTCTTTCCGGTTCGTCGTTCATGCTGTCAATTGTACAGTTACTGACGGAAAACGACGGTCTGTCCCACCTCTGGGTCGCCCAAGCGCGCTCTTACCTGAGGTATTTTTCCAGCGGTCCCCAATAATGCTCCCTCCATCCGGATGCCAGGTGTTGCGCCAGGCCTGTGGGGAAGCCCGTATGGTCGAAGACGATTCTTGTGCCCGAACCATGTTCGGTTAGCTCGAATTTCGCGATGGAGTAGACGCCAGGCTTCCAGTCGGTCACACGCCACGCTTGCACGATTCGTTCGCCGGGTACCAGCTCGATTTGGCGTCCGACGATGTGCCCGCCGAAAATCGTAAACGCGCCGCCGGCCTCCTTGCTGATTTCGGTAGGGCTGTTCCCAAGGGACATCGATTGCATGGCCTCACCGGTCATCTTGGCGAATTGTCCGGCATCCGTGAGTGCGTCATAGACGCGCTTGCGGCTCGCCTGGAAAACGGCCTCCTGGTGGATGGACTCGGCCGTGTGGGAGATCTCGTCCTCGGCGCCGGCCTTGGCCAGCCTAAGGCCGCCAAAACATGCGATCCCGACCGCATCGGCCACCCAACGGCGGCGGGTCCGGGCGTGTTGAAGATTCATGGTTGCATTTCATCACAGGCACAAACTATGATCAAGAACATATTTTAGGAGGGTGCCATCCATGCCGTATCCAGCGGCCATCGCGATAAAGTCAGGAATCGAATCGTGGAAAGCGCCCGGCGGCTGTTCAACCGGAGCGGATTTGAGAATGTCTCCTTGAATGCGATCATGGCGAACGCCGGTTTGACCCGGGGGCCTTCTACGCCTACTTCGAAAGCAAAAGCGACCTCTACACCGAGGTTTTGGGATGCTTCTTTACCGACCCAAATTGGAAGAACCGCTGGGAGGGAGTGGAAGTCGATCTTGGCTCGGCCGACGCCGGCCCGCAAATCGTTCGCGCTTACTTGTCCAACCAGCATCTGGACGACGTGGAGAATTCGTGTCCGATGGTGGCGCTGCCAAGCGATGTCGCTCGCAGCGGGGATACCGTGAAGGCGGCGTTCGAAAACGTATTCAAGGCAATGGTGAACATCCTTAGCCGGGAAGTAAGGAACACCAGCCAGCCGGCCGAAAACACCGCCATGGCAATCGCCAGTCTCTGCATCGGAGGCATGGTGGTGGCGCGCTCCTTGAATGACAGCGGCTTCAGTGAACGGCTCCGCGACGCGGCCACCCATGCCGCCCTGGTTTTGGGCGGCTGGCCGGTCGACGGCGCCCGGCGGCATATCTCCGGGCAAGCCAAGCGAATAGGCGAAAGACGGGCTCCTCGCCGCCGTTCTACGGAACGTTCCGCACTTGGATCGGATCGACGCGTGCGGCCTTGAGGGCGGGGATCGGGCAAGCGGCCAGCGCCGCTCGCGCCTGCATTTTTCAAGTTCCGGCGTGCTATCGTGAATGCTAGTGTCGTCGCCGTTAGACATCCATCTGGAAAAATATGAAGGGCCCCTCGACCTGCTGCTGGACCTGATTCGCAAACAGCAGATCGACATCAAGGATATCCCCATCGCCACCATTACTGCCCAGTATTTGGAGTACCTGGATCGGGCGCGGGAGATGGATATGGACCTGGGCTCGGAATTTGTCTACATGGCGGCCACGCTGATCCACATCAAGTCCAAGATGCTGTTGCCACGAGATCCAGCGCTGGGAACGGAAGACGAAACGGGCGAGGATCCGAGGCAGGAATTGGTGGAGCGGCTGCTCGAGCACGAGCGCTTCAAAAACGCGGCCGAAATGCTGCAGCAGAAGCGCCTCATCGAAGAAAATGTGTGGTCCAACCCACAAATGAAACAGTTTGCCGCCGAGGATGAAGATCCTGGGCTGGCGGTGACCCTGTTCGAGCTGGTGAAGGCCTTTGGCGAGGTGCTGGAACGCAAGGCCAAGGGGCGGCCCACGTACGAGGTGGAAACGGCCGAAGTCACCGTGGCGGACATGGTGCGCTACCTCGGCAACGAATTCCAACGGGCGGGTGAGGGCAAGCCGGTATTCATTCTCCGCGTATTCGAGCGGCAACCCAGCCGGCGCGCCATGATCGCGCTGTTTCTGGCCGTGCTGGAACTGATACGGATGCGGGCGGTAACGGTGACGCAGAAGGACCTGTTCGGCGAAATCGCGCTCGAACGACACGTCCATTTCGATCATGTGATGGCCTCGGACGAGCCCATGGCGGCCATCGAAAAAGACTACATCTAAAATCGTGATGCAAGAGTTGGATCAAGAAGAGGACCTGCAACCGGAAGCGGAACGTCCGGAGAGCGAAGAGAACGCGTCCGCACCGGAAACCGGTTCCCTGGAAACAGAGGTCCCCCAGATCGTTTCCGCGGAGATCGTTTCGAACGAGACGGTTTCGACCGAGATGGTCTCGCCCGAGACCGTATCCATGGACGAGCTTCTGCCGGCGGCCGAAGAGATGCCCCCAGTGGCGGACGCGGAGCTGCGGGCCGTGATCGAAGCCATCGTGTACGTGGCCGAGGAGCCGCTCACGGTGGCGCAGCTTGCGGCCGCGCTGGTGCAGCCGGCCGAGCGGGTGAGCGAGTTACTGCGCCAGTTGACGGCGGAGTTCGATAGACCCGAACACGGGATCGCCATTCGCGAGGTGGCCGGCGGCTACAAAATGGCCACCAAGGCGGAGCACCACGACCGCGTGCGCAGCTTCGTAAAGAGCCTCAAGCCGCCGCTCAAGCTCTCTCTGGCGGCGCTGGAAACCCTGGCCGTCATCGCCTACAAGCAACCGGTGACGGGGCCGGAGATTCTGGAGATTCGCGGCGTGCAGGGCGTTGGCGTGCTCAAGACTCTGCTCGACCGCAAACTGATCGCCGTGGCTGGCCGCAAGAACGTGGTGGGTAAGCCGATTCTGTACAAAACCACGCGGGAATTTCTGGTGCAGTTCGGCCTCAAGGATTTGAGCGAGCTGCCGTCGCTGAAGGAATTTGAGGAAATCCGTCGCATGGCTTTCGCCGATAGCGAGCCGGGTCCTACGCCGGCAGAAGCGCCGGCGGAAGCGCCGGTTGCGGTCGCGGAAGTTCCCGTGGAGACTCCGGCAGCGCCCCTAGCCGAAGCCGAACCGGTGACGGAAGCGCAACCAGAGCCGGCGCTCGACGATCCTACGGCCGGCCAGGAAAGCTGATGGCCGAGGAGAGACTGCAGAAGATTCTCTCGCAAGCCGGCGTGGCTTCACGGCGGCACGCCGAGCAGATGATTCGCGAGGGCCGCGTGGCGGTCAACGGCGCGGTGATCACGGAACTGGGCAGCAAGGCGGACCTGGAGCGCGACCATATCAAAGTCGACGGCCGGCTGATTCGCCCACCCAAGCGGCTGGTCTACCTGGCTCTCCATAAGCCCAACAATACGGTCACCACGGCCAGCGATCCGCAGGGAAGGGTGACGGTGATGGACCTGCTCCGCGGCGTGAAAGACCGCGTGTACCCGGTAGGGCGTCTGGATTATCACAGCGAGGGGCTGCTGCTGCTCACCAACGATGGCGAGCTGGCCAACGGCATCATGTCGGCGGCTTCCCACCTGGCCAAAACCTATGTGGTGAAGGTGAAGGGGACGCTCACCGCCGACGAGGAGGAGCGCTTTCGCCGCGGCGTTCCGCTATCCGGCCAGCGCACCATGCCGGCCGGACTGAAGCTGCTGCGCCCGGCGGACAATCCTTGGTACGAAGTGCGCCTGTACGAGGGCCGCAATCAACAAATTCGCCTCATGTTCAAGCACTTCGGTCACCTGGTGGAAAAGCTCAAGCGGGTGCGGATCGGGCCCATCGATCTGGGCTCGCTGAAGCCGGGCGAGTTCCGCCATCTGGAGCCGGACGAAGTGCGCAAGCTCGAGCGCTCGCTGGCGGCCAAGAAAACGCCGGCCAAGAAAACGCCGGCCAATGAGGCCAAATGAGCGACTTTGCGGAAAGTCTGCGCGCGGCCAAAACCATCGCCGTGGTGGGTCTTTCGGGCAGGCGCTACCGGCCTAGCCACGGCGTAGCGGAGTATCTGCAGCGCGCCGGGTATCGCGTGATCCCGGTGAATCCGCTCGAGACCGAAGTGCTGGGTGAAAAGTCCTACCCCAACCTGTCTTCGGTTCCGCTGCCGGTGGATATTGTCGATGTTTTCCGGCGCTCGGAATACGTGTCGGAGATTGTGGAAGAGGCCATCCGCATTGGCGCCAAAATGGTGTGGATGCAGGAGGGCGTGGTCCACGAAGCGGCGGCAAGGCGCGCACAGGGGGCAGGTCTAAAGGTGGTGATGGACCGCTGCATTCTGAAAGAGCACCGGCGGCTGCCGACGGGGTAAGCACATGTAGCCAGCCCCGCGGCCCTTAACTGCCGTGCGAGATGATCGAAATGCCCGGCACTCCGCGGTAGTCGCTGCCGTTGTGAGTAACAAGGGGAATATTGTAGAGCAGGGCCGTGGCGGCGATCCAGGCATCTGCGCACTCGATGCGGTAGCCGCTCGCTCGGCCAGCCACGGTAACTTCGGCCCATTTCATACACAGGGCGCGGTCATACGGCATGATGACAAATCGATCCAGGTAGAGGCGCAGCCAATCCCGCCGCGCGTTGCTCCATTTGGACTGGATTGCCCAGCGGTCCAGCTCGGCCAGCGTCATGAAGGAAATAAGAAGCGTTCGGCCCTGGAGATCAGCGTCGTACCTGGCGCCGGCTGGGTGATTCTTGAAGAGGAAGGAGACAACGTCCGTGTCAACCACGACACTGCTCATGCGGCTGGGTCAGCCCTCTTGTGGCCGCGCCACTCGTGGAGGGCGGCCAGGAAGTCCTCGATCCGTTCTTCTTCGGGCCAGAAATTTCCATGCAGGACCCGCACGTCGGTGACCGGACCCTTGCCTTGCTGAGCGATCAACTCATCGAGCGTGGGATTCGCATCGAAATTGTGCCGGGGATCGTTCCAGGACTCGTTCATGTGCGCCTTCCGGAGCTTTCAGTATAGTACGAAGGGCGCTCCCGCCATCTAGGTTTGCCTCGTCCCTTCCATCACACTTCTGTAATCGAGAAAATTCGATAATTGGTTGAGCACGCCCAGGAGAACCGATGGAACCTCTCGCGAAAGATGAGCTGCGCAAACTCGACGCGTATTGGCGGTCCGCCAATTATTTGTCGGTGGGACAGATCTACCTCTACGACAATCCGCTGCTGACCGAACCGCTCCGCCTGGAGCATATCAAACCCCGCCTGCTGGGCCATTGGGGGACCACGCCCGGTTTGAATTTCATTTACGTTCATTGCAACCGCCTGATCAAGAAGTACGACCTGAACATGATCTACGTTTGCGGGCCGGGTCATGGCGGGCCGGGCATGGTGGCCAACACGTATCTCGAGGGCACCTACAGCGAGATCTATCCCAACATCGGGCAGGACGCGGAGGGGATGGAACGCCTGTTTACGCAATTCTCGTTTCCCGGCGGGATTCCCAGCCATGCCGCGCCCGAGACACCCGGCTCGATCCATGAGGGCGGCGAATTGGGATACTCCATTCTCCACGCTTATGGCGCTGTATTCGACAACCCCGACCTGGTGGCCTGCTGCGTGATCGGCGATGGCGAAGCCGAAACCGGCGCGCTCGCCACCAGTTGGCATTCCAACAAATTTCTCGACCCGGTGCGCGACGGCGCGGTAATTCCCATCCTGCACCTCAACGGCTATAAGATTGCCGGACCGACCGTGCTGGCGCGCATTCCCGCAGCGGAGCTCGACGAGTTGTTGCAGGGCTATGGCTATAAGCCATACACGGTGGAAGGCGAAGAGCCCATGGCCATGCACCAGCAGATGGCGGCCACGCTCGAAACCGTGGTGCAGGAAATCCGCGACATTCAAACCCGCGCCCGCCAGAACAACGACCCCTCGCGGCCGCAATGGCCCATGATCGTGCTGCGGTCGCTCAAGGGATGGACCGGTCCCAAAGAAGTGGACGGGCTACAAATTGAAGGCACCTTCCGCGCGCACCAGGTGCCGGTGACGGATTTCGAATCGAAGCCGGCGCATATCAAAATTCTCGAAGACTGGATGAAGAGCTATCGCCCGGAAGAACTCTTCGATGAGTGCGGCCGGCTGAGGGAGGAGATTGCCGAGATGGCTCCCAAAGGCAACCGGCGAATGGGCGCCAATCCTCACGCGAATGGCGGGCTTCTGCTCAAAGACTTGCGCATGCCGGATTTCCGCCAATACGCCGCCAAGGTGGAGCATCCGGGCCAGAGCGTGGGCGAGGCTACCCGCGTAGCCGGCGAGTTTCTGCGCGACGTGATGAAGCTGAACTTCGCTTCCCGCAACTTTCGCGTGTTCGGACCCGACGAAACCGCGTCCAATCGCCTGGGCGCTCTGTTCGAGGTCACCAACCGCGTTTCCGATGCCACGATTTTGCCGACTGACGACCACGTCGCCGCCGACGGGCGCGTAATGGAAGTGCTCAGCGAGCACATGTGCGAGGGATGGCTGGAAGGCTACCTGCTTACCGGCCGCCACGGCTTTTTCTCCTGCTACGAAGCTTTCATCCACATCATCGATTCCATGTTCAACCAGCACGCCAAGTGGTTGAAGGTCACCCGCCACATTCCGTGGCGGCGCCCCATCGCCTCGCTCAACTACCTGATCACCTCCCACGTCTGGCGGCAGGACCACAACGGATTCAGCCACCAGGATCCCGGTTTCATCGATCACGTGGTGAACAAGAAAGCCGACGTGGTGCGCGTGTATCTGCCGCCCGACACCAATACGCTGCTTTCAGTGGTGGATCATTGCCTGCGGAGCCGCCACTACGTCAACGTCATCGTGGCCGGCAAACAGCCCGCCCTCCAATATCTCAACATGGACGCGGCCATCAAGCACTGCACCGCCGGAATCGGCATCTGGGACTGGGCCAGCAACGACCAGGGCGGCGCGCCGGACGTGGTCATGGCCTGCTGCGGCGACGTTCCCACGCTGGAGACGTTGGCGGCGGTCGATCTGCTGCGCGCCTCTCTGCACGACCTGAAGATCCGGGTGGTGAACGTGGTCGACCTGATGACTCTGCAGCCCTCCAGCGAACATCCGCATGGCCTTTCCGACAACGAGTTCGATTCCCTCTTCACCACCGATAAACCGATTGTTTTCGCGTTCCACGGCTACCCGTGGCTGATCCATCGCCTCACCTACCGGCGTCATAACCATGACAATCTTCACGTGCGCGGCTATAAGGAAGAAGGCACTACCACGACGCCCTTCGACATGTGTGTCCTCAACGAATTGGACCGGCTGCACCTGGCGATCGACGTGATCGACCGCGTGCCCGGGCTGCGCAACGTGGCCGCGCATCGGAAACAGGCGTTGCGCGATAAGCTGATCGAGCACAAACTCTATATTTCGCGCTACGGCCAGGATATGCCGGAAATTCGAGATTGGCATTGGTCGCGGTAAAGGCTCGGCATCATTAGTAGGGCGGACCCCCTGGTCCGCGCGGGACGCCCCCGTCCCGCACTTCTCCCCAAGAATCAAAAGTCCGACACCGGTGAAGAGCCGGCCAGGGGCCGGCTGCGGACGAGCGCGTCCGCCCTACGAGTCTGCAGGCTTGCGCTGGGGGCAAAAGTACATGCAGGCCTGTCCTACGCGTGCGGATCCGTTTTGTCCCCAGCCGTCCAGGGTTGGAATTCCGCGGAGGCTTCGTGGGCCGTGTCCTCGGCCTCTGGCCATGCGTCCGGCGGGCCAAAGCGTTGCGGCAGCGGCAGCCAGGCTTCGAGGGTGGTTCCGGTGCCCGGTTCGGAATCGATGCGCACGCTGCCGCCCAGGCCGGTGACGCGCTCTTCGATGCCCAACAGGCCAAGGCCGCGATTGCGTTGGCGCGAGAAGCCACGGCCATTGTCGCGCACGACGACGGTTAGACGCCGGCCGGCGGTTTTGACCGCGATGCTGGCCTGATTGGCGCTGGCATGGCGGCACACATTATTCAAAGCCTCCTGCACCAGGCGAAAAATACAGATCTTGTGCTGTTCCGGCAGGTCGTCCGGCAATTCCTCCGCCTCGACGTCGATATGAATACCGGTGGAGCGGGTGACCTGGTGCGCCTGCCACTGCAGGGCCGCGGCCAGCCCCAGATCGTCGAGCATGGAGGGCCGCAGCAGCAGAGCCACGTTGCGCACCATGGCCAGCGATCCTTCCACCAGTTCACGGATGCGGTCCACGCGGCCGCGCAATTCGCCCTCGCCGGGCGCGAGCGCCAGCGCCAGGTCGTGCAATTCGAACTGCACCGCGGAAAGCGACTGCCCCACCGCGTCGTGCAATTCGCGCGAGATATTCTTGCGTTCGGATTCCTGTGTGTCCACCAGCTTTGCCGACAGGCTTTTCAACTCCTGGCGCGCCTCGCTTACCTCGGCCAGATGATTCAACGTGCGTTTTTCCAGACCTAGAATGTGAATCGCGGTGCCTACTGCCAGCATCAGTCCGAATAGCAGCATCACGGCCAGCGCGCCCACCAAACGGTTGCGCAGGCCGGCGAACATCTCCTGCAGTTGACGGTCCTGTTCCACGAGCTGCTGCCGATTGAGGCTGGCGATGGTATCGGCGATGGCGAGAGTATTGGAGCGGCGGGGCAAAATCTGGTCGCGCAGAAAACCGTATCCTTCCTTGCGGCGCTGATCGCCGCTCCAATTGACTACCGGTTCGAGCGCGCGCCAGTAGTCCTCGATCTGCAGCCGCAAAGACGCGCTCAGGGCCGGATCGGGCAGACGCGGCAGCGTGTAATCGCCGGATAGCATGGATTGAATCTGTTGGCGGGAACGGAGCAACGCCAGGCGGCTCTGTTCGGCGCGCACGGGGTCGGGCTCCAGCAGGTAGTCCCTCACGTAAGTGCCGGAAAGGTAAACCGTGGAACGGATCTCCTCCAACTTTTGCGCCCGGCCCAGAAATTCCTTCACCGTGGCTTCGTTATTGGATTGCAGCTTGATCAGCGCCTGAACCGCGTTCACGCCCGAGAGCGCCAGCAGGATCAGCAGAACGCCGAAACCGAGCGCGAGAGCGGTGCGAGTGCTGAGCCAGCGCCGCGCGGTGCGGAGGGGCCTCGTGCTATCCATCGTTTGCCACCGCGCTGCCATGGGCGGAAATCACACCCTTGCGAATGGCGTATAGAATCAGGTCGGCCACGCCGTGGAGGTTGAGCTTCTGAAAAATGTGCTGGCGATGGCAGATCACGGTAGTGGGACTCAGGTTGAGGATGGCGGCGATGTCCTTGTTAGACTGGCCTTCGGCGAGCAACTGCAGCACCTGGCGCTCGCGCGCGGACAGTAGGTCATAGCTGTCGGTGACGTTGCGCTCTTCGAGATACCGGACGTATTCGTCGGCCAATATTCTGCTTACTCTCGGGCTGAAAAACGCTTTACCTTTGCTAACGGCGCGAACTGCCTCCACCACTTCCAGCTCGGCCGAGCTTTTCAGCACATAACCGCGCGCACCCGCTTTCAGTGCGCTCAGCAGGTACGATTCGTCGCTGTGCACGGTCAGCATAACCACCTGAGTCTCCGGCAAGTGCGCGCAGATCTGGCGGGTGGCTTCAATGCCATTCATGATCGGCATGCCGACGTCGAGCACGGCCACGTGCGGGTGTTCGCGCCTGGCCAGTTCGAGGGCTTGGCGGCCATCGGAGGCTTCGGCCACAATCTCGAACGATGGCTCATGCGTAAGCAGGGTACGCAGACCGCGCCGGATAATGGCGTGGTCGTCCGCGATAAGAATCCGGACTCTAGGCATCGATAATCCTATCCGTTCGATCCGAATTATAGCCGTCTGACGGCGCCGTTGGAAATCCTGCAAACAGAGGAGCCGGTTTGGCCGCCGGTACCGCCGGATTGGCGGAAACATCCTCCGATCATAGGATTGTGCGAAGCCGGTTCGGCCGGTACCATCGTAGTGACGCTAAATCTCAGCCGAGATTTCACCGAATTGCCCGAATCTATGTCTTCCCGCTCCGCCCCGCCCATTCAGGCCCTCGAACGCCTGCGCCAATTCGACAGTTGTACCCTTTCTAACGCAATCGAAAGGCTCGGTATACGCCCTCGCAATGAAGGCTTCGCGAACGGAAGCATCGCCTGCCGGTTTCCCCAGCTTCCGCCGGCCGCCGGCTATGCCGCGACCGGGCGCATTCGGACCTACGACCAACCGATAGACGGCCAGTGTTACTACGAGCATCTGGGCTGGTGGCATTATCTGGAAACCATCCCCGAACCCCGCATGGTAGTGCTGCAGGATGTTGACGAACGCCCGGGGTTTGGCGCGCTGTTTGGGGAGGTGCACGCCCGCATTTGCCGCGCCATGGGCTCGGTGGGTTACGTCACCAACGGTGCGGTCCGCGATCTCGACGGCATAGAGGCGCTGGGCTTTCATCTTTTTTCGGGCTCCGTTTCGGTGTCGCACGCCTACGCGCACATCGTCGATTTCGGCTGTCCCCTGGAGATTGGCGGTCTACGCATCGCGCCCGGTGACTTGTTGTTCGGCGATCGCCACGGCATCCTTTCCGTCCCGGCGGCCGCGGTTCCGAAGCTCCCCAAAGTGGCGGACCAACTGCTTGCGGAGGAGCGGGAGCTGTTCCAACTGTGCGAGTCCGGGAAGTTCTCCGTCGACTCGCTCGCCAACCAGATTAAAAAGATGGCGCGGAGGCAGCGATGTTAGGTACTCGGTTTCGCAATTACGGTCACGTATTCGGCAACCGCTCCTTGACAGTCGCGGCTCTGACCCGAACAGTCGATCCTGATGCCAACATGCTCAAGTTTGCGAGAGAGCCGCGGGTCAGAGCCGCGACTGTCAAGGAGCGGTTGCCGAATACGTTACTGAATTCCCGAAACGGGGTACCAAGGCAGTGCGGCTGGGGTCTCGCCAATCCGGCGGGACGGGCCAGCTTGCCTGCGGCCGCCCTTCATGCAGCGGTATTGCTAGCCCTCGCCGTCGCCATCGTCACTTCAGTTGGCTGCTCCGCCAAGGGAAGCGCCAAAGCCGGCAGCGGCGATGCCCAGCCGGCTTTGACCACCGTGGGAACGGTCGCGATTACGCGCAAGCCCATCTTCCGCCAACTTACCGTTTCCTCCGAGCTCGTGCCGTTTCAAGAGATCGACGTCTACGCCAAAGAATCCGGTTTTGTGAAGCAACTCCTGGTGGATTACGGCAGTCACGTGCAGGCAAACCAACTCCTGGCGGTGCTGGAGATCCCGGAGCTGGAAGCTCAGTTGCAGCAGGACGCCGCGGCCATCAATAACGAGCGGGACATGGTGACCCACGCCCAGCATGAACAAAGCCGCGTGGAGGCGCAGCACAACGTTTATCACTTGCAGTACACGCGCCTGAAAAACGTAGCCGATAAAACTCCCGGCCTGGTGGCGCAGCAGGAGGTGGACGACTGGCAGGGGAAGGATATGGCGGCGGAGTCGCAAGTGGAAGCGGCCGAGGCGACGTTCCAATCCGCGCAAAGCCAATTGCAGCAGGCTCAGGCCAAGGAACAGCACGACCGGGTTCTGTTCGATTATTCAAAGATCTACGCGCCATTCGCCGGGGTAGTCACGCAAAGGTATGCCAATCTAGGGACCCTGGTGCAGGCCGGACCAGTTCCAGCACCCAGGCCTTGCCGATCGTGAAACTTTCCGAGGACGACAAGTTCCGCCTGGTGATTCCGGTGCCGGAGTCCTCCGTCAGGTTTGTCCGTCTGGGCAGTAAGGTTCAAGTGCGGGTGCCCTCACTCGACAAGATCGTTTCGGGAACCGTAGCGCGATTTTCGGTGGATGTCGCCCAAGACACGCGGACCATGCATACGGAGGTTGACGTTCTCAACCCAAATAGAGCCCTCATGCCGGGCCTGTACGCGGAAGCCACTCTGACGCTCGAGGGCAAGAACGACGCTCTGGTGGTTCCTTTAGCGGCGGTCGATCAAGCCAACGGTCACTCAAGCGTATTTCTGGTGGATGGAAACAATCGCCTCGAGGAGAGACAAGTCGCCATCGGGCTACAAGCGTCCAACGACGCCGAGGTATTGAGCGGCCTGGCCCCGGGCGATCGGGTGGTGGTGAGCGACCGCAGCGGTCTTAAAGCAGGTGTCGCAGTGCAGCCGCACCCCGTCCAAGGCCTCGAATACGAGACCGGCAAGGATCAGCAGTAGAAACAATTGGGGCACCGACCGGCTGGGACGCACTTAGGAGAGATGGCCACTCACTATGCCACGTTTTTCGATTCGCAACCCATACTTCATTGTGGTGATCTGTCTGGCGCTGCTGGTCATCGGCGTGACTGCCGGGGCGCGCATGCCTGTCGATCTGTTTCCGCCGATCAACATTCCCGTGGTGATGGTGGCCACCTTCTACAACGGCATGCCGCCGCAGGATATCGAAACAGACATCACCGATCCTTTGGAGCGGTTCTTTACACTGGGCGCGGGGATCGACCACCAGGAATCGCGCTCCATGCTCGGCGTGAGCCTGATCAAGATTTACTTTCAGCCCGGAAGCAACGCCGACTCGGACGTGACGGAAATCAGCAACCTGGCGCTGGCCGACCTGAAACGGCTTCCACCGGGCACTCTGCCGCCCGTGGTTTTGAAATTCGACGCCTCCAGCCTGCCGGTCTGCCTGGTTACGGTAAAAGGGGAGGGGCTCAACGAAACCCAGCTCCACGATCTGGCCCAGTTCCAGATTCGTAACCAGATTGGCGCCGGTGTGCAAGGCGCCGAAATTCCGCCGCCGTTCGGCGGCAAGTACCGCCAGATCATGGTGTACGTGGACCCGCTGAAAATATTCGCCCGCCAGCTCAGCCCCATGGACGTGGTAAACGCGGTGAACAACGCCAACCTCATCATGCCCGCGGGAGACGTCAAAATTGGGCCTTACGACTATTACGTTTATTCCAACAGCATGGTGGACAAGGCCGAAGAGCTCAACGATGTGCCGCTGAAAACCGTCGGCCAGCGCTGGGTGTCGGTTTCGGACGTGGGCAGAGCCGAGGACGCGGCCCAGATTCAATACAACATCGTGCGGGTGGACGGGCAGAAATCGTCCTACATTCCCATCATGAAACAGGGCGGCGACACCAACACCATCACCGTGGTCAACGGAATCCGCACGCAGCTACAAAACCTCTTCGAAGTTCCCAAACAACTGGTCACAACCGTAGTTTTCGATCAGTCGGTCTATGTCAAGAATGCCCTGGAAACGGTGCTGCACGAAGGGGGGATGGGCCTGGTCCTGACCAGCATCATGATTCTGCTTTTCCTGGGAAGTCTGCGGGCTACCTCCGCGGTGCTGATCTCGATTCCGCTTTCGGCGCTGGCTACCTTCGTGGTGCTGGCGATGATGGGCAGCACCATCAACACCATGATCCTGGGCGGCCTGGCGCTGGCCTTTTCGCGCGTCATCGATAACTCGGTGATCTCTCTCGAAAACATTTATCGCCATCTGGAAATGGGCGCGGCTCCGGCGGTGGCGGCGGAAGTCGGAGGCGCCGAAGTGAACCTCGCGGTGCTGGCCGCAACCCTGGTGGACGTAGTGGATTTCTTCCCGGTGGTTTTCCTGTACGGCGTGGGAAAATTCCTGTTCTCGTCCCTGGCGCTGGCGTTCTGTTTGTCGCTTCTGGCCTCTTTCGTAGTGGCGATGACCGTCATTCCGCTGTTCTGCTCGCGCTTCCTCAAGAGCGTTCCCCATGAAGAACAGGGCGTGGAACACCCCGTCAGCCGCAATCCCTGGGACAGGTTCAACCACATGTTCAATCGCGGCTTCACCAAAGTGCTGGACTTTTACGAGACCTCGGTGCGGCGCGCAGTGCGCCGTCCGGGCCTAACCGTGATCGCCCTAGCGGTCCTCTTCGCCGTGAGTTTCGCGATTTATCCTTTGCTGGGCCTCGCCTTCTTTCCACGAACCGATGCCGGCCAGTTCACCATCAATGCCAAACTTCCGACGGGCACGCGAATCGAGCTCACCAACAGCTACGTAGCCCAGGTGGAAGACATGATCCGGCACATCGTGTCCCCCGAAGACCTCAAGATCGTCGTCTCCAATATCGGCGTCGTGCCCGATTTTTCGGCTCTTTATACCACCAACGCCGGTCCCTACACGGCCACCATCCAGGTGCAGCTCAACCAAGAGCACAGGACCAGCAGCTTCGACTACATGGATAGGGTACAGAAGGCGATCGCGCAGCAGCATCCCGAAATCCGCACCTTCTTTTCCAGCGGTTCCATGGTGGATGCCGTGCTCAACCAGGGCATGCCCGCGCCCATCGACATTCAACTGGCCAGTTCCAACCTGCCCCTCTCCTACAGCGTCGCGCAGGGCCTGGCCGCGCGCATCCGCCAATTGTCCGGCGTGGGCCAGGTCTACATTCCACAAGACATGAACTATCCGGGCCTGCAGTTAAACGTAGACCGTATTCACGCCGGCGAGCTTGGCCTGAGCCAGAAAGAGGTTATCGACAACCTGATCACGTCGCTGAACTCGAATTACATGATTGCGCCGAATTATTGGGTGGATTACAAAACGGGTAACGATTATTACGTAACCGTGCAATACTTCGAGCATGGCAGCGGCGCCATCCATAATCTGGTGGATCTGAGCCAGATGCCGCTGCGCGCTCCTACTCTTACCAAGCCGACGACGCTCGATACGGTCGCCAGCATAAAACGAATCGAGACGCCCACCGAAATCGATCACTACGCGATCAAGCGAATCATGGATATCTACGTTGCGCCGTCGGGAGAGGACCTGGGCAATGTGACTAAGTCGATTCAGAAGGTGATCGCCAGCACCAAGATCCCGGCGGGAATGCTGATCGACATGCGCGGCATGGTGGAGGGCATGTTCGCGTCCTTTAAGAGCTTCGGCATCGGCTTTACACTCTCTTTCATCCTGCTTTTCCTCATCCTGGTGGCGCAGTTCCGTTCCTTTATCGATCCGTTTCTGATCATGCTCGCGATTCCCATGGGCTTTATCGGCGTACTGATCATCCTTCCGCTCACGCACAGCACACTCAACGTGATGTCGCTGATGGGCGTTCTGATGTTGATCGGCATTGCCGATTCCAACAGCATTCTGATCGTGGACTTTGCGCACAAGCTGGAGGAGGAGGGTAATTCGGTCGAGGATGCGGTCATCACGGCGTGCCGCGTACGCTTGCGGCCGATTCTGATGACTTCGCTCGCCACCATCATCGGCATGATCCCAATGGCCATGAAACTGGGCGTCGGCGCGGAACAATACGCGCCCATGGCGCGGGCCATCATCGGTGGGCTCACCTCCTCGGTCATCCTGACGGTGTTCATCGTTCCCGCGGCGTATTTATTGGTTTATCGCAATAGACGCCGCCCCAATCCGCCGGCGATCCCGGCCACGGAGGCAGCCTGATGCGCACGCCTGGTACTCGGTTTCGCAATTACGGTCACGTATTCGGCAACCGCTCCTTGACAGTCGCGGCTCTGACCCGAACATTCGATCCTGATGCCAACATGCTCAAGTTTGCGAGAGAGCCGCGGGTCAGAGCCGCGACTGTCAAGGAGCGGTTGCCCTGGAATACGTCACTGAGTTTCCGAAACTGGGTGCTTAGCTATGTGCCGTTGATTGGCATCGCCTGCGCCTTTCTGGCATCGGCGCAAACACCGCTGACCCTGAAAGACGCCGAAGCGCTAGCCCTCAAGAACCACCCCCAGGTGCTCGCCGCCGAGCACGCGCTCGCCGCGCAGGGCCAGCGCGTGGTGGAAAACCGGTCGGCATATTACCCTACCTTGAACGGCGTGGTCACCGGTTCGCAGGGCAACATCGGCGGGCGGATCGGCGCCGGCTATCTTTCCGATTCGCGCTTATTCAACCGCTTCGGCGACGGAATCGAGATCAACCAGTTGATTACCGATTCCGGCCGCACGCGGAACCTGGTGGCGCAATCGAGGCTCCTCCGAAACGCCGCCGACCAGACCTATCAGGCCACGCGCTACGACGTGCTCATGGCGGTGAATCAGGCGTACTTCGAGCTGCTGCGCGCGACTGCTACCGTGAAGGTAGCGCAGGAAACCATCGCCGCGCGGCAGTTGGTGCTCGACCAGGTGACGGCTTTGGCCAACAACAAGCTGCGCTCGGAGCTGGATGTAAGCTTCGCGGACGTCAGCCTCTCCGAAGCGCAACTGCTGCTGATCCGCGCGCAAGACGCGGTCCAGCGCGCGACCGCGGAGCTGACTCGCACCCTCGGAGCGCAGCAGAGCGCCACCTACGAGCTTTCCGAGGAACCGCTGCCGCCTAGCCCCGCGCAGAGCGCCGACGATCTGGTGGCTCAGGCCCTCAAGAACCGGCCCGAATTGGCCGGCTTGCGCCTGGAACGCGAGGCGGCCTATCGCTTCGAGCAGGCCGAGCGCGATTTGAAACGACCGACCGTGAGCTTCATGGCCGTGGCTGGTTATATGCCCTATATCGACCAGATCACCCTGCCGCGAGTCATCCCCGGCGAATATGAGGGCGCCGCGGTAAACGTGAACGTGCCTATCTTCAACGGCCACCTGTTTTCCGCGCGCCGGGAAGAAGCGCACCAGCGGGCGCTCGAATCCGACGAGCGTGTGCGCAATTTGGAAGAGAGCATTACCCGCGACGTGCGCGCCGCCTGGGCGGAGTCGGTAACCGCCTACCAGGAACTAGACGTTACCGCGCAAATGCTGCGTGAAGCCACCCTCGGCATGAGCCTGGCGCAAGGCCGCTATGATATCGGGCTCTCCTCCATCGTCGAGTTGACTCAAGCGCAGCTCAATCTCACCAGCGCGGAAATCGAGAACCTGACCGCCAAGTATGGTTACCAGGCCCAGTACGCGGAGCTGCAGTATGCGATTGGAGCGCTGCGATAGCGCCTCGGCCGGACACTGCCGCCGCGACGACTTTTTCGTGGAGCGGACTCTCAGTCTGCCACGCCGGGACTCATCCCGGCGCTTGTCTCGCACAACCCGTCGCGCTCCCCGCGAACGCGAAGACAGCCCGCGCTGCTCTGTGGGGCAGGTTGGTAACCTGCAGCGGGTTGGTAACCCGCTTTCGGCAGTTTCTCAGCGGCTCGCAAAACGCCGATTGACAATCGGCGGCAGCGAAGCACCTGCCTCACAGGCACCGCTTGCTGTCACTCTATTATGCGAGCCTCATTAATCGAGCCGCTTTACCGTGCTGTGTGAAGAGGCCAACCGCACCGCCGCTTATCGCTTTTTGTGGCGGGCGCGGTGCGGCTTGGGCTCGGCGGGGGCTTCGGTCTTGACCGCCGCCCCCGGCGCCAGCTTGCTCAAGATGCGGTCTTTGATCCAGTGCTCGTCCCACCATTCGCGCGGATTGATCTGCACGCCGTCGATTTGCATGCCGAAATGAACGTGCACGCCCCCGGCCAGACCGGTCGAACCGGCCACACCCATATTCTGACCTTTCTTGACCATGTCGCCCACCTTCACGTCGATGCGGCTCATGTGGCCATAGAGGGACTGCAGGGCGTATCCGTGATCGAGCACGATGCAATTGCCGAAGATGCCGAGATCGCCGGCCCAGACCACGCGGCCGTCGTTGGCGGCTTCCACCGGGCCGTTGACCACGTCGGAAAGGTCGAAGCCCAGGTGTACCTGCTGGTCGATCTTCTTGCCCTGATACATGTAATTGCGCACGTCGGCGAAATTGGCCTCTTCCTTGCCCCAGTGGATGAACGGCCCGTTCCACAGGATCTTCTCTTCGGTTTTGAAACGCAGGTCGGCAAGTTGCTGGTTGTTCTTGCGGCGCAGATCGCCGTTGATATAGAGGAAGCGAGTGACCAGGTCCTTGCCCGGCAGAATCTGGCCGTTGGGGTCCACCGAATCGACCAGTTTCTGCATGAGCGCGTCATCGACCGGGAAATCCCGCACGCGAAACTTTTTAGGGAAGAGCTTGAACCAGAAGTGGGCGTCGGCTTCGGCGCCGGCGGGGTTGCGGACAAAAACCATGGGCGTGACGTCCGGGGGCAGGTCCCACGGATAGGCGAACATGGCGAAACGCTGATTCGGGTCGTTGCCGGGTAGCGGGAAACTGCGAAAGCTGTAGGGGCCGACCTTCACGCCGGCCTCGGTCCATGAACCCGACGCGGTGAACGTCACCAGCTCCATGCCGCCCTGGTTGATGTAATGCTGGAGTCCGTCGGCGGCTACATGAGGTGGGGCCAGCACCACGGTGACTTCCCGCACGGCCGTATCCGCGCTGCCGCGAAAGTCGTTCGAGACGGCTTCCACCACCAGGCGCGCTTTCCCTTCCGTGAGTGCGGGTGCCTTGTTCTTGCCGGCTTCGAACGTGAGCGAGCGCGGCGACGCATGGTGGCTCCAGAAGAACCGCGTGGAGGGGTACTCCTGGTCGAAAACCGGATAGCTCGCACTGCCCTGCTCGATCCGCGCCCGCACCGCGCGCACGCCATGCGGATTGGAGAGCTGAACCGTGACCGGAGTGGTGAAGCCAATGGCACTGAGCGGTCCAACCCCGACGCCCGTGTGTCCGGACATAACCAGCAAAGACCCCACGAACAACAGCAACAAAATGGCGATAGCGGCCAGTAGGACTTTCATTTCTTAACCCATGAGTCGAGCCAATCGAGCACGGTTCGATACCACAGCAGGCTGTTCTGCGGCTTCAAGATCCAGTGTCCCTCATCGGGAAAAATCACGAGCTTGGAAGGAATCTTTTGTAATTGCAAGGCCGTAAACAGTTCCAGGTCTTGGTTATACGGCACGCGAAAGTCCAATTCGCCGCCGGAGACCAGCGTGGGCGTATGAAAATCCTTCACGTAGCTCGAAGGCGACCATTTGACGGTATCGTCGGTCTTGTCCCATGGCGTGCCGCCGAACTCCCACAACGGGAACCATAATTCTTCGGTGGCGCCGAATTCGCTGGTCAGGTCGTAAACGCCGGCGTGCGACACCAGCGCCTTGAAGCGCTGTGTGTGGCCCAGAATCCAATCGATCATATAGCCGCCGTACGAGGCGCCCGCCGCGGTCATGCGGCTGGTATCGGCATAGGGCAGGTCGATCACGACGTGATCGGCCACCGCCATGATATCGTCGAAGGGCTTGCCGCCCCAGTCCCCATTGATCTCGTCGATGAACTTCTGTCCGTAGCCGGTCGAGCCGCGCGGATTCGGCATCACCACCACGTAACCGGCGGCCGCGAATACCTGCTGGTTCCAGCGATAACTCCAACTGTAACCCCAGTTGCCTTGCGGTCCGCCATGGATCAACACCACCACCGGATATTTCTTGCCGGCCTCGAATCCATAAGGCTTCACCACGAAATACTGCACCTTCGAACCGTCGGGCGAATCCACCCAGAACTCCTCCAGCGGAGTGAGCTGATCGGCCGCCAGGCTGTCGTCGTTCAAATGGGTCAAAGCCGCGGGCGTGCCCCCGCTCGACGAGGCGCGATAGATCTCGACCGGCGCGCTGCCGGTCTGTTGGGTATAGACCATGGTCTTGCCGTCGGCCGATAGTTGCATGTCGTCGAATTCGCCGTCGCCCCGGACGGCGACACGCACGCCGCCGCCCGTAACCGGAATGAACTGAATCCACTGCCGCCCCCGGTCGGCGGTGGTGAAGAATAGCGTGCGCGATTCCGGCGACCAACTGAAGCTATTCACCCAGCGGTCCAGGGTTTCGGTAAGGTTGGTTGTCTTTCCGGTAGCGCGCTCCAGCACCATCAGCCGGTAGCGATCGCTCTCGTACCCGGCGCGAAACTGCGCGCGCCAGGCCAGGTATTTGCCGTCGGGCGAATACTGCGGGCTGGAATCGTTGCCCGGCGTCGCCGTAATCTTCCGCGGCGCTCCGCCTTGAATCGAAACCGCGTATAAGTCGGAATTGGTGCTGGTGGCCGGGACCGGGTCGGCATTCATGGAATAGCAGACTTCCTGGCCGTCGGGCGAAATCGCGTAATCGTCGGGTCCGCCCAGCGAAAATGGCGGCACATCGTGCGTGCCGGGAGTGAGATCGCGCGCCGGGCCGCCCGAAACCGGCGCCACCAGCAGATGGCTGCGCCGCGCGCTGGACCACTCGGTCCAATGGCGATACAGCAATTCGGTATAAATCCGCGCTTTCGATTTATTGGCCTGGTCGGCGGCAATGTGTTTCTGGTTGCAGGCATCGTCGGCGGCGCAATCGGGATAGACCGAGCTGGTGAAGACCAGGTTTTTCCCATCGGCTGAGAACAGCTCGCCGTCGGCTTCGGTGGAAAGATTGGTGACCGCCTTGGCGGCGCTGCCATCGGGCGCCATCAGCCAGATCTGGGATGAGCCCGAACGGTTCGAAATATAAGCGATGCGGCTCGAATCGGGCGACCAGCGTGGCCGCTGATTGGAGGTGCCGTCGCGGGTGATCTGGCGAGGCGCGCCGCCCTCGAGCGGCACGACCCAAATTTGCGATGGTTTGCTGTTGGCGGCCACATCCACGATTTGCACCGTGAAGGCCACCCATTTCGCGTCCGGTGAAATCTGCGGGTCGGAGATCCGCTTCAGCTCCATCATGGCACTGGCATCGAACGGCCGCTTTTGAGCGAACAGCATCGCCCCAGCGGTGAACAGGAGAACAGTCCCGCGATAGATCGCGCGCATAACACCACGATTGTAGCGTGAGGCAAATACGTGGAGCGGACTCTCAGTCTGCCACGCCCCGACTCATCGGGGCGCCTGGTGCTCCAGTAGCGTGCCCGCATGAGTGCGGACACGGCAGCCTGAGAGGCCGCGCCACGGTATCCGTTATCGGCGGAAACGCTTAGCTGTCCAGCTATTTATTTGATTATTCGCGGCCTAAAGTACCATGTCCCCCGGCTTCCGCCGCTGCTGTTTGCACCAATCCAGATAGAGCCTCGCATAACTGGCGGTGATGTAGTCGCGAGGGCCGAAGCCCATGAGCCGTGCGGTGCGGTCGATCCAGGCGGGCGGACCCTCCAACTCCACGTACACGCCGATCGGCGTCTCGTCGAGCATGGCCATGCCCGCACCGCGCTGCATGCGGAATTCGGTGCGATATTTCTCGTAGCGAAAAACCGGATGAAAGCCCAGCCGCGCCAGGATCGCGGCGAAACGCGCGGCATCGGGCAGGCTGGTCTCGAGCTCTTCGCGGTTCTTATACGGGCCGGGCAAGGGCCGCCCTTTAAACGTCAGCGTCACTTTGCGGCCAGCCTGGCGCACGCGCAGCAGGCGGCAGCCGCGCCGCAACGTCAGTTTGGCAGTATCGAAGACCGTATTGGCTTCAAATACGCGGCGCCGCGCCACGCGAAAACCAGCCCGTCGCAGCAGGTCGCGGGCCGCGGCAGCGCCGGCAACCGCAAGCTTGATCTCATTTTCGTGAGGGCCCTGGGTCATCGGGTTAAGTGATGTCTTCGGGAGCGGAATGGTGCGCCAGAAAATCCTGGTCGATGGGCTTGCGCCCGCGAAAGCCTTCGTCGGTGCCGTGCCAATAGGCGATCCGCGGCTCGCCCAGTTTCCAGCACAGATACACCTCGACGCCGCGAAATACAGTGGGAAAGTCCACCAGGCCGATATCCAGGTCCTTCACGTGGCAGCCGATTTCCTCGAATTGACTGACCGCCTGGCGCAGGCGGGTTTCGGCCGCGTCGCGACGCCGCAAATGGACGGCGAATTTCTCCCGGTCCACCACCACCCCGCCTAGAAATGCCACTCGCTGGCGGATCGCATCCACCGCGCCGGCCGCTTCGGCAAACTCCGAGCGTAACGCCACGGCCTCCCGCAACAACCTTTCCACCTGTGGCAAAATGGCTTCCGCCTGGGCAAGTGTGAAGCGCTTGGACATGAATCCTTGGACCGCGCGGCCGCGAGCCGGACCGCTACACCCCGGACACCTGAATCGACATCGAGCGGCTGCGGGGGCCGTCGAACTCCGCCAAAATGATACTCTGCCAGGTTCCCAGCAGCACGGCCGAATTCCGAACTTGCAGGCACAAGCTCTGGCCCATCACCATGCCGCGCAGGTGCGAATCGGCGTTGCGGCGCTCGCAGTCGGAATAGGCCGGATCGTTGTGCCGCCAGTCGGCGTTCGGGTTGATCAGCTCGTCCAGGAACTGTTTGACGTCGTGCAGCAGAGCGTCCTGCCACTCATTGATGAAGACGGCCGTGGTGGTATGCAGCGACTGCAGGTGCACCATGCCGTCGCGGATCCCGCTCTTGCGCACGATGTCGTTGATGCGATCGGTCACGTTGATCAACTGCATGCGATCGTTGGTGATCCAATCTACGATGCGGTTAAAAATCTTAAAACCCGGCACCGCTTGCGGCTCGCCGGTTTCATTGCCTCTCTCGGCCAGCGGCGCCTTGGCTGAACTCATGCTGGGCTCCTTATTCGGGACGCGCGGCCATCATCCCGCCGCAATCCTGTCAGTACCCGATTTTGTTCCGATTATAACAGCACGGCTGCGGTAGCATCGGGCGCGACATCGGGTAAGTCGGCCGGTGGCGCGTAATGCGAAGCCACGTAATGGTTCAAAATATCGATGAACTGCGGCACGATACGATCCCCGCGCAGCGTCAGCGTGAGCCGGCCATCCACGTACACCGGCGCCGTCGGCTCCTCGAAAGTTCCGGGCAGCGAAATTCCGATATTGGAGTGCTTGGATTCGCCGGGGCCGTTCACCACGCAGCCCATCACCGCCACCTTCATGGTTTCCACGCCCGCATGGCGCTCTTTCCACTTGGGCATCTGCTCGCGCAGATAGGTCTGGATCTGGTCGGCCATTTCCTGAAAAAAGGTGCTGGTGGTCCGGCCGCAGCCCGGGCACGCCGTTACCTGCGGCGTGAAGCTGCGAATGCCGAGCGACTGCAGAATCTGCTGCGAAACCGTCACTTCCTCGGTGCGGTCTCCATTGGGCAGCGGCGTCAGCGACGCGCGGATCGTATCGCCAATGCCATCCTGCAGCACCGGCGCCAGCGCAGCGGTAGTGGCTACGATGCCCTTCGAACCCATGCCGGCTTCGGTCAAACCTAAATGCAGCGGGTAATCGCAGACCTCCGCCAGCGCGCGGTACACGTCGATCAGGTCCTGCACCCCGCTCACCTTGGCGCTGAGGATGATCCGGTCGTGCCCCAGCCCGTGGCGTTCCGCGGCTTTGGCCGATTCCACCGCCGACACCACCATCGCGTCCATCGTCACTTCGCGCGCGTCCTTCGGTTCGGCGCGGCGCGAGTTTTCGTCCATCATGCGGGTGAGCAGTTGCTGGTCGAGCGATCCCCAGTTCACCCCGATGCGCACCGGCTTGCGGTTCTCGACGGCCACTTCGATCATGGTTTTGAAGTTATCGTCGCTCTTGCGTCCAATGTCTGAATTGCCCGGATTAATGCGATATTTCGCCAGCGCGCGCGCGCATTCGGGATACTTCTTCAGCAGGATGTGGCCGTTATAGTGGAAGTCGCCGATAATCGGCACGCGCACGCCGAACTTGTCGAGCGTATCCACGATGCGCGGCACCGCGGCGGCGGCTGCCTCGGTGTTGACCGTGACACGCACCAGCTCGGAACCCGCGCGCGCCAGCGCCATGACCTGGTTGACGGTAGCGGCGGTGTCGGCGGTGTCGGTATTGGTCATCGACTGCACCACAATCGGGTGCTCGCCGCCCACCTTCACGCCACCGACATCTACCACCACCGCCTTGCGGCGGGCTTTCACGGCCATCGTCTCAACCTCCAAGGGGAAAATTCAATTTTATCAGGCCTGTCATTTGGAAGTCAGCGCAAGATCCCGTGTCAATTGATCCGTCATTTGGGGTATAATGATACTCATGCTGGAGCCGCGGCATATCGGAGAGGTTCTGGGCGGAGGCCGCGTTTTGGGCCGCCCGGTCGCCTCGCTGCTCGATTTGGACAACGCCGTCGAGCGCGGCTTGCCAAAATCGACCCTTCGCAATGTCGCGCAACGCGTCTACTCGGATGCCGCCGAACAACGCGCCATGATGCACCGCATCGTCCCGGAAGCCACTTATAAACGCCGCCGCGAACGCCTGAGCCCGGCGGAGAGCGGACGCACGGAGCGAATGGCGCGGGTGGTCGCCATGGCGGAAGAGGTCTGGCAGGACCGTGACGAGGCGCGGCGCTTTCTCACTACACCCCACCCGGAGATCGGCGGCAAATCGCCTCTCGACGCTGCCCTGACGGAGTTGGGCGCGCGGCAGGCTGAGGAAGTCATGATCCGCATTCTCTATGGCCTCCCGGCGTAGCGGTCCGCTGCGGGCGTTCCGCATTGCCGATATGCGGTATCCCATCTTCGATGGGACGGGGGCAATGCTGTACGGCGCGCGTTGGAATTCGCCCGGCCGGCGGGTTATCTATGCGGCCGAAACGTACTCGGGAGCGTTATTGGAGATTCTGGTCCACGCCTCCGGCGCCGTTCCACGCAGCCAGGGATATGTTGAGATCGAGATCCCGGCCCGCCTGTCAATCGAAGAAGTCACGCCGGCGGATGTCCCTCGATGGGACTCGCATTCCTTTCGAGCCGCCCGAGCTTTCGGCGACCGCTGGTATGACGAACAGCGCACGCCGGTGCTTATGGTTCCCTCATTGGTAACCCGGGTAGAGCGAAACGTACTGATCAGCCAGGAGCATCCCGACTTCCGCCGCATCCGGGCAACCCGGCCGCTGCCGGTGCGTTGGGATGCGCGGCTTTGGAGTTAGCTGTGTTGCAGGACTGCTCCGTGGGGCAGCACGATCGTTTTTCGTCGTCTGCAATGAACCACGATCCCATTCAATCCCTCAGCTTCTTCAAGATGTTCTTCGCCAGGTTTTCGTTCACTTCGTTGTGCCGCGGAACTGGTTGAGACACCCCGGTCCTCGGATTTGTATACCAGTCGTGTTTCCCTCCGTGGCGAATGAGTGTGCAACCCAACTCTTCGAGCTTACGAACCAGGTCGGTCCGCTTCATCCAACTGCGATCTCGTCGACTCTCCGAATTCCCGGGATCTCACCGCTCGTGAGGTCGCGGTAAAGGTCACGGAGGTTCTCTTGGAGTTCTTCCCGAGTCTCTCCCTGGGTCAGATAATCGGGGAAGTCTTCGAAGTAGCCGAGCCACATCCCGTGGTCTTGCCAATGAACATAGCGCGCGGTGCTCATGCCTTTATTCTACTCCCTGATTCAACGGGTTGTCCTGAGCCGGGAAGGGCTAGCGCCCGTGGGGCAGACGATCTCTTTTCGTCGTCTGCCCTGAACCGCACCCCCTTACGGCAGCAGCATCACCGGCGCCTGCCAGAAAGCGGCTTTCTGCGTGGCCGGGTCGATCACACTGACCTGGCAGTTATAACGGCCCGCCGGAAGCTGGCTCAGGGGAAAGCTGAAGCGCAGCGGCACCGCCTTCGACTTGGCGTCCAGCCCGTCGGTGACCGAAACCGGAGCGGTTTCAAACGCCTTGGTTTTGCCGCGATAGAAAGTCACGTAGGCGAGCAGCGGCTGGGTCGTGGTGGCGCCGCGTTCGTAAGCCTGCAAGTAAACGTATAAGTCGCTCTTCTTGTTGAACACCCGAGTTACGCTGGGGATCAGTTTCATGCCGCCTTCCACCAGCGGATCGGTGGCCTGCGCCGCGGCCTGAAGCGAACCTCTTCCGGCGTTGTAGACCGCATCCCGCACCGCTTGCCGCTGGCTGCTCAATACCACCGAGCTGATGGGGATGCGCTTCTCCTCTTTGTTCAAATTCGGAATCGTGAACTTAAAGATGAATGTGCCGATGCGGCCGGTTTCCTCGTCGCGCGCCAGGGTCTTCAGGGTGTAAGTGCCGGGCAGCAGCGTGAATCCCGTCTCGTACTGAATGGGGTGGCCGGCGGTTTCCCCGGTGAGCTTGATGTCCACCTTGTCGCGCACGTTGGTGACGGTGGCGCCATACTCGTCCTTGATTTCCGTCATGAACGCGATCACGGTGTGCTCGGCGCCGCCATGGCGCGCCAGGGCCAGCTCGCTGCCGGGAACCTTCACCGCGACCGGCACAAAGTACTCGGCGCGGTTCAATTGGAAGTAATTCACTTCCATGCGAATGGTAAGGTCCGTAATCGGGTCGCCCAACATGAACGCATCTTCCAACTGGCGTTCCCTGTCGGCCGTGTTGAACTTATTAAATGTCTTGCCGGCGTAGTAACCCTGCCGGTAATTGAGACCCGCGGCGAGGTTATTATTCAGGGTTATTTTAATCCGCCGGAATTTGCCGTCGAGATTCGTGTTGGTGGTGTAGTAACCGATCGCGTAGTAACTCGAAATCGCCTGTTCGGCCTGTACGATGCCGAGCGACAGGTCGTTGTTGTCGAGCAGCGCCTTGCCGCCGGTATCGGCCGCCAGCGTCCAGAGCGTATCCTGCGTGCGCGCGAAGTTGGCCTGGGCGGCAAGCGCCGAGCTGCCGGAGTACATGCCGCTGCCGCCCGGCGATCCCTGCGTGGCGTCGCCCATCGGCGCGCTGGCCACCAGGCCGCGGGCGTCCACCGGAAACAGCAAAACGTTGGCGCGGATGGCGGCATTGGTCAGCGCCTGCATCTGCGCCTGGTTGTTGATGCCCTGCGGCCGCAGTCCGCTGGCGAAATAGATCAGGGCCTTCTTCTCGTTCAGATTGCCAAGCATCTTGGCGGCGGTTTCAATCGCGGCCAACTGGCGATCGGTATTGAAAATGTTGAACTCGCTGTTGTCCTGGCCGAAAGCCGTGCCGACATCGGCGGAGCTGTCGTCGTCGTCGGTATCGTTGAACCCCTGGCCGGTGCCGACCACCAGCTTCTCGAGAGTTTGCTGCAGCAGGTCGCGGTCGTCGGTGAAGTCGGTCAGAACCGAAACCGAGCCGCCGTCGTATTTCATCAGCGCCATCAGGTCGGGCGGTTTCATCTGGGTTTTAATGAATTTCTCCGCGTAGCTAATGGCGCGCAATTGGTCGGGCTCCGGCATGGCGGACATATCGAAATAAATTGCCAGCATGCGGCGGTCGCGGTGCCCGATTTCCCCCGGCTTTTCGGGCGCGATCTGGTGCTGGGTCATGCCCCCGACTTCGGAGACGCGCGGCGCCGCGGCGGCGGGGGGCGCGGCAGCACTGGGAGACGCTGCGGCAGTGGGAGACGAAGCGGCGGGAGGCGGAGCCGGCGCTTCGTCCGCCAGCTTCTGATATTCGCAGAAGCGGATCTCCTGCGGCTTGCCGTCTTCGGTCACCGTGAAGTCCTTGGCGGTCAGCCCTTCCACCGTCTTGCCGCTCTTGTCGGTGACGCTCACCATCTCCACCACCAGTTGCAACGTGGTTTCGAACTTCACGCCACCGCTATCGGGCTGTTGCGGCGCGTTCTGCTGCGCCGCGTTTTGTGAAGTTTGCGGCAGCGCTATCGCGGCGCTTAACAACAGGGCGAAGGGTCGCAGGAAATAAGTGGTAATCGGCATAGTTAGAACCGGTATCGCAGAGTGGCAACCACCTGGCGCATCTGGTTGGCATTGGCGGGCAAACCGAATTGTCCGCTGGTAACGGCGACGTTCCACCCCGTCCAAGTGACGTGGTTGAGAGTGTTCGTGGTGGCAATCATGAAGTCCAGCTTGCCTTCGTCGAAGCTGCGCGACATGGCCGTGTTAAGCGCAAACTGGTTCGGCCCGGTGATGGAATCGCGTCCCGCGGTCCCCCACTGGCCCGGCGCCGGCGCGGTGAAAGCCGCCGGATTCAGGTAATAGCCGCGAGGCGCGTCGTAAATACCGGCGCCGGTGAAGCTGGGACGAATCGGGCCGGTTACACCCGTGCCCGGATCGGTGAGCGAATACGTCGGCGTCTCGGGCAAGCCGCTGCCCGCCGTGATTTGCGCCGATAGCGTCCAGTTCTTCCAGATCTCGCCCTTCCAGCCGTTCGCCAACGTGCCCCCGCGAACTCCCATGCCGGTGGTGTACTGGACCAGCCCGGTAACCAGGTTGCGCTGATCGAAAGTCGAAAGCCCGCGCTCGGCCGCAAGGTCGAGCCAGTTCTGCGCATACACCACGCTCGTCTGGGCCTGCCCGGTCGATCCGGTCGACCCACCCGCTCCCGCCGGCCCTCCGCCCGACCCGCGCCCACCCAAAGACGCGTCGTCAATGGATTTCGAGTAGGTGTACGACAAGCTGGCGGTGAATCCGCTGCGCAGCCGCCGCCGCAGTTGCGCAATCATCGCCTCGCGCGTGGAGTCTCCGTTGGACATCATGTAGTAATATCCGGCCGTGCACGCCGGGCATGGGTTGATGGCTCCCACCGGATAGGTGTTGGGCAGGAATACTTGCGTCGCGTGTGTGCCTTTGATGCCGTTATAGGTCAGTACGCCCACCAGGCCCCAGGGCAGATCCCGCTGCACCACCGCCTGCCAGTTGTGCACGTAGCCCGGCTTGGAATTCGGATCGATGCCGAAAGTATCCGTGGCGATGCCCGGCGAGGCGTTGAACCCGTTGGCCAGCGTGAGCGGGTCGGCCACGCTATTGGCCACGATGAGACTCTTCGAGAGCGGCGCCTGCTGGTACATCTGTTGGGCGATGTTCTGATAGATCGAAGTGTTGTAGTAGATACCGTAGCCCGCGCGGATGGTCAGCGGCGACGCCGCGATGGGATGCCACGCGATCGCCACCCGCGGTTCGATTTCGTGACGGTCCGGATTCAGCAGGGAATTGGCATAATGCTGCCCGGTGAGAGGGCCGATGGGAGTGTTCGCCACCACCGGCGCCTCGCTGGGGAAGCCGGGCAGCACGTCCAGATTCACCAACCGGCCATACTTTTCGGTGATGGGAGCGTTATACTCCCACCGCAAACCGGCGTTGACGCTGAAGCCGGGCTTGACGCGCCAGTCATCGTTGATGAAAGCGTCGTCGAACGAAGAGCGGAAGTACTTGTCCGCGTTGCCGAATGCGATCGAGCTCGTATCCGGAATGCCGAGCAGAAAATCGGCGAAATCCATCCCCGTATTGGGCACCGGCACGCCGCCCGAAACGGCTTCCGTGGCTGCGCCGGTAAAGCCGAACGTGCCGCGCGGATTCGACTCCGACAGGTAATTGAACTCCTGCCAGCGGTAATCGCCGCCGAAATTGATATTGTGCGAGCGGTGGTTCCAGAAGGTGCTAAACGAAATCCAGGAGGTTTGGTTGCGCGCGTCTCTGGCATTCGCGTCGCTTAGTCCCATAATGGTGCTGCCGGTGAAGGAAAGCGTGGGAGGGCCCCAGTAGAGGGAATCCTGATCGTTGCCGGTAATTCCGGCGCTGCCCGAAACGTTGGTGCGATTGGCAAAGTAGGGAGAGACCAGAGAAGTCTGGCGGCTGAAATCGAACCTTAAGGTTGAGAACACGCGATTGCTGAAACGGTGGTTCCAAGTCGGCCCGATATCCAAACTGTCGGTGTGCGTGCTATCCAGGAAGCCGAAGGCACTGGTGGCGCCGGCATTGTTGCGCTGCCAGGCGAAATTGCCGTTGAACTGATTCTTCATGCTGAGGGCTTTATTCAACCGTGCTTGCACGCCGTCCTGGCTGGTGGTGCTGGGAAGCGCCACCTGGTAGTTATACAGCGCGTTGGACGCGAAGTTTGGCTGCGGATAAAGAGCCATCAGCGCTTGGGCCTGCGGGCTAATGCGGTTCTGCGGTATGAGATTGCCCGGAAACGGCTGCCCGTTGCTGGGATCGTAAATGGTGACCGGCACGCCCAGCCGGCTGACCGCTTGCGAAAAATCGCCGTTGCGTTCGGCTTCCGTAGGCACTAGGTTGGGCGAATTTGTGGAATTGCGGGTACGCGCCCACTGGTAGCTCACGAAAAAGAACGCCGGCATCCGGCTGGGCGGAATCACGTGCGGAATCAGCAGCGGACCGCCTATCGAGGCCGCGCCGTTGAGTTGATTGAAGGCCAGCTTGGGCGTTTGAGCGCCATTCACGGAAAAGGGCTTGGCGTCCAGCGCGGAATTGTTTTCCGTCAGGCTCAGCGCGGCTTGATACAGAGACCTTGGCCCTTTCCGGCCGTTGCCGAATGCCGCCGATTGCGCATAAGGAGAAGCCGCGCCGTTGTTCATGCTGCCGTTCACCGTAAAAGCGTCGTTGGAACTCTGGGTGGCGTCTCCCGGCGCGGGAGCCTCGGCCGAAATCGAACCGGCGTCGGCGGAAGCCCTCAGGTCGGTGCGCTGAAAGCCGTTTTGCGCTGGAGCCGTGGCCTGCGCGTTCTTGCCGTTACCCTTGGCCGATTTCGCACCATCGGTGGGAGCCGCGGCCGGAGCAGCCGCGGTAGCGATTGGCGTGGCGGGTGTTGCCGTCTTCGGCGGCGCAGCCTGTTCTTGCACGGTGTGCATCTGGCCGGGAGGCAACAATTTCAACTCCCATGTCGGCGGCGGCGCATCCGCTTGAATCGCGACCTCGCGCGCGATCGTCTCGAAACAAAGCATTTCCACCTGGATGGTCCAAACGCCATCGGCCAAATCGGGAAACGAATACGCGCCCCGGTCGTCCGTAATCGCAACCAAACGCTTACCGTCTTTGGTTGCCGTCACCATGGCGCCTGGCACCGGCATGCCGCCGAACTGCACCGTGCCGTGATGCTCCGTGGCAAAGGCCGCCACCGCCACGAGGCAAGCCAGCAGTACGCCCCGAACGGCAACCGGCACGTGCGGCTGCAGCCATCCATTCATCTGTGGAAACCTTGTTCGCATCGTTCGATAACCGGAATTTCAACCGCCATGCTCCCAGCATGCGCAAAATCGCATGTTCCGCGAGCAAAATGCTTGTAATAAATGTAAGAGCCGGCTTGACGGATGACATCGCCAAGTTCGTTTCCGGCTTGCCGCATTGTATTACAGCCTCTCAGATCCTTTTGCCGCCGCGACGACTTTTTCGTGGAGCGGACTCTCAGTCTGCCACGCCGGGACTCGTCCCGGCGCTTGTCTCGCACAACCCCTCGCGCTCCCCGCGAACGCGAAGACCGCCCGCGCCTTTGGCTGCGGCTCCGCTGCTCTGTGGGGCTGGCTGGTAACCGGCGGCGCAGGCCGGTAACCTGCCGGCCGATTCCGATCGCCGGTGTACCTCGACTCGCAGTCGAATTCATGACCTTCCTATACTCGACGCCGGAACCGCAAAAACGGCAGCAAATCCGCGCCCGGTCCGGCTCATTTTTCCGCCGGTGCCGCCAAGCCCGGCCGACGCCGCCGTGGCACTACCATCTGAGACGTGAGATCCACCGAAAAATTGTACTTGGGCGCCACGGTGGGCCGAAGCCACGTCGAATGACGGAGCCGCCGTCAGGCTGCCGAGAACCATGAATGGAATGCCACTTGTCACAATCTCATTGCCCTTTGCGGCTGCTATAGGCCCTGAAGAATAAGACGAGAACTAGGCTGCCAAATTACGGAACCGAGATTCCTTCCTTTCCCGGACAGTGTCAAATGGAAGACGCCGCTCATGGATTCATCGTGGAATGGGAATCGTCGTATGAAAGCTTCACGCTAGAGCAGCGCGAGCGGTCGATGGATGCCGGAACAAGAGCGCGCCATGCGTTCGGCTGCGCGGGCGTCGCCGGATTGGGCTGCCTTTAGCAACGATTTGGCGGCCTTACGGTAGTATTCGATATTGAGGCGAACCGCCTCGGGATTGGCTGGCATACGACCTTCCTTTCCCATGCGCCCATCGTCCGCAAGAACGGGCTGAAAGAAGGTTCGTCAAAACGAGGCAGCGCCCCTTTTGCGCTCCAGTCCATTGTAGTAATTCGCCACAGACGAACTACCGGAAGGGTTTGCACAGCAGTTCCCGCACCGCGCGCAGGCGGGCGCATTCCGGGCAAGCGTCGGAGCAGCCATCGCTCGCGTGGGCTAAGAGAAAGTCGAATTGTTCGCGCATCACCTCCGCGACGGGAGCGGGCATTACGAAGCTTGCCCGAAGCTTCTTTGCGCGCGCGGGCGCTGCCGCGAACGCGGGCCGCTCCACTGCGCGACTTGAAAGACCGAAGTTCCGTCTGGCCACATCTGGATTATCGGCAGGTAGGGCCGAAGGGTTTAGCCCCTCGCAGAAAAACGACTGGGGGTGGTTTGAGGCCTGTCCCCGGGCGCCGCCGCTGTAACGAGTTTCCGGCGCGGCAGCGGCCCGGCACGCTGCTGACAGCCCCTTGCTGCTCTATCGGTTAAGCCATGAGGATAACGCCCAGTCTGTCCCCAGCTTTCCCTTGAAAACTGCCGGCGTGGCCGAATGGTGCCGGGCTGGTTCTTTACGCCTGCCGCGGCTGCCTGGCCGTTGCGGTAGCTCTCCAGCACTTTTTGCCGGATGGCGCTCTTGACCGCTTCGCAAGCGGCGTCGCATTCGGCGCCGTCGCCCTCCGTCACGGCCTGGTGCAGCGGATTGATGACGGTGGCGGTAGTCCACGCGTCCAGACTGCTGCATGAATGATTGTTTTTGTTCGGACATATGTTTGTCCCTTTCGGCAAGCTTGAATGCTTCGGCAGCGGGCAGTTTGCCTTGCTCGCTACGACCTGAAGTCAAGCCGCCGGGTGCCCTGCCGTGTCATAGGCCTGGCACCCCGCCGCCGCGTTTGACGCGGCCCCCTTGCCAGGCCTTGATACGGGAGGGTGGAGCCTACAATGGAAGACCGCGAGCAAGGCAAGCTGTTTCTTGCGCCCTGTTCCCTGCGTCCTGGGCCCTGCAGTTGGAGGCAGGGGTAGCTGGCCGGAGGGACCTGTCGCCAGTTTTCTGGGCTGCGCTGTCTGCGCGGCCAATAAAAAGAACAGGCATCGCGTTAGCGTGCCTGTCGCAAAACTGTCGCATCCCTGTCGCCCCCCAAACCCCTGAAAGCGCGTAAAATAGCAGCGATAGTGGAGGCGGCCAGAACGATGTTACCAGATGGCCCAAAGATCAGGGCTTTGCGACTCCGGCGAGGCTGGACCCAAGCCGAACTCGGTTTAGCGAGCGATACAACGAGCCGGACGGTACAACGAGTCGAAGCGAGTAAGCGCGTCTCAATTGACAGCCTCCGATCCATCGCCAGCGCGCTGGAGATGGATGTAGCAGATCTACAGTTCACGCAATTGCACTCAAAATTCGAAGATTCAAAGCGTGACCAGCCGAACGCAGCTATTAGAACTCGACTTGAAGCGCGGCGGTTGCTGGATGAAAGTATCGACGCGTTGTGCAGATATCGGGACGACCGTGCCCCAGGTTGGCACGCTTCTGCAGCGGACAAGAGAAAAGTCGAAAAGTGGATTCATGACTTCGGGGAGGAGGCGGTCATGACGGCAATGGACGACTGCGGACGGCAGTACATCCAATTCTCACAGTATGGCTTCGCCACGGCTTCGTCGGCTTGGCACGGTTTCAATATGATTCCCCGCGTTTGCAACGTGAGCCAACGTAAGCCTGATGATAAAGAACTGTACTACGCACGCGGCATCGCTCGAAACAGGCTGGCCGAGTTCGACGACAGAATAGCATTGCGCCTCTTGAAAGAGGCATACAATGCCGGCGCAAGTATCGAGAAGCTCCAAGATTTCGCGAGAATCGCCCGCAACTGGGTGGAATTCCAACAAGGCCTGTACCTCTTGGCCGAGATCCCGTCCGCTGAAGTGGCGGTCGAACGTCCGCAGGCCGTTCCCTCTCCCGAGCTCATTGGACAACTCGGCTTGAAATCGTCAGCCGCGATACAGCAATCGGTCGCTCTGGTGGCTGTGACCAAACAGCTATCATCGCCCGAGGATGTAGCCCAAGAACTCCTTCGACAAGCATCAGCAAGTGGCGAGTTCGTCGTCACTATCGACGGCGACCAGCAAATATTCTATTTTGGTAGCTCCCGAGACGGAGGTGGTCGAACATTAGCAATTAGAGAACCGTGGACCGAGCGCAGGATCGCGGAAGCCATCAAGGACGGATTTCACCTGTCACTGCGTTCCGAACGCTCGTAAGTCTTCGGCGCGAGGGCACTGCCAATCTTGTCTAGTCCTACTTGCTTCCTAGAGCGCCCCAGGGGTTCGATTTCTGCGTCCTGGGGCGCTGCAGTTGCAGGCCGGGGGAGAGCTCGCAGGGGGACTCTGGTCTGTCTCGATATCATCAAGGTAAGGACTCCGGTTGCGAAAATTGAGAGGTCCGAGGAGAAGGATTCACATGTCCTGTCAATTCAGTGTTGGGGCAGTAAGCGGCAAGCCCGGTCCGGTACGCGCTCTGACCATGGTGATCACGTTGCGGTGGGTCGCCGCAGCGCCAGCATTCTTACTGAACATCCAGGGCCGAGTACGCCTCAACAATGAGGTTGTCTGCGACTCGTTGGCGAGGGACGGCATCAGTTTTGGTGGTAGTGCCGCCGCTGACCTGCAGCGGGAACGACCGATTCCCGCCACGCTCACAGCGCCGCTTTCTGCGGAGAGCATCCGTTGGATTGAGGACCAGCGGGCCACTAACGACATCACCATCCAAGTGGAGCTGAAATACGCATGGCAAGAGGCGCTTCCTTTGGCCGGCGGCACACAGATCGCCGCTGGCAGAGTTTATTGGGACACGGCTGACTGCCACTATCGGATTTCCCGCTCCGATTGGCTTCGGATACTTGCCGAATTGAAATGGCAGGAATACGAGATGTTTGAAATCGCCGCACTTCCCCTCGTCGCTGACGCTAACTTGCAACAGGCCCTCCAGCTCTTGCGCCATGCACAGGAGGCCCTGAGGAGCGGTGACTACGCTGGTGCCTTGGCCTGTTGTCGACGCGCCCTGGAGAGCGCTGCAAAATACCATGTGCAAGGCGACAACGTTAAGGAGGGGTTCAACCTCCTACTTCAGGCAGCGGTTCCAGAACATGAAGATAAGCGGACCGCGCTCAACGGTGTCATGGCAAAATTGTCTGAGTACGCCCACCTCGGTCGGCACGAGCGATATCCGGCCTTAAGAATCACACGGGCGGAGGCGGAATTTGTGGTCACCGCGACTATTGCGCTCTTTTCATTCCTCAGCCGTCGTTTGGCGAAAACAGAAACTGCTGATTAAACAGTCCGTTACCCAGTAGAAGACGTAAACACTATGGCGTGAGGGGAGGACCGATAATGGAATCCAGTCAACTTCTGGATACGCCGTGACTTGGGCGGAGCCCGTGTTCGGCTACCTTGGTAATTTAGTCCCGTCAGTTCTACAGGCAAATGTCCGGTTGCCAGCGGGTTGGGCGGCCGCTGGGGCAAGGGCCAAGTTCTATAGGGGTTGAGATGGAGCCTAATGGAGAAGATGGAGGCTTCCAAAGAGTATGCACCCAATACGACGATTCAAAAGAGTCAGAGTCGATGAGCAGAGAGGATTTGCTCTGGAACCCGCAGACCCTTTACCATTACACGACCCGCGAAGGCCTATTAGGCATCCTCTGCAGTGGAACAGTGTGGACAACGAACATCCGATTTCTCAATGACGCTTCCGAATACACCTATGCCCAGTCGAAGTTTAATCGAGGAGCTTCGTGAGATCAGGCAAAGGATTAGTCCGACGTACTCGAAGGAGCTGGACGAAGCTATCCGACATCTGGGCTCCTCTGCTAATGTTTTCGTCTTTTGCCTTTCCGTACGCGGAGATCTGCTTAGTCAATGGAGAGCTTACGGGGAGCCCGGCAATGGATACTCTATCGGCTTCGACGCTCCCGCGTTGGACGAGATCATCCGGAGGAGAGAGGGGATGCAGTTGGCGGCGGTATGCTACGATCCGCAGGCGCAGTGGGACCTGATGAATCGCATGGAGATTCAGGCTTCCGAAACGCTCTAGCGCCAGGTCTAGAGACCCGCGGGCTTTCGGGCAAGCTCTTCGCGACATTTTCTTAGATGTGGGACCGATAATGAAGCATCGAGCTTTCGAGGAGGAACGCGAATGGCGTCTCGTCCTGCGCCTTCATAGCGCAGCCTCCCCGCGAGTAAGACACCGTGCTGGGCATTCGATGTTGGTCCCATATATCCCTGTGGCGGTAGGAACCAACGCGCGGCCACTGCCCGTCAGGAATATCGTTATCGGACCAACTCCTCATTCGGATCTCGAAACGGAAGCCGTGAAGGGGCTTTGTCGCCAGTGTGGAATCAGGGCTGACGTACAGAAGTCGGGTATCCCCTATCGCGCCCTTTAGGGACGCCCTCGCGCTGTCTGGCGCCGCTGCCAGGGCGATCATTTTGGGCCTGCCGCCCAACTGCCAACGAGATTTCGCGCGCATCGTCGGCCACCTGCTGATGGGCGAGGAACTTCTGAAGAGGACCGGCGCCGGCAACCTGTTCATGGTTTTCGGCGAGCCGGATGTGGAGATCCGCAAGCGGAAAGACGGCAAGCTGGAAGTGGAAATTCGCGGCGTGGATGTATACGACCCGACCACGCAGGAAATCCGCAGCCACTCCACGGACGATATCGCCTGTTGGTTCATCGACACGGCTTACAACGGCGAGAGCTTTTTCGTGCGCCATGCCTACTTCACTGGCGCGGACGACCCGTACGACAAGCTGAAGCGCGCGCTCCGCGCCGAAGTGGACGAGGCCGCCTGGGCGTCGCTGTACTCCACTACCAGCCGTCCGTTCGAGCGCCCGAAGAGCGGGAAGATCGCGGTCAAGGTCATCAACCACTATGGGGATGAAGTGTTGAAGGTGTTCCGGACGGAGTGAAGCAACTCCCGCCAGGGGCGGCACTACGGGCGATCATTTGCCGCTGGGAAGGGGCGTTCCTGTCCGCTTCTTGCTCCAGTCCCGGATTCGAGCAAACAGGGTCAACCCGCTGTGGGCTATGCGGGGCGGTCGGGCAACGGGAGGAGATGCAGGTCCGGCATCGGGAAGTGCTTTCGATTGTCGGTCAGGAGCGCGACTCGGTTGGTCAAGGCGACGGCGGCGATAGTCACGCCGGTGTAGGAAAGAGTGTAGCCTTTCCTCTGCCGGTCGCGGCGTAATAGACCTGCGTCCCTGGCGATTTCCGCGGTGACGGGCAGGAACTCCAAGCTGTTTAGAAACGCCGCTGTCTCGTGCTCTTTGCCGGGCCGCAGACCGGCATATACCTCGGTGAAGTTTACCGGACAACAAGCCAGGAGGTGCCCCTGCTCGATGAGTTGCTCCAGGAATTCGGTTCGGCCAAACCGGCCGTTGAGGTGAGTTCGGTTAGGCGCGTCAACCGCTCCCTAACGGTCGCGGCTCGGTTACGGGTGCCGTGTGTTTGCGGTCACTTACCGAGCCTCGACCGTGAGCTTGGCCCGCAAATTCCGCGTGGTTGTGCAGGACGGGCTGGGAAGCCTGACCTACTTATGCCAGGTCGAACTTTTCCTGATGAAGCTGGCTGTCGGCTTTGACGAAGACCGGGCGGCCAAGGGTTTCTTCCAGTTCCTGAAGATAGGTATTCTGGTTCGATTTGAGGAGGCGGGCCACTTCGGGCGAGACGCGCAGCAGCACGTCTTTCCCTTCGATGCTGCCGGCGAGCTTGCGCGCTTCCTGCAGGATCTCGGTGATCATGGTTTGCGGGCTTTTGACGTAGCCCGCACCTTCGCAATAGGCGCACGGCGTGCATAGCGTCCGCTCGAGGCTCTGCTTGACCCGTTTGCGGGTGATGGCGACCAGGCCGAAGTCGTTGAACTGCAAAATCTTGTACGGCGCGCGGTCGACGCGCATGGCTTCTTCGAGCGCTTGCATCACCTTCTGGCGGTTCTTGCGCTCGTCCATGTCGATGAAGTCGACCACGATGATGCCGCCCAGATCGCGCAGCCGAATCTGGCGCACGATTTCGCGGATGGCGTCGGTGTTGGTCTTGACGATGGTGTCCTCGAGCCGGTTGGAGCGGCCGACGTATTTGCCGGTGTTGATGTCGATGGCCACCAAAGCTTCGGTTTGATTGATGACGATGTAGCCGCCGCTCTTGAGCCAGACCTTGGGGCGCAGCGCCTTCTCCAGCTCGGCGGTGATGCCGAATTCGTCGAAGATCGGGTTGGAGCGGGTATACAGCTTGACGCGCGGAACCAAGGACGGCTGGAAACGCTCGACGAAGCGCAACACGTCTTCGTAGAGTTCTTCGTTGTCGACCCAGATATTCTTGAACGAACTGGTGAGCTGATCGCGCAGCACTCGCTCCACCACGTTGAGATCGTGATGAATCAGCACCGGCGCGGGTTTGCGCTCGGCCTTCTGGCGCATGTCGAGCCAGAGGTTGTAGAGGAACATCATGTCGGCGCGAAGCTCTTCTTCGCTGCGGCCCTCGCCGGCGGTGCGGACGATGTAGCCGCCGGGAATTCCGGTGCGATGATTCTGCAGGATGCGTTTCAGGCGGGAGCGCTCTTCGTCGCTGGGGATCTTGCGGGAGACGCCGACGTGATCGACGGTGGGCATGTACACCAGGAAACGGCCCGGCAGAGCGATATGCGAAGTGATGCGGGCGCCCTTCTGGCCGAGCGGTTCCTTGGCAATCTGAACGATGATCTCTTGGCCTTCCTTGAGCAGATCGCTGATGCTGGGACCGGGGCGGTCGGAGCGGAGATCGGGAGCGGTTTTGGCGGGGGCGGTTCGTATCTCGGGTTCGGGAACGGGGCGGCCCACCGGCTCGGACGCGGCAACGGGCTGAGGGTTGCGGTCTCCCCGGTCGCGGCCGCCGCGGCGGCGCGTGCGGCGGGAAACCCGGTGCAGATAGCGGGGGCCCTGTTCGCGCAGGGTAGCGGTCAGGCTGGTGGGGATGCGCGCAGGCTCGGGGCCCTCGGGCTCCTCAATCGTGTCGGCAGCCACATCGGCGGCTTCCATGGCGGGTTCGGGTTCGGCGGCGTCGCCGTCTTCCGGCGCGGGTTCCTCCTCGCCGGATGCGGATTCCTCAGCCACGGTTTCGCCGGTACCGGCGGCGCTTTCGGGCTCGGCGGATTCCGCGGCGATGGATTCCTCGGCGGCAGTTCCATCAGGCTCGACGGCAGCCGAGAGGGCTTCCACAACGGTCTCCACGGGGAGGGCCGCGGAGCTTGCCGAGATCGGCGTTACCGGAGCGGCGGCGACAACGGGCGGCTCCGGCGCAGTCTCGCATTCCAGTGCCTTGACCAACCTTGCCGCGGCCGGCTCCAACCGCTCGGCCTCCGGCGCGGAATCGGGCTCGATTTCCGGCTCGGGCTCGCGATCCTCGTCGGGCCCGGCATACTTGGCCAGAGATTCACCGGGGAGGACGAAGAAATCGTCCGGTTGGGCGGCGGCACGAGGGGCGGATTCGGTTACCGGCTCCGGTTCGGGAGCGGCAGCCTCCTCGCTTCTATCGGGCCGGTCTTCGCCGCGTGGATCGGGGGAATAAAACTTGGAGTCCGGCAGGCCGCGTCCCCGGCCACCGCGCCGGCGGCGAGAACGGCGGCCGCGGCGGTCGCGATCGTCGCGGCGCGGGTCGTGGCTGGGGCCTGAGGGAGGGGGGGCGCTGGATGCGATACCCTCCGAGGGCGGCGAAACCGGCAGGACCACCGCCGCGGGAGGCGGCGCCTCCACAATCTGTGCCGCGCCCGCTGCCGGACTCGATACGGGGCTCGGTGTGGGGCCCGACGCGGCGCTTGGAACCGGCGGAGCGAAGGGCTGCTGGGCCTTGCCCAATTTGAGCACCTGATCTTCGACGCTGGTGACGATCTTGTCGTATTCCTCGTTGTCTTCAAAGAAATCCGAGACGTAGAGGAACGCGTCGCGATCGAGGCCAATGTCGACAAAAGCGGATTGCATTCCGGGGAGAACGCGGGTTACCCGCCCTTTGTGAATGCTGCCGGCCAGAGAATATTCATTCTCGCGCTGATGAAAGATCTCGACGAGTTGGTCGTCCTCGATCAGCGCGACGCGCGTTTCGTGGCGCGTGGCGGAGATGACTAAATCCTTTGACATCTGCTACCTCCCCGGGAACATGGAGAGCGTAGACCAATTGGGAGGTGGGTGCCCTCAGTGGCTCGTGAGCCGCTTCGCCGGAGCGGTACCAGCTCAACCCGATGCCAATTTTCACGCCGGCCCGCCGATGGAGCTCGAACCTCACACACCGGCCAGCCGGGAAGCACTCTTCAAACCTGGTAGAGCGCCAGAGGCGCCACCGTCCCGGGAGGGGTCTCTACAGGTTCCCGAACAATTTCAATATTTTTGGCGATCCGGCGTTGCGACCGGACCCGATCAATTCACAAACCTTCGCAAGCGGACGTTGTTTACTAGCCCCAACGCCATGAAACTAGACCAGATACTGGAACCGCCGGCACTCATGAAGGGGAGCGGGATTCCGGTCACCGGAATTGCCCCGGCCACCATGCCCACATTCACGAAAATGTGGAACAGGAGCAGCCCGGCCACCCCCATACACACGTACATACCGACGGGGTCGGAAGCCGTCTGCGCATTCTGGACGATGCGCATCACCATGACAAAAAACAAAGCAAGAACAAAAACCACACCGACGAACCCGTGCTCCTCGGCGAAGGCCGAGAAGATAAAATCCTTGTGCGGCACAGGCAAGAAACGCAATTGAGTTTGGGTTCCCTTGGTAACCCCTTTGCCGAACATACCGCCCGCGCCAATGGCGATTTGGGACTGGATCAACTGGTAACCCGAGCCCTGGGCATCACGTTCGGGGTCGATAAAGCTCCTCCACCGCGTCTTTTGGTAATCCTGCAGCACAAAAGTCCAGGTAATGGGCAGCACAATGATGGTCAACACGGCGATCACGGCGACATATTTCCACCGCAATCCCGCGATGAAGGCCCCCACCACGAGAACCGCCAAATACGTCAACGCAGTCCCCAGATCCGGTTGTTTTAGAACAAGAACCGTGGGGATCAACACCAAGCCCGCCAACTTCAGCATTTCCCGGATTTCGAGAACTTCCGTCCTCAGCTCCGTCAGATAGCGAGCCACTAACAAGATTATCACTAACTTGGCAAATTCCGATACCTGCACATGGATGGGACCGAGCGGAATCCAGCGCCGGGAACCGAATGCCGATTGTCCGAAGGCATAAGTCGCCACCAGGGCGAGAACGGTCCCGGCATACAGGCCGGGGACATATTCGAGCATGCTGTGGTAGTCGATTTCCTGGACCAGGAGCATGAGCACCCAGCCGCCGGCGACGAACAGGATCTGGCGCCACCAGGCGCTATGGAACTCGGTGTCGAGGGTGGCGCTATAGATCTGCAGGACTCCGACGGAGCAGAGCATGAGGGCGATCAGCACCAGCGGCCAATCGATATCGCGTACGGCAAAGTGGCGGCTCATTGTGGTTTGGAAGGGCCGGGAAGATCCAACCGGGCGATGGCGGCCAGGCGGGCAGCGGCCGCGGACTGTTGCTGGCGCAGCATGGTGAGGCGGACCTTTTTATCGAAATAGGCTTTCAAAACATCGCGCACGATGGGGGCGACCAGCGGGCCTTCGGCGCCGTGGTCCCAAAGAGCGGCGACAACAATTTCGGGAGCGTAGCAGGGGGCGAAGCCGACGAACCAGGCATTAGCCTGGCTGGCGACGCCGCCGGTGGCTTTGGCCAGGTCGGAAGATTCCACTTGAGCGGTGCCGGTCTTGCCGCACACCTGGAGCCCCGGAATCTGCGCGAGAACGCCGGTACCCCATTCATTGACCACGCCGTACATGCCGTCGACGACGTCTTTGACGTGGTCGGGGTCGAGCGTCCAGGTGACGGGCTTTTCCAGCTTGGCGGTTTCGACGAGGTGGGGTTGCTGCCAGACGCCGCCCATGGCAATACCGCCGAAGGCGCGGGCCAGTTGCAGCGGAGTGACGGTGAGCGCGCCCTGGCCGATAGCGACGGAAACGGTTTCTCCGGCATACCACTTGCGGTGGTAATTGCGCGCGGCCCATTGGGTTGACGGCACGGTGCCTTCTTTTTCGCCGGGCAGGTCGATACCGGTCTTATGGCCGAAGCCGACCAGGTCGGCGTAGTAGGCGATCTTGTCGATGCCCATCATGTTGCCCACGGTATAGAAAAAGACGTCGCAGGACTGCACAATGGCGCGGTGCAAACTGAGGGTGCCGTGACCGGTTTTGAGATGGCAGCGATGGTAGGTACCGTAAAAGGAGGCCCCGCCGGAACAATGAACGGTGAACTGCTCGTCGATGGTTCCGGTTTCGAGGGCAGCCAGGGCCATGGTGGGTTTGAAGGTGGAACCCGGGGCCTGCTGCGCCTGAATGGCGCGGTTGAGCATGGGCTTATCGGGGTTGTCGCGGATTTCCTTCCAATCGGCGGCGCGAATGCGCACGGCGAACTTATTGGGGTCGAAGGCGGGATGGCTGAGCATGGCGAGGACCTCGCCGTTGCGCGGGTCGAGCGCCACCACGGCGCCGTTGCGGCCTTCGAGGGATAGCTCGGCCACCGATTGCAGATCGAGATCGATGGTCAGTTTGAGATCCTTGCCGGGGACGGCGTCTTTGCTTTTAAGCTCGTGGCGGACCTGGCCGGTGTTATCCACGATCACCTGGCGCTGGCCATCCTGGCCCATGAGGACATCATTATATTGCTGCTCGATGCCGAACTGGCCGATGACCGCGCCCTGGTCGTACCTGGCGAATTCCGGCAGATCCAGTTGGGCTTCGGTGATTTCACCGGTGTAACCGAGGACATGGGCGAGCATGCCGTTCTGGGGATAAACGCGGCGCTGCGAGGGGATGGTGAAGAGCTCGGGGAAGAAATCGCGATGGGAATCGACGAAAGCCAGGTCGAGCGGGGTGAGCTCCTCTTTGAGCGGGAGGGCCTCGTATTTGGGGCGATGACGATAGCGGCGGACGCGCGCCGCCAGGTCGTCATAGTCGAGATCGAGGCCTTGGGCGATGGGTCTGAGATGCTCCTCTTTGAGAAGCTCGCGAGCGAGACGGAGGGAGAAGGAAGCGTGGTTATCGACAATGTCGCGGCCTTCGCGATCGAGGATGCGGCCGCGGGGAGCGGGGATGGGGACGGATTTGACGCTGTTGGCGACGGCGCGCTCGTCGTAAAACTGGGGATTCTGCACCTGCAGGCGCCAGAAGGCGGAAAGCAGGATGACGAAGATGGCGACGGTGGCGTACTGAAAAATGGCGATCTTGTTGGCGGCGAAACGAAAATCGTCCCGCAAAGGCGGCTTCTCGGAAAGGCGCGAAGTTCCGAGTTGCGGATGAGTAGGAGGTAGGATCACAACCTGCAGGCGCCAGCACGACGCCCAATCTACTAGTGTAACTCAACAATCGGCGCGGCAAAGGTCGCGCGCTCGATTCAGTTCTCCCGAACGGTTCGCCCAAGTGCGTCCTCGGCGCTGGGCGACATTCCGTCCAGGTAATCCCGAAGCGCCGCGTTGATGAGGGTCCGATAGCCGGCCGTGCCGCCGGATTGTTCCGCCAGTTCGAAAAAGCGACCCACGATATCGTGGTCGAGGCGGATCGTGATTCGGGTTTGGCCCTCGGGCTCGGGTTTTGGCGGAAGGGTTCCGGGCTGTTTTCTCTTGATTGAAATCATAGCGATCTTTCGTTGTTCTGCCGGGTGCGGACGAGGGGCTTAACCGATCTGGGAATTTCGCAATATAGGCACGCCAACCGCTCCCTTACGGTCGCGGCTCGGATACGGGCGCCTCCTGTTTGCAGTCACTTACCGAGCCGCGACCGTAAGGGAGCGGTTGGCGGGAACGGATTTCCCCAGATCGGTTAAGCACCCCGGGCGAAGGCGTCCGCCCTACAACTAGGCCGCGGCCGTTTGGGATTTACCCAAGCAGCAACGCTTGTATTTATGGCCGCTGCCGCAGGGACAGGGGTGGTTGCGGCCGATTTTGGGCCCAGGACGGCGGTAAGGTCCGGGCTTTTGTGCATGGTTGTGCATATTTTGCGGATTTGCGGTTGTGCATTCTTGGGCAAATGCGGGCTCCGTGGGTTCCTCTTTGAGGGGGCTGCGGGGAGATGCGAGTCTGGCGGGGCGTTGAAGCTGAGGGGCTTGCCGGCCTTTTTAGGGTAATTATTTACTTGACAAACCAACCCAAATCCCTTAACATTTTTAAAGATGCTAAACTGCGACGTGAAGATCCCGTTTCCGTGCCCGAAGTGCGGCGAGCAGATCGAGGAAAGCATCGCTCGGCTTGAGGAGAACCCGACACTCACCTGCCCTAGGTGCGGAACCTCGATCCAAATCGAAGCTGAAGACCTCCGCCGGAACCTTAAACAAGTCGAGGACGCGCTGGAGAAGTTCCGGCGGGACATCGGCGATCTCTAAAGAATCCTTCATCTCCGCTAGGAGCCGCATCGCCGGATCGGTTGTTAAAAGAAACCGAAAGGAAACCATAAGATGATTACACCTTTAAGCCCAAAGCCGGGAAAGTGGTATTTGTACTTTGCATGCAAGACCTGCGGAAAACCTATTCCGATAACAGATCTTTTGGCGGGCGCCACAGTGAAAGTTCAGCGAGATGCTCCGATTCCTTATCTTGACGTTCTGTGCCCGCAATGCGGGAACTGTCACGACTATCTGGATACCGAATTACAACCCCTTCAGGCAGAGTAATAGGAGCTATCTGCGCTTGTCCCGTCGGCTGACACAAACAGTTAAGACACTGTTTCCGTCCAATGATAAATGCTTCCTTCCGATCAGGCAACAGTTTTATGCTGGCATTGTCGGCAAAGCGGAGGCGGGCAAT
>Ga0187848_10000116_pt1 | contig 71212 bp, 64 predicted proteins | sample June2016WEW_4_40_FD_132424 | JGI IMG/M metagenome (GOLD analysis project Ga0187848, IMG submission 132424) | Peatland microbial communities from SPRUCE experiment site at the Marcell Experimental Forest, Minnesota, USA - June2016WEW_4_40 | ecosystem: Environmental > Terrestrial > Soil >... | reverse complement strand
TCGCCTCCGAGAGTCGCCACTGCTCCAGGATCTGGCCAACGGCATCCTGCGCAAGGTTAACCGACTGAAGCCGATTTAGGTTTGAAATCGCATTCTTCACGCCGGATTCAGGTTATAGAGTTGTTGCAAGAGCTTCCGTCAGGCAATAGAGATCGAGGACGAGTATATTCGAGGCGTACGAGAAATAGGAATAGCCGTGCACTCGCCTGTGCCTGCTTGCCAGTGCAGAACTCGACCAGATTCGGTTCCTCCTCAGGCACGTTTCGATTCAAACGACGGAATGATACCTCGGATGCAGGCAGGAGGGGGGCGCGCCAAGTTGGGACTACGGGCCCGTGGCGACCAGGGAGGGTTTGACGGCGCAGCATCTGTTGGGGTTTGATGCCAGCCAAGGCTCAGGTCGGCGTCTACGCTTCCAGGTGGGTTGTTTCCGAGCATTCGGCCATCTGCTTCCGCGGCGGGATGCCGATCGAGAAGGTGGCTCTTGCATTCCGCGTGACCAAGATCTACGGCGGCCTGCCTGGCGCGCCGCAGACCCTGGCAATGGAAGGTCCTCAAAACGGGTTCGTATCCAGCGTAATGCGTTGGGCGGTAACATTCCCCGCTATGTGATCCAGGTGGTTTCCCTTCGGGTCGTACACGTCAATTGTAAATGTACCGGTGTACATGTCTCCGCTGGGAGATAGCGCGATCTGCTCGCGGATGTTGACGTAGGCGGCGAGGGCCTGGGTGGTCTGGTCATAGCTCAGCGCAAAATGATTGAGCTCGTAACTTAGAAACCCTGTCTGTCCCCATACGCCCAGACAGAAATTTTGGGTGGCCGGCGAATGGCCTGCGGAATTGAGTATCTCCGTCCCGTCGCTGTGCCACTGGTTATACCCGAAGTCGACGACGGTTCCGTTCGGTATCGGCGGATTGCGGGTGGAGTTGCCTTCGGCGATATATTGAGTGTTCCACATTCCCACGATGGACACGCCGTTGTCGCCGCGCGCCGCCTCCTGGGGCGCCGCCTTTACCGCGGCCGTGAGTGTGCGCAAAGCCATGGCTTGCTATGCGAAGGAAAAGGGGCCTTGCAGATTCGTCAAATCCCCACAGCCGGCGGTTGCCTGAGAGACCAGCAGCGTCAAGAAGACCCATGAGCCAAGGGTCTTCGTGATCGATCGAGATATTGCGTTCATCGAGTTCCTCTTTCTGCCGCGGGCGAATCCCGCGGTCAGCCTTAAGGCGCAACCAGGAACGCAATACTTGAACCGCCGGCCAAAAAAATTCCGCAGGCACCGCCGGCTATCCGCTTAGCTCGGCCAGAAGCCAGGCCCGCGAAAGCCTCCAGTCCCGCAAAACGGTGTCCTCGGAGACCGCCAGAACAGCCGCCGTCTCTTCTACCGTGAGCCCTGCAAAGAAGCGCATTTCGACCACGCGGGCTTTGCGCGCATCCACTTCCCCCAGGCGGGTAAGAGCTTCGTCGAGAGCGATTAACTGATTTCCGCGGTTCGACGCCAGGTCTGGGACCTCGTCCAGGTTCACGCGCGGCGCGTTGCCGCCCCGTTTCGCCGCGCCGCGCTTGCGGGCCGCATCCAATAGGATGTGGCGCATAACCTGCGCCGCCACAGCGAAGAAATGGGCCCGGTGTTGCCAATCGACATTTTCCACTTCAATGAGCTTCAGGTAAGCTTCGTGCACCAGGGCTGTGGCCTGCATGGTTCGGCCCGGGCTTTCATTTTTCATGAACCGCCCGGCCATCCGCCGGAGCTCGCGGTAGACCCTGGGCGTCAGCCGGTCGAGCGCGCTTTGATCGCCGTCCGCCCAGGCACGAAGCAGGCGTGTTGTTTCAGATGGTTGCGATTCTCCCATCGGGAGCCCGGCAGGTAGCATTATACTGCGCTGGCCCTCCCCAAAATAATTCTCTGCGTCCGTTCCGGTTTTTTCCTCCGCGTCGCGCCTGTAGGCCAGATACGGAGGGAATCATGAAGGTTCAGGCTTTAGCGGCAGTGATAATCGCAGGTGGATGCGCGGCGGCGCATGTTAGCCATGCCTCGGCGGCAGCCGTTCGCACGATTCCGGTTTGCTCGGAGAGTTACTCGACAACGACTTTCGTGGGCGGACGCATGTTGGCATCCGCAATCTTCGCCAGGATCGGCGTGAAATTAGAGTGGCACAGCTCCCAAAGTTGCCCTTCGAACGCGTTGCGGATCAGTCTGTCTACCCGTACGCCCGAGGGTTTGATGCCCGGTGCGCTGGCCTACGCCCTGCCCTTCGATGGAGCCCACATCGTGGTCTTCCTAGATCGGATCCAAAGAAGTGTTCCCCGAAAGATAACCTCGCGCATCTTGGGGCACGTCTTTGCCCACGAAATCACCCCCATCTTGCAAGGATGCAACCACCACGCGGATTCCGGTCTCATGAAGGCGCACTGGGACGAAGCCGACTTGCGCACCATGTTCTGGCAGACCCTTCCTTTCACCCCGGACGACATCACCCTCATCGGGCGCGGCCCTTCGAATTCAACCGGCGCTGGCAATCCAGGTCCAAATGAATCAAAATGATACGAACCGGGAAGGAGGGCCCCGATGACGCCCGAGCGCTGGCGCCAAGTCGAAAAGCTATACCATTCCGCGCGGGAGCACGGTCCCGCAGTGCTTGCGGACACCGACCCGGAGCTCCGGCGAGAGGTGGAAAGGCTCCTCGCCCAGGATTCGGACGGCAAGATTCTGGACCAGCCGATTGAGCATTTCCTGGGCGATTCGACCGAGACCAAACTGCCGTGGGAAGCTCCGCCGGAATGGGCCGGGCAGTCTATCTCGCATTACCGCATTTTGGAGAAACTGGGCGCGGGCGGGATGGGGGTGGTTTACAAGGCCCTGGACACCAAGCTGGGCCGGCTGGTGGCGCTGAAATTCCTGCCGCCGCACGTTCGCCACGACGATGCCCTGAAAAAGAGGCTGGCGGCGGAGGCGCGCGCCGCCTCGCTGCTGGACCATCCGAATATCGTGGTGATCCACGAGATCGACGAAACGCCCGAAGGCGGCCTGTTTATCGCCATGGCCTATCACGAAGGGGCCACTCTGCGGCAGCGGATATCGGGCGGCTTGCCGGTGGTGGAAGCGCTGACCATTGCCCGGCAGATCGCGTTGGGGCTGGCGCGGGCGCACCAGAGCGGTATCGTTCACCGCGACATCAAGCCGGCCAACGTGATCGTGAGCTGGGACGACACGGCGCGCATCATCGATTTCGGGCTGTCCAAAACGAGCGACTCGACGATTACCGATGAGGGCTTCGCGAAGGGCACGCCGCTCTACATGTCGCCCGAGCAGGCGGCCGGAAAGCGGCTGGACGCTCGCACGGACCTGTGGAGCCTGGGCGCCGTGATGTACGAAATGCTGGCCGGCAAGCCCCCGTTTTCGGGGGATTCGCAGCTTCAGGTGATGCACTCGATCGTCAATCACACGCCTGCAAGGCTGCGCGAGGTGCGGCCCGATCTGCCTGCGGAACTGGATGCGATTACGGCGAAAGCGCTGGAAAAAGATCCGGCCAGGCGGTACCAGTCCGCGGGGGAAATGGCGCGCGACATTTCGGTGGCTCTGGCGGCGCTGGAGACGCGGACGGTGCGGCGTCCGCGAGTGCGAAAGGCGTACGCGGCGGCGGCCGCGGTGGTGCTGCTGGCGATCGCGGGCGCGGGGACGTGGTTCTACAAACGAGCGGAGGAGCGGCGATGGGTGCGCGAGGAGGCCATTCCGCAGATGCGGGCGCTGGCATCGACCAAAGGCGCGGCCATGTTCAGGATGCTGACAAAGGCCGAAACGATTTTGCCGGGTGATCCGGAACTGGTGAAGCTGGCGGCGGACCAGACGCGCGTCATGTCTGTCGAGTCGGTTCCGCAGGGCGCGAAAGTGGAGATTCAGGACTATACGTCGCCCGGCGACCCGTGGCTGCCGCTGGGCACGACACCGCTGCGAGTTCGCCTGCCGCAGGGTTATTTTCGCTGGCGCGCGACCAAAGCTGGGGCAGGAGAATTGATCGCCGCGCCGGACATGAAAACCGAGCCCGTTCACTTCGAACTGGCGCCGGCAGGCCTGGCGCCCGGAATGGTTCGCGTGCCAGCCGGCAGAATAATCGAGATGATTGGCTTCGTGGGATGGCTGACGAACACGCTCCCGGCCTTCGACATCGATAAGTACGAAGTGACCAACGCGGAATACCAGGAATTCGTCGACCAGGGCGGATACCGAAAGCCGGAATACTGGAAGGAGAAATTCGTCAGTGAGGGGAAGACGCTCACCTGGGAGCAGGCGATGGATCTGCTGCGCGACACCACCGGACGGCCGGGCCCTTCGACGTGGGAAGGCGGCCATTATCGCGCGGGGCGGGGCGACTTTCCCGTCTCAGGCGTGAGCTGGTATGAGGCGGCTGCGTATGCGGCATTCCGCGGCAAGAGCCTGCCGGCGCTGCCACAGTGGTTCCGCGCGGCGCCCTCCGACCTGGCCGGCTACGCGGCTTCGCAGAGCAACGTTCTGGGCGCATTGCGGAAGGTGGGCTCCGGCGTGGGACCCTATGGAACCTATGACATGGTGGGCAACGCGTGGGAATGGTGTCTGAACACGGTGGATGGCGACAAGCGCTTCACGCTTTCGGGAACGCGGCTTACGGAGAGCAACCAGTTGTACGTGCCGGAGGCGCTGCCGCCCCTCGCGCGTACGGGCTTGAACGGATTCCGCTGCGTGCGCAACCGGGAGCCACTGCCGGCCAATGCCGCCGCGCCGATGGTGAGAATGCTGCGCGACTTTTCCAAAACGAAGCTGCCGTCGGAAGCCGAGTTTGAATCCTACCGGGCAATGTACGCGTACGATTCCTCCGTGCCGGTAGACCCGAAAGGTGAGACGCCGCTCCCAACCGCGGTGGACTGGACGGCATCGAAACTCACCATCGATGCGGGTTTCGAAAACGAACGGCTGCCGCTGTATGTGTTTCTGCCGAAGGGCGTGCATCCGCCGTACCAGGCGGTGCTGTTTTTTCCCAGTGCGCGGGTGAATGCCCGGCAATTGAGCGACGATCTGGGCGACATGGAATTCGTGGATTACGCGGTTCAGAACGGCCGCGCGCTGATCTGTCCGATCTTCACGGGAACCTACCGCCGTTGGGGAAATGGCGATCGGCCGGGCGCCATCGGACAGCTTGACACGATGATCAAGAACGCAAAAGAGCTGCGGCGGACGTTGGACTACCTGGAGACACGGCGGGATATCGATCATACGAAAATCGCGTACCTGGGCGTGAGCCAGGGCGGACCGTACGGGTTGATATTCGCGGCGCTGGCCGACCGCTTCCGGGCACTGGTTTTGTTGGACGGCGGATTTTTCCTTGGCAATCCGGTGGCCGCGGCGGATCCGGTGAATTTCGTAGCGCGCGTGAAAAAGCCGGTCCTGATGATCAATGGCCGCTACGATCCGACGTTCCCCCCCGACCTGGCGCAGAAGCCCATGTTCGACATGCTGGGGACGCCGGCGGCGGATAAACGCTACGTACTGGCCGACGCGCCGCACGACGCCAGCCAGCAGCGGCCGTTGCTGCTGAAAGAAGTGCTCGGATGGCTGGATAAGTATCTCGGCCGGGTCAACTGAATTGGACATGGCGTTTGATACTGTGCCGTTGGCCAATCTGAGGCGTCACGGCGAATCCCGAACGCGTCCGCTCGGTAGTTAGCGCCCTACTCATGGAGAAAACGCTCCCCACAGCCACTGCCGCACTATCCGGGCGTATTTTCCCCCCTTTGAACGAGTCGTGCACAATAGGTGAGCATATCGGAAACTGACCCCGGCGATCTGGCGGGCCACTTGGCCGTATCACGTCCGACCCACGGATGTGCATCATCCGGGCTGAGCCAGTCCGGTCCTGAGCCGTCGGACTGCCGATCCAGCCGGCCAGAAGCTGCCCCCCCAGCAAAACGAATTCCGCGTTCAAGGTGACGCCTGTAAGGCCGCCCCAAAAAGCCCCCCGCCGCGCGTCGGCTTTCAAGCCGGCGTTTCCTTTTCTCCCCAAATCCGCACAAATCTGCACTCCAGTGGCGCCGGCGATCTAGTGTAGCCGAATGGCGAAATGTCAGTCACAGACTTTCGAAGTTTTTTCGACTTACCTTACCCCTTTCCTTTCATCGCCTCCCAGCTATCCACCCATCCCCCTCACCTCGTCTCCGCCCACTTGCCTGCTATCGTGTTGTCCGAATGAGGTTCTCGTGACGGATATCGCACTCGACCCCCAACAGCAACAAGTCATCGACGCCATCTGTTCCGGCGGCGCCATCCACTGCGCCATCGCCGCCGCCAACGCTCTCCATAAGGATTTCCTCGCCTGGCGCCGGAGCGGGTCGGCGTGCAATGCCGGATCGCCGCACCGAGGCGGGTTACCGTGAGGAGAGCGAGGAAGGTCGCGCACCCCCGACGGGTGCGGTAGCGTGCCGGCGGGGCATGGTTGCTATGATTCTGCGAGATCGGACTGTTCGTCCCAAGCCCGGAGGCCGGTGGAACCTGGCCGTTGCGGCACAGGGCGTGCCATTAGTTCTTGTGTTCCGCCCTCAACGCCCGTCCATCGCGTCCCGGGAATACGCCGCCAAAGCTTCCACCCGGCGCCATGCCGCGCCGCTATCGATTGAACGCGCCGCCATCTCCGCGCCCTCCGCCCAACTCGCGGCCACGCCCGCGGCCACCAAACCCGCGGACGTATTGGCGATCACGATATCCCGCGCTGCGCCCGGCGCACCGCCCAGTACGGCCTTGGCAATTTCCAGATTGCGCGCCGCGTCTCCACCCTTGAGCTGTCCGGCTGTTGCCACCGGAACTCCAAAATCGCCCGGCTCCAAGGTCCGCCGCTCTACCGCGCCATTGGCGATCTCGAATACCAGCGTGGGGCCGGTGGTGGTGATCTCATCGAGGCCGTCGGAACCGTGCACCACGAAGCCTCGCCGCAGCCCGAGCGCCGCCAGCGCCCCCGCCAGCAATTCGGCCGTGTGGGCATCGGGTGCGCCCACAAGCTGGGCGTCCGCCCCTGCCGGGTTGGTCAGCGGCCCCAGCAGATTGAATACCGTGCGCAGCTTCAAATCGGCTCGCACCGGTTGCGCGTGGCGCATCGCCGTATGCAGCGCGGGCGCGAACAAAAAGCCGATTCCCACTTCGCGAATGGCGCGGGCTGTCTCTGCCGCTTCCAGCGCGATTTCGATTCCGAAAGACTCGAGCAGATCGGCGCTGCCCGCCGCGGTATTGGAAATCGATCGGTTGCCGTGCTTGGCCACATGCACCCCGGCGCCGGCAGCCACAAAGGCAGCCAGCGTCGAAATGTTAAAGGTCCCCGCTCCGTCCCCTCCCGTTCCGCAGGTGTCGAGCAGCGGCTGCCCATGGGGCAAGTCCGGCTGCACCTTCACCGCCATGTCCCGCATGGCCCGGGCCAAGCCCACCAACTCCGCCACCGCCGGCCCCTTCATCCGCATCGCGATCGCAAAAGCCGCGATCTGCGCATGGCTGGCGCGCCCTTCCAAAATCACGCGCATGGCGGCTTCCGCTTCGGCGGCGTCCAGGTCTTGGCGCTCCACGATGCGGCCAATAAAGGGCAATAGCGACATGATATATTGTGGGTTCGGCGTTTCCGCCATCTTAAACACTAGCAGAATTCCATGAAAATCCACGAGTATCAGGCCAAGGCTATCCTGGCCCAGTACAACGTTCCTGTGCCGCGCGGCGAGGTGGCATTCGCCGTAGAGGAAGCGGAGGCCGCCGCCAAACAGTTGGGCGGCAGCGTGGTGGTGAAGGCGCAGATCCACGCCGGCGGCCGCGGCAAAGGCGGCGGAGTCAAAGTTGCCGCCGATTCCCAGCAAGCTTTGGAACGGGCGCGCGCCATCCTCGGCATGACCCTCGTCACCCACCAGACCGGCCCCGAGGGCAAGCTGGTGCAACGCCTGCTGGTGGAAGAAACCCTGCCCATCGAACGCGAGCTCTATCTCGGCATCGTGCTCGATCGCGTCCAGGGCAAACCGGTGTTCATGGCCTCTGCCGCCGGCGGCATGGAAATCGAAGAGGTTGCCGCCAAGTCTCCCGAAGCCATCCTCAAGGAAACCATCGAGCCGGGCTTCGGTCTGGCGCCCTATCAGGCTCGCAATCTGGCGTTCGGCATCGGTATCCCCCCCGCCAGCGTGAACGCCGCCGCGGCTGCCATGATGGCGCTGGCCAAGGCCTATCTCGCCATGGATATGTCGCTGGCCGAAATCAACCCGTTCATCCTCACCAAGGACGGCAAAGTCTACGCCCTCGACGCCAAGATCACCTTCGACGACAACGCCCTCTACCGTCACAAGGAGCTGCTCGATCTGCGCGACCTCAGCGAGGAAGATCCGCTCGAAGTCGAAGCCTCCCGTTTCGGCCTGAATTACGTCAAGCTCGATGGCTCGGTCGGCTGCATGGTAAACGGCGCCGGTCTGGCCATGGCCACCATGGATATCATTAAGTACGCCGGCGGCAACCCGGCCAACTTTCTCGACGTGGGCGGAGGCGCCAGCGCCGAACAGGTCAAAAACGCCTTTCGCATTCTGCTCAGCGACAAGCACGTCAAGGCCGTGCTCATTAACGTCTTTGGCGGCATTCTGCGCTGCGACACGCTGGCCAGCGGGGTCGTCACCGCCGCGCGCGATCTGCAGATTCAATTGCCCATCGTGGTGCGCATGGAAGGCACCAACGTGGAATTGGGCCGCAAGATCTTGCTCGAGTCCGGCCTGAATTTCACGGTTGGCGCGGATATGGCGGACGCCGCCGAAAAGGTCGTCAAGCTGGCCGCCGCATAAAGGCGCCTCACAGGAAAAGCAATGAGCGTACTGGTCGATAAGAACACGCGCCTGATCGTGCAAGGGTTCACCGGAAAAGAAGGGACCTTCCACGCCGAGCAGGCCATTCAATACGGCACCAACGTGGTGGGCGGTGTGACTCCCGGCAAAGGCGGCAGCCAACACCTCGGCCTTCCCGTCTTCGACACGGTGGCCGCGGCAGTCCGCGCAACCGGGGCCGACGCCACCGTCATCTTCGTGCCCCCGCCCTTTGCCGCCGACGCGATTATGGAAGCCGCCGATGCCGGCATCGCGCTGGTGGTCGCCATCACCGAAGGCATCCCGGCGCTCGATATGGTGAGGGCCTGGCAGTTTTTGAAGGGCAAACGCACCCGCTTGATCGGCCCCAACTGCCCCGGCATCATCTCTCCCGGCAAATGCAAGATCGGCATCATGCCCGGGCGGATTCATCTGGAGGGCCACGTGGGCGTGGTCTCGCGCTCGGGCACCCTCACCTACGAAGCGGTGGGCCAGTTGACCGGCCTCCGAATCGGCCAGTCGACCTGCATTGGCATCGGCGGCGATCCCATCGTCGGCACCAACTTTGTGGACGCCCTGGAACTGTTCAATGCCGACCCCGATACCCACGCCATCGTCATGATCGGCGAAATCGGCGGCAATGCCGAAGAGACCGCCGCGGCGTATGTGAAAGCCCACGTGAAGAAGCCGGTGGTCGGGTTTGTGGCCGGACAGACCGCTCCTCCGGGCCGGCGCATGGGCCATGCAGGCGCCATCATCGCCGGCGGCTCGGGCAAGGCCAGCGACAAGATTCACGCCATGAAAGAAGCGGGCATCGACGTGTGCAGCTCCCCCGCCGAAATGGGAGCAAAGATCAAAAGCCGATTATGAGCCTGGAAAGAACGTTTTCGATCGTCAAGCCGGACGCCGTCGCCGCGGGCCACGCGGGCGCCATTCTTGCGGCCATCGAAGAAGCCGGTTTCAAAATCCTGGGGTTGCGCCTGACGCGCATGTCCGAAGCCCAAGCGCGAGGCTTTTACGCCGTGCATCGCGAGAAGCCGTTCTTCAACGGCCTGGTGAAGTTCATGACCGAGGGCCCCATCGTGGTGATGGCCCTCGAGCGGGAAGACGCCGTCAAGAAACTCCGCGAAGTCATGGGCGCCACCAACCCCGCCAATGCCGCCGAAGGCACCATCCGCAAGCGTTTCGCCACCGACATCGAACGCAACGCCATCCACGGATCCGACGCCCCCGAAACCGCCGCCGTCGAGCTGGCCTTCTTTTTCTCTACCGCGGAGAAGATCTAAGAGCGAGGAGTAATTAGCCACAGATGAACACAGATAAACACAGTAGGACCCGGAAGTCAGAAGCCATGAGACACGGCTTTGAAACCTTTCTGTTTTATCTGCGTTCATCTGTGTTCATCTGTGGCTAATTCTCTTTCCCCGCACCCGTTAATCCGTGGCTAATTCTCCCTCTTCCGCACCAGCCTGATCTCGAATAATTTCGGCCAGCGCTTCCCGGTCACGAACAGCCGGTCGTGCTCGGCGTCGTACGCGATCCCGTTCATCACGTCGGTGCGAAAGTCTCCTTCTTGCACCCGGTCGGAAGGGCTCAGCAGGCCGCTGCAATCGATCCAGCCCACCACTCTGCCGCTCTTGGGATCGATGCGCGCGATCCGTTCGCTCATCCAGATGTTGGCGTAGATCTCGCCTTTCACCCACTCGAGCTCGTTCAGGTTCTGCACCGGCACGCCGTTGGCGGTCACCGTCAGACGGCCGATCTCCTCCAGCGTGTCCGGATTCCAAAAGCGGAGCTGCGCCGTGCCATCGTCCATAATGATGCGCTTGCCATCCTGCGTCATGGACCAGCCTTCGCCGGGATAATGGAATTCGCTGCGGGTCGCGAAAGTCTTCAGGTCGTAAACGAATCCCACCTGTGTCTGGTATGTCAACTGCACCAGCTTGTCCTTCCAGGCCACGATGCCTTCCCCGAAATATTGTTCCGGAACCACGTGCTTCTCCACCACCTCGCCGGTTTCGAGCTTCACCTTGCGGGCTGACGACTGCCCTTCCAGTCCGGTGCTCTCATATAGGTAGCCGTTCAAATAGAAGAGCCCTTCGGTGAAGGCCAACGGATCGTGGGGATAAACGTGAACCACCTCGTAACCGTACTCCGGAATCGGCTGGTTATCGGCTGGAGCGGCCGGGCCGCAAGCGGACAGAACAAACGCTGTCGCCAGGATGAGAAAACGCATAGCATCAGAGTAGCGGGAAAAGCCGCGGCGTGGGGTGAAACTACCTAACCCTTCTTCCACTCCTGCCCCGCTTCGCCCGGAACCATTCTCCGCCGCGCCACGCCGCAAATCGCCAGCGTGAGCACGGATGCCGCCCAGGTGAACACCACCGAGTGGAAAAGGACGATGCCGAACCGGCACGCCAGAATCCAGAACAATGTCAACGCGGCGCCGCCCGCCAGGCTCTGTTTCCATTCCGCCCGCGAGCGCAGTCCGCCCGGCGCGCAAGCCGCCTGCAGCGCCAAAGCGTAAGGTACCGCCGCAACCAGATCGACCACGTAGTGCTCGCCCAGCCCTATCGTCGCCAGAACGGTCAGCGCCAGGTAAATCGCCGAACCGCCATAAACCCATCGTGAAATCCGCCGGCAATTCCAGAAGATCAGCAGGGCGCATCCCACGTGCATCGAGGGGATGGCGTTCCGCGCCACGTCCCCCAGGCGAACCAGGTCGAGTCCCGGCGCCTGCGGCAGGCGATGGGGGAATGCCGCGCCGAACACGTAGTATGGCCCCGCGGCCGGCAGGATGTTATACAGCAGGTAGACCGCTACGCCGCCTGCCAGAAACGCCGGCAGAACCCGGATTCCCAGCGGTTTCGCCCCGCTCCTTTGATAGGCGTAGAGCAGGCTCACCGCCAGCGGCAAAGATCCGTACACAATAGCGCAGACCCTGAACAGCGCCGGCTGCCCGCCCAGGAACCCGCCAATCCAGGCGCAGATCGGAATACCGTATCCCTGGTCCGCCGCATACAAGTAGAGGTCGTACGTCCGCGGGTGCAGCTTGGTGGTGTAGTTCAGGATGAAAGCGATGAACAGCGCGCTGTAACCGAACACGCTCCCCGCGCCGAGTGTGCTCAGCTTTTCGTCGCGCTGGCTGCCTCTGAGCCGCAATACCTGCACCGCAAGCACCGTGAGGCTGGCCAACCCCGTGAACGCCAGGCAAGCGAGAAACCCAGCTAATGTCGGCCGAAACTTCCCACTGAACAGAACAAAATAAGCAATCGAAACGCCCGCGATCGAGAAAGTAGCCAGCCGTTCCCCGCGCCCAGGGCGAGTAGCCATATGAATGGCAAACGCCCCCAGCAAGCAGTACGGAAGAAACGGATCTTCGACGATGTTGGCGAAGCCGCGGCCGAGCGCCAAATAAGCCTGCCCGGCCAAAATGGCCACCGCCACCAAAGCCGGAATCAAAGGAAACCCGGACTGTGAGGGCGGAGCTGGGCCCGCCGATCCCCCAGGCGATTCGTCCACAGTATCGCCAGAGTAGCATGCTTGTCCCAGCGTATCCCGTAGCCTCCGTCGCCGCACCGGGAGTCCGTCAGGCTGCCGCGGTGAGTGGCTTACCGAGGCAGCAGCGCTTGTATTTCTTCCCGCTGCCGCAGGGGCAGGGTTGGTTGCGGCCGATTTTCGGTTGAACGCCGGCTGCGGCGGCGGCTTCGGTGAGGTTGACGCCGCTGGACAGGGCGTCGATGACCTGGAACATCCGATCGGAAAGGTGAGAGTCGTTCATAGGTTCCACTTTCGGCTCTACGATAGCTTGCGAGCGGGCGAAAGCGGGGTCGGCGGTAGGGGCCGAAATGGCTGTAGCGGATTGAAACGGCAGGGTTTAAAAAATATCCCGAAAGTCTGTGACCGAAAAAGGCTCACCGACGTTTCGGCGATGGGCAGAGGGCACCGGCGAGCCGCAGCAGGCTTAGCCACGGATGCGCGCAGATGTTTGGCGCCGCCGTTCTGGGCAACATTCGCGTGTGAAGCTCGATGCTACAATCCGGGCATCTATGGCGCCTCAGGTCACCTACTTCGATCGGCTTAGGCTCAAGAACGTGCGGTGCTTTCGCGATGCCGAAATTCCGTTCGACAAGCGCGTGACCGTGATCGTAGGCGAGAACGCGTCGGGCAAGACGACGCTGATGGAGGCCATCGCGTCGGTCACTCATGGCGAAAACGAGGGACTCCAGGATTTCCCCCTTCGTCATGGCGCGGCACGAGGCGAGGTGGCGCTCTATGAGCACGGAAGGAAGGCCGCCGCCGCACGGTGGGACTCGAAGTTGGCGGCGCGCAAGCGGCTTCCGGCGGAGAACTACGTGTTTCTGTATGGAAGGTACCGGCGAGTGTTGTCGCCGGACTCATCCGAGGGACCTCGAAACCTGACGGACATCCAGTATTTGGATGAACTGGCTTCGCACGCGGCACAGTCGCGGACCCTGACATTAACCCGCCCCGACAACCGGCTGCTGCAGGATCTGACCGGATACCTCCGCGGCTTGAATCGCGGCCGCGAATCCGACCCGCGGCTGGACACAATCTGGTCCCGATTGAACGCGGCGTTGCCCCAGTTGGACAGCAGCCTTTCCGGCATTCGCATGGACAAGGGCACGGAATATCTCATCCCCAAGATCGTCCGCGGCGGCGTGGCACTAGAGATGGCGGAATTGTCGGACGGGTACCAGGCAATGCTGGTGGTGGTGCTCGACCTGATGCTCCGCTACGCCTATCTGTTTCTTGAGGGAGATCCGCTTGCTGGGAGTGCATTGGTGGGTATCGATGAAATCGATCTCCATCTACATCCGCGCTGGCAGAGGACGGTGCTGCCGCAGTTGACGGAGCTCTTCCCGAACACGCAGTTCGTCCTAACGACGCATTCGCCGATCGTGGTTCAGGCTGCCATCGATCGGAATTTCACGGTCTTGAAGTTAGTGGAAAAAGACGGTGCGGTTACAGCGCAGCCGCTGTCGAACGCTCTCATGAAGCGGCTGCATGGCGCCGATATTGGGTCGCTGCTGTTTGAAGAGCAGTTGTTCGGCGTCGAGTCGCGGTTCTCGGTGGAATTCGCCCAAATCGAGCGGCGGGTAGAGGAGCTCCAGGCTTTGGTCTCGAGTGGCGCCGCCACAGAGGCCGATTACCGCGAGCTAAAGAGCGGCCTCGACAAACTCGAAGAGTTGGTGGCGAAGGAGGACCGGCGCCGCGCAGATGGTTCGACGATGGCGCAGATGGTGCGAATGCAGGCGGAGTTCGTGAAAGCGTTGACCGACGAGCTCGAGAAGGCGCGCGCGTGAGAAGGGTGCATCGGAGGGACTGCGCCTGCCCGGGGAACTGGCTCGGCAGCGTGAAGAAGGCGCTGCCGGATTATCGGGAGTTTCTGGAGCGTGCTGCCGCATTCGAGAGGCTGGGGCTGAACTCCACCGCGCGGCGTGGCGGTTTCGCCGCGTTTGCGCCGCATGTACTGGTGAACAGATCCGGCAAAGCGCAATTCCCTGCGATATGGGGCAAGCAGAAAGAAATCATTGCTGCGATATCGTTCCGGAAGTGCGTCTATTGCGAGGGAGCCATCAACGCACCGCGGGCGGCCCACGTGGAGCATTTCAAGCCGAAGGCGCTTTTTCCGTCGCTGGCGTACGAGTGGACGAACTATTTCCTGGGCTGTCCCGGATGTAACGGAGCGAAGAGTGACAAGTGGCCGAAACGGGGCGGATACGTTCGGCCGGACACGGGCGATCCGTCCCGCCACTTCGTCTTTGCGGAAGATGGCACTGTGAAGGCCGCGAAGCCGCATAGTTCCGCGGAACGGATGCTTGAGGATTTCGACTTGTATCGGGAGTGGCTGTCGGATGAGAGGAGACAAAACATCGAGAAAATGCTGAGGCTGCTCAACGAAGCGGTAGGGATCTTTCTAGACGGCCACGAAACGCAAGCTCGACGCCTGGCGCGGACCTTGCTGGAGACTATTGACACGCCCGAGCGGGCGTACTCGGTGGCCCTTACCCAATGCTTTTGGCGCGCCTGGGAGCGCGCTTGCCCTGGCGTAAAGGTTTGAAGTCATCTCCTAGGAGCTCCCAGGGTTTTAACCAGTCGAGAAGCTCCGGCGAGAGAGGTTCCTTTGATAGGGTGGAGACCAGTCCGGCCCGGGCACGGTCAGACGTTTTTGCCATTGAATGCAGCAGGATAATCGCCATTTCTCCTGCGTTGAGTTCATATCTCTCATTCCCCCGGGACGAGATGAGTGCCCGGGTCGTCGTTTTGTCTGATGCCCGCTGCATCAATACGGGGATCACCGGCTCGTACGGAAAAGATCTGAAGAAGGTCCAGTACACTTCGCCCGCGTACGACTCCTTGTTCGCCAGATCGCGGGCGAGGATCGGTGCTACCGTCAGCCCGATCTCTGGCAGCCAGCTTATTGAGTCCAAGCCAATTTTAGGCAGAGCGCGTTCCAACGCACTTTCCACCTTCGCGCGTAGATCTAGCGGAACACTTACCGCGGTCTCCAGGCACTTTGTAGCCATAAGAATGTCGTAAGGCTTCCCTCTCAGCAAGAAACACTCGATGATCGCCGCCGCATCACAGCCGGCGGTACCGGCTGCGAGCGCGATGACCTCGTGCCACCAGGGATCATCCACATGCGCAAGCAGTTCCTGTGTCCGTGAAGCGTAATCGAGTGCCGTCAAGTACTCCTGAAACGTAAGGTGAGAGAATGCAAACGCCCCCGGTCGCCGTTCGACTAGAAGCCCGCTACGGTCCCGGATCTCGCGGACGATTCGCAGAGCGTGCTCTTGCGGCTGGCCCATTTGCGGAAGCTTGGCGGCAAAGTGCCGGACCACTTCGGACTCCGGTATTTCGGCCTCGTGTTTTTGGTGAAGGGCGCTGGCAACACCGCGCAGCAAGGTGCGTTTCTGGTTGGCGTCGAGGTTGCCGACCGCCGCGTCCCTCGGAAACTTGGCGCGGTCCCATTCGTATAACAACGCGTCCGTGCACTTTTCATACAGCGTCACGCGGTGCTCGGGGATCGTGCGGCCGAGAAAGCGGTGCACGACGCACAGAATGGTGGCGAGGAGGGGATTTACCGCGATCCGCTGCACGGGCCGGCTCCTGTCAATTCGGGACTTCAGATCAGCGGCCGCCGCAGTAGCTTGATTGTGGGCCTCTGAAGAATCCGAGCGAGCCGAACGCTCCGCCGCAAGGCACCACTTATCGATGAAGTCGCCTACCTCGTCGTTCGTCAGGTCTGCTAAACGAAAGGCGCGGAAGCCGGGCAAGCAAGACTCGACCTCTCCGGGGGCGCCCGCGGGCCGGCTGGTCACCACCACCGGTATCTCCGGGTAATCTCTGGCGAACTGGCTCAGGGCCACCGTCAGTTGGCCGCGTAGCTCTTCGGGGGCTTCGTCCAACCCGTCAATCAAGAGGACTGCGCGCTTTTCGCTGAGGGCGGCCTTGACAAGCTCGGACGCGATCCCCAACTGCGAGGCAAGCCATTCCGGCCTGAGCGCGGCGTCCTTCAACTCGCGGACCGTGATCACGAAGGGAAGGGCGCGCTCCGGCCAGCTCAGCCGATGCATTCCAAGCGCACAGTGGCTGGCGAGAAAAGACACCAACGTCGACTTTCCGCTTCCCGGGGCACCTATCAAAAAGATCCTGCCGCTCTTGCCTAGGACTTCGGCGATCAGCCTTCGGCTTTGCGTACCGGAGCGGACAATTCGGCGTCTGCCATCTTTGGCGGTGGGCGCTAGCTCTTCGAGGTGCAGCGGAACGTAGACTTCGTTGAGGTCAAGGATCACGCGATGGTTGAGTTGGATGCCTCGCAGCTCGATGGAGCCAAAACGGTCGACCACCCTCCGCCTGTATTCCTTCTCTCGAACCTCAAGTACCTTTCGAGGATCTCCCGACTGCTCCGCAACGACGAGGTCCCGCTCGCGGGCGCACTGAATCTCAAATTGCTGGATCGGCTGAAACGCATCGTCGAACGCCTGGTTGCTCCAGGCCTCGATCATGGATTCGAGGCTTCGGCGTAGATCGGTAGGGATAGCCGGCGCGCCGCGCGAAACCAGGGCATCCAGGACTCGGCCGTATGCCCTGTTCCTCCGGTTATTGAAAACGACGTCGGGAAGCGATTGATCCCGTCGCCCGTTTTGACGGATGCTGTCGAATATCGGTCGGACGGCGCTGGCCTCGACTTGAGCTCTGATGTCCTTCACGTGTCTCGCCTCTAGTATAGGATTCACGAGACGCCTTCGGGTTAGGGCGAGCGCGTTGGGTGCTTAACCCATCTGGGCATTTTGCAATTTAGGCCCGTCAACCGCTCCCTGACGGTCGCGGCTCTGACCCGAACATTCGATCCTGATGCCAAGATGCACACTGATAAAGGAATCGCAGAAACGAAGCAGTTTGTTCTATCCGTGTTTATCTGTGTTCATCCGTGGCTCAGTCAGTTTTTCACCGGCGCGCGAAAGCTGTAATTCCCGGCTTCCACTTCGAAGACTGCTGTGCTCCCTTCGGCGCGCACGAGCTTCACTCCTTGAGCTTGCAGCGCGGGGCGGCCCGATTCGGTTACGTCGGCCGGGTCCGCTGCCGGCATCCATACGGTCGCGGTGGTATTCGGCGGGATGCCGACGTTCAACTCGAACTGGCCGCCATCGCGTTTCCAGGCGCTCGAAATCTTCCCGTAGGGCGATTGGTGCGTGCTGTCGACGAAGGTGAGGTCGCCGGCGGGATAGGGATGAATCAGAATGTGACGGAAGCCGGGATGGTCGGGGTCCGGGCGGATGCCGGCCAGGTATTCGTACATCCACACTGCCAGGTCGCCGATCTGCATCACGTGATTGCCGGAATTCATGGCCGGATCGGCGGTATCGCCGTTCCACAGTTCCCACACCGTGGTGGCGCCCTTTTCCACCATGTAGCCCCAGCCGGGGTAGGTCTTCTGCGTGGCGATTTCGTAGGCCAGGTCGGAACGGCCGTTGTCGGAAAGCGTGCGCATCAGCCATTGCGCGCCCACCAGGCCGGTGCCTACGTGGCCGTGGCTCACTTCTTCGATGTTACGGGCGAGCGCGGCCAGCACCGGGGCGCGAAATTCGCGCGGCGCGATTTGAAAATAGAGCGGCAGGATGCTGGAGGTCTGGGTGCCGTTGTCGTAAGCGCCCTTCTCCGGATTGTAGAACTTTTTCTGGAAGGCCGCCGCCGTCTCGGCCGCCTGCGCCTCGAAGCCGGCGGCATCGTCCGCCTTGCCCAGAATGCGGGCGTAGCGCGCCATGGTCCGCAGCAGGTAATCGTAATAGGCCGAAGCGATCAGGGTCTTGTCGGTGACGCGCGCCGGGTCCTTCGAGTGAATCAGCTTGGGATCTTCCGGCGGCACGCACCAATCGGCGTACTTATCCTTGGACGTCAGTCCGTCTTGCACGTAGGTGCGCTCCAGATCCATCCATCGCTTCATGGCGGGGTAGGTTCGCTCCAGCACGCGGCGATCGCCGTATTGGTCGTAGAGCATGCCGGGAACGAACAGGAAGGTGCTGGGCCAGGTGAGGTCGTCGTAATAATTCGGCCAATAGTTGGGAGACACCACCGGAATGGAGCCGTTGTCGTGCTGCGAATCGGCCAGGTCGCGCTCCCACTTGGTGTAGAACGCGGCCACGTTGAACAGGTAGGATTCCGAACGGCTCACCTGGGAACGGTCGCCCAGCCAGCCCTGGCGCTCGTCGCGCTGCGGGCAATCGGTGGGGATGCTGCGATAATTGCCGCGCACTCCCCAAAACACGTTGCGATGGATTTGATTCAGAAGCTGGCTCGAGCTGTGGAAGCCGGCGGTGGCGGCCATGTCGTCGTGCACCACGCGGCCTTCGATCGATTCGAGCGTAGGTTCGCCGGGATAGCCGGTCACTTCCACATAGCGAAAACCGTGATAGGTGAAGCGCGGTTCCCAAACCTCCGCTCCGCCTCCGCGCAGGATGTAGAGATCCGTCGCGCGGGCCGTGCGCAGGTTGGCGGTGTAAATCGATCCATCCGGTTGCAGGGTTTCGGCGAAGCGCAGCCGGACTTGGGTTCCCCGCGGACCGGCCACATTCAGCCGGCACCAGCCGACCATGTTCTGCCCCATATCGTAAATCCACACGCCGGGCCCGAGCGGCTTCACCGAAACCGGCTTGACGATTTCCACCACGCGCAGCGGCTCAGCCATTTGCGCCACCAGCGCGCCGGCCGGCGCGGTCACCGCCTGCGCGGCTTCCCAGTGCGAATCGTCGTACCCAGGGCGGTTCCAGCCGCTCAATTCCGCTCGCGCGTCGTACTCTTCGCCGTCATATTCGTTGTCGGCGCGGATGGGGCCTTCGGTCGAGAGCTTCCAGGATTCGTCGGAGACGACGCTCTGGCGCGTGCCGTCGGCGTATTCCAGGTTGAGTTGCAGAATGGCTTTCGGAAATCCGAAATTGCGGGTTTTATCGGCGCGCGGGGCGTAGAAGCGGCCGCTGCCCAGAACCAAGCCGATGGCGTTGGCGCCGTTCACAATCTGCCTGGTGACGTCGAAGGTCACGTAGAGCACGTGCTTGTCGTAATCGGTCAGGCCGGGGGAGAGGACATGATCGCCGACTTTCGCGCCGTTGAGATAAAGCTCCGAAGTGCCCAGGCCGGAGTAATAGATCACGGCCCGCGCCACTTTGCCATGGGTGGAGAATTCCTTGCGCAGATAGCGGGCCGGCAGACGGTGCTCGGCGGTGACCCCGACGCGTTTCCAAGGGTCCATGCCGTAGGCGCCCAGATCCACGGCCGGCATCCAGGCATCCGTGTCCGCGACCGTCACCTGCCAGGCGGAGGAGGAAGTCACCTGAATCGGCTCGCCCGATTCGAACTCCACTCGCACCACGCCGATCAAGCCAGCAGGAGTGTCTTTCGGCGGTGTGTCCTTCTTGGCATCGGATTCGTCTTCCTTCGGGTGGCGCGCCGTCGCTTCAATCGTGTTCACGCCCGCATGCAACACGCCGCCCAGATCGGCCACGATGGGGAGGGACGATTGCGAGCACGTGGCGACGGCATGGCCGTTGACAGTGACGTCGGCCCGGTCGTCGGCGCCGACGATGGCAAAGCCGCGCTTTACCTTGCGGCCCTCGGGAATCGAAATCTCGGTGCGGAAGAGCAGGGTGCTGGCGGGTGCGCTCGTGGCCGCGCCGGCGGCGTTCCAGATCCAGTGCGCGCCTTCCAGCGCATGATAAATGCTGGCCGGGTCCTCGTAACCGGCGGCTTCATCGCGCCCGACCCATTTTCCCTGCCAGTCCTTGGCATCGACGAGGCCCATGGTGAAGCTGGCCCGAGCGCTCCAGTCGCTCGGTTTTCCGTCCCGATCCCAAACCCGAACCCGCCAGAACGCCGCGGAGCCGGAAGTCAGCGTTCGGCCGGCATACTCGATCTGGGTGGATTCGGCGGACGCGACCTTGCCGCTGTCCCAAAGGTCGCCTTTGCCGTCGCGAAGAGCGCGCTCGGTAGACGCCACCAGGATGCGATACGCCGTCTGCCGCATGCCGCGGGCGCGCGGATTCGAGGCCGTGAGAATCCACCAGAACCTGGGTTGCGCGACGTCGATCCCCTGCGGATTGGCGCGATACTCCACGCGGAGCTCGCCCGGTTGAAGAGCAGCCGCGGCGCATGCGGCTGCAAAAGCAAACAAGCAAATAAGTGCCTTCATGGTATTCGCCGAAGGCAACGATACCACGTTTGAATGGCCAACGCTTCCTTCAGCGATAGGCTTCAGCGCGATTTTCCTTATTCGTAGCGGAGCGCCACCATGGGATCGACCTTCGCCGCACGGCGCGCGGGGATCGCGCACGCCAGGGCCGCCACCAGGGTCAGCAGTATCGAGACTGCCATAAAAGTCGCCGGATCGTTCGGCCCGATGCCGAACAACATATCCTTCAACAAACGCGTGAGGCCGAAGGCGGCCACGATACCGGCGGCCAAGCCGGAGAGCGCCAGGGCCATACCCCGTTTCAGTACAAGCCCCAAAACCTCCCGGCGACTCGCGCCCAATGCCACCCGGACACCGATCTCGTGGGTTCGCCGGCTCACGGAATACGCCAGAACACCATAGAGACCGATCGACGCCAGCATCAGGGCGACCGCGGCGAAGAGCGCCAGAGTGACCGAGATCGTGCGTTGCGGCGCCAGCGAGTCGCCAATCACATTCTCCATGCTGACCAGATTCTCCACCGGAACAGTCCGGTCGCGTGCCAGAACCAGCCGGCGGACACGCTGGCCGATCGACGCGGGATCGCGATCGGTCCGGATCGCAAAGCGCAGCTTTGTATCGGGGAATTGGTAGTACGACAAGTACATGGTCACAGGGGCGCTATCGCCAACAGAGCTGAGGCGGACGTCACCCACCACTCCCACTACCTCGAAGGTGGCCGGCTGCGGGCCGCCCATGTCGACGGATACCCTCCGCCCAAGCGGGCTGCGGTCCGCGAACAACGTTCGGGCCATCCGTTCGTTGACAACCATGGTGAGGGGGGCGTTATCGCGGTCGCTCCTCCCGAAGTCTCTCCCGGCCAGGAGCGGGATATGAACGGCATCGAAGTAACCGGGCAACACGTGAAGCCTTTGCGCCGTGCGCTGATAGGCGCTTTCCGCCGGCGGGTGATCGGCATCCCAGGCTGGATAGTCACCCCCGCCATCGCGGATGGGCAGGCGGCTGGTGAAGCCGGCCGCCTTTACGCCATGAATTGCGGCGAGGTCTTCGCGAAGGCCGTCAAAGAACCGGATGCGCCTGTTCCGGTCCGCATACTGCGCCTGGGGTAACCGAACTTCACCGGTAAGCAAGTGCTGGATCTCGAATCCAGGGTTGGTCCCGGCCAGACGCATGAAACTGCGGATCAGCAGGCCCGCGCCGATCAACAGAATCAACGATACCGCCACCTGCCCGACCACCAGACCATCGCGAAGCGACATTCGGGTTTTGGTATCGGTGGTGCGCGCGCCTACGGCGAATTCCCGGATCAGGTGGGACGAGGACCCACGCAGGGCGGGCGCTACCCCGAAGAGCACACCGGTCAGGATCGAGAGCGCCAGGGCGAATAGCAGCACCTGCCATCCCATGCGTCCCGGTGAGCCGCTGTTAACGTCCAGGCCAACCACGACCGGTAACAGCCGTTGGAGCCAGCAAGCCAGCGCCACGCCTAGAACGCCTGAGAGCAATGCAAACGTCAGGCTTTCGGCCAGCAACTGTCTGGCTATCCGTACCCGAGAGGCGCCCAGAGCCGCCCGCAATGCCAGTTCCGGGCGGCGTACCGAACCCCGCGCCAACTGCAGGCCGGCCACATTGGCGCAGGCGATCAGAAGAACCAGACCCACCGCGGCCATCAGCAGGAACAGCGGTGGCGTCCGCCCCTCCGCGAGTGCGGCTTGAAGCGGATCCACCTGCAATGCCTTGCTTGCGTTGGAGGCCGGATACTGCCGCTCCAGGCGTTTGGAGATGACGTCCAGTTGACGCTGTGCGCCCTCGCGCGACACGCCGGGCTTCAATCGTCCAACGATCAGCCAATTGTGGAACTGCCGTGGCGCCCCGGCCACCGACTCGCCGCGGCGCATGGGCGCCCAGGCGTCGACGTCGTCGAGAAAATGAAACGTGGCTGGCATGACGCCGACCACCTCATGCGGCGTTCCATTTATCGGGAAGGACGTGCCCACTGCTTTGCCTGGCGTGCCGAACCGGCGCCGGGCAAAGCGCTCGCTCACAATAACGACGTTCGATGCTCCAGGCCGGCCTTCCTCCGGTGTGAACCAACGGCCGGCTGCCGGGTTGACACCCAACGTGTGGAACAAATCGTACGCAACGTAGGTGAAAGTGGCACGCTCCGGGCCGGCGTCTCCCTGGAGAGTCGTATCCAGCGGTATGGGGAACACCGCGGAAAAACCTTCGAAATAGTTGGCCTGCTCGCGATAGTCGTAGTAGTCCGGGGCCGACACCAGGGGGTTGAGCGCGCCACCCATCGTGCAGCGGGCGAGCACCAGCCGCGCGGGATCCCGGAAGGGCAGAGGCTTCAGCAGCACGGCATCGATGATCGAGAACGTCGCCGTGTTGGCGCCGATGCCCAACGCCAGCGTGACAACGACCACCGCGGCAAAGCCAGGGCTCCTTCGGACCTGACGCAGGCCATATGCGAAGTCCCGGACAACCGTCTCAATGAGCGGAAGCCCGCGACGGTCGCGGCAGCTTTCCTTGGACGCTTCGAGCCCCCCGGATTTCAGCAACGCTTCGCGCCGGGCCTCGGCCGGCGTCATCCCGGCGCGAAGGTTCTCCTCGATCTGCATCTGGAGGTGGCTCTCGAACTCCTCCGTCATTTCACGGTCCTTGCGGCCCTTGTCCAATAAGCCAGTAAGCCGGAACAGGAAGGCGCGAACGGCTCTCACGAGGCCTCCTCGGATGGAGAAAAGAACCGGGAGATGATGCCGGTTGTCCGGTTCCATTCCCGTGCTTCTTTTGCGAGTTGTTTCTTCCCCGCGCGCGTCAGGGTGTAGTACTTTGCCCTGCGATTGTTGTCCGAAATGCCCCACTCCGCTGAAACGTACCCTTCCTGCTCCAGTTTCAGGAGGGCCGGGTACAGGGTTCCGTAACGCACTGCCAGCAGGCCGCCGCTTGTCTGTTCAATGCGGCGGGCAATGCCATATCCGTGGAGGGCCCCCATACTTTCCAGGGTCTTCAGCACCATCAGGGCGAGGGTGCCCTGCCAGACATCCGCTTTCTCCGCCATGAACGCTCCTATTGGATTCCAGTATCAGAGTGCCACATCTTTAATTGGAAAACAATAGGAACGCGCAAAGTCCGGGGACCAACGCATAGTTACCAACCATTGCACATGGAGTTTGGACCTCAAATGGACCTCACGCGAAGGGTGTATTGGGGAGAATCGGCTGCAAGTCTTTGAGAACAGTGGTGGGCCCGTGGCGACTCGAACGCCAGACCTCTACCGTGTCAAGGTAGCGCTCTAACCAACTGAGCTACGGGCCCAGAAAGATGACTGGTTCCGCGATTGTAACACGCAGTCGGAAAGTCTTAAGCATGGTGGGGGCTGGCGCCATCTACAGTTTGATCCAGAGCCCGAAATCCTGCTCCTACGAAAGGCTATAAACTATTGAAAAGATTGGTCGGGGCGAGTGGATTCGGACGGCCGGCCTCCTGGTCCCGAACCATCAACCCACGTAATATCAAACACTTAGCGGCGGCACAGCAATTTTGCGAAGCATTGCGATAATAGGTCGCGAGTCTTCAAAGGCTTGCGGGCCTTCCGCGCGCCGGTGACTGGCAATCGCGGGCAACGCTTCTATGCGTGGGGTGGGCACAAAAATGGGCACAGTTTTCTGCCGGCGCTTTCTGTTGTTCCTTGAGGGATAGCAGCGTAGCAGCAGTCCATCAAACAGAGATCCCGTTGCGATAGATCTTCAGATCCCAAGAACGGCACGAGGCAAATGCGCGCCCCCAATAGTCCCACGCCCGACGGACGCGCCTTTCGATCTCGGCAGCCATCGGCTCCGCGCCGTTGTTGGTCTCTAAAGACCGGTTCGCCAGAAAGACGACGTAGTGTTGACGCTTGAAAGCGCGCGACGCGGTGTACCCCTCGGCGACGGCATCATTGTGGAGCGAGCATAACTCCCGTTCTAAGCTCGGATGGTCACTGTGACCAGTAAACTGCACTGCACAGGTGAATCCTTCGAACGCTATCTGCCTAAGCCACTGTCTGTGGTCCTCACTCGACGTCTCCGCGCGTTGGCGACCCAGAATGCGGTATCTCATAGGATCTAAGAACCGAGCCGGGCACCGCCGCGCGGATGCCAATCGTCCAGCACTTTCGCGAGTTCAATGATCGAGTCCGGGTAGTTCGCCTCGGAAACGCACAGACTGAAAGTCCTCGTTGCGCCCTGTTCGACGCCGTAGATCGCGTTTGCCAGCGCGTCAATTTCCTCCAATAGAGGGATGGCGTCGCCGTAATGGCCATCCCGAATGTCGTTCAGCCACATCCGGCAAGGAACTCCGGTCTTGAGCGAGGCCCCCGCAACCAGCAATGCCGCGTTGGGCCCCAAGTCAGCCGCGAAACGCAGGCTGGCACGGAGAAGCATCGGGTAGGTTGCACCCTCAGCCGGCGATTCACTCGCGGACCGGACCCTCTCCAACGTGGCGGGGTCAAAGCCCGCGTTCTGAGCATGTGTGCACCAAGGCGTCAGTGAAGGCATGGCAAACGAATTCACAAATTCGAAGGGTGCGCTTTCGTGACAGAGGCGCAAGAGAGCCACCGCGGCTTCCGTAACCACGAGATTTTCTAGCAGAGTCCCAACGTTCTGTATTGGCATAGATCAGTGGCGTCCCATTGTATTCCAATTACTTCGCCATCGGTCTCACCTGTTCGCGGCCACCTTCAGATCGAGTTCGGCCTTCGAGAAGCAGGCTATTCCGGTGACGGGCTCAATCTCCGCCACGCGAGTTCGATTCTTGCGTTACCAGGCAGCCAGCAGATCCCGCAACTTCGCAGCCACTGTCGGTTTCTGAGACTGCGGCAAGTCGCCGAGATGACGCGCGATCATCGAGCCGTGAATAGTGGCCAGCTTGTGCAATCGGAGAACAGACGCGGTCTTCAGGTTCGTGGAACGGAACTTGGGTTTCGCCGGGTCCAAAACCAGATCGGAAGGCATCAATGCCGCCGGCAGCACTGAGGAAATGTATGCGACCAGCACCTCGGGGATCGGCCCCACCGGACCGGCCAGCACGAGCACCGGCCGCAGCTTCATCCCCGCTGTGTCGCCAAACGGGAAACTCGCGAGGCAGATCTCACCGGGACGCATCTACGGGTTGGCCGTCCGCCAGAGTGTAAATATCCTGCCGCGCGTCGCCCAACTCGTCACTCCAGGCCCGCGAAATGTCCCACGGCCAAAAGGCGCCCGCCTCGTCCTCATCCGGTCGGACGACAATCAACTGGACACGCCCGGGCGGGAGGTCTCGCGGCGCTTCAGCCCGTATCTGATGGTCGTCGTCGATTTCGCCCACTATGCTCATGGCTCGCATACGGTAGATTTACCGTCCTTCCCCACCAGTTTGCCACAAAGGGCCTTCGCGGGCGCGCCCAGGGATCGTGCTATGGTTTTCGGTGATTGAGGAACCTCCGCTCTCAAAGCAGGCACTCGCAAGAATGAAGGCGGCAGACTCGAGGCCGGCGCCGACCTCCTGAGCGGTCTGGCCGCATTCTGGCGCGGCATCGGCATGAGTTCGAAGGCCCTCCGTGAGCACGATCCGGCGGAGTTGATGCCGTTTTTCGAGCGGTACGCGGAAAAGCAGTTCGATGCCAAGGCGAAGGAACTTCCGGCAACAGCTCAGATGGACGGACAAGACACATGACAAAACTTGTGGACGGCGCGATTCGGATGCGCGCACTGGCTGCCATTCTTCTGTTTGCCCGCAGCGCGATAATCGGGAATAGGAGTCCCGGTATGTCGTTTCAGATTCTCTCGCGTTCCTTTGCCGAAGGTGGATGGATTCCCGAATTGCACTCGTGCCAAGGCGCCAATCTCTCTCCATCGCTCGAATGGAGCGGCGCGCCGCGAAACGTGCTCAGCTTCGCGCTGGTAGTCGAAGATCCGGACGCGCCTTCCGGCACATTCTGCCACTGGCTTTTGTACGATATTCCCCAGGACGTGCACACCTTGGCGCAGGGTCTCAAGCCTGGCTCGGTGGGAGTGAGCGGCAGCAACGATTTCGGACGGCCCGGTTATGGGGGTCCCTGTCCGCCAAAGGGACCGGCGCACCGGTATTATTTCCGGCTGCACGCGCTGGACGTCCATACCTTGGGTCTGCGGGCGGGCGTGAGCCGCGAGGAATTGTTGCAGGCCATGAAAGGTCACATCCAGGCGGAAGCCCAGTGCATGGGGCGGTTTCAACGGCGCTGACGCTGGGGTACTATTTTACTGGGGTGTCTCATGTTGCGAGCGAGCCAAGCCAAAGTGGAATGGAATTCGGAAAAGAAGCACTGGCATGTCACGATCGAGGTCGGCGCCGAGTCGATCAAGCGGTGGAGTGCCACCAATCGGCACGAAGCGGACGACGATTCGCTGCGAGCCGTGGCCGTCGAAACGGCCCGCGATGAGGGCTACGAGCTGGAGGCACAGCGCGTCTCGATTGTGCGCTAGTCCCCGTGAAGAAACTGATCAACGATCCGCGGGATGCGCCGCGGGAGTTCCTGGCGGGCCTGGCTCTGGCGCACGCCGATATTCTGAGAGTCTCGCTGGATCCGGTTTACGTGGTCCGGGCCGGCGCGCCGGTTTCCGGCAAGACTGCGGTCGTGTCCGGCGGCGGCAGCGGTCACGAACCGATGCATGTGGGGTTCGTGGGCAGAGGCATGCTCGACGCCGCCGTTCCCGGCCAGGTGTTTACCTCTCCAACGCCCGATCAAATCGAAGCCGCCACGCGGGCCGCCCACGGTGGAGCGGGCGTTCTCCACATCGTGAAGAACTATACGGGCGACATCATGAACTTCGAAATGGCCGCGGAGCTCTGCCAGGCCGGCGGCATCGAAGTGCGCTCGGTGGCGATCGACGACGATGTTGCGGTGGAGGACAGCCTTTACACGGCCGGCCGGCGCGGCGTGGGAACAACCGTGCTGGCGGAGAAGATCTGCGGAGCGGCGGCCGAGCGCGGCTACGATCTGGCGCGCCTGGAAGCGCTCGGCCGCAAAGTCAATGGGAATGGGCGTTCCGTGGGTATGGCCCTGACTTCCTGCACCGTTCCCGCGGCCGGTAAACCCACCTTCGAGCTGTGGGAGGGGGAGGTGGAGATGGGCATCGGCATCCACGGGGAACCGGGACGGGAGCGTATGCCGATCATGCCCGCCGGCGAGCTGACCGAGCGCATGGCGGGGATGGTCCTGGCCGACCTGCCGTTCCATCGCGGCGACGAAGTCATCGCCATGGTCAACGGCATGGGCGGCACGCCTTTGATGGAGCTCTATCTGGTTTATGGAGAGCTGGAGCGGATCTTGCGGGCGCGGGGAATTCGCTGTGCGCGTCGCCTGGTGGGGAATTACATCACCAGCCTCGAAATGGCGGGCTGCTCCATTACGCTGCTGCGGGCCGATGACGAGCTGCTGTCGCTATGGGACGACCCCGTGCTCACAGCCGGGCTGCGCTGGGGAATCTGAGCCCGATGGCCATAGGGAAGCAGGAAGCGCTGGCGTGGCTGGACGCCTTGCAAAAAGTCTACGCCGAAAACCGGCAATGGCTGACGGAACTGGACGCGGCGATCGGCGATGCCGACCACGGCATCAGCATGGACCGGGGCTTCACGGCGGTGAAAGCGGAACTGGCGGCCAAGGTACCGGCCGATATCCGTTCCGTCTTCCAGAATGCGGCCACCACGCTCATCCGCCATGTGGGCGGCGCCGCCGGACCGCTCTACGGCACCTTTTTTCTTCGCGCCGCCGCGGCGTGCGCCGGGAAAATCGAGATCGGGGCGAACGATCTGGTGACGCTGTTCCAGGCGGGTATTGAAGGTGTCGGGCAACGCGGTAAAGCGGCCCCGGGCGACAAGACCATGCTCGATGCCCTGCTGCCGGCTTTGGAAGCGATGCGCAAGGCCAGTGAAAATGGAGCCAGCATGGTGGCGATTCTCGAGGCGGGCGCGGCGGCGGCGCAGGCAGGAATGCTGGCGACAATTCCCATGCAAGCGCGCAAAGGCCGCGCCAGCTATCTGGGCGCGCGCAGCATCGGCCATCAGGATCCGGGAGCGACCTCTTCCTATCTCCTGCTCCGCGCCGCCGCGGACAGCTTGCGGTCATGATCGGCCTGGTGATTGTTTCGCACAGCGCCAAGCTGGCTGAAGGCGTGTGCGAACTGGCGCGGCAAGTGGCGCAGGGAAAGGTCCGGATCGCCGCCGCCGGAGGCACGGCCGATCCCGAAAACCCGATCGGCACCGATGCGTTCCAGGTGCTTCAGGCCATCGAATCGGTGTATAGCGACGAAGGCGTGCTGGTTCTGATGGACCTTGGCAGCGCCGTGCTGAGCGCCGAAACTGCGCTCGAGCTATTGGGCGAACCGAAGCAAGCGCACGTGCAATTATGCGCCGCGCCGTTGGTGGAAGGAGCGGTAGCGGCAGCCAGCCTGGCCGCCGCCGGGGCCACTCTGGCGGAAATTGCCAGCGAAGCACGGAACGGGCTGGCCGGCAAGCTGGCGCAGTTGGGCGAGCAGCAACCTCAGCCTGCCGCCGCCGGGGAAGACGGCGGGCCTTTGGAAGAGCTGCTGGTCAAGGTCCCTAATCGTCTCGGGCTGCACGCACGGCCAGCGGCCCAGCTCGTTCGCCTGGCGCGGAGCTATCGAGCGCGGGTGACGCTGGCGAACGTGACCGCACAGACCGCCGTGGCCCGCGCCGACAGCATCAACGGCGTGTTGAGCTTGGGGGCGCGGCAAGGGCACCAATTGCGCATCCGCGCACAAGGTCTGGAAGCGCATGAAGCGCTGGCCGCGCTCGAGAAGTTCATCGAATCCGGCTGTGGCGATCGGGAAAAAGGACCTGGCGAGGCGATCGAGGACCGGCCGCCGGCACTCCCGGCGCCCGCACATCGGCTCACCGGCGTGCCGGCGTCCGCGGGCATCGCCATCGGCGCGTTGATCAAGCTCCGGCCCGCCGCCGTGGAATTCAGCGCGCGGCCCGTCGAGAATTCCGAAGCAGAGCGGCAGCGGTTGATGGCCGCCATCGCCGTCGCGCAAGAGGAGACCCGGGCGCTCTACCAATGGGCCAAAGCTCAGCTTGGCGCGGACGAAGCCGGCATTTTCGATGCGCAGGCGCTCTTCCTCGAAGACCCGGAGCTGGTTGGCGCAGTCGCGCGCCTGGTGCTGGAAGGGACGAGCGCGGAATGCGCATGGCAAGCGGAGACCGGCAAGCTGGCGGACCGTCTCAAGGCGCTTGACGATCCCTACCTGCGGGCCCGCGCGGCTGACGTGACGGATGTTTCGGCGCGGGTATTGCGCCGGCTCACCGGGCAAGCCAGCAGTGTGACGGTTCCGCGCGAGCCCTCGATCCTCATGGCGCACGACGTGACACCTTCCGAAGTCAGGGACTTCGAACCCGCGACGGTTCTGGCCCTGTGCCTGGAGACCGGCAGTGCCAGCGCGCACAGCGTGATTCTGGCGCGCGCCAGGGGGATTCCGGTGGTGGCCGGATTGGGCCCCGGGATCTCCGCACTGCCCGAGGGAACCATGGTGGCCGTGGATGGAGAGCGCGGTACGGTTTGGATTTCACCGGATGCGAACGAGGTGCGGGCGCTCGAATCCCGCCGCGAGGATTGGCTGGCTGCCCGGCGCGCGGCGGAATTAGAACGGCACAGACCCGCCGCGACACGCGACGGGCGCCGGATCCGCGTGCTCGCCAATATCAGCGGCGTTGCCGATGCGGAGGAAGCGGTGGCCCGCGGCGCCGAAGGCGTGGGTGTGCTGCGCACGGAGTTTCTGTTTCTAGGCCGCAAGGCCGCGCCTGGCGAAGAGGAACAGTTGGCCGCGTATAGCGCCATCGCGGAGTCGCTGGGCGGGCGCACGCTGACGGTCCGCGCGCTCGACGTCGGCGGCGACAAGAGTCTGCCCTATCTCGAGATCGGCCAGGAAGCCAACCCGTTCCTCGGCTGGCGAGGCATTCGCGTCCTGTTGGGCCGCCGCGATCTATTCGGCACGCAGCTCCGCGCGATACTGCGGGCGGGCGCGACGCGCGACGTCGAGTTGCTGCTGCCGATGATCGCTTCGCTGGAAGAGCTGCGGGAAACCAAAGCCATGGTTCGCGAGGCGGAGGCGGAACTGGAACGGGAGGGGTTGCCGTTCCGGAAAAACATCGCAATCGGAGTGATGATCGAAGTGCCCGCCGCCGTGGCCGCCGCGGATCGGCTGGCGCGCGAAGCCAGCTTCTTCAGCATCGGCAGCAACGATCTCATCCAGTACGTCATGGCTGCCGACCGGACCAACGCCCGCGTGGCGCCGATGGCGGACCCTTTTCAGCCGGCCGTATTGCGCATGATCCGGCAGAGCATCGACGCCGGCCGGGCCGCGGGAATCGGCGTGACGCTGTGCGGCGAGCTCGCTGCCGATCCGCTGGCGACGCCGCTCCTGCTGGGCCTGGGCCTCGAAGAATTCAGCGTCAGCGCGCCGTTGATTCCCGAACTCAAACGCGCCATCTCGCGTTGGAGCGCGGCGGATGCCGAAGACGTGGCGCGCGAAGCGCTCGCCATGGATTCGAGCCAGTCCGTGAGGCAGTTTCTTCGCGGGGGAGTGGAGTAGGCCTTTGGCCTGCGCTTCGCAACCCGTTATGAGTGACAATTTGAAAGGACGGTGCCATGAAGCAAACCCTTCCTCTTGCCGCCGCCGCGGTTCTGGCGGCACTTTGCATGATTTTTAGCTCGCTGTCGTTCGCACAAGATGCCACCGCCGGGCGCGGCGCCGGGCGTGACGGACGCGGCAATCCGCCGCCTCAGCCGCCATCCTACGAAGTGCGGACCGACCGGACCGTGGTCTTCCGGCTGCAAGCTCCCGACGCCACCGGCGTGAAGCTCAACGGCGATTTCTTGCCGGCTGAAGCGGGGCAGATGACCAAGGGCGAAGATGGCTTCTGGACCCTCACCGTGGGCCCGCTTCGTCCCGCCGTTTACAATTACACGTTCACCGTCGACGGCATTCGCGACATCGATCCCACCAGCCCCATGGTGAAGCTGGGCGACCGCTCCTCCGAATCGATGTTCGAAGTGCCTGCCGACAAGCCGGCCGTTTACGATTTCCAGCAGGTGCCGCATGGAACCGTGCACATCGACTGGTATCGATCCGCCACGCTCGGTGTGCCGCGCAGCATCTATGTGTACACACCGCCCGGGTATCGAGAAGGCAAGTCGAAACTGCCGGTGTTGTACCTGCTGCACGGGTCCGGAGATACCGAAGCGGGCTGGGTGTATATCGGACGCGCAAATTTGATTCTGGATAACCTGATTGCGGCCGGCAGCGCGAAGCCGATGATGATCGTGATGCCGTACGGGCGGCCGCTACCGGACGTGATGCTGGTTCCATCGGTTGGACGGGGGCCTACGAATGCCGATGAACTGTTCCGCGACGATCTGCTGAAAGACGTCATTCCGAACGTCGAGAAGCTCTATCGCGCGTCGCCCAAGGCCGATGACCGCGCCATCGCGGGTCTTTCGATGGGCGGCGGCCAGGCTTTGCGGATTGGCCTGGCGCATCTCGACACGTTTCACTATATCGGCGCGTTCAGCGCGGGCTTGCACGACGATCCGGAGGAGATATTTCACGATTTCCTGGCCGACCCCGCCGCGGCAAACAAGAAACTCAAGCTGTTTTACATCGCGTGCGGCACCGACGACTCGCTGTTTCCCCGCTCGTTGGCGCTCAGCGATGCGCTCAAGAACCACCGGATCAAACACCAGTTCAAGCCTTCCGCAGAGGGCCACGTGTGGCGGAATTGGCGGGACTACCTGGCAGATTTCGCAGCCCAGCTTTTCCGGTAAAAAGGTAGACTTCTGCGTCGTGACTGCGGTATCCCGTGGGGATATCAGGGGCGATGCCGTCGCCTAATAAGTTTTCGAATTTTAACAAAATAGCCAAGTGATCGAAGCTATCGGGCAACTAAATGGAACATACTTTTGTCCAGTGTCCAAGAAATGAGGCGAATAACAGAAGCTGAATCGCTACAGAAACGGATGCTTAACCGATCTGGGGATTTCCCAGTTTTAGGCGCGACAACCGCTCCCTAACGGTCGCGGCTCGGATACGGGCGCCGCGTGTTTGCAGTCGCTTCCGAGCCGCGACCCCGTTAGGGAGCGGTTATCGGGAACGGATTTCCCCCAAATTAGGTTAAGCACCCCACAGAAGCGGACCATCTGACATTCTTCGCCATTATTGTTCTTGACAGATAGAAACAGATGGGATAAGAATTGTCTTATATAACCTATCGCTGCACGCGCGATAAAATCCTAGGCGTCCCAGTACTTATACGCATTTAAGCTTCGATTTCCAGAAGGGATGCTTGACCTTATATGGATTTAACCAAGCCCATCGCGGAACTTCGCCGGCAACGGGACAAGCTTGACGAGGCAATCCATGCGCTTGAGCGCTTGGCACAGTCCCACGGCTCGCGAAGGGGCCGGCCGCCCAAATGGCTCGCCGAAGCCCGTGCGGAAGATGCGAGCGCCCCCGGGATGGCCGGGCACGATGCAGAGCCGCCATGGCCATGATGATGGTCCGGTAATCCGCCTGAAGGCGCCGGCTTACCACACGCGGCAGGCGTTGGCGCTAACCAACGGTTGGCCCGCTTTGCAGGAGAATGCCTGCTGGAATTCAGGAGTATTTTGGAGCACTCCGCCGACGCGATAGCGGCCGGGAGAATGCGGATCGGTGAGGGCGTGCTGCCGCTCCGCTTGCGGAGTTGAGTTTTCGCACCAGATCTGCGCATAGCCGAGGAAGAAGCGCTGCTCCGGAGTGAAGCCGCCGATGTTCTCGCGTTTGCCCTGGAGCGCGTTCTCCATCGCCATGTAGGCCACTCGGATGCCGCCGTTATCGGCGGTGTTTTCGCCTAGGGTGAGGCGGCCGTTCAGCTTTACGTCGTCCACGGCGGTGAAGCCGGAATATTCGTTCGCCACGCAAGCGGCGCGCTTTTCGAACTCGGCCGCATCGGCGGAAGTCCACCAATCGCGCAGATTGCCGGCGCCGTCGAACTTGCGGCCCTGGTCGTCGAACCCATGGGTCATTTCATGGCCGATCACCGCGCCCACGGCCCCGTAGTTGATGGCCATATCGCGCCGCGGATCGAAGAACGGAGGTTGCAGGATACCGGCCGGGAAATTGATGCTGTTCAACTGCGGACTGTAGAACGCGTTGACGGTGGGCGCCGTCATATTCCATTCGGTTTTGTCGGTGCGTTGGCCGATTTTTTCCAGGTTGCGCTGTCGCTGAAACTCCGCCAGCCGTTGAGAGTTGCCGTAGAAATCGCCGCGCGCGACCGCGACCTTGCTGTAATCGCGCCATTTTTTCGGATAACCGACGTTGTTGGTGATGGCCGCCAGCTTCAAGAGGGCGGCTTTCTTGGTCTCTTCGGTCATCCACGGCAGGGCGCGAATGTCCTCGCCCATGGCTTTTTCGAGGTTGTCCACCAAGGATGTGATTTGGGCTTTGGCATCGCCGCCGAACGCCACTTCGATATACTTCTGGCCGAGCAGATCGCCCAGTACGCGGTCCACTGCCGTCACGCAACGGATGTTGCGCGGCCGCTGCTCTTTCGCTCCAGTCAGATACCGGCTCCAGAAATCGAAGTTTTCATTTTCGAAAGCCGCCGGCAGCTCGTTGGCGCGCGCGTGGAGCAGGTGGTAGGCGAAATAGGCCTTCCAGTGATCCAGGTCGCCGGGACGATTTTCGGAAATCTGTTTGAAGAAGTCCGGAGTAGTGACGTTTAGCGTCTCAAACGGCGGCGCGCCGGTAGCTTTGAAGTAGCCCTCCCAATCGACGTCCGGCCCGGTCAGGTCCCCCAGTTGCGCTTTGGTCATGATGTGGTAGCGCTTGTTGGGATCGCGCATGGTAACGCGGTCCAGCGAAGCACTGGCGAGTGCAGTCTCGAATTCGAGCACGTATTTCGCTTTGGCGGCCGCCGCCTCCGGCGAATCGCCGGCAAGCTGGAACATGTTCTGGATGTGTTTGACATAGCGGTCTCGGGTCTCGACCGATTTGGGATCGGTCTTCAGGTAGTAATCGCGGTCGGGAAGCGAAAGCCCGCCCTGGGTCAGAGTGGCAATGGTCTGGTTAGAATCCTTGGCGTCGGGTTGCGAACCGAACAGGAATACCACCGGTACGCCGGTGCGCTGGAGGGTCACCAACTCGGCCAGCAGTGCAGCTCGATCGGTGATGGCGCCGATGCGGTCGAGCTCGGGAGTGAGAGGCGCAATGCCTTTCTTTTCGATGCCGGCGGTGTCCATGCAGGCGGCGTAGGCATCGCCGATCTTCACATCGAGGGCGCTGCGGCCCTCGCTTTGCATCGCCGCCGTTTCCAGAATCTCGAGCAGCACTTTTTCATTGCGGTCGCTGACTTCGGTAAACCGCGCGTAGCGGGCGCGGTCCGCCGGCAGCGGATGGCTTGCGATCCAGTTACCGCAGGCGTACTGGTAAAAGTCGACGCAAGGGTCGACGGACTTGTTCATGGAAGCCGTATCGATGCCACCAGTCGGGCCGACGGAAGCCTTTTCATCCGCCGCCAGAGCGAGCAACGGCACGATCGAGAAAAGTACAAGCAACCGGATATTCATATCTGCTCCAACGAAGAGCCGATTCTAGCGCAATGAGCGGAGTGTCGCTACGCGGCCCGGCGGCGTACCCGCGCCGTCCGTGGGCTGCATCGGCAGGCAACCGCTCCCTGATGAGGGAGCGGTCGGCCAACTGCAAGCCAGGAGACCCAATGCCACCTAGTTTTGCCGCATGCCGTCCGTCCGACTCGATGTGGCGCTGGCTCTCAGTCTAAACTCCTGTCAGGCTGCGGCGGTTTGGGGCTTGTTAAGGCAGCATTGTTTATATTTCCTGCCACTGCCGCAGGGGCAACGGTCGTTTCGGCCGATTTTGGGGGTGGGACGGCGGTAGGGCTCGGGCCGAGTTTGTGCATTTTTGTGCAAATTTTCGAAATTTTGGGAGGCGGCTGGGGCCTCAGCGGCGGGTTGGGGCGGGGCGACGGGCTTGGAAACGTCGTAGATCATTGGGGATTTCGATCTGGCGCTGGGCATGGCGTGGTTGAGGATGAAGAGGGCGGCGCGGAGACGAGCGGAGGTGGAAGATTTGGGGTCGTCGAGGATTCGGTCGAGGGCCTGGAACGCCTTGGCGGCGCGGGCAATGGCTTCTTCGTGGAGCGCTTGAGCCATTTCGGCCTCGGCGACGGCGAGGGCCGACTGGAAGGCCGGCGAGGTCTGACGCCAGTTGGCTATGGTGTTGCGGTGGACGCCGGCGAGCTCGGCGGCGGCATTGAGGTTGGCGCCGTTCAGCAGGGCGTCAACAACCTTGAGTTGCGGGGCGGAGAGGGCGGATTCGGACATGAACGCTTCCTTTCGGCCACTACGATAGCTGGCGAGCTTGGAAAAACCGGGTGGGCGGGGGGCGGATTCGAGCGGAAGTGCTTTGGAATGAGTGGGAAGAAATATTTCGAAAATCTGTCACCGGCTTTCGGCGGAGGCTGGGTTTTTAGAGGGGCCCGTGCAAGTCTAAGAGCTGTCGGGACTTGTGTGCAGCGGGGGGGTGCTCGGGTGGGGTTTGGCAGCAGGGGACAGTCTGGACGCTTCAGTCTGTCCCGAGCGCCCCCGCAGACGCCCTTTTTCGTGTTCGAAACGCGAAAATCGCGAACATGTGGGAGCGCTCCGACGCGTTCGCGGTTTTCGCCAACAGCTTCCGTCAGGCTGACCCTTTGGCCCCCTTTGGCCCCCCGTCCCGCCAGTACCCGGCAAAGGATTCCCGGCAAAACTTCCCAATCGCATCCCTTGTGCCAGGGCTACATGGATGAATCCGAGTTGTATGTATCGGCGACGGCCTTCCAGCTTCCATCGGTCTGCTTGGCGTAGACCGTGAGATACTTTCCCTTGTCCGTCATGGGCTTCTTGGTCTTCGGGTTAGTCATGGTCCCGGTGTAGGTGCCCAGGATATAAACCATGTCACCACCCTTGGAAGCCACCGCCTTCGTGGACTGGAAAGTAACCGAGAAATTGGGATCGGCAAATAACGACGCCATCGCCGCTTTAAGGGCTGCCTTCCCATTCAGTATGCCGGTCCCGGGGTATAGTCCGCAGCCGTCCTCTGCAAAGTAGCTGGCCCACTTGTCAACGTCCTTTGTAGCCATGTCTTTAGTCCAGGCCGCCTCGACCTCCTTGACCGCTTGCACATCGGCGGTGCGTGTGTCAGGAGGCGGAGCGGGAGCCGTCGAGCAACCGACGGCAAGTGCGGCGAGAGCCACGCATCCAATCAGCGAAGTTTTACGCATGTTCTTTCTCCTATGGGAGTGAGGCAGTATTTCCATTTTGGACTGCCAGCTCCGATTAATTGTATGCCAGCCCGAACGGGGCGGCAAGGACGAATAGGGGCGCTGTGGACGCCGTGGCCAGTCGCCGGGGATGCTGCGAGTCCACCGGGCTGGTGGCGAACGATTCTGGAGATTGTGTGCGCCGTCAGCGGCCACTTTGGAAGGTGCTGGCATGGTGATGATGATGATTACAGCGATGAACGTGATTACGGGGATTCCACGCTTCGACAGAAATGAAGAGGGCAGGATGAAAAAACGATCCTGCCCCCAAGAAACCGACACCAAACGGGCCTCATTCCAGCGAAGGCAAATCTCAACGGGCCAAGAATTTTGGAATGAAGTGGAATGAAACTGCGTTTTGGAAGGTCTGTAAACTACTGAAAACATGGTGGCCAGGGACGGACTTGAACCGCCGCCGCCAGCCTTTTCAGGGCTGTAATCCGGCATGGGTCCGGGTAAGTCCGGTCCAAGTCAAGTGGACGGGAACGCCCGATCCTCCAATATGTGCCAGACGGAGGTCCCGGAAGTCTCAAGTGGGATACTCGCCGGAGTGAGTAGAGACAACCCGTATCGAACTGAGCGGAACTCCGGCGATGCCAAGGAGTGTTGAATATAAATAACGCGGGCAATGCCGCCAGCCGGTCCTGCGAAGATCCACCCACGCTATCGTGCCCTTATCTTAGCGCTTATGAGGCCGAGGGCCTGCGCTACGAGGGATTTTCATGCCGTATCGAGGAGCGCCCATCTCAAACGTGTGACGTTCACTTCAAGCAGCGATCGGGCCTCAGTTTGGCAGCCGCACCGGGATCACCTTGTTCCCATGCCGCCGATAGATCCTGAAGCCCCCATCCAGCGTAAGCACTTCAGCGGCACCGTGAATTTCAGAAAGCCGAACGAGACACGCGTCGGCTAATGACATCGGCCGGTTGCGGTAGCGCCGCATGAGCGCCCGGAGGTCCGCCTGCTGCTCCTCAACAGCGAGCGCGATTCGAATGACACCTCGCTCCAATAACGAAAACCATGTAATGCGGATTGTGTGCAAGGTCGGGCTGCAGTCCTCGCACGGATCCTGCAAGATCCCGCGCCAAGTCGTAGCATGACGCGGCAACGCGGCGTGGCCGCCGGCGTAGGGACGTTTCCAGGCTCTGGCGCACCAGAACGGATTTCGTGAGCCGTCTGGCCTTCGCTTCCTTCTCGAGATCGGCCAGCAAGTCGTCGGGCAGCTTCAATGAAATCGTCCTCATCCCTTTTTGGTAATACCCGCCGTTATGGCGCGCGATATCGGAACCGCTCGCTGAACCGGCAGAGCCGGAACCAAGCAGGAGCGTTGGCGTCGATGCCGGCGACCGCTCCCTGTGAAGGCGTAAAGAAATAGGGCCACAGATGAACACAGATAAACACAGATAAAAAAACGAGAGAGTTTATATCTGTGTTCATCTGCGGCTTGAATCGGTTCTTTTTACAGCTTCTGACGGTCGCGGGTCGGACTCGGGCAGGGCGTTGTGGGTGTAAGTCTGGCGCTACAAGAAAAGCCGAGATGACTCTCGGCTCAGCAGGCTTGACAGCCCGCGCCACGGCTACAGCACCGCTTCGATCGCTTTCCGCATGTCCGCGTCCGGGGTGAACTGGCCGAAGCGCTGGACCAGCTTTCCGGAGCGGTCGAAGATCAACGTTGCGGGGAAGCCCTCCACGCCGTACTTGGTTCCCAGCGCGGGAGTGCCGAGCGCTACGGGATAATCCATGGGGTGCTTGGCCAGGAAGGGTTTCACTAACTCGGCATCGTCCTGATCGATGTCCACGCCCACGATCGCAAGACCGCGCGGACTCAACTCGCGGTACAGCTTGTTCAGGCCCGGAATCTCGCGCACGCACGGCTCGCAGTAGGTGGCCCAGAAATCCACCACCACAACTTTGCCGGCCGTGTCGATGGGGGCGCCATCGAGCGCCGTGCGTGGAATGCCTATATCGGCGGCGGGTTGCGCCGGTTGGCTGCCCTTGTTTAGGAACGCCAGATACTCGGCCGGATCGCGGGTCAGGTGGTCGAAGGTGGCGATGGGGCGTTCGTTGGCGTCTTCGATGACATAAAACGGTTCGGCCGCGGTGTGAAATCTGTCTTCCAGAAGTTTTTCGTTGCGCTCTGAGATCGGGTCGGAGCGATCCGTGTAGAGCTCGACCAGCACGAAGTTCTTGAGCGCGGCCTCGACGTCCGGGCGGGAAAGCATGTTGGCGCGCATCCAGTGGCAATTGGTGCAGGCCACGCCGGTGAAATCGATGAAGAGCAGCTTGTCCTCGCTGCGCGCCCGCGCCAACGCTTCGGCGTATCGATCGGTAATCCAATTCAGGCCCCCGCCCGATGAGCCTGCCGAACCCGATCCGCCGCCGCTCTCCGCTGCCGGGACGTAAGCGTCCAGCTCGCCCAGCTTTCCGCCCGCCATGCCCGGCGCCAGGCTGATGGCGAAAATCACCAGCGCCATGCCCGTCAGCAAACGTCCCAGGCCCATGGTTTCATCCGGCTTGATTCCTTCCAGCCGCACGAACCCCAGCAGGTAAAGGCCGGCCATGGCGAACAGCACGATCCAGGCGGCCAGGAAACGCTCGCGCGTCAGCCAGGCCCAGCCTAGGGTCTGCGCCACTTTGGCCAGGTAATACAGGCTGGCCGCCAGGATCAGAAATCCCATCACGACTTTCACCCGCGCCAGCCAGCCGCCGCTGCGCGGCATGCGCTTCAGGTAACCCGGGAATAGCGCCAGCAGGAAAAACGGCAGGGCCAGCCCGCTCGCAAACACCGCCATGCCGGCCAGCGGACGCACCCCGCCGCCGGACACCGAAGCCGCCAGCAGCGTCCCCACGAACGGCCCCACGCAGGCGAACGAAGAGAGCGAGAACGTCAGCCCCATCAATAGCGCGCCGGCGTATCCGCCTTGCCCCGAAGAGGCATTCAGACGGGTCAGAATGCTGGATGGAATGGTGATTTCGAACGCACCCAGCAGGCTCAGGCCGAACGCGACAAACAAGGCCGCGATGAATCCGTTCACCCAAGGGCTGGAAGCGAGATGCTTCACCCCGACCGGTCCCAGAATCGCCGTGGTCACCAGCCCCAATCCGCTGAACAGCACCACGATCCCCAGGCAAAAGACCACCGCTTGGGTCAGCCCGTCCCGCCGCCCGCCGGCCGGGCGATTCAGGAAGTAGGACATGGTGATGGGAATCATGGGGAAACAGCAGGGCGTAAAAATTGCGGCCAAGCCAAATCCAAACGCCGTCAGCAGAAACAGCGCAAAACCTTGTTCGGGCTGGGGCTCTGCCGGGATCGGGGACTGGCTCCCCGCCGCTCCCGCCGCAGCCGGCTTGGCGACTACTTCGCTAAAGCCTGCGGGAAGCGTCACCGCCGCGGCCGCGCCCGGAACCACCGTCAGAGTCGCTTTGTCCGACCATTTTCCCGGTACGCATTGCGTGTCGCTGCAGGTCTGAAAGCGGCCATTCACGGCGATTTCGGCCGGCCCCGCGGGCGCGTCTCTGCGCAGGCTCAATTCCACCGCGAAGCCGGCTTCGCCTTCGTACGTTTCGGTTTCGGTATTGAAGTTGGCGTCGAAAGCCCGCTTGGGTTGGGTCTGGAAAAGCCGCGTGCTTTCCACAAGCGGGCTCGTGAACTGGAACGAGGCCGGAATGCCCGCGGCCGAGGAAGCCGAGTACAAATGCCAACCGGGGTCGATGCGCGCCGCGATGCGCGCCAGCGCCTTCCCTCCAGGAGCGGCTGTCGCCGGATCGAACGCGACCGTCCAGTGCGCGTGCTGGACCGGTTGGGCCGCGGCAGGGAAGCCCGCAAGGAGAAAGGCCAGAAGCGGCAGACACGCCGCGAACCGTTTCGTCATAACCCGCCCCAATGAGTTTACTTCGCCGCCACCACCAGCTCGTCTTCGATGCGCTGGTTCACTTTGCCTTTGGAAAACTCCGCCGCCACCCGAATCGCGTTCTTGATGGCGTTGGAATTCGACCGTCCGTGGCAGATGATGCACACGCCCCGCACTCCCAGCAGGGGCGCGCCGCCGGTCTCGGAATAATCCAGCCGCCGCTTGAAATGGTTGAAGGCCGGTTTGGACAGGGCGGCGCCGATCTTGGTCTGAATGCTGGATTCGAGCGATTCGCGCAGCATCTGCGTCACCATGGTCACCAACCCTTCGCTCACCTTCAGCGCCACGTTGCCGGTGAACCCGTCGCAGACGATCACGTCCACTTCGCCGCCGTAAATGTCCCGCCCCTCCACGTTGCCGACGAAATTGACTTGCGACTCTTTAATCAGCTCGCGGGCGGCGCGGGTTAAATCGTTGCCTTTGTGATCTTCCTCGCCGATCGAAAGAATGCCCACGCGGGGCTTGTCGCGCCGCAGCACCACGCGGGAATAAATCGCGCCCATCACCGCGAACTGGGCCAGCATACGCGCCGAACAATCCACGTTGGCGCCCACATCCAGCACCACCACGGGGTATTCGGGGCCCTTCACAGTGGGGAACACGCCCGCCAGCGCCGGCCGCGTCACACCCGGCACCACGCCTTGCACGATTTTGGCGGTGGCCATCACCGCGCCGGTGTTGCCGGCCGATACCAACCCCTCCGCCTTCCCGTCGCGCACCAGGCGCGAGGCTACCCGCAGAGAGCTGTCCTGCTTGGTGCGAACCGCGGTGGTGGGGTCGTTCATGGCGATGCGCTGGCTGGCATGCACCACTTGAATCGGCAGGTCCCGGTAGTCTTCGTACTTTTCGAGCGCCGCGCGGACCCGATCCTCGAGTCCCACCAGGATAACCTTGACGCCATACTGCCGGACGGCCAACACCGCGCCCTCGACTTCCACTTCCGGAGCGTGGTCTCCGCCCATTGCATCCAAGGCAATGGTCAGCATGTTAAAACCGGGCTACTCCTGCTCGACTTCGACGACTTCCCGGCCTTTATATTGCCCGCAGTGTGGGCACACACGATGCGGCAACTTGGGCTCGTGGCAGTTGGGACATTCCGAGAGGCTGGAGGCCTTCAGCGCATCGTGCGCGCGGCGGCTACTGGTCCGCCTCTGAGAGTGTCGGCGTTTGGGATTCGGCATTTCTATTCCTTCACAATTCTAACTTGCGGAACGCGTCCCAGCGGCTGTCCCGGCTCTGGAGCTGGCAATCGCACGCGGTCTCGTTCCGGTTCTTCCCGCAAACCGGGCAAATACCCTTACAGCTTTCACTGCAAATTCGCTGCATCGGCAGGGCCAGCAGCACCTGTTCCCGCAGGATGTCTTCCAGTTCCAGGCCATCCCCCTCGTAGAAGCCCATCTCCGCTTCGCCTGCGTCGATCGCGGTTTCCTCCTCGCGCTCCATCGACGCGGCGGGGCGGTAAAACAAATCGAACGCCCCATCCAAGGGAAAGCGGGCGTGTCCCAGGCAGCGGTCGCACTCGGCGGTCATTTCCACCGTGTACCGCCCGGCGACCCGCACTTCGCCCTCCGTATGCGGCAATAACTCCGCCACCCCGGTGGCCCGCAACGGAGATCCCTGCTCCAGGTCCTCGCCCGAAAAATCGATTTGTCCCGGCGGAAAGGTCTCGTCAAAACGAACCTTCCGCACTTCCATCGCTTTCACGCTCAGGAACATATGAAGGGAGCCACGATGCCAGGCGAGAGCTTTTTAATTATAAACCAAAACCGTTTGCCGGTGGTTGGAGAGGCCGGTTTCAACGCGGCGCCGCTATCGATTCGCCTGGCGCGGAATTTAGAGCCGGGTTGGTCCTGCAATAACCGGCGCCGGACGCTCAGGCGGAAGCGGGTCGCTTACGGTATAATTTTTCGCATATCACCGGCTGGCAAATGAATGCCCGCGCCCGACGACATCACGCGCTTAATCGAACAATGGCAACACGGAGATAAAGCGGCGGAAGACGCGCTGTTTGAAGCCATGTACTACCGACTCCACAACATTGCAGTTCAATGCCTCAAAGGAGAAAAGCCTGGCCGAACGGTCGGAGCTACCGCTTTGGTTCATGAAGCTTACCTCCGTTTCAAGACGTCGGAACGCCTGCAAATCTCCAACCGGAGTCATTTCCTCGCCTTAGCGGCTCGCGTCATGCACCGCATTCTGGTGGACAGAGCGCGCGCCCGGCAGGCCGAAAAGCGCGGGAACGATCCTGTCGCGGCCCAGATCACCGAGTCGTTGATCAGAACCGATGCCGACGCCGATCAGATCCTCAGCGTCGACCGGGCTCTGGAGCAACTCTCTCAGCAGTCCGGACGGCTGGCGCAATTGGTAGAACTCCGGTACTTTGCGGGGTACAGCTTGGAGGAGTCCGCACTGGTCATGGGTCTCTCCGAGAGGACCGTCCGGCGAGATTGGCAGGTAGCCCGCGCGCGTCTCCGGTTGGCCATCGATGGAACTCCCGCCTGAGTTGGACCGTTTCGATGCAGCAAACCGCATCTTTGCCGATGCTTTAAGCCTTCCGCCGACGGAACGAGGCGCGTTTGTGCGCAAGCGATGCGCCACTGACGCGGCGCTGGGCGACTCCGTGCTCCGGCTGCTCTCGCAATTCGACCGGTTGGGCGATTTCCTGGCATCGCCCGCCACACGGCCGGCGGAATCGGCTTTCGCGCCGGGCCAAGTGCTGTGCGGCCGCTTTCGCATCCTGGAGCGGATTGGCGCGGGCGGGATGGGTGAAGTGTTTCGGGCCGAAGATCGAACTCTTGGCGAAATTGTGGCCCTCAAGACGATCCATTCCGGGCTACGGGCCGATGCGGCGATCTATGACCGCTTCCGTCAGGAAATTCGCCTGGCTCGCCGGGTGTCCCATCCCAACGTCTGCAAGATTTTCGATTTATTTATGCACAGCGATGCCGGCCGCGAGCCGGTCGCCTTTTTTACCATGCAGTACCTGCCGGGAGAAAGTCTGGCGGCCCGGATTGCGGCGGCGGCGCCCTTCCCGCGCGCGGAAGCGATTAGAATTGCGGCGCAGATCGCCGACGGTCTCGACTCCGCACATGGGGAAGGAATCGTCCATCGCGACCTGAAGCCCGCCAACGTAGTGCTCTTTGCGGCGCCAAGCGGCGGCGTCCGGCCCGTGATCACCGATTTTGGGCTAGCCCACTTTTTTGACAGCGAGGGCGGAGACACCGGGTATACGTTTGCCGGCCAGATCGTGGGATCGATCGACTATATGGCGCCAGAGCAATTTGAAGGGGCCGCCCCGCAGCCTGCCACCGACGTTTTTGCGCTCGGCATCATGATTTTTGAGATGCTAACCGGACAGCGTCCATATCCGTCGGAAAGCCTGGTGCGCTCCGCCGTGCGCCGCATTACCATGCCCCCTCCTTCTTTGCGTGAGTGCGGCGCCGAAGCACCGCCGCACTGGGAAAGAGTCATCCGGAAGGCGCTGGCCCGTTCTCCGCGGGACCGCTATGCTTCCGCCGGCGCGATGATCCGGGACCTCGAGCTTGCCAGGAGCATTTCGATCCTAGCGCCCGGTTTCGGCCCGCGACCCACCCGGCGAACCGTGGTTGCCGGCGGGGCCATGTTGGGAGCGATTGCCGCCTATTTCGCGATTTCCCGCATTAGAGACAGGAAGCCTGTTTTACCCGGCGAGCCATTCGTGATGCTGAATCCGCTTACCCACGCTCCCAATGACGCCATCGAGGCCGGCGCGCTGGACGTCATTCTAACCAATCAGTTCGCGCAGTCTTCCCACCTGCGCCTGTTGAGCCGCGAGCGCGTCGAACGCTCCTGGCGTCTAATCGAGGGCGCCGGCCCGGAGCGCCAGGCGCCGATTCTGTTCGAGCCGCGGATGGCTCGCGATATTGCCATGCGGAGCGGGGCGCAGATCGTGCTCTTTGGAAGCTTCAGCCGCGCGGGCGATCAGCGGACTCTCACGCTGCAAGCGGAGCTGATGGGATCTTCTCCCGACCGGGCGCGCAGCACGCTCGGGCTCCGGCACTTCGATACAAACCGCGCGTCCGATCTGGCCGGGGCCGGGCACGAAGCCGCCGAATGGGCGCGCCGGACCATCGGGGAAACGGAGCAGGAACTGGAGGTCCGCAATCGCCCTCCGGAGGACCTTACCACTCCCTATTGGACCGCTCTCCAGGAATACGTGGAAGCCGACCAGTCTCGGGCCAAAAATGCCGAAGCAGCCGCATTGCATCTCAGGACGGCGCTTCGTATCGATCCCGATTTCGCGCTGGCGGCCGCGCGCCTGGGCGACATCCTCCGAGCCGAGGGCCAGGTAGACGAGGCTCTGGAATTCTGGAGCAGAGCGGCCGGGAGTCTGGGACGGCGGAATCTTACCGACCGGGAATCGCTTCGTATCCGCGGACTGTTCGCGAACGACATCGGCCAGGCGGCGGAGGCGGAGCAGGTCTTCGCACGCTATAGCCTGGAGTATCCCGCCGATGCGCTCCCGCTGCTCTATCGCGCGACGGCGCTGGACCATCTCGGCCGATACGAGGAAGCGGAACGGCTGCACACGCTCGCCATGGAACGCGAGCCTGTTTACCCGTTCCTGATGGGACGAGCCACCTTCTATCTCTCCCGCGGCCGGCTGGACGACGCGGAAAAGGACTGGCGCAGGGGGCGGGAGATCAACCGCAACGACTGGACCGATCAGATTGAAATGGCGATCGCGTTCGCCCGAGGCGATGCCCGCCGCGTGGCGTCGAGCCTCGAGCATTTGAAGTCGGCCGGTTCGACCCAGGCCCGCAGCCGCGCGTTCGTGCTGGAAGCTTGTCTGCACGCGGAAAGGGACGACGCATCCGCCGCCGAAGAGCTTCTGCGCGCCGGAATCGCTTTTGACCGAAGCATGGGTATGTCGACGGCGGCGCAATGGGAGAAACAACTGCGGCTCGCGGAACTCGTGCTGGCGCACCGCCCGGAAGAAGCGGCGCGCCTGGCCGCTACCGTCTTGCGAGACAATCCGGGGCACTGCGTTCGCATGGCATTCGGCGCCGTGCTGGCCCAGGCCGGCCAGTTGCGAATGGCCCGCAACTGCCTGGTTAGCGGCCTTCCCGATTGGCCAGTCTACCGGATTGCCGCCAGAAGGTTGGAGGGTGAAATCGCGCTCGCGCGGCGCGATTTCCGCTCCGCCCTTGGGCTGTTTCGAGAGGCAGTCGAGCCCCCGCATATGCGGACGTGGCCGGAGTTCTTGTTACGCGGCGCCCTGGCCGCCGGCGACCGGGAGACCGCCGCGGAAACGCTGGAGCGGCTGTTTTTCGCCCCGGGCATTTACTGGCTCGGCGCCGAGCGCAATGCGCCGGGGTTCGTGCGCCGCGCGGCCGCGATCACGAGAAAATGGCCCGGTCGTGAACGCTGGGCAGCCGCAACCGGGTTTTTTGACCGCCTTACCAGCGGTTCACCGCAGTAACCACCCCCAAACAAGGAGAACACACGATGCCAGCAAATTCATTCAGCAAACTTGAAGGCTACGGGCTTTTCATCATGCTCGTCGCGCCTTCGAAGCTCGCTCAAGACCTCAACACGCAGATCCAGGCCGGCGGCGCCACGATCGATTCCATAAACACGTACTTCCTCAACTCGCTTGCCGGAGCGCCATACAACCTGGCCGGCAAGATCGACATCACCAAGTTCCAGGCGCTCTGGACGGACAATACGGGCAATCTGGCCGCCGCGCTCGATCAAGACCCGTTCGCCGTAATGGGCAAACTCGTGGGTACCAACTTCGACTATACGGATCCCCCGTGCCCCGACGAGGCCACGCAACAGTTAATTTGGGCGCAGCTCCTTAAGTAGCCGAAGGAAGAACATCCATGTTGAACCGGCGATTGTTTCTACTCGGGGCAACCGCAGCCTTCGCGGGCGACCGCCCACAACACCCCGTTGGCTGGCCCGCGCATCCTCCGAAGAGCCCGATTCGCTCCCCAATCGCCGGCAAGCTCATTAGGCCCAAGGCGAAGAAGGTGCTGCCCAGACCCACAATCTCGTGCCTGGACAGCGCCGGCAGGCGCCGGCTCTTCCAAGATCTCGAGAAGGGATACGACGAACTGCTCCGCCGCGCTCCCGGTCCCGATACTCCCCAAGGGCCAGTCGACCCGACCAGCCTGCTTTACCACATGTGGGTACACGCCTACTATTGCGGCGAGGTAAGGATTCACTCCAACTGGTTCTTCCTGCCCTGGCACCGGGCCTTCCTGTATTTTCACGAGAGAATCCTGCAAAGCATCGTGGGGGACCATTTCCGTCTGCCGGTTTGGGAATGGGACCGGTGCCCAGTTGTGCCGCCATTCTACCCGGATTGGGCGAACGGCCGCCTCCGGGCGCCGTACGGCTCGGCGAGCGTGGGAAACGGAATTTCGGCGGGAGTCCTGCAAGCGTGGCTGCAGAGTAACGGCTCGGGCGATTTTTTGGGCGGCCCGCAACGCGCTCCAATTGCAACGAGCGGCCCACACAACCTGGTGCATGACACCTTCGGGACGACGATGGCGGTTCCCAGTACGGCCGCCCTCGATCCCCTGTTCTACACCCATCACGCCAACGTAGACCGCTTCTGGGAATTCTGGCGCCGGACCTACGGATTCGGCGACGACGACGGGTGGAAACAGCAAGCTTTCGGCTTCTACGACCGGGATGGCGAGCCCGTCTCCATCCAGGTGGGCGACTTGTTGGATTTGGACCTGCTGGGCTACTCCTACCCCTCGCCTCCCAGCCGCAATCTCATTTATCCGTGTCGCGTCGCGACGCAAAGCGGCTTCGATCCCGACACCATGAGCGTCCGGTTCTCGGCCGCCGATTTTGAAGAAATCCTGAGGGCAGAGGTGTCCGCTTTGGCCAAATCCGCCGGTAAGACGCTGGCGCAAAGCGTGGCGACCCTTCAATCTCCCACGCTACCGTGCAGGATTCATGGCATGCCCGGCCAAATAGAGCCTGGACGCCACTACCTGGTTGGGATGAGGAGCGCGAGCGACGGACGCGAGGTTCCCACGCGCCGGATCGTTGGCGGGTTCGGCGTATTCATGGACGCGCCCATGCAACACGAAGAGGTTGTGGCTACCGCATGCCTGGATATTGACGATCTGAAATACCTCGCGGTAAACAACTTTCAAACGCGCTTTGTTTGGGGCTTGGCGGATTCCTCCGGCAGGGCGATCGCGGCGGGCGAGGAGCAGCCATTCTGGCCGATCGGCAAGGTCGAATTGGTTTTCAAACTACCGGCGGCATAACGCCACATTGACTTTGTCCGCTATTTTCCGGTTCTCCCGCTGTATCAAACAAGGAGAACCGGAAATGATCCATCGGAACATGCTATTGGCGATCGGCTTCGCGATCGCCGCACCCTTCGCAATTGCGCAAAGCAAAACGCCGCAAACTATTGCGTTCCCTGAACCCGCCTGCCGCTTCGCACCCGCGGTATCGGACCTCTCTCCCTTTGTAGACGTGAACACCGGCACGATTCTCACCGCATCGAGCGCGCTCGACCTGATCGCGGCGCTGATGAATTCGAACACCCAGACTTGCGACCCTCCGATTTCGGGACCGAGCTATGTGAAAAGGCAGTTCCACAGCTTAGTCGACAGCTCTTTCGGCGAGCCGGGTAAGACACTCGACCGCAAGAAACTGGACAAGGCCGTCTTCATCCTTCACGTTCTTCGCTGGACAGACGCCGCCCAAACCGGCAACCCGCCGACGGTGACGCAAACCGTGCAGCAGCAGCAATGGTATCTGATCGATCGGGGGAAGTTTGTCCGTCCCGGACGGCTCTTCGGGGCCAAAACGGTGTACTTCGTTTATCTGCACTTGAACAAGAACTCCAGAACCGACTACACCTCCAATTACAACCTGACCATTACCGAAGCCATCCCTCAGAATCAACAGAACCTGCAGCTTTTGGCTTCCTTGCTCGCTTCAGGTGCGGCTAATGGTTCGTCGCTCGGACCCGTGAGCGTCTGGGGCGGCATGGAACTGGATATGTGGTACTCCACGGCCGATATCGAGATCGACTCCAGCACGACCGACAACAAGCAACCCGGGGCGAAGTCAGTCGCGCTCGACAATCCGGTCAAGATTCACAACGAAGGGCTTGGGTGGTGGGATGTTAGCGCCGGAGTTCCCATCCGCAAAATGAGCCAATTGACCTTCCAAAGCTCCAGCAATACCTTGACGCCGCAGACAGTGGATAAGAAGAGTATCTTCGCTTTGATGGACTTCTATCCGCTGCATAAGCAGAAAATGGATTTAGCGTACAGTAACTTCACCTGGATACCGTCGTTTGTCGCGGGTGTGCCGGTGACCGAGCAGCCTCTGCATCAACCGTTATTCGGGCTTGCCTGGGGTCCGCGGTTCGTTCAGTTTTATTTTGGAGCCATTATTCGCAAGCAGCCCAACCTGCCCACCGGTTCGATATTGGCGCCTGGAACCAGCGCTTGCAGCGGATGGTGTCCGCAGTTTGCCTTCGGAATCAACCTTCCGATTAAAGCCCTGCAGACGGCGTTGTCTTCCAAGCCTCCCGCATCCGGAGGGAACGGAAACAGCCAGCAAGGCGCGCAAGCCCCCGCGACAACGTCGAAGTAGCAGCCGGAGATTTTGAAGAAATCCAGGAGGGAATATGCCAGGCACTATGGCCCGTCCGCGCGCGATCGTTCCTCACGCGGGCGCCGCGTTAGGAGGCGGCGCTTCGCAAATCGTCAATAATGGCGGTCCCGTGTTGAGCGCGGTCGAGGTGGTCCCCATCTACTGGGGCGCCGCGTGGAGCAGCGCGTCAAACACCCAGATTGCCGCTCAGCTCGATGGATTCTTCGACTTCATCGTCACCAGTTCGCTGATCGACCTGCTTGCCGAATACGGCACTCCGGCGGCGCCGATCGGGCACGGCCGCCGCATTGGGTCGGTTCGGATGGCCGCTAGCGAACCGGGGGCTGGCGGCCAAGTTACGGATCCCGAGATCCAGCAGGCGTTGCAGGCGTGGATTGCGGCCGGGAGTCTGCCGGCGGTAACCGCCAACACCTTGTATTTCCTTTTCCTCCCGCCCGGCATTGTCTCGGTGGAGCCGGGCGGCGCCGCGTCCTGCGCCACGTCGTGCGGGCACCACGGGAGTACCGGGAATATCTACTACGCCGTAATCCCGTATATCGACTGCGCCGCCTGCCTGCTGCCTGGCGCGAGCTTCTTCGACACTCTCACGGCGATCGCCAGCCACGAACTCTGCGAATCGATTACGGATCCGGCTTTGACCGCTTGGTACGACCCCGTCAGCGGCAATGAGATTGGCGACGTTTGCAACCGGCAGGGAGTACAACTTGGCGGATATCTAGTGCAGATGGAGTGGTCCAACAGCCAGGGCGCCTGTGTGTTCGGTCCGCCAGCCGTTGGGACGTAGGGCATGGTTCGGGGTGGCGCGCCAGGCCTTTCCTATTCCTCCGCCGGTTCCGGCTCTTTCCGCCATGCCGAGTACAGCGCGGCCGCCGCGACGATGCCATTGGCGATTACCACCGGCATGGCGTGAATCGCCAACCCGTAGGCGATCCACAAGCACGCCGCCGCGGCCTGGATGCGGCGCAGGACCGCGGGCTGCCGAAAGAAGTAGGACGCCGAGAAAACCGCCGTGGCGACCCATCCGATGGCTTCCAACATTTACGCCATCCCTTGGGCCGCGGCTGCGGCGGGCTGGACCACCGGATAGATTTTGAGCGTGTCGGTCTGGACTTTGTCCCACGCCTGCAGGGTAAAGCCATTGGCCTCGAAGAATCTTCGAATGCGCGTCGAGTCCCAGCCGGCCAGTTCTTCCAAGACTGGAATCAGCACGCTCAACGCGTCGTCGCTCAGCACGGTGCGGCGCGCGATGGGGTTGATATAGTCGTTCTCCGACACCGCGATGGTCAGACCTGCCAACCGGTTCACGTGCAGCATCACGTGGACGTCCGAGCTGCCGTCACCCACATACACGATGCGGTTATAGCTCAGTGACAGGCCGGCGCGAAGCTCGTCCACCACCGCCACTTTTCCGTAACCGGCCGGCACGCGCAGAATGGATTGAATCTCGCCCGATTGGGGATCGTATTGGAACTGCGTGCCGATGATGTGGTCGGCCGGAACGATGCCCTCGAGCGCCGATTGAATGACTTCCTGCGGCGCGGCCGACACTACGTAGAACGAGAAGCGATGGCCATCGAGGTCCTGCAAGAGCTTAAACAGCGTCGGGATGTTTTGCTTTAACCGGATGTGTTTTCCGACTTCATGCAGGTGTTCGCGGCGCACTTTGCGAAATTCCGGATCGTGCAGCAGGAGGTAGGACAGTTCCCCACCCTGCTGAACCAGGTGGATCTTGGCTAGTCCGTGGATGCGTTCGGTGAAGCCCGGCACGCCGAGCAGTTCGCTCAAGACGAGTCCGGAATCGTGGAAGCTGAGCGTCTGATCGAAGTCGCTGACGAACAGATAATCCTTGGCTGCGATTTCCGGCAAATGTTGCATGACAATCCTCCGTTATTTTGTAACTCGAATGAAATCGAATCCCGAATCGAGGGATACTCACAGGGAGTAATCTCTTTTGGGGTCAGCGGCGGGGCTCACCAGTACAACGCACTATTTTCGATGCGCCAATGGCGACAAGGGTTGCCGCAAATCCGCAAGTCCTTAAACGAAAGTAACTTGCATGGTTGCTTTTCCGTGGGGCCGGCAACGCGCCGCCAATTCGCGGATAACGGCAGAGCGGCAGTAAACTCGAAAGACGAGTTATTGTGGCCGATAGCGATCGCCACGAATTGCACACCTTGACGTACTGTGCCGGATCGCAATACAAGAGCGATCATTTAGAAGGTTGCGGCATTTCCCTTCAGACAAATCGGCTGGCTATTGGCGATGTCCTAAGTGGTTATCTGGTCTGGCGCGAGTTCAGCAGCGATAAACTCTGCCGATTCGAGATCGAATTCGTGTTCGTGGCAGGGCAACCGCTACCGCTCCGTTATCGATATATTCACAATTGAACCGGGCTATTTCAATGAAAATCGGCCGTTGTCCCTCTATAGAACTAATTTATCATTACTCTCAGGACTCTTAATTAATACTTTACTTCAAAATTCAGAGAAACCCGAAGAGATGTGGCGTTTTATGTTGACGCGTGTATGTTGTTTGTGATACAGTCCTCGAAGTGCTGCTTAGACCGACGCAAAGTCGGTATGAGTTTACGCCTGTTTGAGGCCTTAGGCGCTGTTCCGCCCCATAGTTTCCACCCGGTCTCCATGTGAGTCACGGAGCGAAGCTTTGCCCAATAAGAATAATTTTCCCCTGTTACTCCGAATCCTTATAGGAGCCCTATGACAGTTCTTAATAAGGGTAGAAACCGAAGTCGTATCGTGATGTTCCGGCTATCTCCGGATGAGTATGCTTCTCTCCGGTCGGCCTGCTTGGCCGCTAATTGCCGTAGCATTTCCGACTATATGCGCACTGAATTACTGGAGCTTGCCCAACCCGGCCCAGCCGACCCCGCTATCCATAACCGCTTTTCGGAAATCGAGCAGCGCCTGATGGAGTTACAGCGCTTGATCCAGGACATCTCCGTCCGTATCTCGACGTTTGAGCCGGCGTGCGGCGAGTCCAGCATGGCCCACCGCTAAATGTGCAACCAAACAACCGTCGTGCCCGCTGCCTTCGGGTTCTTGTGGAGCGGGCTGGCTTTGAAAGGTCTGGGTCCCTTATGCGTTTGCTCGTATTGGCTCTGATTCTGATTGCTGCCGCGGCGGCACAATCGACTTACCATCCGCCTACCAGCCCGCCAGCTCCGGTTGGCCCGGAAGTCGGCGGTAACCTTCCAGCGCTGCCCATTGGCCCCAACGACCTCATCGCCGTCTCCGTTTATGACGCCCCCGAGCTGAGCCGCACCATCCGCGTCGGCGCCGACGGCTTCATCCGGCTGCCCATGTTGAAGACGCGCATCCAGGCCGAAGGCCTGCTCCCGGCCGCTCTCGAAAACGCCATTGCCAGTGCCCTTCGCGACGAACAACTCCTGGTCGATCCCTTCGTCACCGTCACCATCGCCGAATATCACAGCCGCCCCATCAGCGTCACCGGCGCCGTCAAGCTGCCCCTCGTCTTCCAGGCCGACGGCCCCACCACCCTCCTCGAAGCCATCGCCCGCGCCCAGGGCCTGCGCGAAGACGCCGGCCGCGAAATCCTCGTCAGCCGGTCCCAGCCCGGCGAAGACGGCAAGCCTTTGGTGCTCACCCGCCGCGTCTCCGTGCGCGCCCTCTTTGACGCCACCGATCCCTCCCTCAACCTCACCCTCAACGGCGGCGAGGAGGTCCGCGTCCCCGAGGTCAGCCGTATCTACGTTGTCGGCAACGTCAAAAAGCCCGGCTCTTTTCCCGTCCAAGATGGCGCCAACACCACCCTCCTCCAAATGGTCGCGCTCTCTGAAGGCCTCATGCCCTACAGCAGCAAGGAAGCGTACATCTATCGCCGCGAACCCGGCGGCTCAAAAAACGAAATTCCCGTCCCGCTCGACAAGATCATGACCCGCAAAGCCCCCGACGTCCCGCTCGAAGGCGAAGACATCCTCTACATCCCCGATAATAAAGGCCGCCGCACCACCGCCTCCGTTCTCGAAAAAGTTTTCATTCTAAGTGGCGCCATGGCTGCTGCCGCCTTATATACTTTCCACTAAGAAGGCTTCTTCCGAATGTCTGATCCGTCTTCATCCCGCGGCGGGACCGGTGTCCGGCTAAATCGGCCGTAACTATGTATCACGCATTTTTCGGATTACAAAAGGCTCCGTTCCATCTCACCCCCGATCCGGAGTTCCTCTACCTCACTCCGCAACATCGGGAAGCGCTGGCTGGCCTAACTTACGCCATCCTTTCGCGCAAGGGCTTCGTGGTCCTCACCGGAAACGCCGGCACCGGCAAGACCACCCTCCTCGCCCGCATCCTCGCCCACCTCCCCGTTAGCCGCGTCCAGTCCAGCGTCATCGTAAACCCCACCTTGACTCCCTCCGAATTCCTCGAAGCCGCCCTCATGGATTTCGGGTTCAAAGACATTCCCGCCAGCAAGGCGCAACGCGTCTCCATCCTCCAAAGCTTCCTCTGGCGAGGTCAGCGCCAAGGCAAGGTCTCCGCCCTCATCGTTGACGAGGCCCACAAACTTACCGGCGAAGTCCTCGAAGAAATCCGCCTCCTCGGCAACTTCGAATCCGCCAACGAAAAGCTCCTGCAAGTCGTCCTGGTCGGCCAGAAGGAGCTTGACGATCTGCTCAACCGCGAAAGCCTCCGCCAGTTCAAACAGCGAGTTTCCCTCCGCCTGGCCATCGATCCGCTCTCCCCATCCGAAGTCGAGCGCTACATCCGCCATCGCTGGACCACCGCCGGCGGCAACCGCTGCCCGTTCACCGCCAACGCCCTCTCCGCCATCGCCGACGCATCCGAAGGCATCCCGCGCGTCATCAACGTCCTCTGCGACGGCAGCCTGATCCAGGCCTTCGCCGACGAGTCCCCGTCGGTCGAGTTCCGCCACGTTCTCGCCGTTTGCCGCGAGCTCCAACTCGACGAACCCATGCCCAGAAGCCGCGCGCCCGAACCGCCCGTCATCCCAGCTCCGTTCGCGGAAGCCCCCTTGCTCGAACCGATCGCCCTCGAAGCCCCCGCCGCGGCCGCTCTGGCCGTCGAGCCTTCTCCGCTCAAATCCCTCCAGCGCTACGACACCGAGCCTCCCAAGCTCTCCCTGCTCGCCAGGCTTACCGGAAAGCGCCCTCGCATTCCGTCAAAGGATTGACCCAGCGTGAGTAAATTATTCGACCTGTTGAACAAAGGCGACGGTGAGATCGCCGATCTCGTCCGCCGCCTGATTGCCTCCCAGGGTGTCGCTCAAGACGCCGAGGCCCCAGCCGCCCCGCGCGACACCTCCGCCGGCCCCGCGCCGGCTGCCTACCCCGGCGCCGCTGCCCCCATCCGCCCACGGAACCCTGTCGCCATGCCACCTGAAAGAGAACTCTGCGCCCTCCCCGCTCCCGCCTCTCTGCCCGCCGTCCCCGAGCAGATGACCATCTACCCGCCCTACGCTTACACCGAGCCTCCCGAAGAGCAAACCGTCCCCCTCTCCCACTACCTCTGGATCCTCAAACGTCACCGCTGGAAGATCATCGGTTTCGTCCTCACCTCGGTCATCGCCACCATCATCGTCTCCTCCCGCCTCACCCCTATCTATGAGGCCGTCGCCACCATCGACATCGACCGCCAGGCCCCCTCCGGCGTCATCGGCCAGGATGCCACCCGCGCCGCCCCCAACGACGCCGACCAGTTCCTCGCCACCCAGGTTAAGCTCGTCCAGTCCGATTCCGTCCTCCGCCCCGTCGTCCAGCGCTTCCACGTTCCCGTCACCGAAGTCGCCCCGCTCGACCCCCAGCTCCCCTCGGTCCGCGCGGCCGACGCTCCGGTCACGTTGAAGCACCTCCGCGTCACCCGGCCCCCCAATACCTACCTCCTCCTCATCGCCTACCGGTCGCCCGACCCCACCCTCGCCGCCAACATGGCCAACGCCATCGCCCACTCCTACATCGAGCACACCTACGACATCCGCTTCACTGCCGCCGCCGAGCTCTCCGATTTCATGGGTAAACAGCTCGAAGAGCTCCGCGCCAAACGCGAACGCTCCGCCCAAGCCCTCGCCGCCTTCGAAAAGGAGCTCGACGTCATCAACCCCGAGCAGAAGACCTCCATCATCTCCTCCCGCCTCCTCCAGCTCAATACCGATTACACCGCCGCCCAGTCCGACCGCATGGCCAAACAGGCCGCTCTCGACGCCGTCAAGGGCGGCAACCTCGCCGCCGTCCAGGCCTCCGCCCAGGGCGAACAGCTCCGTAAGCTCGCCGACCGCCTCGATGAAGCCCAGGAAAACTTCGCCGTCGTCTCCACCTCCTACGGCCCCGCCCATCCCAATTACAAAAAGGCCGCCAACCAGGTCGCCGAGCTCCGCCGCCAGCTCGACTCCCTCAAATCCAACATCGCCCAGCGCGTCGACACCGAATACCAGCAGGCCGCCAGCCGCGAAGCCATGCTCAAATCCGCCGTCGCCGAAACCAAGGTTGAATTCGACCAGCTCAACGCCCGCTCCTTCCAATACACCGCCCTCAAACAGGCCGCCGACGCCGATCGCGAGCTCTACGACGAGCTCATGCGCAAAATCAAGGAGGCCGGCATCAACTCCTCCTTCCAGAACAGCTCCATCCGCCTCGCCGACCCCGCCCGCACCGCCCTCAAGCCCGTCTTCCCCGATACCCGCCTCAACGCCATCCTCGCCCTCCTCTTCTCCACCATGCTGGCCTGCGGCGCCGCCGTCCTCTCCGATACCCTCGACACCACCATCCGCGACCCCGAGCACATCCGCAAAGTCCTCGGTACCGACGTCCTCGGCTCTCTCCCCGTCGTCAAATCCTGGCGCGGCCGCATCGCCATCGCCCAGCCCTATATGGCCTCCGCCGCCTTCAGCGGCAATGGCAACGGCGGTCACGCTGACCTCAAACCCGGCACCGGCCTGCTCAAGTCCTCCCGCCTCAGCGCCCAGGTCTCCGCCTTCGAGGAAGCCATCCGCACCCTCCGCGATTCCATCCTCCTCTCCGATATCGCCCGCCGCCCCCGCAGCTTGCTCATCACTTCCGCCACCCCCCGCGAGGGCAAAACCACCTCCGCCCTCCACCTCGCCATCGCCCACAGCCTCCAGGGCCGCAAAACCCTCCTCGTCGACGCCGACCTCCGCCGCCCCGGCATCCACCCCAAGCTCGGACTCCCCGGCGGCCCCGGCCTCGCCGCCGTCGTCAATGAAGGAACCCCCTGGCGCGAGGTCCTCCAGAAACCCGAGGGCTTCCCCGACCTCCACGTCCTCACCGCCGGCGATTCCTCCCGCCGCGCCGCCGATCGCCTCGGCGCCGTCCTCGCCCACCTCCTCGACGAAGCCCGCAAGGATTACGACCTCGTCATCATCGACGCCCCTCCCATGCTCGGTTTCGCCGAACCCCTCCAGATGGCCGCCATCGTCGACGGCGTCGTAGTCATGACCCTGGCCGGACAAACCAATAAGCAGGCCGTAGCCACCGTCCTCACCAGTCTCAAACGCCTGAAAGCCAACGTAATCGGCGTAGCCCTAAACGAGGTCCGCGAGGACACCAGCGACCGCTACTATTACTACGGCTATTACGGCAAGTACTATTCGAGATATTACAAGCAGCCGAAGGAGTAGGCGGCACAAGTGGAAAGTTTGGGGACACATGAGTCAATGCGGGTCAAGGATTTCTGAGTGACTCCTTTAGTTCCTACGGTCGAAGGCCCCACAAAAGCCCGTGGGAATCTTGATGCCCAAGTTGACACGATCAGTGTCTTGTTCCAAGAGACAGCGCGGAATTTGGAACTGGTTTCGAAAGACTCCTACGTTGGCGAGATCCATCGAGCTATTGAATTGCTCTTGTCGTGCTTCAGTGCAGGTGGCAAACTTCTCGTCTTCGGCAATGGCGGATCTTCCGCTGATGCCCAGCATATTTGTGCCGAACTGGTAGGGCGATTCATGCATGAGCGAAGGGCGCTACCCGCGATTGCACTATCGGCAAACCAGGCAGTCCTCACAGCCTGGAGTAACGACTACGGTTTTGATACGGTCTTCTCACGGCAGGTCGAGGCGTTTGGCCACCCCGGCGACATTGCTTGGGGAATCTCAACCAGCGGCAATTCTCCCAACGTTGTCGAGGCACTGAAAGTGGCGCGTGAGCGTGGGCTCTCCACTATCGGGCTCACGGGAAAGGGCGGCGGACGGATGGCGCCTTGGTGTGATGTACTCATGGCGGTGCCCCTCACGGAGACGCCGCGCATTCAAGAGATCCATGTGATCACCTATCACGCGATTTGTGCCACTGTCGAAAGCCACTTATTTTTTAGAATTCCCGCTATCTATACCCGCGTGAATTGGTCGGTGTCAGGCAAGCCCTGTTCGCATGACCGATGTCCCTTAGATCCTGGGTAGACCGAGATCGCAACAATGGGTGTGCAAAGGTGACCGCCGAGAGCGCAGTAACGCCGCTGATCGAGAAGTTCCGTGAGTGCTGGCCATTAATCCAGAGGCACCGGGCCGCAGACCTAGCCGGCCCTCAATCAGGTCGCGAACTAATTACGACTCGTCCCCTTCTGCCAGCAGCCACGTCGGCCCAAACCATCGCCTCGGCAACTTCTCAGGTGTAGCTAATGCAAGTTGAGAGGTAGGCTGCAACCGGGCGCGCGGGATTCGACCGGCGCACCTACCTTGCGCAGACCATGCCCCAACAACCCATAAGTACCAGCACAATCTCTCACAACCGGCCCGCGCCAGGAGACCCCGCACTAAGGATCAACGTCGGATGTTGTACGAATCCGACAATCGGTTGGCTTAACTTCGACAATTCCCCCACCGTGCTCCTGTCGAAGTGCCCTGGTCTTATGCGAATTCTTCTCGCTCTGCGCCTAGTGACGCAGCAACAATCACAATTCGCCAAGGTGGTACGTGAACAGGGAATTAAATGGTCCAACGCGGCACGCAACATCCCCCTTCCAGACAACACCGTAGAGGTTGTGTATGCTTCGCATGTCTTCGAGCATCTCGATCCGACCCGCGAGGTGATAGGATTTCTAAGTGAGGCGAGACGCGTATTAGTGTCGGGTGGAGTGCTCCGCCTTGTTGTCCCCGACCTCAGGCGGCGCGCACAGCACTACCTGGAGACTGGAAATGCAGACGAATTCATCGCTTCACTAAACATGGCTATGGGGAGGACACGAGGTTTTCTCGCGATCACCAGGCACCTGCTGGTCGGTTTTCGCGATCATTGTTGGATGTATGACGCCCCATCCCTGTGCCGACTCCTAGAAGGAGAGGGCTTCGACGACGCACGCGAGCTGCAGCCTGGTCAGACCACCATACGCGAGCCTGGCACCCTTGATCTAAGAGAGAGAGAAAATGACAGCGTGTACGTCGAGGCGCGGCTTAAGTGAATTGTTGGGAATTGTATTGACACCTGCCGCTTACAGCGCCTTGCCGATCATGGTTATTCTTCAAGGCAAACGCGACCGTGCCACTGATTGGCTCGAAAGGGTTTCCGCCACTACTGCTGCCCTTGTCATTGATAGGGCGCTCTTCAGGCGGCACTCGACATCCAATATCCTTGCGCTCAGGCTCTGCTGGACTTTGAGTCGGAATCTGCAACGAGGACCGACTGATCGCGTGTCTGTTGGGAATCGCCTAGCGAAACGGGCGGATCAGGTGTCACCGGAATGCCGAGAACTTGGGAATGCCCAGAAATCTCAACAACGGCATTCAACTGACCACGACGCTGATCTACGGTTTCACGGTGCTGAAGGAATGGACGGCAGTGTTGGACCGCGTCTAGCGGAGTATTCGCTTTCCATCAGTACCGGGAATTTGAAGAAAAGGGCCGCGTCCGGAACGATCTGTCGGAGAAACTTCCCGCAAGTGTTATGGGTCCGGCAGGTGCTAGAGGTCTGACTGCCCCGGTTTGGGGAACCGTCATGGCACGACGTTCAGTATGTGAGAAGGCACGTTTCGACAGCCAGTTGGGGTTTCTGTCCTACGTCGCCATGCGGCTCCGAGTCGCCCAAGAGCATGACGAGGTGCATGTCCCTGAGTCGCTCATCATACTGCCCAGCCGTCACGCGCTGCCGAGGACGGTGAGGGTCTTGCGGGAGGATAAAATTGTCGGATTTTGTCTCCTATTTCTGGGAAAGGCGTCAATCCTGCGGCACCCCCAGGCCACAAGATGAAAGACAACGCGGCACCAGAATCCGAAAGGAAAGCCGTGGATGGCACAAGGGCGGGTGCCATGTTTCGCCTTGCGGTCGTAACATCTCACCCGGTACAGTACCAGGCTCCACTCTTTCAGGAATTGGCACGCCATCCCGCGATTGAGGCGACCGTCTACTACGGCCACGATGACGGCCTGAACGGAGCCGTTGATACAGGATTCGGAATTCCGGTTACCTGGGACCGCCCGTTGCTGGAGGGTTATAGATTTCGATTTTTGACGCGCGGGACCGCTGTTTTGAAAGTGAGCCGCACCTTCGCGAACTTGCCTATCGTCTGGGAGCTGTGGCGTCAACGCTACGATGCTGTACTTATTCACGGTTATGCCACCGCGCTCTCACTCTTTGCATACGTGGGTGCCTGGGCTAGCGGCACACCAGTGCTGCTTCGCACGGAATCCGAGCTGTTACGGCCTCGGAAACGCTGGATTAGGTGGGCCAAGAGAGCCATTCTATACGTTCTGTTTCGGCACACTGCCGCTTTTCTGTGTATTGGCAATGCAAACCGGGACTTCTTTCGACACTACGGGGTCGCCAACCGGAAGCTGTTTCAAACGCCCTACTGCGTGGACAATGGATTTTTCACGCCATCGCCTTCCTGGCGGAAGCAGGAGAAGCCGGAAATGAAGAAGTCGCTGGGCCTCCGCCCAGACCCGCCGGTGATCGTATTTTCAGGCAAGTTGATTGATCGAAAACGCCCACTGGATTTGGCGGAAGCGTACGCCCGAGTTGTAGGTTGTGGCATTGACGCGACCCTCCTGTACATTGGTGAAGGCGTGCTTCGGCGGGACCTAGAGGCGTTCTTCACCAGCCGCGAACTGACTCACGTGCTCCTGGCCGGCTTTCAGAATCAGACACAATTGCCGAAATACTATGGCTGCGGCGACGTTTTCGTCTTGCCGGCGCAGTTTGAGTCATGGGGCTTGGTTGTGAATGAGGCTATGCTCTTTGGCATGCCAGCCATCGTCACCGACATGGTCGGTGCGGGTTACGATTTAGTTGAGCCTGGAATGACCGGCTACGTGTACAAGGTTGGGGACATCGAACAGCTCACACTGTACTTGTCAGAACTCCTCTCAAATCCAGGAAAGCGCGCCGCAATGGGGAACGCCGCACAAACCAGGGTGTGCTCCTATTCTTACGAGGCCTGCGTCCAGGGGATTGTGCGAGCGGTTGAGGTCGCGGGGCGGCGGCATTAAGAAAAGAAAATCTATCGAAGCCTGCAATACACCCTTTTGCGGCCAGGGTCCCGAGGAATGCGAAATAACACCCCGGGTTTCTACGCCGGCATTTGAAGCTAAGCTAGGTAAACCCAGTGCACCAGTTTTGGCACAGCCGTGAGTAATGAAAGTCGCTTCGTCGAATTCTAGCGAGGGTCAAATCCCCAGCATGGCGCATCTTGCTCCGGGTTCTCGCGACTCTACCGTCCTCCAGACAGTTGGGCCGAACGCCTTAGTCGCCTCAAAGTCGAATTCCACCGGCGAATGCCTTAGTTTAGAGAGGAGTGCGACATCAAGAGCGCGGAATACGAGGAGCTGAAGGGAGCCTCGAAGATCTCAGTGCGATACGCGTCAACAGTGTTTCTAGCGACTCACGGTCCTGCTGTTTGTGTTCGTTGTCGCCAACTTCTGCGTAGCACTGCAATAGGGCTTGTAGCCACTGGATGCTGCCCTCATGCTCAGGCGGACGTGATACTTGCCGTGAGGCACCGTCGATGAGGAGAGATCGAGCCATTTTCGGCCTGAGGCCGCGCAACTTGTGCAGTCCTGCCGTGAGCGGAGGAAAATGCGCGTACTCTTAGCAGGCTGCGGGGCAACCGGGCATGTGGGCGGTTTCTTCCTCAAGGCACTGCAAGAACTCGGGCACGACCACCGTTTTATTGAGTTGTCTCCGCCGCAGCGTTTTCCGATCGTTCACAAGGTTGCTTCCCGGGTTATCGGACGCCGGCCGCTGGCGTACTGGAAGATAAACTGGGAGATGTGCAAAACCGTCAAGGAGTTCTCGCCGCAGGTTGTCATCATCAGCATGGGGAATTGGATTTCATCTGACACACTCCGGGAAATTCGGGCACCGGAACGCTGTATAGTCAATTTTGCGACGGACGACCCCTTCAATCCAGTCGTCTCTCGCCCTTCGACTGCCGAGAACATACCGTTGTACGATCTGTATGCGTGTACCAAACGGGCCATCATGGAAGATGTGCGGCAGGCTGGTTGCGGGCATGTTGTTTTCCTTCCGTTCGGTTATGAACCATCCCTGCACTTCTTCGAGCCGGCCAGTGTGTACGATTCATCGCGGTATGCAAGCGGAGTGGCGTTCGTGGGTGGAGCTGACCAGGATCGGCGCCCTATGTTTCGAAGGCTGCACCGCGCGGTGGGCGGAGAATTGGCCCTGTACGGCGGCTTTTGGAACAGGGATCCCGTGCTCCGAAAATACTATCGCGGTTTTGCGGTCGGTCGCGCTTACCGACTTGCGCTGTGCGGCGCGAAGATCGGCCTCGGCCTTGTGCGTAGGGCTAATCGGGATGGCCACAGCATGCGTACATTCGAGATCCCGGCGTGCGGCACCTTCATGCTTGCTGAGCGCACTGAGGAGCACGCTGAATTGTTTGAAGAGGACCGCGATGTAGCGTACTTCGGTTCGGACGAGGAACTGGTCGACAAGGTTCGGTTCTACCTCGGCCATGAGGAGGAGCGAGTTCGTATGGCCCGCGCGGCCTACGAGCGCGTCGTGGCTGGCTGCCACACGTACACGGACCGAATGCGTGCAATTCTGAAGCTTGCAGCCGAATTCCTGTGAGCCCGGCGACCAACAACGAAGTGGAGTAGTTGGGAGCAAGCGGCGCAGCAAGCATGGTCGTCAATGACCACCACGATTGGGGTTCCTAAGGATGTGTACAATCGGCTGGCTCGCGGCCTCGGCGCCACGGCTTTTGGCCCCGTGGTAACTGCGGTCATACAGTTGGGGACCGTGCCACTGTATTTGCATGCATGGGGTGCTTCGCGTTACGGAGATTGGTTGCTCCTGTTCGCCATTCCAAGCTACTTTTCGCTTAGCAATCTCGGGCTAGGCGATGCGTCGGCAAGTGACATGAGCATGCGCGTGTCAGCTAACGACAAAGACGGAGCCTTGGAGACCTTCCAGAGCTGCTGGGTCCTCGTTACCGGAATTTGCACGCTCCTTTTGCTCATCGTTACCGCGTTTGCCTGGTCCATCCGATGGCAGCACTGGCTCAGGCTTTCGAGCCTTAATGGCTCCCAGGCCGCCACTATCGTACTCGTTCTCAGCGCCTATGTTATTGTCGGCCAGCAGAACAGCCTTACCGAGAGCGGCTTCAGATGTGACGGGAATTTCGCGCTAGGGACGTTTTGGATTAATGTCGTCCGACTCATGGAAGCTGTCCTGGCCGCAACTGTCGCCGCATTCGGCGGGGGACTGCTCGCTGCGGCGATGGCTTACTTGTTGGTGCGGACGGCTGGCAGCATAGGCTATGCTTGCTTGCTCCGGCATAAGAGCCCATGGCTCGAACTGGGAGTCCGTCACGCGCGGCTGCTGAGGATCAGGGAACTCGTAGCACCGGCGCTGGGATTTATTGCGTTTCCAATGGCCCAGTCCCTTTGTGTCCAGGGGTTTACGATCCTGGTTGGAGTGGCTCTGGGACCGCTCGCTGTGGTGTCGTTCTCCACCCTCAGGACGCTGACTCGATTCAATTTCCAAGTCCTCAACGTAATCGGGGTTGGCGTTTGGCCGGAGTTGTCCTCCGCCTTCGGCGCAGGGAAGCTCGCCCTGGCTCGCACGCTGCACCGACATGCGGTCCGAGCTGCCCTGGTGCTCTCAATGGTGTGCGGCCTGGCACTTTCCGCCGCCGGGCCGTATATTTATCGTATCTGGATTCACGGGTCCGTTCAATTCGACGCACCTTGCTTCTATGTTCTTCTACTGGTCACTCTTGCAAACTCGACGTGGTACGTCAGCTCGGTGGTGCCCATGGCTGCCAACTCTCACCATCGAATGGCATTTCTCTACTTGGCGCTGACCCTAGCCTCACTTTGCTGCGCGTGGTCGCTGGTTCATCGGTACGGGACCCTGGGCGCCGCACTTGCGCTTCTCCTGATCGATCTGGGGATGCTATGGGTTGTGCTTCGCGCTGCGCTTGACCAGCTACAAGATACAACGGCCGATTTTGCCCGTGCGATATTCTTATGTACATAGCTGGGGCAGGTCCAGAGCTAGGCCGGGCAGGGGCACACCTAGCTCGCGGTCGGTAGTGGCAACGCCCTCACTTGCCTCCCGGACAAATCTGACCGCGGCGGCGACATTGGAGTTGAAGAGTGCCGGACGGGCCGAGAGGCATTGACGTGACTGGTAACGGCTCTGGCCAGGATTTAGGTAATTTGGCGCCGGGGCCGACCCTGCGAATTGCGATTTCCGCAATCGGTCGGTTCCACATGTTCGATCTGGCCCGGCAGATGATACGGCTTGGCCAGAGAGTGGATATGTTCACCGGGAATCCGCGAACCCACGTCGATCCCGATCTTCGGCCCTTCACCCACACGCACCCGACGCTTCACGTTCTTGATGTATTGAGTCATCGAATGCGGCTCCCTGGCGCCTCTCGGCTGCGTGACCTGGATTTACGTAGCCTGGGAAGGTGGCTGGCGCGCTCGGTCGATCCTGAAACCACAGATCTGCTGGATGCCCTTGACGGCCCTGGTCCGGAAGCGGGGCGCCTCATGAGGCAACATGGGGGAGTCTGGGTTTGTAATCGCGGTTCGACGCACATCCTGACCCAAAAGGAACTTCTGGAGGAGGAATACCCGCGCTGGGGCGCACGCCCGCCGGTCTTTACCGCGGAACATGTTGACCGGTGCCTGGCCGAATACGCGGAAGCAAATGCGGTGGTTGTGCCGTCTACGTTCGCGCGCCGGTCATTTCTGGAGCATGGCCACAGTGCTGAAAAGGTGCTCGTATGTCCGTATGGCGTGAACTTGTCGGAATTTCATCCGGGGGAAAAAGAGGATTCCGCCTTTCGGATCGTTTTTGTTGGGCAGATCTCGATACGAAAAGGTATAGGGTATCTCTTGGAGGCGGCGGGTCCGCTTGTTGCGGCAAAGCACTGTGAGCTATGGCTAATCGGGCTGATCGACGCCTCGGCGGAACCTGTCCTGGAGAAACACCGGAATTCGTTTGAATACAAGGGCGCTCGCCCGAGATCAGCGCTGTGGCGGCACTACTCTCAGTCTTCCGTGCTAGTTCTGCCGTCGATCGAGGAGGGGCTCGCCATGGTCCAGGCGCAGGCATTAGCGTGTGGTGTTCCCGTGATCGCAACCACTAACACCGGAGCGGAGGATCTCTTCACGGATGGTGTCGAGGGATTCATCGTTCCCATCAGAGACGTCCCTGCGATTCGTGACAGATTACAGTGGATGATTGCAAACCCTGGCTTACGCCGCAGCATGGCCGAGGCCGCACTTCACCGCGTCAATTCCATAGGCGGCTGGGACAGTTATGGGGAGCGCTGCCTGAACGTCTATTGGAACCTGCTTCACGGACACCGAGACGCGGTGGCAGCCGCCCGCGTCCGATGAGCCGTCAACGCATGCCATGCCGCTAACTGCCGCACTAGCCGAATTCTACTGGTCGCAGTTGCCGGCAGCGACCCGAGTCCTGGATCTCGGGTGTGGCAGCGGAGACCTCGGTCGGTTTAAGCCTCCAGGCACACATGTGTACGGACTTGACCACAACGCAGCTGCCCTCAAGTCCGCTGAGAACTGGGAGACAGTGAAACGATGGGACCTGGACTCACAACTGACGCTTCCGTTTGACGAGGGATACTTCGATGCGGTAGTGGCGCGCGATATCCTGGAGCATCTGCAGAAGCCGTGGAACATGGTGGCTGAGCTAAGACGTGTGACTCGCGTTGGGGGATGCGTGCTCGCCTCGGTGATCTGCGAGAGGGGGCGTCGCACCTGGAGCGACTATACCCACGTTAGGGGCTTCACGCAGTCCTCCGCTGGGCAGATGTTCGAAGATGGCGGGTTCAAGGTTGTTGGCACGTGGCGAATGGGACCCGTGCCGCTAAGTTCCAGGGCGCGGATGATTCGCTTCGTTCCGTACCTACTGTGGCTACCACCGTTTGGCTGGCTCTGGACAAGCTCCTACGAGGTCAAGGCGATAAGGACTCCATGAATCGAGGGCCGACCCCAATTGAGGTCAGGAGCCCGCTCGGGATGCCAAGAGCGGGTGTCGATGGCTTGCCGCAGCTTCGGGTACCCGTTAAGCAAGCGCCCCCGAGATCACACAGCGGCTTTGATGCCCTGTCACCGCCCTCGTTCCTCGGTGCAATGTACCTCCTACTGTTCGGCCTCGGTGCGGTGGATGTGGTTATCGAGCAATCCTTCCCAGATCTGTTCCAGGCCCGCTTGAGGAGGAGCTTCCTGGATTTCGGAGGGCTATCGGTCGCACCTCTAGCCGCTCTTCTGGTAGGTTATCTGCTTTTTGTGATCGGATACAAATGGCAGGCAGGGCGGACCCTGGCCAGGCTACTGCCATTCGCACCGGGCAAGCTGGCGCCTTGGCGGTGCATGGCCATTTGCACAGTTGTATTTGTGGCGACCTTTGGTGTGCTCGTGGCATACACGAACCAAGTCGGGTACGGACGGTTCAAAGGGACGTCACCGGTCGAGAGCAGCCTGAGCAGATTGAGCATCCTGGGAGAACTGTCGCTGATCCCATACACGTTTGTCGCTTGGTACTACATGCGAACAAAGGCAGAGCACCGAGGGGCGCTAAAGAAGCGAATAGCGTTGTCACTCTTTGTGGTGATGGGCTCCCTACAGCTTGCGATAAGCACAGTGGCAGGCATGCGATCGAGGGTAGTCAGCGTGATCCTAATTGCCTTAGGAGCACGGCACTACGCACTAAGGCCCATCCGAACACGTACGTTTTTGGCATTCGCCTGTTTCAATTTCGTGGTGTTACTGCCAGCACTGGACGTGCTGAGGGGGTCAACAGAGGCGCCTTTCAGCATTCCGATGATCTGGGATTCTGTCATGAGCCGAACATCAGCCCTGGAGGGTTACACGGTAACATTCGATGGGCTGGAGAGTGCGCCTAGGCCAGATCCGCTTTGGCTGGTGGTCGTGAGCGGGCTCGTGCCACATGTCATATGGGAGGGTAAGCCGCTATCCAGAAACAGTGACGAATTTAGCTTGTGGGCCAGCAGCGACTCCCAAGCTCAGCTTGCGCCGACGCTTCCTGGGGAGCTTCTTATGCATTTTGGGCGTATCGGCGGACTCGTCGCGATGTTCGCGTTGGGAGTTTTCTGGCGCTGTCTTTTTGAGATATTCATTGGGACAGAGCGCCGACGACGGACCTGGGGTTTTGTATATATCACGGTCGTGCCAACATTTCTGACAACGGAGGCGGGTTTTGTGCTCCCATACGCATTCCTGGTGCGGTTCCTGGCGGTGTCGATCTGTATGTTTCTCATGGTTCGGACTCGGGGGCGCTCCGCGTTGGCACCTTCTCAGTAGTCGTTGTCTTTCTGCCCGGGGTGGAGTGGGCTTGGCCGCGATGGGAGGACAAGTGAAGGTGACGGTCTTCGGCGACTTCGCTGAGGATTACCGGCTTAGTATGGATGTGTACGCGGCCGGTCTGGCTGCGTCTCTTCGGCGCCTAACGCCAGCACCCTACGAGGTGGAGGAGTACCACCCGCGCAGACTGCCGGTTGGCGGCTGCGGGCCGGTGCGAATGCGAATAGCCAGGTATGCGGAGTATCCGCTCTCCAGCATCCGGCACGCTGGCGCACTCAACCATATCATAGATCAGGGCTATGCACACCTAATCTATGGATTAGGCAGGGGCCGGACCGTAGTCACTGTCCATGACATTATCCCGATGGTGCGGTTCATGGGTCGAATCAGCGGGCTCGCGCCTGGTCGGAAGCCCGCACTGAATTTGTTTTCCTTCCGTGCCCTGCGTCTCGCTGCGCACATAGTCGCGGATAGTGAGAATACGAAGCGAGATTTAATTTGTCTGTGCGGTTGTTCCGCCTCGATGATAACGGTGGTACACCCTGGGGTCGATCAGCTGTTCCGAAGGTACTCCCGCGAGGAAGCGCTTCGCGCCCGCAGAACGCTGGGATTCGGGGGCGGCGTGTATGTCCTTGTTTCCGGTTCGGGCGAGTATAAGAACCATGTTGGGGCTTTGAGAGCGTTCGCGCTGGTACGTTCAAAATTGCGGAGACCTTGCTACCTGGTGAAAACGGGTGGCGCGACGCCGGAGTGGGCGCGGACGGTCGCTGAGCTGGGTCTGGGTGGGAGCGTTTTGTGCCTGGGCACTGTTCCAAGGGAGAGTCTGGTGGACCTTTACAACTCCGTCGACTGCCTGCTTTTCCCCTCTTTTTACGAGGGCTTTGGTTGGCCTCCGTTGGAGGCGATGGCTTGCGGAACGCCAGTTGTGACCTCGGATGCTGCGTCTCTTCCGGAGGTCGTGGGAGAGGCGGGGATTATGGTGTCACCAACGGACTTGGCGGCGATTGCGGACGCGCTGAACCGCGTTTTGACTGATGAGGTCCTGCGTGACTGCTTGGTGAGAAAAGGGTTGGAGCGGGTGCGTGGGTTCAGTTGGGATCTCACCGCACAGGCGGTTGGGCGTGTGTACGAGCGGGTTCTCGCTACGCACTGATACGGGGCGACTCTCTTGAACATCATTAACTTCGCCGAAGGCGCGATGCCGCGGAAGGGCGGGATTGGGATCGTCGGAATCCCGGTGATTATGGGCAGCACGGCGGCGACGGGGCACCGGGTTATCGTGCTGCTGGCCGGGCCGCCGATTCCGGGCCGGGAGGAGTTTGTGTGTCCCGGCGCCGAGGAGGCGTTGTGCCGGTCGCAGGGCAAAGGCACCTTCGGGATGGTTCTGAGCAAGGCGTTTGGCATGTGGGCATTCGCGCCGATGCTGCCGCTGAAGGCCCTTCCTCTGCTTTGGAGCTGCGATTTTATCGGGCTGCACTCGCTGTACTCATTTCCGGTGTTGATGGGATATCTGCTGGCGCGGCTCTGCGGCAAGCCTTATGGGGTCTGGCTGCACGGGGTGCTGGCGCCTTGCCAGCGAAGGGTCAGTTTCAGAAAGAAGTGGTTATACGGCAAGCTGTTCGCAAACCGGATTCTGGCGAACGCTGCGGTGATCTTCTTTACCGCGCAAGGGGAGCGCGATGAGACGCGCTGCCTGAATTTGACCGCGCCCTCGGTTGTGATTCCCACCGGCTTTATCGCGGAGGAATTCGCGGATTTGCCGGCGAGGGGGGCATTCCGGAAGCGGTATCTGGGCGGGCACGAAGGGCCGCTGGTGCTGTTTTTGGCGCGGCTGAACGCGAAGAAGGGGATCGACCTGCTGGCTGAGGCGATGGCGATAGTTGCGGCGCGGCGGCCGGACGCGCGACTGGCGATCGTCGGTCCGCCGGATCCCCCGTCGTACGGACAGAAGGTTCGCGATTGGGTGCGCAGCAACGGGATCGAGGGGTGTACGGTGATGACGGGGGGCATCGACCCGGCGACGAAGTTGGAGGCGCTTGCGGACGCCGACGTGCTGGTAATGCCGTCCGAGGCGGAGAACTTCGGCTTCTCCGTTTTCGAGGCGATGTCCAGCCGCATGCCGGTGGTTGTCAGCAACACGTTGAATTATGCGGGTGAGATCGCGGGGTCGGGCGCGGGCTTTTCGGTCGATCGGCGGCCGGATGCAGTTGCGGACGCGATCCTGCGGCTGGTGGAGAATCCGGTTCTGCGGCAGCAGATGGGAGCGAACGGCCTGATGGTGGCCAGCAAGTATTCCTGGCACAAGACCGGAGAGAAGGTGGATCGGGTGATCCGCAGCATTGTGGACAAGCGTTCGCTTCCAGCAGACCTTGTGGGCCGACCGGCCGTATGAACAAACGGCTGAAGGCAACGATACGGACGGCGTTGCCGCGGGGGATTCGTCGGCACCGGATCCTGGCTGGGCCGCTGCGCGGGCAGGCGATCATGACCTCCTGGCACGACTATCCCGCGGCGATTCTGGGGCGAACCGAGCGGCCACTGCTCGGGTGGTTCGAGAGGAACGTCGGGGCGGGGGAGACGTGGCTCGATATCGGGGCGCATTACGGGTACACGGCGATTGCGCTTTGCCGGCTGGTGGGGGTCGGGGGGCGGGTGTTTGCGTTCGAGCCGATGGTGGCGACGGCGGGGTGCGTGGCGCGGACGAGGTCGCTGAACGGATTCCGGCAATTGACGGTGGTACCGATCGCGTTGGCGGGGTGTCACGAGATGGGGATGGGAAACCTGCGCGAGGTGCGGGGGATGGTGGACAGCACGCTCGGCGGCGGCGGGGACGGGGAGCCGTTTCTGGTGGCGGGGCTGGACTGGCTTTGGCCGCGGATTCAGGGCGAGCGGGCGCGGATCGACGGGGTGAAGATCGACGTGCAGGGGATGGAGATTGAAGTTCTGAAGGGCATGTGCGGCGTCTTGCGGCAGTTCAAGCCAAAACTGGCGGTCGAGCTCCATCGGGGCGTCTCCAGGCAGGAGTTTCTGGACGTTCTGGCAGAGGTGGGGTACTCGCGGCCGGGGTCGCCCATTGAACCAGTGCCGGGGGAATCGGAACCGTTGTACGTAGACGACCGAAGCTACGAATTTCAGCCGGACCGGTAAAGAGCTTAATCACACGCCTGCGAACGCGTGCTTACCAGTTTGTAGGGCAGACCACGGAGAACGATGGTCTGCCCCACGGAGAGGTGCAGCGGCGATCCGAAAAACCGGCTGCAAAGATATATTCTTCAGGTCTAGCAGATATGTGGAATATCCATCGAAGGCTACTTTGGCTGTTTGACTTTCTGTTGATGCTGGCCGCCTTCTTTCTCAGCGGTTGGCTAGCGCCAATTCCGGAGGCGCTGTTCCGGCGGGGCGGACTATTGTACGGCCACTGGGTGGAAACCCTTTCGCCGCCGCCACCCAGCGGAGCCTTTACCCCGCTCGGTCAGTTCCTCTGGGTGTTTAGCATCGTCGCTCCGGCCACGGTTATCTTCGTGGACGTTCTAGGCGGTCACGTCCCACTGCACCGGCAGCGCAGGCTTCGGATTTTGTTCGTCAGCCTGTTGGCCCCTCTGAGTGGCATCGCGTTCCTCAGTACGATCTTTTTCGCACTCAAGGTTCCGGGCTACAGCCGCGTCTTCGTGTTTACATTTGCGGGCGTAAGTTGCGTTCTGATTGCCGGGTCGCGCTGGGTGGGCCGCGCCTGGTATCGCTACACGATGCGGCAAGGCCTTCACGTGGAGGAGGTTGCCATCGTGGCGGACCCCGAAGCCGCGTGCCTGGTGGCTAAACGCTTGAGGAGCGACCTGACGGCGCAGGCGCACAGTCTGGTAGGACCTGAATCCGGCGTGAAGAATGCGATTTCAAACCTAAATCGGCTTCAGTCGGTTAACCTTGCGCAGGATGCCGTTGGCCAGATCCTGGAGCAGTGGCGACTCTCGGAGGCGAAGAACCGG